>JAEEGK010008222.1_pt1 | contig 24680 bp, 25 predicted proteins | sample 8958771 | NCBI WGS metagenome assembly JAEEGK01 (sample SAMN16246547, study PRJNA631951) | gut metagenome | biome: gut microbiome; feature: rumen; material: SC-attached | host: Bos | place: Iran: Karaj | collected 2018-10
TGAAGACCTGGATGAACACTGCCAGACCCATTTTCTTCGATCCTGTTGCTAGGAACATGGATACGGGTGTGGCCGCTCCCTCGTACACATCGGGTGCCCACATGTGGAAGGGCACTGCTGCGATCTTGAAACCGTAACCGGCGATCATACAGATTATTCCGACTGCAAATGCCCAGGAGAATCCATCCGATGCCGCAACGAATATTGCGAGTCTGTCGATATCGAGGGAACCTCCTACTCCGTAGACCATCGAGATACCGTACAGGGTCAGTGCAGTGGACATTCCTCCGATGATGGCGTACTTGACCGCTGCCTCGGAAGCTCTGCCGTCCCTCCTCTTCAGTGCGACGAGCGCATATGAGGAGATACTGGTAAGCTCGACTCCGACGAAGATCGTGAGCAGACTGCTGGAGCCTGCCACGAACAGCATACCGAGTGTTGCACCGAAGAGCAGTGCGTAGTATGCTCCGGAGTGGTTCTTGGTGGTCTCCGTGCTCACGTTGGAGACGAGGACGACCAGGAACAGCACGATCAGGAAGAGCATGCTCATCAGTGTGGTGTATGTGTTCAGCTTGACACCGAGATACTCTCCAGTGACATCGTTGGTCAGCAGGATGACATCGGCAAAGAAGGCTAACAGAACGAAGACGAGGGCGAGTGCCCAGGTCACTGTGTGCTTCTTGATGAACATCTGCACTCCGGGCATGATCAATGCGCCGATGAGCAGGAAGAACATGGCCGCCATAGGGGTCAGGTCTCCGAATATACTAGATATGATATCAGCTGCCATTTCAAATCACCCCGAAGAGAGCGTCGACATAGGGGTCGAGGAACTGAAGTGCCGCGTCAGGCCATACTCCGAAGAGTGCGACAAGGATTGCGAGCACGAGCAGGACCGCGAACTCATAGTGTCCGACGTCGTGTGCTTTGTTGAGATCGATCTTGGTGGTCTCAGGTCCGAACAGGGTCCTCTGCATGGCCCACAGGTAGTATCCTGCGGTGAGCATGAGGGACAGCATACAGAACAGGATCATCCAGATCACATCGTTCTCGAGGATGAACTCGTAGAACGCCATGATGACAGGGAACTCTCCCCAGAATCCTACGAGTCCGGGAAGTCCGAGGGATGCCATGAATGCGATCATCATGAATGTCGCGTATACGGGCATCCTTCCTGCCAATCCTCCGAGGAGGGGGATCTCTCTGGTTCCGACCTTGTGTCCGGTCATACCGCAGACCATGAACAGCATTGCTGTGATGAGTCCGTGTGCGAACATCTGGAACACTGCGAAGGTTATTCCGGCGTCGGACAGACATCCGATACCGAGCATGACCATTCCCATGTGGCTGATTGACGAGAACGCGACCATCTTCTTGAGGTCGGTCTGTGCGATACATCCGTATGCACCGTAGATGATGGATATCAGCGCGATGACGATGATGACCCACTGCCAGTAGGATGCTGCGTCGGGCAGAGCCTCGATACAGATACGGATGATACCGTATGATCCCATCTTAAGCATGACACCGGCCAGAAGGACGGATCCCTCGGTAGGTGCCTCTGTGTGTGCGTCCGGAAGCCAAGTATGGAAGGGTACGGAAGGCATCTTGACCATGAATCCGAAGAACAGCAGTGCGAAGATCAGGGACTGAGTCGAGACTGCGACGGAAGCGATTCCGTTCTTGATTGCCTCGAAGCTGAAGTCGACGATTCCGGTTGCACCGGCTGCCTCGTATCCCATTGCGAAGATACCGATCAGCATCACAAGTGATGCGACGTGTGTGTAGATGAAGAACTTGATAGCAGAGTAGTGCCTGCGGGGTCCTCCATACCATGAGATCATGAAGAACATCGGAATGAGAGTGATCTCCCACATGATGTAGAACAGGAAGTAGTCGGCTGCCATGTAGACACCCATGAGACCGACTTCCATCGCCATGATCAGTGCGTAGAAGTAGTTGTTGTTCTCCCTGTGCTCGTCGAGCGAGAACACGTTGACGAGGAGACAGAGCAGTGCGGTCAGGAAGACCATCAGGATGCTGAGTCCGTCAACGGACAGGGCGTAGTTCATGATGAACGTCGATGTACTGATCCATTCGAAGCTCTCTCCGAGTGTGTCGAAGTCTCCGAAGAGACCGAACATCAGGAGTGCTGCGATGACCAGAGTTATCGCGGAGAATCCGATTGCGACGTACTTAGCGTATGCCTCTCTCGCTCCTCCCATGAACAAGGCCACGATGGCTCCAATCAAGGGGAGCAGGATCAGACTTGAAAGTATCATACTCATATCAGAAACCTCCCAGTAATGCGTATACAACCACAATCAGGACGGAGAAGAACGATACTCCGATCAGCACGATGGACGAGTAGTCCTGCACGTGTCCGGTCTGGACCTTGCTCATGACATCTCCTCCGCCGACGACGGCGCTGGACAGTCCGTTGACGGTTCCGTCCACGATCTGCCTGTCGACATAGTTGACTCCCTTTGCGACTCCGTAACCGAACTTCCAGGAAATCTGGTTGTAGAGGTCGGGGAACCACCATCTCTTGGTGAGTGCCTTGTAAAGCCAGGACTCTCCTTCCTTGTTGAACTTTCCAGGGTTGATGGTCTTCTTCACGTACATCATGTATGCGATTCCGATACCGACGGCGGCCAGGATGATGGTGAGGTAGGTGAACGGGTTGGTGAAGAGCTCGATTCCGTGCTCGATTCCATCGATCGCCTCTCCCTCGAAGGCAAGCATGTCGGTGATTCCGCAGAACATGAAGAGTCCGCTGATGAGAGCGAAGACGGCCAGGATGACCAAAGGCATGGTCATGGTCTTGGGAGACTCGCCGTGGCAGTGCTGTGCGTTCTCGCGGGGCTCGCCCATGAAGGTCATGAACCACATGCGGAACATGTAGAATGCTGTCATGAATGCTGTGATGACTGCGAGCAGCCAGAGGAACAAGAACCAAATGGCTGCTGTGTCGACTCCGTTGTTGAATGCGTTCATTGCAGTGTCTATGACAAGATCCTTGGACCAGAATCCGCTGAAGATAGGGATTCCTGCGATGGACAGACATCCGAAGAGCATGGTTGTTGCTGTGATCTTCATCTTCTTGAAGAGTCCTCCCATGAGCCTCATGTCCTCTGTTCCGCATCCGTGGATGACGGAACCGGAGCCCATGAACAGAAGGGCCTTGAAGAAAGCGTGGTTGACCATGTGGAAACATCCTGCGAAGAATCCGAGTGCTCCGAGCTCCTCGTAACCGAGTGCCCAAAGGTATCCTCCTGCTCCGAGCGAGAGGATCATGTATCCGAGCTGGGAGACGGTGGAGTAGGCCAGGACCTTCTTGATGTTCATGTTGTTGAGCGCCATCGTAGCTGCGATGAACGCTGTGAGACCTCCGATGATTGCCACAAAGAGCATGACATCGGCGTCCTGTACATACAGGGGGAATGCCCTTGCGACGAGGTAGACTCCGGCCTTAACCATGGTTGCGGCGTGGATCAGCGAGGAGACCGTTGTAGGTCCGGCCATCGCATCCGGGAGCCAGTCGTGCAGGGGGAACTGTGCGCTCTTACCGATGACTCCGCCGAATACGAGACAGAGACCAAGGGTCATGAGACCGGGGTTGGCTGCTGCCACTGCCTCTGCGGACTCGAACATTGAAGCGTAGTCCAGGCTGTGGAACAGGTTGAGGAGGATGAACAGTCCACCCATGAGGCACACGTCTCCCATACGGGTAACGAGGAAAGCCTTCTTTGCTGCGGAAGCAGCGTTGGCGGATGCGGCATCTCCGAGATCGTGCCTGAAGGACCAGAATCCGATGAGCAGGTAGGAACAAAGTCCCATGACCTCCCAGAAGATGAAGAGCTCCAGGAAGTTGCTCGAGACGATGAGTCCGAGCATACCGGTCAAGAAGAGCGAGACCTCGGCATAGTACCTGTTCTTCCTCTCACCCTGGTCGTGCATGTAGCCGAGAGAGTAGATGAAGATCAGTGTCGAGATGAAGGACGAGAACAGCATCATTACGCATGTCAGTCCGTCGACGTAGTATCCGAGGTTGATTGTGTAGCCGCCGATGTCGAACCAGCGGATAGAGCTCTCGATCGCTTGGCCGTTTGCGAACTCATCGCTGCCAAGGTACTCGAACGAGATAGCGAGTGCGATCAGGAACGACAGGAGTGCTCCGGCGATCGCGATGTATCCGCCCTTCTCAGGCGTCTTCTTTCCTATTATACCTATGATAAGGAAACACATCATAGGGATGAAGGGGACGAGCCAGGTGAATTCTGAGATCATCTTACCACCTCATCGTTGTGAGCTTGGCATCGTCAAGCTCTGTGGTCTTCCTCATCTTATAGGCGTTGAGCAGGATGGCGATACCGACTGCAACCTCTGCCGCTGCGACGGAGATTGACATGATGACGAACGCCTGTCCGGCTATGTCGTAGTTGTAAGCAGCGAATGTCACGAAGTTGATGTTCGCGGCATTGAGCATGAGCTCGATACACATCAGCACGACGATCGCGTTGCTCTTTGTGAGCACACCGTACGCACCGATGACGAACAGGATGGCTGCGAGGACGAGGAAATACTCCATCGGGATCATTCTTCGACCTCCTCTTTGGAAATGACGACTCCTCCGACCATTGCACCGAACATCAGAACGGCCAAGGGGATGAGTACGAATCCGTACTGCTCGAAGATGGCGTAGGGGAGACTGTTCTCCACGAGCTCATCGCCATCGAATATGCTCTCTCCGCTGTGCCCGTCAGGGAACGTAGGCAGTTCCTGAGGGGTGTCGAAATACGGTTCAAAGTCGGTAGTCATGATCGCTGCGACGAGCACAAAGACCAGGACCCCTGCGACTATGAGGCCTTTGGTGCTTCTCTTACTCATCGGAATCATCCTCCTTTGTTACTATGTATCTTCTGGTAAGCATGACGCTGAATGCGAACAGGATGGTGATTGCACCGACGTACACCAGCATCTGTATTACTCCAAGGAACTCCGCTTCAAGGAAGAAGTAGAAGAGTCCCACGCAGAGGAACACGAGGGCCAGATAGAACGCGCTGTGCATGACCTCCTTGTCATGAACCACGTATAATGCAGCAAGGATTGTGATTGCTGCGAGGATAAGGAACGCTACGAGGTCGAGGTTCTCGATCGCATATGAAGCGAAATCCACGACTCCGGTCCAAATATCCACTATGAAATCATAAATAATTCCCATCAGAGCACCTCCTTGATCTGAAGAGCATCCTTAGGACATGCGTCCACACAGTTCTTGCATGAGATGCACTTCGCGTTGTCGAACTCGGGACGCACGATGGGCCTTCCCTTGTCGTTGACTCCCTTCTCGACCATGGTGATGGCCTCGACGGGGCAGACCTTGGAGCACTTCTTACAGCCGATACATTTGCTGTCTGTGAGCTCGGGCTTGTCGACATCGAAGATGAAGACACGCCTCTCAGGGTTGCCGTTTGCGATATCGGAGGGAAGTGTAACTTCCAGCTTGACCTCCATACCGGGAGTCGTGTTGGGGTAGTTGAGCCTCCTAGGTCCGTAGAGCAGGTCGTACCTTGTGTACTCGGCCAGCTCGTACTCGGGCGTGACGGTCATTGCATCGACGGGGCAGTACTCTGCGCAGTATCCGCAGAATGCGCACCTTCCGACGTTGACCTGGGGCCTCATTACCTTGTTGCCGTTGTCGTCATCCACCTCGATGAGCTTGATCGCCTGGGTGACGCACATGCGTGCGCACATACCGCATCCTACGCACCTGTCGAACCTGAGTCCGGGGCGTCCGCGGTAGTTCTCGGGGATCCACTCCTTCTCGTAGGGGTAGAGGACTGTAACGGGCCTGTGGACGACTGTCTTGCAGAAGAGCTTGAAGGCTGTCCATACAGGCTTCATGATCCAAAGGCTCTTGGCGAGGTTCTTCGGATACTTATCAAGATATTTCATTGCCATCAGTAGATCCCTCCAATCTTAAGGAATACAGCGATTGCGAGGTTGAACACTGCCAAAGGCATGAAGACCTTCCAACCGAGGTTAAGGATCTGATCGGGCCTGACACGAGCGATTGCTCCTCTGATGAGGATCATCAGGAAGAACACGAACCATGCCTTGATAAGGAACACGATCTCGGGAAGGGCTGTTCCGCCGATGAAGGGGATAGTCCATCCTCCGAGGAACATGATGGCGACCATACCGCACGAGACTGAACCTCTGAGGTAGTCTGCGAGCATGATAAGTCCCCACTTCATTCCTGCGTACTCGGTCTGCCATCCCTCGACCAGCTCAGTCTCTGCTTCGGCGATGTCGAAGGGGGGCCTCTCACACTCTGCGATTGCGCAGAAGAAGAAGACGATGAAACCGAGGGCCATCGGGATGATAAGCCAAACTGTGTCCTGAAGTGCAACGATGTCGCCGATGTTGAAGCTTCCTGCGAGCAGGGAGACGGTGGCGATGATGATGAGCATCGGGACTTCGTAAGAGATCATCAGTTCTGCTGCCCTGATTCCTCCGATAAGGGAGTACTTGTTGTTCTGTGCCCATCCGGAAACCAGGATGAAGAACGGGGCAAGGGCGTAGAACGCCATGATGATCAAAAGTCCGGTGTCATAGTTCACGACATACCATCTGTCGGACAGGGGCACCATACAAGCGACAAAACAAGAAAGACCGACGATAAGCGAGACACACCAGATGTATGTCATCTTGTCGACTTTCGCGGGGATTGTGTTCTCTTTCATGAAGGTCTTAAGACCATCCGCGACACACTGAAGGAATCCTTTCATTCCGATCATTGTTCCGCGCCTGTCCATCAGCCTTCCGAGGACCTTACGCTCCATCCATAGATTGAGCAGGACCACGACGAATGCCACGATGAAGACGACGAGCATGAAGAGGACCAGTGCGAAGATGACCAATACCTGGTCGCACACCAGCCACTCGGAGACCGGGTTGCCGGGGAAAAGCAGGTCGATAAGCCATGCGATGGTTCCTCCGATGATCTCCCAGAGTCCGTAACAGATGTCGTACGGAAGGTTGTCCGTCAGGAAAGGTGTGAAGGGGTTGGCGTAGGGATCCCTGAAGTTGATCCAATCCAGTATAGATACGTAATCTGCCATTCTCCCTCACCTGTCAGTCTCTCCGAGACACATGTCGATCTGGGCCAGAACTGCAGGAACATCTGCGATCCTGACTCCCTCGCACATTGCCTTGGAGCATGAAACGTTCGTAAAGATCGGACTGCGCACCTTAAGCCTGTAAGGCTTGTCTGTACCGTCGGATGCGAGGTACATGATGGACTCTCCACGGGGATCCTCGAGCCTTCCGAATGTTGTTCCGGCGGGGACCTTTGTGGGGGTCTTGATCCTGTAGGGTGCGTTCTTTCCGAGTGCCTCGATCTTCTTGACTGCCTGCCTGATGATATCGCAGGACTGGAACATCTCCTCGATACGGATCATGTACCTGTCGTACGTGTCTCCGACCTTGGTGTCCTTGTTGAGGACCGGGACCTCGAAGTCGACCTTGTCATAGTTGTCGTAGGGGTCGTCACGGCGGATATCGAAATCGACACCGCAACCCCTCATTGCGGGACCAGTGAGACCCATGTTGGCACACTGCTCGCGTGTGAGGTAGCTGATCTTCCTCATCCTTGATACGAAGACTGAAGAGTCGTCGATGAGGTAGATGATGTCCCACATTGCCTTCTCGAAACGGTCGACTGTCCTCAGGATATCCCTGTCGAACAGCTCGGTCGTGTCGTTCCTGACTCCTCCGATACGGGGGAAGTTCGTGGTCATCCTGGCACCGCACAGTTTGACGTTGAGGTCCAGGAAGTACTCCCTCTCCCTCATTGCCCAGAGGAACACGGTCAGGTTACCCATGTCGGTTCCGACTGCAGCGAGCCACATGAGGTGCGACTGGATACGGCACACCTCGTCAGCTACGATTCTGATGTATTTGGCCTTCTCAGGAATATCGATTCCGAGGGCCTTCTCCACTGTCATGCAGTAGAGGTGAGAATATGTCATTGATGCACAGTAGCAGAGACGGTCGGTCATGGGGATGATCCTTGCGTAGTCCCTGTTCTCGGTCTCCTTCTCCCAACCGCGGTGAAGGTATCCGACGATAGGATCTGCGTCGACGCAGAACTCTCCGTCGATCTTCAGCTTGAGTGTCCAAAGACCGTGAGAGAACGGGTGCTGGGGACCCCAGATAACCCACATCTTGTCTGTGTCCATCTTCTCTTGTGCTTCTAATACGGGTACAAGCGAATCTGCCATGGTTCTCACTCCTGACTCCTGAGTTTGTATGACTTCCTGAAGGGGAAGAATTCGTAGGACTGCGGTGTGAGCAGCCTCTCCAGCCTCGGGTGGTTGTCGAAGACGATTCCGAACAGTTCCCATGTCTCCCTCTCATGCCAGTTCGCTCCCTGCCAGATGTCGGTGACACAGGCGATGTGGAGGTCGTCGGCCGGGACGTCGACGTCGAGGTCGATCATGATTCCGGTGTAGTAGTTGGACAAGAGGTAAACGACCATCAGATGGTCGATGTAGTCCACGGCGGTCACGACGGAGCAGTGCTCGAACGTGAGGTTGTCGTGGATGAATTGGCAAACATCGTGGGAGATCTCCCTGGGGCATTTTGCCTTGACCCTGCGCTCCTCTGTGGAGATGATCTCCACTCCGGAGAAGTTTGTTGTGAGGGCGTTTGTGATCTCCTCGATTGAAGGACTCTGATAGACTTCTGCCATGCTCAGTCCTCCATGAAGTTTCCTCTGCGGAAGTATGCCTCGATCTTCTTCTGAAGGAGCATGAATCCGTCGATCATCGCGTCGGGACGTGCGGGACATCCGGGGATGTACACGTCGACGGGGACGATCTGGTCAAGTCCCTGGATACAGTTGTAGGAATCGTACCAAGGTCCTCCAGAAATGGCGCACTCTCCCATTGCCACGACCCACTTGGGGTTGGGGATCATCTCGTAGAGACGCCTGAGGTCGGGACGGATCTTCTTCGAAATCCAGCCGTTAACGAGCAGGATATCGGTCTGCCTGGGCGATGAACGGTAGATCATACCGTAACGCTCTGCATCGTACCTGGGCGCGGATGCGGCTGCCATCTCGAGAGCACAGCAGGCCAGTCCCCAGTGAAGGGGGTGCATGGAGTTCTTCATTCCCCAAGCCCAGATGGGACCCGTCAATTTGTCCACTGATTTCTTTGTTCCGGTGCTGAGCAGGTCATTGATGATCGCGTCCGACCATGTCATGAACTCGTCAGCACTCATTGCTACTGCATGGGGGTAAAGGCTCATATCCATACTTCTGCCTCCTTTTTGAGAGAGTATGCCACTCCGAGGACCATGATTCCGAAGAAGATGATCATCATGAGCTGAGCGGTAGCGCTCAATCCTGAGAAGGCGATTGCCCAGATCAGGAGGAAAGTCGCTACTAAGTCGAAGACGACGAAGATAAGAGCGAACGTGTAGTACTGGAATCTGAACTGCACGTGCGCTTCTCCGATAGGCTCCGAACCGCACTCATAGGTCTGCTCCATCCACTCTGTGGGTTTCTCAGGCCTAAGGAACCTCGATACCAACCATGCGAGAGGGCCAAATGCGAACGTCAAAAGCGCCACAAAAGCCAACGGCATGTAGTACATTATTAGTAACATTGGGCGATTGGATACTTTATTGGTACATAAAGATAACCGCACACGCGTATCTATAATAGGGCTGTGTTAGGTGTTTTAGACCACAGTTTTAGTACTGAATCAACGATTAACGGACCATGTCTAGCCATATCGGATTCATCGGTGCCGGGAAGATGGCAGAAGCCCTCATCGGAGGGCTGATCGCCAAGAAAGTGTTCTCAAAGGACGAGATCATCGCCTGCGCCCCGAGTCAGAAGACGAGAGAACACATCGAGACCACATACGGCGTCAAGACCTATGCGAAGGCCGCGGATATGGTGAAGGATGCGGACCTTATCGTGCTAGCCGTCAAGCCCAAGAACGTACCCGGACTGTTCGAGGACGAAGGCGTGAAGATCGGCAAAGGGAAGATCCTCATCAGCATCGTCGCCGGACTCTCGCTTGAAAAGATGGATCGTTATGTGCCAGACGCTAAAAAAGTTAGAGTTATGCCCAACCATTGCTGCATGGTCCTCGAAGGCGCCATGGGCTACACGTGCGATCCTACGCTGAAAGCGGCGGACAAGAAGAAGATAGAGAAGATTCTGTCCTCCGTAGGATTGGCAGTCGAGGTGCCCGAATCTCAGATGGATGCAGTGACGGGAATCGCAGGAAGCTCTCCCGCATTCCTCTATATGGTGATCGATGCCATGGCGGATGCAGGTGTCCTGAACGGCCTCAGCCGCGAGCAATCCATAAAATTGGCAGCACAGTCCATGCTCGGAGCGGCCAAGATGGTCCTGGAGACCGGAAAGCATCCGGATCAGCTCAGGGACGAGGTATGTTCACCCGGAGGCACCACAATCGTCGGGGTAAAGATACTCGAGGACCTCGGAATGCGCTCGGCCATGTCCAACGCAGTCGATGGGACGATAGCGAAATCCCGCGAGATGTCGCAGGAATGAAACTCACTTTCTGAAAAACGACCTTACCAGACCGATACCGACACGGGGTGCGTTGCTCCATATGGAGCCCGCATCCCAGTCGAGGTCCTTTTTGTTAGCTATCGTGGAGTTCATCATACGGGTACCCTCGTCCTTGGTCTCCCAGAGGCGGGCGTTCCTCTCCTCGGCATCCTCGATCTTCATGATCTCGTCGACCTTGTGCATCAGCTCGCGGGCGAACTCGGTCCTCTGACATCTGTCGTTCTTGACGCTCTCCTCGATACGGCCTGCCTCGAACTCCTTCTGGGCAAGCACCAATGCAGCATCGTAGGACACTTCTGCTATGTCATCGCGGGTCATCCACTTGGTCTCATAGGACAGGACATGTTTCCAAGAGGGGTTGTCCAACAGCTTCCTGTGATCTTCCAGGGTATGTGCCCTTAGGGTGTATCCCCACTTCTCGGGTTCCTCGAAGATCCTGCTCCCGGGATCGACGAAGGGTGCGAACGGTGCATTGTAGATGAATAGCCCGTCATCCCTGCCTACCAGGCTCCACAGCCTCTCTGCCGATTCCACGCTGTACAGGGCGGATGCTCTGTCCTGGTAGGGGAGTCCGTTCATGTAGAACAGGTCCATCCTGCTGCACCCGTTGTTGAATGCCGCCGGCAGCGTCTTCTCTATGGCCTCGTTCGTGTAACCCTTCCCCAGGTTCAGGCGGACCTGCTCGTCATGGGAATCGGGCGAAAATTCGATAGACCAACCTCCATCGAAGGTGTCGTTGATCTTCTTGAAGTATTCCGGCGTTCCGCCGTTGAACAGCTCGATGACGACATGGTTCTTGATGCGCCTCTCCTTGCATTCCTTGAGGAATCTGTCGGCATAATCCATGCTCTGCTGCCTCAAATCGCCCACGATGAATATGGGTGTGTCCAGATAGGACTGGATGACATCCATGTCCTCCGCCAGTTTCTCAGGGCTCCTGTAAGCGGGGGCCTTCCTACAGACCACTTTGCCGTTGGCGTGATGGGAACCTCCGCACTCGGCGCAGTTTATGGAGCAGCCCCTGACGGTGAAGACCGATGTCAGGGGGAGCTTGTCCCATCCGAACCATGGCAGGGCTCCGGAGATGTCCATGTTGCGCATGACGCACTTGATCATGGTCCCGTAATCGAACTTTATCTCGTCAAGGGACTGTAGCGAATATGAGACCGGGTTCTCGTGCACGTTCCCGTTTCCGTCCTTCCATGTGAGGTTCGGGACCTCGGAGAGGTCGCCTCCCTTCGAGAGGGCCTCCATCATCATCACAGTGGGGACCTCCGTAGTGTCCCCTCTCATAACCAGGTCAATCTCGGGACGCTGGATGAGCTCCCTGTAGAAGTACGAGGAAGTGAGCCCTCCGAACTCCACAAGGGCATCGGGATGGTATTTCTTGACGATCTTCGCCAGCTCTATCGCACCATGAGCATGGGGCATCCAGTGGAGGTCTATGGCGAAGACCTTGGCATTGAGCTTGCTGATCCTCTTCTCCACGTCGAACTTGTCGCTCTGGAGCATCTGGACCGCTATGTTGACGATCCTGGTCTTGAAACCGGCAGCCTCCAGATGGGAGGAGATCGTCATGAATCCTATAGGATACATCTCGAAGACCGGCGACGACGGTATGACATCGCTGACCGGCCCGTAGAATATCGGTTTCTTGCGGAAGTCATAGACGGACGGCGCATGCATGAATATGATGTCCGAGCTCATGCATCATGCTCCGTAACGCCTCTTGCGCTGCTGATATGTCCTGATGGCCCTCAGGAAGTCTATGTACCTGAATCCCGGCCAGTAGACATCCGTGAAATACAATTCTGAATAGGCCATCTGCCAAAGCAGGAAGTTGGAGATCCTGATCTCTCCGGATGTCCTCAGCACAAGGTCCGGATCCGGTATGTCGCTGGTGGAGATGGCGGATGAGATCATGTCCTCGTCTATGTCATCGACGGTGATCTCGCCCTTCTGGACCTTCTTCACGATGCACCTCACGGCCTGGGCTATGTCCTGCCTTCCGCCGTATCCTACCGCCATGTAGACTGTGACCTCGTTGTAATCTTTGGTCTTCTCCTCCGCGTATTCGACCGCTTTGAGGAGTTCCGGGGAGAAAAGGCTCCTGTCCCCGATGACCCTGATACCTGCGCGGCGCTTATGGACCTCCTCCGAGTCAGCGTACTCGTAGAAGGACTTCTCCATCAGCTCCATGATGTACTCCACCTCCTCCGGGTCCCTCTTGAAGTTCTCCGTGGAGAATGCAAACAGCGTGAGATGGCTGATCCCAAGATCCGTGCACCACTCCAGGACCTCCTTGAGCTTGTCCCTGCCCATGGTGTGTCCCTTGATGGTGGGTTCTCCCAGGACCTCCTCCGCGTACCTGCGGTTGCCGTCCATGATGATGGCGATGTGCTTGGGGATCGCCCCGTTCATGACCTCCTTTCTGAGCGAGGATTCGTAAGCCGTATACGCTGCATCCTTGACCAGATTGGGCATCGCCATGTTTATCACTCGAAATCTTGCGGGACGCCTGCGGCCTTCTCACCCATGTCGAAGCAGCCTATGGCCGCCACGGCGCCGATGACGCCTTTGGTTCCGCCGTTGAGCGAGATGATCTGCACCCCGTTCTCTTCCGCTACCCTGACCGCATCCTCCGGTTTGAAGAGGATGCTCTTGCAATCCCATCCGAAATCCGCCAGTCCTTTGGGGATCTCCAATCCCTGGAAGACCGTCATGATAGCATCTTCGGAATAGCTCTCTTTGCGGATGAAGTCCGCAGCATACTCGATGAGCGCCGGGATCTCCGACTCCTTGACGGCGAAGGACACTGCGGTACCGCAGCAGTTCGTCGTCTTGTTGGGTGCATCGGGATTGAGCTGGACTATCTTGTGCTCGATGAACTTGCCAATCGGGCACTGTGTTCCGAGCTTGAGTCCCGCGACCCATGTGGCCCCCTTCTCCTTCGTATCGGTATCGTCGATACCTATGATCACACGGACCAGCTTGGGGGTTATGATGTCCACGTGGGTGGTGTGTCCGCCTCCCATCTTGAAATCGTCGGGGAATTCCGTGCGTAGGACATCGGGACATGCGGGCATGCAGGCTCCGATACCTACCGATGCTCCGGCCATGCCATACCATGTGGAACGGACCTCGTCGCCCTCGATCTTTATCGATTTGATCCCCATCGCGCCAAGCTGCTGGGATACTGGACCGAACCTGAGCTCTGCCTCTCCGATGTCCGCTGTCGTGATCAGCATGGTGGACTTCAGCTTCACCGATTTGATCACCCCTCCGGTACGACGTCTGTTGACTGCATCCCACTCCGCGGGGCCGACGGACGAACATGTCTCTATGAACTGGACCTTGCCGTTCTTCTCGTCGACCATCGTCAGGAAGCGCTTGCAGAACATCCTTCCTGTCCTGGCCTGTACCTCTTCCGGCGTCAGAATCTGTACCAAATTAACACCAATTCCTCAGGAAGGGTCAGTCCTCTTCCTCTTCCGAACCGTATTCGTCCGGGTCAGCGACGAACAGTGCCTCGGCGGGAACGTTCCTGCAGAGGTAGACGGTGCGTGCAGCCTTTCCGATGTCGTAACCTGCGTCCATGCAGATGTCCGTGTCGATTCCGAGGATTATGGGGTCCTCGGTGTGCACGAGACCTGCGCGCATGGCATCCTGGAATGTCCTGGAGAGATGGACCATGGAGCGGTCGCCAGGTACGATTCCGTTCTCGAGCAGGTCTTCGACCTCCTCCTCGTTGGTGGGGTAGAAGAGCTCCTCGGGTATGTTCTCGCAGTCCAGCTTGATGTCGAGCTCGATCGTGTGGCCGTAGGTGGCCCTGATCTTACCGGCGGAGATGCTGTACCTTCCCTTGGGGTCGGTATCGACCAGCGCTTCCAGGTGTCTGATCCTGAGCCATCCCATGCGGGGGTTCAGGTCCTTGATCTTGTCGAGCACGTCGCGGGTAGAGACGTATCCCTGGGAGTCCATCCTGAGATTGTACTTACCGTGCCTCAGGATCCCTGCCAATGTCCTTCCGATCTTCTCAACCTCGAAATCGGACATTATGAATTTGCCTTCTTCGCCGCAATAGGGGCAGCGTTCGTTACGGAAATATCCGTGCTCCTCGCATTCTCTTATCATGGTTTCACTTCCGAAGCCTTCTCGGCCGCTTTGACCGCGTTGGCCATGAGCATACAAATTGTCATCGGCCCCACTCCTCCGGGGACCGGCGATATTGCTGATGTCTTGTCTTTGACATTCTCGAAATCCACATCCCCCACGAGCCTGCTGCCCTTGGGATGTGTCGGGTCATCAACCCTGTTGGTCCCCACGTCTATGACGACTGCGCCGTCCTTCACCATATCCGCCGTTACGAAGCGGGGCTTGCCTATGGCGACTATGAGGATGTCGGCCTGCCTGGTGATCTCCGGCAGGTTCTTGGTACGGGAATGTACGATGGTGACTGTTGAATCCGCGCCTGCACCCTTCTGGACCATCATCGCGGCCATGGGTTTTCCCACGATATTGCTGCGTCCGATGACCACGACATGTTTCCCCGAAGTCTCGATACCGGACCTTATGAGCATCTGCTGGACCCCTGCCGGTGTGGCGGGAAGGAAGTCCGGGTTGCCTATGAGCACGCGTCCGACGTTGCTGGGGTGGAAACAGTCCACATCCTTCTTGGGATCGATGGCGTTGATCACCGCTTCCTCGTCAAGATGCGACGGGAGAGGCAGCTGGACGAGGAATCCGTGTATGGAGGGATCCTTGTTGAGCTCGTCCACCTTCGCCATGAGCTGTTCCTGAGTTGTATCTGCAGGCATGCGCACCGTGACGGATTTCATCCCAAGCTCCTCGCACATCTCGCCCTTCTTCCTGACGTAGACTTGCGAAGCGGGGTCGTCACCGACAAGGACGACTGCTAGACCGGGCGTCACACCCTTTGCCTTGAGGTTTTCTATCCTTGTCCTGAGCTCGGCATAGATCTCGGCCGATACATCCTTCCCTAGTATGAGCTTGGTCATGCTTGATCACGGTATGCGCGCCATATTTTCATGCGTATATAATCGTGCGCCCGTTCTTTTTAAGGTCGATTCCATTAAACTCCACTAAACGAGTGAATCCGCCTACGCGAAGTCATTCTTCCCTGCGGCTTCGAATGGAAAGGAACTTGCGCAACAGCCTGCTCCGATGCAGAAAATCGACTGCATCAACATAAACTGGCACATTAAGATGATTCATCCATCAGCTTCTGGTCCCGGTTCTGTTTACGGCAGGTCACTCGATGATCGTCGCGGGTTCGAATCCCTCGTCGATGATCAGTTTGAGAGTCTGCTCGACGGCCTTCTTGTTGTGCTCCATCTCCGCCCAGGTCATGATCCCTTTGTCGCGGGATTCCACCATATGCCATGAATGTGTGCCCAGCACCAGATCGCCGTCGCCGACTGACCTTGCAAGGGAAAGATAGTCGGAAGGTTCCCTCTTACCCTCGTGCATAGGCCAAAGATATGCTGCAATGTTCTTCCCTCTGACATCCTTGCCCTTCGCGACTGGATGCTCCGTCACTCCAGACACCTCATAGGGCCTCTTACCGGGATCGGCATAAACCGATGAATCGTGCTTTATTCCGAGCCTGCCCAGCTCTCCGTATACCTGGTCGGACATCTGCATGAATGGTGCGCGGAAGCAAGTCGGTGCCTTCAGATTGTCCTTCACTGCGGAATACCCCTTTTCCATGACCTCTCTGAGGTCGTCCGGTCCGAGTTTTGTCATATCCTCATGGTCGTAGCCGTGGAATCCGACGCAGTGGTCGGCCAATACAGAACAGTCCAGGACCTCGGCGGTATGCCCTTCCACGAAGAATGTGGCCTTGATACCGTAATTATGCAGTATATCCAATAGAATCTCCAGACCCTTCTCGGCGGATTCGAACCTGGGGGCGGTCCCCTGCCCGCGGTCCATGGAGCCTGCGGCCCTTGAACCGTCGACCTCGATGTTAACATCGCGGTCCAGATCCACCGTGAATATGAGCCTGCGGGTCATCTGGGTTTGACCTCCGTGACCCTCTTGATCAGCATTCCCTCGATGTCGAACGGGTTATTGCTCATCGCCAGTTCCTGAGCACGCTTGAGTTTCGCATCGCTCTCGGCGTATATCGTCATCAGCACATCGCCGGCCTCCACCCTCTGGCCCTTCTTCTTGTAGATCAAGAGTCCGGCGCCCTTGTCGGAAGGCGATCCTGCGGCCTTCGCGATGTTGACTATCTCCTTGTTGCGGATGGCATGGACATATCCGGGGTTCGTGGCCTTCAGATCGAACGAGTGGTCTCCGGGCTTCAGGTCGGATGACTTGAGATCGGGCCTTCCGTTCTGGGCCACCACTATCTCCAGGAACTTCTTGTGGGCCTCTCCCGAATCCAGGATCTCCCTTGCTCTGGTCGCCCCGTTGGGGACGCCTGCCATCTCGAGGATGATCCCTGCGCACTCGCATGCCTTCTCGATGACGCTGGACGGGTGCTTCTCCCCCTCCAGTATGGAGATGCATTCCCTGGCCTCGAGATTGGGTCCGATGGCCATTCCGATGGGTTGATCAGCGTATGTGATGGCGCACTCCACGTGCATTCCGATCCTCTCGCCCAGATCCATCAGGTCGCGGGCGTATGCCTTGGCCTCCTCCAATGTGGGTACCTTTGAACCAGAACCGGTCGGGATGTCAACCAACAGGTGCGTGGAACCCATGGCGACCTTCTTGCTCATGATCGAGGCCAGCATCTGCGCCCTCGGGTTTATGCCCAGGGGGTGCTCTATCTTGATGACCATGTCATCCACGGGGGCCAGATTCATGGATCCGCCCCATGCGAACACTCCTCCGACCTCCTCGGATATCGCCATCAGTTTGCTTGACGAGAGCTCCACGTCGCAGAACGTCTCCACGAAATCGGATGTTCCGCATGCGCTGCTTATGGCACGGGATGACGTCTTGGGGATCATCAGCCCTGCCGCCGCGACTATGGAGATGACTATGGGTGTGATCTTATTGCCCGGCACTCCTCCCAGGCTGTGGAAGTCGAACACAGGCGTCCTCGAGAACTTGATGATGTCCCCCGTGTTGGCCATGGCCATGGTGAAATCGGCGATCTCGTCTATGTCCATACCGTTGATGTAGAGGGCTGTCAGCCATGCGGACACCTCTATCCTGGATAGCCTGTTGTCCAGGATGTCCCTGACGATGGCCTCTATCTGCTCCTTGCTGAGCCTCTCGCCGTCCATCTTCATACGGATGTATCTTACCGAATCGGGATTATGGGCGTATGTTATGTTGACCGTGCCGTCCTTGTTGACACCGGTCTTCTCGATTATGTTCCTGGGAACTATCGCCACACCCTTCTCGACTATGTTGTCAGCATAGGACACCAAGGATATCGCGGATCTCTCTCCCGTGATGCTCACGCGGTCGTTCTCCTTCACGCCAAGCTCTATGCAGTCCTCCTCGTCCAGAAGGATCTGGGGCTCCAGAGAGCGGACGTCCACCGTCTTGATCTTGAACTTCATTTGGATCCCCACGTCTCAAGTGCTACGGCCAGTTCCTTGTGGTCCTTGGCATACTCCTCCTTGGGGATGCCCAGGAATGCAGCGTCCACGGCTTGACTCATTCCCATGGCCCCTGCCCTGACGCCTCCGGGGTGTCCTGCGACACCGCCTCCAGCCTGTATCTGTACGTTGTTACCTGCCTTCTTCACGATGGCCTCGACTATTCCGGGGTAGACTCCGCCGGAACATACGGGCATGACCGTCTTATAGGGCACATCGTCCCCGAGGCATGCCGTGAGGTTCGAATCCTCCTTCGTGCTGCCGGACATCTTTCCGACCCCAAGGGTACCTATGTGCAGAGCATCTCCTCCACACATCCTGGTCAGCTTCGTTAGCGGGAGCATAGCGACACCGTGGAGCGGATCCTTGGTGAATGCTCCGTGCATGGTCCTGTGGACATGGATGGGCACCTTGATGGACGGATCCTCTGCGAGAGCCTGTACGGCTCCGAATCCGCATGTGATGACATCGACCATCAGTTCCCTCGCGCCCCATGACTGGACCTTCTCCGCCAACTCCACGATCCTGTCGCCGCGGGTGCTGACGTTGATGGCGTGCATCATCTTGTGGCCCTCGCTCTCCAGCCTGTCCAATGCCTCTGCGACCGCGATCGTCCTGTCCTCTATCGGGCAGAACGCCTGGTCGACCAGGGTCTCGTCGTCCTTGGAGTTGGTGAGCCCTCCCGATCCGGCCTCGTATACGTATTCCGCGGTCTTCTTTGGATTGAGACCGATCTTGGGCTTGACTATTGTTCCCACCAGCGGTTTCTCGGGACGGTCAAGGGCCTTCCTGATACCGTCGGCACCGAACTTCGGACCCTTGAACTGGTTGAGGATCTCCTTGGGGAACGTCACATCCTCCAGCCTCACACCCTTCAGTGCTCCCAGACCGAACAGGTTCCCGGCTATTACGCTGAGGATCTGCGGTACGGCACCGACCTCGATGCTGAAGTCCTCCGTGGGGAATTCGACTATGATCTCGTCGCCGGAGATGTCCACGACCCTTGCTCCCAGGGAATCGAATATGTCCTTGTCCAGAGTGGAGATTCCGGTCCATGTCCCGGTGGACTGCTCCGCCGCTATCGCCTCCGCCGCCTTCTCCATCGGTAGGTCTGTCGTCACGCGGTATTTGCAAACAACGTACTTGTCCGGGTCCACCGGCTCTCCAAGATGCAGATATGAATCCATTTGATCACTCCTTCATTAACTCCGTTCCGAACTTCTTCTCCAGGATGTCGTAGACCGAGCCCGGCGATATCAGGCCTAGCTCGGTGATTATTCCGTCGATGTATTGCGAGGGTGTCACGTCGAAGACGGGGTTGAATACCTTGACGGAATCAGGGATCTCCCCTGGCCTGACGACCTCCGAGATCTCGCGCTCCTCGATCTTCACCAGATCCCCTTCGAGGGTCAGCGGCGAGAACTTGTAGGTCTCGCTGCAGACGTAGAATTGGACCCTGGCCTCCTTTGCGGCCAATGCCACCTGAGAAGTCCCGATCTTGTTCACGAGCGCACCGTGGGATGTTATGGTGTCGGCCCCCACGAAGACCTTGTCGACCTTCTTCATGACGAGACGGACGGCGCTGTCGATGATCAGCGTGGTGTCTATCCCCTCTCTGGAAAGGTCGTTGACTGTAAGTATGCCCTGCCTCCAGGGGCGGGATTCGGTGGCGTACACCTTGATGTCCTTTCCCTGCCTGTGGGCCTCGGCTATCACGCCGATGGCGACGCTGCTGTTGCAGTGCGTCATGATCGTATCGCCGTCCTCGATCCTCTTCGCACCTATGCGTGCGATGTTCTGAACGGCCTCGTTGGACTCTGCTATGAACTCGTTCGAATTCCTGATGAGGATCTCCTTCGCCTCTTCCACGCCGGAAGCTTCCTTGACCCCCTTTATGGATGCGTGAACACCGTTCCACAGCGATACTGCCGTCGGCCTGGAGTCCAAGATTACCTTCACGGCGTCATCCAGATCCCTGCTGAAGGATGTCAGATCGGTCCCCGAGTACCCCTCTGCGAATCTGCAGACGGCGGTGGCCCCTGCCCTGGCGATCCTTCCTGCACCGCGTATCTTCATATCGCGGATATCCTGAGAAATCGAAACGACGTTCTGGTCCATGGGTGTGTATCGGGCCTGTGCCTATAATAATATTCTAATATAGCGCGGTTCAGAGCACCACGGCTCTGACCACCCTGCGGGCCTCGTCTAGTCCATATGAGAGATAGACGGCGGCGATCAAAGCTTCGAAGCAATCCGCACGCATGTTCTCCTCAATGGACTTGGTCTGACCCCTCAGATGTCCCTTCCCGACCCTCATTACAGCGTCTATCCCCACATTCTTCTCGAGGATGCGCTGAGAGAGCATATGATTGGCAACCTTGTCCTGCTTATAATCCGTCATAGGGCCTTCGCTGATGTCCGTATCCTTGTAGACGTGCTCGCAGACTAGGAACTCCAGGATAGCGTCCCCAAGGAACTCGAGACGCTCGTAGGACTCCACATGCCTGGGCGGATCCATGTCCAGTGCCTCATTGGAATAACTATCATGAGTTAGTGCTGCGCAGAACAGTGCCAGGTTCTCCTCCGAAACCTTCCTCAGACAGAATGGTTCCTTGGCGAGGAACTCACGGACGCTCTTCTCGAAGTCGGACTCCATGGACGGTCAATCATGTGATCGGTATATAGCCGTGAGGACGTTCCGTCCGTGTTTCCCGACTTTCCGCGCATGCGATAGTGAGGTATTAGTAAAAGAGATACAATCGAGAGGGCATGCCCGGCAAGAAACGCGTGAGGATGAGAGGAGTTAAGCACACCTCCAAAAAGTTGGAGGATGACCTCCTGGAACGCTCCAGGAACCTAGCGGAGAACCCCAGCCTCCTCAGGCCCATGTGCGCAGGCAACTGCAGGAAATGCCATTTCGACAAGGTCTTCAAGAGCATCGACTCCCTCCAGAAGATCCGCAACAACGCGGATGCGCTCGTGAAGGAAGCCGGTAAGATGTTCAACGACGACATCACGAAGGCCTATGCAGGTACCATCTCCCTCGCAGCATCCGGTTCGGTCCCGCTCCTGGCCAGCGCCAGACTCGGTGAGGACACCGTATCCTATGCGGTCAGGGGAAGCGTCGGTGCCGACAAGCTCATCGGATGCCAATACTACACCGATCCGAAGATCAGGCTCCTGCTCTACAACCAGTTCATCAAGAAGAACGGACTGTACCTGTACTCTTTCGAGGACACCCTCGTCTGTTCTGACAAGTTCAACATGCCGGAGGACTATCTTTACGACACCTTTTGGGAGACCCCGTACGAGTTCCCCGATGACGGGCTCCAGTGCGGCCACGATGCATCCGCTGTCCTCGAGATCGAGATCAAATCCATCGGAGAGACCATCAAGATCTGCGAGAACTGCGCCAAGAACGTCTCCACCGCACAGTACCTCCTGTCGAGGGTAGCGGGAACGGATCCCTGGAAGGACCTCACCGTCCGCATAAGACACAAGTATCACAAGCCCGGGGAGAAGGACTACGAGGAGATAGACGACGACAAGCTCAAAGATTTCATGTTCGGGAAGTTCACCGACGCCTCCCTCATAAACGAGGTCAAGAGGTCCAAGCTCGGGGACCTCAGGGGCAGTTCCGTCGCCACTTACATCATAGGCACCAAGAACTACGGGGATTCCCTGGACGAGTTCATCAATGACATAGTCGGAGCGGATGACGTCAAGGCATGTCTGAAGAGGTTCCTCGCAGAGAACCCCAGGGCCATCGTGGCCAAGGGAAACAGGATCACAGATGTCCTCGGTATCCTTTGGGAGGCCGACTGGAAGGAGATCATCACAGTCTATACCGATGCTGAAACCGCTGCCAAGATGGGGGACCAGACCAACGTCCAGCCCCTTCAGTCGCTGGAAGCGGCCCACAACATCCAGATCTCCGCTTCGGTCGTCGACTCGCTGCCCGTATTCAGCAGACCTGGACCCATCACATCTCTAGCGGATTCACTGGCCAAGGCAGCGAAGGTCGGAGGCCAGCCGATGGTCGAGAAGACCCTTCAGAACACCGGACTGAAGAACAACAAGGCACGCAGCGTCGCCGCGGCTTTCGTCATGTCCACAGGTGCGACCGAACTCCCCATCAAGCTCAGCAACGAGGAGAAGGACTTCGCAGAATATCTCCTGCCCTTCGCCAAAGCCGTGGTCGCGGCCAACGGCGACAGGTACCGCGAGACCATGAACACCCTGCTCACTGCATCGGGTTCTGGAGAGAAGGTCTGACCCTTATATCGGCCACATAATGCGAGACGGACGGGGCGTATGATTTCACCTCGTGTATCCTGAGGATCTCGTACCCGTCCTTTCCGCAGTTCTCATCGAAGATCGATCTGATCCTATCCTCGTATTCGGTGACATAGAACGTGTCGTGATAGTGTATGATCCCACCGGGACGTATCATCGACAGCGCCTTGGGGACGAATTCGGAGGTCGTCTGGACATATCCCATGAGGATACGGTCGGCGAAATGCTTCCCCAGAAGGTTCCTGTTATCGGATAGGATGGGGATGACCTTGTCCTGGAGCTCGTTGTCCCTGATGTTCCTACAGAGGAACTGATATGATTCCGGATTCTTCTCGCATGCGAATACGCGCCTCGCACCCGAGTATTTTGCAAGAGGGAGGGTGAAGTAGCCTATCCCCGCGAACATGTCCACCACGGTCTCCCCGGTGCAGTCCAGCTTCCTCATGCGCATCCTCTCGTCGGTGTTCCCGGAAGCGAACATCACCTTGGTGACATCGAAACCGTATCTGATCCCGTTCTCGAGACGGACCGACTCCGTGTCGGTACCGTATATGACCTCCATGCTTGGCTGCCTGAATTCCCCCGAGACGCCTCTGACGTCCGCACAGACGGTCTTGGCATCGAGGACCTCCGCATATGTCTTGCCTATCAGTTCCTTATAAGGTTCGCAGGCGGGATCCATCCTAACTATCACGATGTCCCCGACATACTCCCACTTCTCGGGGATGATCCCTTCCAATTCGGGATGGTCCGAGAGGATGTCATGTATCTTCTCCTGGGGGCTCCTGCGGTCCAATGTATGGGCGTCCCCCTCGACCGTCTCGATGCCCATGGCCCTGACAGTATCAATGAACTCAGGCAATACTGGCACATAACGGAAACATTCATCCTTGCCTATCTTCGCGTGAAGGTCGACATACTCCTTTGACATAAGGTCGCGGATGATCGGGCCGGCCTCTTCCGATGGCAGTTTGGCGAACGTTACCCTCTTCATTTGACTGACCTCAAGGCCAGAGGGATGGCGGAAAGCAGCCTGGACGGACTCTTGAGAACCTTCTTGATGACCTCGCTCGGATGGTCGATATCGATCTCCTGGACGAACGGGACGAGGTCGTTCTTCATGATGTAATCGTAGAATCTGTTGAAATCGTTGTCCGTGAGCTTCTTGTACCTCTTCCTCAGCTGATAGGAATGGTCCAGCTCGCGGCCGAAGTCCTCCATGCATGCCCTGGTGTACTCGGACAGGTCCCTGGAGTACAGGGCATCGGAATCCAACCCGTTGGTGATGGTGTTGACGAGATGCGTATTGGCCCTGAACGCGGGATAGAGTCCTCCTCCGGAGAGGGGTTTGACGAAACCGGCGGCATCCCCGTTCAGCAGGCACCTGTCCCCGCAGAGGAACGGACGTATACCGAGGGGGATCTTTCCGGAATGCACCCTTAGCACCTTGTCATGGAATCCCATCTGGACAAGGATGTCCGAGAGGTATTCCGAAGGGGGTCCTGCCGACCATGTTGAGCAAAGACCTATGCGTGTGAATTCGCCGCAGGGGATCGCCCATGCGAAGAATCCGGGGGCGACCTTGTTGCCGAGATAGAGATTCAGCATCTCCTGGTCATCCATCTTGTAATCGACATCCGCCTGGATTCCCCTGATGTACTCCTTGGGTTTGTTATCGCCCAGGGACATGGCCACCTGGGAGTTGGCCCCGTCAGCGCCTATGATTATCTTACCTCTGTGGGGACGGACGCTGGTGTCCACGACGACAGCGTCTCCGACGGTATGGCCGTTATAGCGCTCGTTGAAGCAATAATCGGCACCGGCATCCTGTGCGGCCTCGGCCATCTTGACCTCAAGGTCCACACGGTCGATCATCTTCGCCTTGGGCTTATCGGAACGTATCTCCAATGACTCTCCGTTGGGGAAGATGACATGTGCACCGTACAGCGTGCTGTATTCCACCGGCCTGACGCCGGACATCTTTATTGTCTCTTCGGAAACCAGACCTGTGCAGTGCTGGGGGATTCCGGGGGACTCGTGCTCCTCGAGCACCAGCACCTCGTACTTCTTCTCCGACAGTCTTCTGGCTGCCAGGCTCCCAGCCGGTCCGGCACCGACCACGATTACGTCGTGCATCGCGATCAGTTTTTCTTGGATTTCTCGTAATCGGCTATGAACTT
>JAEEGK010008223.1_pt1 | contig 24678 bp, 17 predicted proteins | sample 8958771 | NCBI WGS metagenome assembly JAEEGK01 (sample SAMN16246547, study PRJNA631951) | gut metagenome | biome: gut microbiome; feature: rumen; material: SC-attached | host: Bos | place: Iran: Karaj | collected 2018-10
ATTTTTTTTTTATTTAATTCTACTTTTTTTTTTTTTTTTATTTTAAATTCATTTAATTTTTCTTTTTTTTTCAAAACAATATTTAATTTATTCAAATAATTAAAATAAGCATTTTCTAATTTATTTTTTTTATGAACAACTCTATTTAAATAATTATTTTTCTCAATAAGTAAATTATAATTTTTATCCATAAAACTTTTAATTCTTCCCATTAATTCATTATCACTTGGATAATCATAATTAATAAAATTAAAATTACTTTTAATTTCATAATTTTCTTCTTCTTCTTCTTTTGTATATTCATTATCAATAAGAACACTATCAATAATTGATTCTTCACTTGAATCAGAATCAAATGAAAAATTTGTTATTTTAGATTTATTTATAAATGATGTTATTTTGTGTAAATTTTTTTTCTTTGAATGATTACTTGAATGTGAACTTTGTGATTTATTTGATAAAGTTTTATTATTTAATGGGAATTTTACTTTTGTTTCTCTTATTTTTATTGCACTTATTGCACGATTATGTGTTGTTGGATTTTTTTTTAATTTTTTAAAATGTTTTTTAAAGTTTAATTTCTTATTTATATAATTTATTTTTATTTTTATAGATATTGAAATTTCTCTTTTATTAATTGGAATATTTGAATTTTCAAATAATTTCTTATTCATAAAATCACTTATTGTTATTTTTAAATTATTAAAATTTATATTTTTTAATTTTTTTGATAATTGTTCTTTTTTTATTATTAAATTAGTTATTCCTATTAATTCATTTTCTTTTATTGCTTTAACGAAATATTTTAAATCTCCTTTTATTTCTGTTTTATCACTTATTATCTTATTATCTAAAAAATCAATTGAATCATGAAAATTTGTTTCTTCAGAAAAAAATTCAAAATAAAAATCAGAAAAATCAAATTTTAAAGGTTTATATTCTGTTATTGAAAAAAAAATTTCTTTTATTGACATTTCAATAAAAATATTGTTTATAATATAAAAAATAAAAAAATATAATATTATTTATAAAATCTTTATTTATTAAAAAATTTTTAAAATTAAAAATTCACACAAATTCAAAAAATTAATTTTGACTTAGTTCAGAAATTAAATTCACAATTTCCTTTTCATTTTTTAATTTATTCATTAAACTTTGATAACAATTATGGAAAATAACCATAATATTATCTTCAAAAAGTTTAATTAATTTAAAAGAATTTTGTTCAATTTCTATTAATTCATGTACCATATTTTCTAATCTTTCTTTAGGAGAATTTTCATCTGAATGAAGAATAATAAGATAATTAATCATTTTCTTTAAAACATTATTACTAATATATTTAAACATATTATAAATATCAATAATTTTTAACCAAATACTATATAAAGATGATTTTAATTTTTTTTCCGTTGAAATTATTTTCTCATTAGATGATATTGGATAATTTTGTTCTTTTCTGACTTTTTCTAGATATGATGTAACTTCTTTTAAAGAATAAATGATTAGATAAGTATAATTATATATTATTAATTTTATATTTTCTAATGTTAAATTATGACAATGACTAGTATTATTAAATGATAAAAAATTTGGTATTTTATTTTTTACAAAATCTTCACAACTTAAATTATTAATTATATTGAAATTGTTTATAGTTGTTTTTGATTTGTTTTCTATTTTTTCATTTATTTCTTTTCTTTTTATATTTTGATTTTGTTTGTTTTTTAATAGATCATTAATTATATTTCCCAATGCAGATTTTTTTATTATTATAATGTTTTTATCTGAATTGAAACTAACATTAATATTATAAAAATTGGCAATTAATGCATTATTTTTTACTTTATTTGATACTGTATTATTTTTTTGTGATTGATGTTTCTTTCTATTTTTTACAACAACATGTCTTCTATTATGATTTCTTCCTTTGTTTTGAAGTTCTTTGAAATAAGTCTCTTTTTCTACATCACAAAAAATAATTTTTAAATTCCCAAAAAGCATTTTCATATTTATAACTTCCATAAAGCAAATTTTACATATAGTTTTTTCAATAAAAAATTTCCAATTAATTAAATAAGAATTATCACATTTTTTAAGTTCATATTTATTATTAATGTAAATTGAATGATCAATAAAAAGGTTTTTTTTCAAGAATAAAAAACAATATTTTAAATAATTTAAAAGAGTTTTCCTATTTGGAAAATATAATAATTCATTTGTATAAAAAGAATTATAAAGACATTTAAAACAAGGAATATTTATATAAGTTTCTCCGTATTGATTCATATAGTAATTTTCACATTTTTTAGAAACATTAATCAAACTTTGTTTTTCTTTTTGAGTTAAATTATTTATTTCTTCATCTTCTAAATTCAAATCACTTTGATTATCTTCTTCATCTTCATTTAATTCTATTATATTAAATCCATTTATTTTAAATGATGTCTCTTTAAGACTAATTTCATTATTTTGCTCTGAAGATTTAAAATCGGTTGTTCTATTTTTTGAAATATTTGGATCTTTTTTCATTTTAATTAAACTTAAATCTTGATAATAAATTAAATATAAATAAAATTGGAATATTAGATAGATATGGTATTTTAATGGTTAATTTGTAAAAATTTTAATTTGCTCCTTTAAAAATAGGGTTTATATACTTTTAAAGCTTCTTAAACTAGATTTCTATTATTTAAGAGTTGAATAGTTATATTTTAAGAATTTTATTAATAATCTTATTAACGTCATTTTATATTGTTTATTCATGATAATATTTTAATACATTTTTTGTAAGTGTTTATATTAGTTTTACATTAGTACTTTTTTAATCATCTATATATTATTTTGGGTAATTTTTTATTCCTTAAAAAGATGTTTTTATAAAGTAATATTCATTAAATTAATTTTAAACAGAATATATTTACTTTTATACTAATTTAATATTAATTAAAATATATATTTGAAAATATTCTCCTAAATTTAGATGATTTTTTATCATTATTTCAAGCTTAATATTTTATATTTATAATATATTGCATTTTAACAATATAAAACAATAATTTTAATACAATATTTAAATCATAAAAAAGAAAAATTAATACAATACCTAATAATTATTTCTCAATAAATTATAATCATTTTCAAAGAAGTTTATTCAAAAAAAACTTAAATTTCTTTACTTAAATCAATATCAATATAATTTTTATATATTTCATCCTATAAAAAATTACCTAAAGTATAAATTAAAATAATTATTTATTATTTACAATGAAGAAAAAGACAGAACCTGAATCAGCAGAAAAATTTTTACAAAGAGCATACTCAAGAGTATTTCACGCAGTAAAAAATTGGGAACAAAATACAGAAAAAACTTTATCAGATTTTCAAATAAAAGAATATGATAAACATACTTCAAAAGATGTTGAGTTAATTATAAAAAAATATAATGAATTATTATTATCATCAAATTATAATAATGAATATAAAATATTATTCAAATTAATTTTAGATGATTTATATACTGATTCTAATGATAAAGAAGCTTCTTTAGTTGAAAAAGAAGTTACTAGTAAACCTGATTTATTTTATTTTGATTGTGAAATTTTATCTTGTATTTGTGATGGATTATATGATAAAGAGAATTTTTCTTGTAAAAAAGTTTTAGAAAAAATTGATGATATTAAAGTTAGTAAAATATCTTTTCAATATAAAAAATTATGTAAATATATTATTCAAGTTAAATATGGAGATTTTGATTTTGAAAATTATATTCATTTATTTGTTCTTGGAATGAATCCTTATAATTTTAAAAAGTTAGTTAGTGAATTAAGTGATATTCTTGATAAAATTCCTTTTCCAAAAAGTGTTAAAGAATTATTTCAAATTAAAACTTTACAACGTATAAATAAAGAAATAGAATCTAATAATAATAAAACAAAAGAAGATAAATAAAAAAATAATATCCCAAATTCCATTTATATTAAACAAATTAAACTTATATTTTTTATTAAATATAAAATTCAAAAAATAATATTATTTATCATTAATATAGATTTAATCTATATAATTTATCTAACTCTTATAATTATATAGAGAAAAAAACTTTTTTAAATATTGATTATCAATTTTAAATATAATCCAAATTATAATATTAATTAGATTTAAAATTTAAAATCTTACCTTTTTTAATAATAAATTTAAATCATTTATAAATGAATTAAATTAAATTAATTGAATAATTTTAATATAGTTGACATCTTTATAAAGTATCTTATATAAATCAATTATTGAATTTCTATTTTCTAAATTTTATTTTGCAAAGGAAATGATTTTTTCATTAATACTTTATATCTTTATAAATATTTATATAATTATTTATTTAAAAAAATAAAATAAAAAAAAAATAAAATTTAAAAAATCAAAACAAAAAATTAAAAAAATTGAAAAATGGGAGGAGCAGAATGTTGTCGAGATAAAACGTAAAAACCTAACTTATATAAAAAAGTATAGTTTAAATCCATTTTCGAAAAAATTATGTTCCTTAGTTCAAGTAAATAAATCACAAATATGTATAATGAAAATATTTGATTTAGAAGAAGAAATATGTTTTGAAATAAAAATACTTTTAAGAGTATTAAAATCATTAGATGGATTAAGTCAAATTCCAATATTAAACTCATTATTTTTATGTGGAATAAGTGAAGAAATGATAAATAATACAGTAGGTGCATTTTTATGTTATATAGATTTAACAAAACCAAATCCATCAATTGATTTTTTAGTAAATTCAATTTTTCCTCATATTTTCCCTTCATTAATATCATATAAAAAAGATTTAATTATTGTAATTGGAGGAAAAGAACAAATTGAATGTGAATATTATTTTATTTCAGAAAAAAGATGGAAAGCTTTACCAGATTTAAAAGAAGATAGATATAAAGGAACATTAGTAAGTGATGAAAAAAATAATTTAATTTATTTATTTGGTGGTTATTCACAGTTAAATAATTGTAATATGGAAATTATTTTAAAATTAAATATGATTAAAATGGAAAAATGGGAAGAATTACATTTAAAAAATAATGAATATTTACTTGCTAGAAATTTTTCTGTTGGAGTTAAATTTGAAAAAAGTAATAAAATTTATATTTTTGGAGGATTTAATAATGATTTTAAAGAAACTGATGATATTGTTGAATATGATATTAAAGAAAATTCTGTTTGTAAATATGGAGAAAATATGAAGAAATTATGTTCTTTTAGTATGCAAGGTTTTTCTGATTTAAATAAAAAACATTTTGCTTTTTTTGATAATAATAATTATATTCATACTGTAACTGAAAATGACTTTAGGATTAATTTAATTTTGTTTGATGGTTCTCCTAAAGATAAAAGTTTATAATTATTGTATTATATTGTTTAAATATTAATCATAAATTTTTATTTATTTTTTTATTTTTAATTTTTTGTATTTTATTTAGTTTATAAAAAAAAGAATATTATTTATTATATTATTTTTATTTATACTAGTATTATAAAATAATTAAGTTATTTAAAAAAAAGGAAAAAAATTATAAAAACAATTTTTTATTACATTTGTTCTAAATGTTTTAAATTCCCTTCTAAAGAATTTAATCTTTTTAATCTTAATTCATTTTCATCTGTTTTTTTTTCATTTTCTTCAAGATCATTTTGACTTTTACTTTTAATTAAAATTCTACTTTGTCTTTTTGATTTTTTAATTAAAAGTCTAAAAGGTAAAAATATTTGTGAATATCCATTTTTAAAATCATCATGTAATTTATTAAATAAATCAGCTGGAGTATTAATTTTAATTTGATTAAAATCATATTTAGATTTAATTTTTGGTAAAACTGGAGCTAAATTATTTTTCAAATTTTTGATATTTTTATTATTATTAATATTATTTAATTTTTTTTTTTTAATATTTAAAGCACTTCTACTTTTATAAAATTGTTTTTTATATTTATTTTTATTACTTAAATCAATCATTTTACTTTGATTTAAATTTGCTTTACTAACAGCTAATTTTACATTTCTTAATCTTTCTGCAATAACATTACTAAATTCTTTAATTTGTTCTAAATCAGTCATTTCTTCAATATATTTTGGTTTATATGAATCAGAATAAATTGATTTTTCTTGTAAAATTAATTCAGTTTCATTTGTAATTTTTTCAACTTCTTTTACAATTTTAAATATTTTTTGATATTCTTCTTCTTCATTTTCTAAAACTTTATCAACATCAATTTTTAAATTCCAATTATTACTCATATCATTAGGTAAATTTGAATTTTTACAATTAACCCATAATTTTTCTTTAGCATTAAATTCAGTAATCTTTTTAGAATATTCTGATATTTGTTGATTAGAATTTTCTTGATTAAGCATAGGATTAAATTTTTCAATATCTTTCCTATAAAAAAACATAGGTTCACTTTTAATTTTATTATCATCACTAAAAGGATCTAATAAATAAAATTTAATTCCAATAGGAATTGGTTTAAATCTATTAGAAATTTGTTTAAATTCATCTTGAAATTTTCCATTTTCAGCTTCAAAAACTTTAATTCTCAAATCATGAGAAGTAGTAATAATAATTCTAGGATAAATATCAACATAATGAATATGTCTAATTGATTCTTTATGTGCTTCAATTGACCATATTTTAATAATTTTAACATTACTAAATAAATCAAAATTTTCTTTAGTAATAATAGTTTCATTATCAAAATTTCTTTGTTCATTTTCAATAATATTATCAACAACATGATATAAATCTGACATATTATAACATTTAATATTTCCTAATAAATCACCAATAAAAACCCAATGGTTAACTTTATCAAATTCAATACAAGAAATAGCAATTGGCATTTGATTTTCAGAATTATTAAATTCTAAAATAGAACAAAATTTAACTGGTGAAGGTGGAGTTACAATAAATTTACAAATCCCAGATGAATAACAACATAAAACTAATTCAACATTTTCAATTGCAGAAAGTGCAGAAACTTCATCTTTAATTAAAGAAGGATCACTTTGTAAATCTGAATCATAATGAAAATGTTCAATATCATAAAATTTAACTATTCCATTACTTAATCCAATACCCAATCTTGAAAATCTATCAACAATACAAAGAGCTCTTACTTGAAATTGAAATATTGAAAGTTCTTTAATAACTTCAGTTTCAAGTAATTCTGAATCATTATGAATTTTAATAATATTATCAATTGAACATGAAGCAACAATATTAAGTGACATACTATGACATAAAAATTTAATTTCTGTTGAATGTGATGTTAAATCTTTTATAATTTGACCATTTTTTAAATTTATATTTCTAATTTTTCCTGTATTATCACCTAAAAATCCTCTTTTTACATTTCTATCAACAACGATTGATGTTACTTCACCTCCCATTGGATCATCGTATATTTGTTTTACTTTTCCTGTTAAAATATTCCATAATTTTATTTTTCTTAAACAAAACGATAATAATGTTTTTGATGACTTATCATAGTAACATGAACATATTACTTGATCATCTGCTAATTCTGGATTATTTGCTCTATCTGTTTCAAAAAATAATAATTTTTTACCATAGACAAATATTTTTTTTAATTTATTTATATATAACATTTTCATATTTGATGATAATTTTTTTTTTTTGTATTTTCCATACCATGATTTTTTTTACTATTATCAACAAATTGTTCATTTATTTTTATAGTTTGAAAATTTATTAAAAGTGAAGTATCCCATACTTTAATATTACCTAAAATATCAACAGAAATTAATTCAGATTCTTTTTCATTACATTCAATAGAATTAATACTCCAATTATGACCAATTAATTTATAAATATAAGAACCATCAATATAAGGATCATATACAAAAATATCATGTGAAAATCCACAAGTAAAAATTAAATTTCTTATTGAATCAAATGCCATAGAATAAATTCCTGTACTTTGATCAGTATAAAATTTTCTATAATCTTTTAATAAAGTATCCCATAAAATTATATTTCCATTATAATATGATGCAGCTAATAATTGTAATTTTTGTAATAATAATAAACAACTTACACTCATATTCTTTTCTTTTTCATCTAATATAATCATATTATTATCATTAAATTTTTTAAATGATTTTTGTTTTATTTCTTCAAATATTTTTTTATTATCTTCTTTATTATTATTTTCTTTATCATAATTTGGATTATTTGATAATTTTTTTTTAACAATTTTAATATCTAAAGTATCTTCAATAATTGGATTTGGTTTAGTTAAATCCCATCTTAAAATTTTACCATCTTTTTGTCCAGTAAATAATAATTTTAAATTAGGATCCCAACACATAGCATATTGTGGTGATTGGGCAATTAAAATTGCAATTCTTAATTCTTCTTTTGATAATCTAAAATCTTGAGTTACATTGACATTTTTTACTTCTTCTATAACAAATTTCCATGCTGTAATTGTATTATTTGTACCACTTACTAAAATTAAATCGTATTCTGGAATGAAACATGTACATAAAATTGATAATTTTTTATTTAATGTAGTTTTTATTGTTTTTGTTAAATTTGATAAATCTGTTTTATTTATTTGATTTGGAGAATTTTGGTTATTTTTTATATCTTCTTTTTTCTTTTTTTTTAATTGATCTTTTGGTGAGTTTTCTTTATTATTTAATAAATCATTTTGTAAATTTTGATTTTGATTGTTATTATTATTTTTAGAATTTAATTGTTTTTTCTTTTCTCTTTTTTCCTCAATTTCTTTTTCTAAAACTTTATTTGCTCTATTATTTAACTCTAAAAATTCTAAAATATCAACTTGAGTTTGAATATCTTTTAAATCAATATAACATTTTAATTTTTTACATTTTTTAGTTTCATAAAATAAAATATTACTTTTACCTTCTTGAACAATTCCAATAACATTATGTTTTTCTAAACAAAAAGCATAAGTAATTTCTTCAGTTAAATCAGAAGGATTAATAGTATAAAGTGACTTAGCATAATATTTTAATCTATAATCTTTATTTTTTGCTTTATTATTATCTGAACCTAAATGAACAATATAATTTGTAAATTCATTCCATTCTAAATCTCCATTATCATTTAAATCAATATCACTAAATAATCTTAATAGTAATTTTACTATTATTTTTTCTCTATTTGGATGATTTGGTAAAAATCCTAATAAATGATTTTTTAATATTGCTACCATTTCTTCTTTTTTTAATGCACCTAAACGTTCTTTAAAGTGTTTTTTTATTATTTTTATTGTTATTGGATCAAAGTTTAATTTTAATTCGTTATATAATTTTTCATCTTCTTCTAATTTCATTGAATATTCTGTTCTTGGTGAATATTGGAGAATAAAATTTTCTTCTTGTTTTTCTATTTCTGATTTTTCTTTATTTTCTTCTAATTTTTGTTCTGTCATTTTTTTATTTGTTTTTTTTTTTTTATTTTGATTATTTATTTTTATTTTTGAATTTTTATTTTTTTTTTGGAAATATATTGTTGATATGTCAAATTTTTGTTATACTTATATTATGTTAATTGCTATTTCAGGTTTTTTTTATTTATTAATGTTATCTATTTATGCTTTTTCAAAATCAGAATGTTTAGGTATTAAAAAAAAGAAAGAAAATAATAGTGGTATTATGTTAATTATAAATAGTTTTATTTATTTAGGTATTGCATTTTTATTATTATATAAACAAAAGAAACAAAAAAGAAGAGAAGTATATATGTAAAATATTTATTTATTTAATAAATAGGATGAGAAATGAGATTGAAAATTCAAATAGAAAAAATATAAATAATGAATTGCAACATCTTAATGTAAAATTAGAAGAAAATGAAATAAATACTAATACAAATATTAGTAATGAAAACAGTAATAAAGATAATGGAAATATAGAAGGAAATAAAAATGATAATTTAATAGATGAATAAAAAATACAATATATATATATAATATTTTCTTATAATGTAAAGATTAAAATTCCTAAAATTTCACTTTATAATAATATAAATAAATGTGTTAAAATAAAAAATATCAATAAAAAATATTAAAATAATTAAAATAAAAAAACATATTTCCCTAAAATCCAAAAATATACATAAAAGAAAAAAGTAAATGATTAGAAAAAAAATTTAAAAAAATATCATTTTTGATCAATAATTTTAAGCATCATATGTTTATATTCACTATAAGAAATTTTTCCATTAGAATCAGTATCCATAGATTTCATCATTTTTTTTAATAAAGTTTCATCTTCTTTTTTTTTAATTTTAAAAACTTCTTTTAATTCATTAATAGTAATATCACCAGAATGATCTTTATCAATAAAATCAAAAGAAAATTTCAAAATATTAGGTTCTTTCAATATTTTTTTATCAATTCCAGCTCTTGCAAATTCTTCACATTCAATAAAACCATTATTATCATTATCAAGATTTTTAAAAATTTCTTCAGCTTGTTTTCCAATTTTATGTTTATGTTTAGAATTTTTAAACATATATTTATGTAATGCATCTTTAACTTCTTTTTTAGTTAATTTTCCATTACCATTTGTATTAAATAAATTAAATACTTTATATAATAATTTAATCTCATCTAATTCAGGTAAATTATGAACTAAATATGTTAATGCTAATTCTTGTAATTTATTTTTTGGTTTATATTTCTTAATATTATCTAAAGTTTTTTCTAAAAAATATTCAGTAACTTGACAAAAAAATTGTCTAGTTTGATATTTATTAAACCAAGGATGCATTAAAGCATCTCTTGCAGAAATTCTATTATTAACATCTTTTTCAAGACATTTTTTAACTAAATCTTTAGCTTCATATGAAACTGATTCAAAATATTCTCCTTTCATATCATATTTTCCTAATAAAACTTTTCTTAATATTTCACCTTGTTTTCTTCCTGTAAAAGGTAATTTTCCACTTAATAAAGTATATAATATAACACCACAAGACCACATATCACATTTTTCATTATAATTTTTTTCTAAAACTTCAGGTGCAATATAATAAGAAGAACCAATAATTTTATTTTCATTTTTATTTTTTTCATATATTTTCGCAGTACCAAAATCAATTATTTTAATAGTTAAAAAACCAGTATTTTGATTAATAGAATCAATTAAAATATTTTCTGGTTTTAAATCTCTATGAATAATATTTGTTGAATGACAATAATTAACTGCACTTAATATTTGATACATTATATTTGCTGCAATTGGTTCAAAGAAAGGACCATTTTTTTTTATTGCATCAAATAATTCTCCTCCTTGTAAATATTCAGTTATTAAATAATAACCATCGAAATCAATAAAAAATTCAAATATTTTTACTATATTTGGATGATCTAATGATTTTAATAATTCTATTTCATTTTTTATTTCATTTACTGTTTCTGTTTTTGATAATAAATTTTTCGTTATTTTTTTCATTGCTCTTATTAAATTTGTTCTCTTATGACGAACTTTCCATACTACACCATATGATCCTTCTCCTATTTTTGATAATATTTGATAGTTGTCTTTTATATTTTCTTTATTTGGATTTACTGTCATTCCACTATTTATTGCTATTAAATCTTCTTGTTTTTGATGTTTGTTTATATTTTTTTCTTTTGATGAATTTATTGTTGTTTCTTCTGTTTTGTTTTGAATTGTGTTATTATGAATTTTATTCTCATAATCTTTTTGATGTTGACTTTGACATAATCCCATTTTTTTATCTTTCTTTATTTTTTGGTTTTTTTTTTATTATTATATTTTTTATTTTTATGGAATATTTTATAATAAAAATAAAGGAATTAGTAATATTTTAGGAATAATTATGCTAATTATAATTTTATTTTAGAATTTTATTTTTTATTTTTTTTCCTTTATATAAAAAAAAAATTAATTAAAATGCCTCCTACAGAAACACAAAAATTATTTTTAACTTTATTATCTGAATTAAATATTGAAGAGGCAAAAGTGGATGAATTAAGAAAAAATTTATATTCACAACCAAATTTTAATCCATATATAATTTTTAAAAGATTTGATATGAATAATAATGATTTAGTGACTATTGATAATATAATGAAATTTTTAGAAATAAATTGTGTAAATTATAATATAACAGAAGTAAAAACAATTATTAATTTTTATGATACAGATAATTTAAATGGATTAAATTATTCAAATTTTATAAATTTAATTTTACCAGATGATAATTTATATGATAATAAAGATGAAATAAGAGAACAATATCCTCTTAAGTTTTTACCTTATCCAATTGAATATGCAGTTTGTAGAATTTTTGAAAAAGAATTATTTATTGCAAGAAAAATTAATCAAATTAAAGAAGAAATAAAAAGAAGAAAAGATTTTTCAGTTTTAGGTTTGTTTTTAAATATAAGAGGAAATAATGAAAATATTAATAGTGAAGTTTTAAAAAATTATATTAGAAATAATGGTTTTGATTTATTTTATAATGATATAAAAAGAATTATGAAAAGAATTAATATATGTAAAAGCGGTTATATTACAATTGATGATTTACAAAAATTTTTTGATGTTGATAAAGTAACATCATCTAAACAAGTAATGAATGATAGAATTATTAATGATTTAATTAGAAAAGGTGATGAAAATAATTCTAATTCTAAATTTTATAATATCCAAAAACCAAAAATGCAAATTTCAGATAATTTAACATTAAGAAATATTCCAATTAGAAATGAACAAAATAAAAATAATGTAAATACAAATTCTCATTTTTCAAATTTGCAAAATCAAAATATTCAAAATCCAAATCAGAATATAAACACTCAAAATATAAATTTAAATCAAAATACTTTTAATAATAATAATATTCCTCAAATTGATGTTAAAAAATTTATAAGTAATGATTCAAAATTAAATATATGTATAAATATACTTAAATTAATATCTGAAACAGAAATACAAATAGAAAATCAAAAAATTGAATTAAGTCTTAGAGAAGATTTTAATATAAAAGATGCATTTAATTTTTTTTGTGTTAGTAAAAAAAATTATATAACAGAATATGATTTAAAAATAACTTTAAATAATTTAGGATTATATCCTAATAATGATGATATAACTTTATTAATGAAAAAATATGATATTTCAAATAATGGATTATTAAATTTTATAGATTTTTTTGATATGTTAGTCCCTTTTAATAAAGAATATAGAAATAGAATGGAAAAAAAATCACAATTAATAATTACAAAAGATTCAAAAGTTTTTTTTGATACAACTCTCTTTTTTCTTAAAAACTTTTTTATTTTTTTAATTGAATCAGAAAAAAAAATTGAAATTATGAGACAAGAATTATATAAAGGAACAAATAATGCAGTTATGAAATTATTTAATGAAATTGATAAAATGTTAAGAGGAGTTTTTAGTATTTCTGATTATTATCAATTTTTTATTGATAAATTTGGGGAAATGCCTAATGGAATTGATTTATCTTTTATTAGATTTGATAGGAAAAGAAAAGGAGAAATTGATTGGATGAGTTTTGCATATGAATTTATACCTAAATTAAATATGTATTAGAATTATTAGTTCTTTTATTTAATTTTTTTTATAAAAAGTGTATTTTTAATTTAACTATATCCAAAATTAAATAACAAAAATTTCTTATTTTTTTAATAAAAGATAAAATTTAAATTTAAAAATTTCCTTATTTGTAAATTTTAATAAATATATAATAATATTCAAAAGGAGTTGGAGTATATTTAAATATTCATTGATTTGTTTTATTATAAATTGTATATTTAATTGTTTTTGAATTTAAATTTGGCTAAATAAAGTAAAAATTTGTTTTAAAATAATTTATTACATTTATATTTTTTAATTATAAATTATATTTCTTTATTATTTAGTCTTAAATAATTTTTTAAGTTTTCTCTATCTTCATTTTTAATATATTTAATTAATCCTTTATCTTTAATTTCATTTAAATGAGTAATAATATAAATAAGACAAGAACGATATAAATAAGTCAAATTATAATCTTTTCCAATTTCTATTAAACAAAGAATATTATCAGAATCAATTATTTGTTCAAATTGAATTTCAATTAATGAAATTGCATTATCAATCAAAAAAAAAGATGATAAATCTAACATATTTATAATTTCTTTTTGTTCAATTTTAAATTGAGAAGTTTGTAAAAAATCAATTAAACATTTAAAATTATCTTCATAAAAATTTAAATTAATATCTTTAATATTTAATTTATTTTGATTCATTATTTTTATTAAATTATAAAAATATAAACTTTTAAAAGAAAGAATATCTTTATTAATTGAAATAATCTCTTTATCATTTAATATTATTTCAAAAGAAAAAGAACTTTTAATATTTTTTTCAATAAATTCATTTTTTTTCTTCGACAAAATATTTTTAATATTTTCCATTTTCTTATAAAAAGAATAACTATATTCAAGTTCTTCTTTATATTTTTTATATTTTTCAATATTTAATTCTTGATTAAAATTAGTTTGTTCCATATTATTATTATCAGAGTCACCAGTCGTGACACCACCTTTTAAATTTTCAAAAGTATTTTTATTCTTACGAGGAATAGGTAATAATCCAGGTCTAGGTAATAAACCAGGAAAAGGATGTAAAGGTCCATAAATTGGGTTATCTTCATTTTCTTCAAATTGATTATTATTATTATTTAAATTATTGTTATTATTTAGATTTGTATTTTGATTATTTACATTTGAAATATTTGCTGTATTCATTACTAATTCTCTGTATGTTGTTTTTAACATTCCATTTAAATTTATTAAATTTTTATTTATTTGTATATCTTTTGATTCATAATTTTGTTCTGATTTGATAAATTCATTATATTTTTCTTTATATAAATCAATTAAATCGAATATTTCATTCATATTTGTATTTCCTTTGACAGAATTTAAAAATTCTTTTATATTATTTAATTGTTCTATTAAATCAATTATACTATCATAATCATATAAATTCCAATTAATATTATCTGTATATATTAACTCAATCATGATTTGAATTTCATTTTCATTTAATTTTTCAATTAAATATTTCCCTGTACCAAGATTTTTTAATTTGTTTAAATCAATATATTGTTCAATAATATAAGAATGACAAGGATAAACAATAACAGAATTTTCATTTCTATATAAAAATATATCAAAACTAGAAATATTACTTTGATTTTTTAAATTATTTTTAATTGTTTCATATAATAAATCACAAAAATTATATGAATTTAATTTTGTAATTAAAAATAAATGATCAGGTCCACTTGAAATATCATAAATATCAGTTTTAACTTCTTGATTTAATAAATTAGTTTTATATTCATTTTTAATTTTAATATCAGTATAATAACATTCATTTGAATTTGTCAAAGTTAAAATATAATTTAATCCAACTTCAATTTTTTTAATATTATTCTTATCAATATCTGTTATTTCAACATTCTCAATTAATTTATCAATAGGAATTTTTTCATCATCTAAATCATTAATAGCAATTTTAAAAATACCATCTGATTCAGTAAGAACAAATAAAAAATTACTAGAAGCAACAATTTGTTTAATATCAAAATTATTAATTTCAAAATAATTAATTTTAAAAGTTCTTTTATAATTATTTCCCATAATATAAATATCATTAGGAAATAATTGAGAAGTAACTGCAGTATACCAACTTCCACAAGTAATTAAATTAATTTTCATTAAATCATCAATATTTGTACTTAATTCATTTAAATTTAAATTAATATTATTATTATTATTCAAATCTTTAAAATCTTTATCATTATTAAATTTATTTTTATTATTCAAAAATCTATATTCTTCAATAGTTAAATTATTATTTAATTCATATAAAGTTAATAAATGAGGAATAGTAACTTCTTTAATTTTATTTAAACCTAATTGATTTTTTTCATTATTACCCCAACCTAATAAAAAACCATTTTCACAAACTGCAATAGTATGACATGCACCTCCTTTCATATTAATAATTTTTAAATTATTAATATTTAATTTTCTAGGATAAAATTCATTATTTTTAATATTATGTCCTAATTGACCATAAGTACCTTCACCCCAACTATATAAATCACCTCTATTTGTTAATGCCATTGAATGATTATTTCCAGTTGATATTTTTATTATTATTTCATTAACTAAACTTTCTAATAATATTGGATTTGAATAATCACCAAATTCAATATTTTTTTGTTTATCATTTGATATTGGTTTATATAATTTTCCCCAAGTGTAAATTGTATTATTTTCAGTTAATGCAATTGTATGAGAAATTCCACATGCAATTTGTGTTATTTTTATACTTCTTAATGTATTTAATCTTATTGGTAAATTTGTTATTATATATGAACCAATTCCTAATTGACCATTTGTTCCATTTCCCATTGTAAATATTGATGTAAGGGAATTTTCATTAAATGTAAATTTTTCATTATTTTTTATATTTAGTGAATATTCTGTTAAAGTTTTTTGAGTTACTGTTGATATGAATTGTTCTATTTTTTCTATTATTTCATTTGATGACATATTTTCTATATGTGGCATTGTTTTTATTAAAGAATTTATTAAAGAGATTTGATTTGGGTTTTCTTTATATTTTTTTAATAAAAAATTTTTTGCTGTTTCTATTTCCATTTCTTGATTTGGAATTGGATTATTTTGTATTATATTTATTGGATTATTTTTTTCATTATTTGAAGTTATATTATTATCAGTTTGGTTTGATATAAAAAATTGAGGATCTTTTGTTCTATTCATTAATATTTTTAAATTATCTTTTGATATATTTTGAGATTTTAATGATTTGTCAAATGATAATTTCTTTCCTCTGAAAAGGAAATTTAAATTAGTTCCTAAATCACCTTCTTTTTTATTTATTTCAAATATTAAATCAATTGGTGTTAAGTCAGGATTTATTTTAATTGTGATTTCATTTTTAATTTCTTCAAACATAATTGGTTTTATTATCAAAGTTATTTCAGACATTTTAATTCCTATTTTACTAATAAAATTAAAAAAAAATAAATTTATTATAATTTGTTATAATTATTTTTTTTTTAAATATTATTCTACTCAAAAAAATAATAACAATTTATATACAAATAAAACATGTCTTCTCATTTATCAATTTCAATTGAATCATATAATAAATTAAAGAATGATTATTATCAATTTAAACAACAAAATGAAGAAATACAAAAAGATTTAAATAAAACAATAAAACAAACAAAAGAAGCAATTGATTTATTAAAAAAAGAAAATGCAAAATTAAAAACACAAAATATAGGAAATAATACATTAAGTAAAAATCAAATTATACAAAAATTAAAAGAAGAAAAACTTCTTTTATCAAAAAAAATAGCAGAACTAGAAAATGAGAAAAATTTACAAAAATGTAATAATTTAATAATCGAAAAAAATATACGAAGAGCAAATACACCTTGTTTAAAAAAGACAATTGAAAGAAGTTTAGTAATAAATTCTTTTAATTTTTCTTTAATTTATAATAAAAATAATTGTATAATAAAAGAAAGTTTAAAAAGAAAAAATGAAGAAATATTAATATTAAAAAATGAATTAATGAAAAAAGAACAAATAATTCATAAATTAAAAAATAATAATTATAATTTTAATGATACTGAAATAGATGAAAATAGTAAACAAAATTTTATTGATAAAAATAATACATTATATAGAACTAAAAGTGATAATCATTTTTATATTTCTAATAATAATTATAAATCTATTTTAACTGATGAATCAAAAATTATATCTAAAAATCATTTTCAACATAATAAAAATATATCTAAATTTTACCAAAAAAAAGGGTTAGATGAATTAAATATTACTTTAACAAATGAAGATGAAGAAGATAATAATTTAGAAAAAAATATTCAAAATGAGTTAAAAAATATTTTAGAAGAGAAAAGAAATTTTATTTTAAAAACATTAACATCTGAAAATTTTTCTTTCGATATATTTTCTTCAACAAATTCACATAATTCAAATACATCAAATAATAATTCAAATAATATAATTACATCAAATAATAATTCAAATAATATAAATACATCAAATAATAATTCAAGTAATATAATGACTTCTACTAATATGAATACATCAAATAATAATTCAAATAATTTTACATCTTCAAATCATAATTCAAATAATTTAAATTCAACATCAAATCATAATTCATCAAATAATAATTCAAACAATTTAAATACAACAAATAATTATAATAAAAGAATAATAAATACAACTACAAAACACAAAAAAAATATATTATCCCCAACTCCAAAGAAAATAGTAAATCAAACAAATAATTTAATAAATCAAAATTATCATTCAAATAATAATAATCCTTTAAATATTGAAGAAATAAATGATAACATTGATAAAATGTTAGAAATGATAAATAAAAGAAAAAAAGATATTGAACAAGAAAGAAAGTATTTAGAAGAATTAAAAGAACAATATAATGATTAAAAATAGTATATATAATTAAATAATTTTTTTTATTTATTTTAATTAATTTATTATATTATTACTCATTATCTTTTTTTTTTAATTTTATTTTTGAATAATATTCTTCTAATTCTGATATTAATCCCATTTTTAATCCTTGAACTGATTTTTGTCCTTTTATTATATCAAAAGGGTTAACATTTGAAATATATTCATTTTCTTTTTTTATTTTATCTTTTTTTATTTTCCCTAATTCTATTTCTAATAATGATACTGATGTGTCATTTGTTTTTTTATTTTCTTTTTGATTTTCTTTTTCTTCTTCTTTTAAATTATTATTTGTTATTTCATCTAATTTTTCATTTTTTTTATTTGAATATTCTTCTTTTAACTTTATTAATTGGGCAATTGAATTTTGTTTTTTAAATATTATATCATTAAGTAATTCTTCTAAATTTTGTGTATCATTTTCATTATCTTTTATTTGTAATATAAGTTTTTGAAGTTGATTATTTAATTCACAACTACTTATCATTATATTATATATTGTTTCTATTTTGGATAAAAATTTATTTTCTTTCTCTTGATTTAAGTCTTTTATATTTTTTATATTTTCATCATAATTTTTAATTATTTCACTCCAATCTTCATTTAAATTAAATAAATCAATTGTTTTATAATTCAATATTTTTATATATTTATTTAGTTTAATATTCAAGTAATTATTCCAAAATATAAAAATATAAGAATGATTTGAACAAAAAATTTCTTCATATTCATTAAATAAATTTATAAAAATTTGTCCTTTTATTTTATAATATATATCTTCATTAAATAAATCATTTTCTTTCAAATTTATAGAATTTTTATTTTTCAATATTATTAATAGTTCTCTACACAAATTGTCTATTATTTTTTGATAATCTTCTTTAATATTTGAATTATATTGTAATATTCTAAAAATATTTTTTTGTATATTTTCATATTTTATAATACTTTGACAAAAATTAATAAATAACTTATATGATTTTTCAAATTCATTTAAACAAAATATTGAAATTAAATATACACATGAAAAAAAAATAAATAAAAAAAAAATTAATTTTGAATAATTTCTGAGAAATATTGAAATAAATAAGGGAAATAATAAAATTAAAAAAATATTCATAAAATATTTTTGAGACATTTGTTTAAGTTTCAATAATTCAATTTTAAATTTTTCAGAATTATCACCAGATGCTAATTCTTTGATATAATTTGTATTATTATTTAAAATATATAAATATGATAATTTTTCCAAAAAATCCATTGAATAAAAATAATAATTTAGAATAATAAACAAATTATTATTAATTTTTGAAAATTCAAATTTAAAAAAATAATTAACCTTAATGGAAAAAAGTAAATCATTAACAAAATTTGAACTAATAGGAAAAACAGGAAAAATTACTAAGAATTATGAATTAACAAATAAAGATTTTATAGAAATAAAGTAAAATTACTTTATAATAAATAAAAATAGAACTTTAAGTAAAAAAATATCAATGAAAATTTGTTCATATATAATAAAAGGAATAACAATGGTATTAAAAAAACTTTACATATTACTTTACTGTTCAAATCATGAATTTATTTTATTAAATATTAAAGATAAAATTAATAAAAAAAAGATAGGGAATTTATTATTAAAAAAAGATGATAATTATAAAAAAAAAGATAATATAACATCATCTATAAGTTCTATTAATCAATATTGTATATTAAATTCATATAATATGTCATTGTTGGGTTCAAAATCAAAATCTGAAAATTATTTTTGGAATACATTTAATAAACAAATAAGTAATAAACAAAAAGAATTTAAATTAACAACTCCTAGTAAAATTGACCCTCAAAATATTATTGATACAAAAAGTATTTTATCTAATATGAAAACATCTAAGAAAAAATTATTTGAAAATGTAAGTAAAATTGAAAATAATCATACAAAAAATTCTCCTTTTTTTAATGAAAATAATTTTAATCATCAAGAAGTTTTATCTGATTTTGTTGATTTTAATATTGATAATAATATAAGTGATAATAAGGAAAATGTAAATCCAAATGTAAATAATATAATAAAAGAAAACATTTCTGAAAAAAGATCAAATAATAAACAAATAGAAGATAGTGAATTAAAATATCAATCGTCATTAATTAAAGAAAAAATGGATTTTGAAAAATATCTTCAAAAAAATTCCAAACTTAAAAAATCAAGATTAAAATTGATAAATTTAAAATTAGAAAAAGATAATATAATAGATTATGATATAACAAAAATTTTACCTAAAAAAAATACTTTACACAATAAAGAAATAATAGAAAAATTAAAAACAGAATATTATACTATAAAAGACTTTATTAATTTTAAAAGTTCATTATCTACTGAAATGAATAATATAAATTCAAGAACATATAATAATATATTTCCTTTATCAAATATATTTGGCAGTCAAATTAATTATTCTGAAAAAAATCTATCTTCACTTTATGATAAAAGAAGAGGTATTGATTCATTTGAAAATTCTCATTCACAATCTTTATCAATAATGTCTAATTTATCTATTAAAAATGTATTTGATGGAAAAAATATTAATGTTTTTAATAAAACTTTACCTAATAATACAATTATTATTGAGGAAGAATCTAATTTAAATATTACTAGTGTTCATACAATAAATTTAAAATCAACTTTAAATGATATTGTTGATGGAGATATATATTATAATAATATTCAAAGTAATTTACATGATATTAAAGAAATTGCTGAAGAAAATAATAATGAATTAATTATCCAAATTCTTTTAGATGAGATAAATAAAATTAAAATAAATGATGAAATTTCAATTTTAAATTTAAGTAATAAATTATATAATGATAATTATATAAGAGATAATATTAATGATTATAAAGAAAAAATTTCTCAAACTTTTTATAATTTATTGTTGGTTTCTCAAGAAAATAATATTGATATTATTCAAGAAATAAACTTTGGAAAAATAATTAAAAATTAATTTTTTTCATTTTAATATATTAAAAAATATTATATTTTTATTATATATTTTAAACATTAATAATTGAAATTTCTACATGAATTATTTTTTTTTATTTCATTATAATTATTTCTTTTTAATATATTTAATTTTTTTTGTAATAAAGAATCAAAAGCATAATCAAGTACATTTTTAATAAATTTTAATTTTTGTTTAGTTTCTTTTAATCTTTCATGTCTTCTTTCAGTATATTTATCTTTATCTAAATCATGATTTATAATAAAATAACTTTCATTTCTCATTTTATTTACTTTATTTATAATTCTTGCATAATAATTTTCATTTTCTGCATATCTTAAATTAAATTTATTATTTATATATCTCTCTTTTTTTAAATTATCTTTCTTAAGATCTTTAAACACACTAAAATATACTTGACTTTTATTTCTAGTTAATAATAAATGCTTTGTTGAAACAATTTTATCTTCTTTTTTCTTTTCTTTTTCTTGTTTTTCTTTTTCTTTTCTATCTTGTGATAAATTTTTTATATTATTAAAATTTAATTTATAATTTCTTTTTGTCTTAAAAGTATAAAAAGATGATATATCAACAGTTGATTCTGAATCATTTGGACTATTATTTCTTTTTCTAACACTTAATGTTTGTTGAGATAAATTAGTATTTAATAAATTACTTTGTATACCTTTATTTAAAAATAGTTTTGAATTAACAGAATTTTTTCTTAATTGTATAAAAGAATCATTTTTTTTAACACCAAGTGCTCTTAATTTTTTATTTTCGAAAATTATTGGTAAATTGTTTTGAAATGATTTAGTTTTCATAATTAATATAATTATTGTAAATTATTTTATTTTAATTTTAGTAATATTTTCTAAAATTATTTTTTTTATTAGATGAGACCACTTAAATATGATCCACAATTTCAAAGTTTAATGAATAAAAATTTAAAAGAAAATTTTTTATTTTTATTTAGAATGAAAGTTCCAGATAGTATGATGAGGAAATATAGTTTACAACAAGGAATAATGATTATTGGTTTTATTTCATTATTCTTTGATTTTTTATTTTTAATATTTAAAAAAACAAATAATTCATTTGAAAAATATTTAATTTATATTGAAATTTTATTAAATTTAATTGCATTTCATGTTGCTTTAACTTTAAAATGTTTTTATGCAAGATTTTATTATTATTGGAAAATTATTTTATTATTTATCTTTCCTTATATTGAATATTTTAATTTTTATAGATATAAAATTTGTTTCATTTTTAGTTATTATTGTAATATTTATTTTATTATTATTGGAATTTTATTTTTTGAAATTGTGAATTTATATTTTATTAGAATTATATGGGCTTTATATAATCATTTATATTTTGGAAATTATTTACTAGCAATTAATGGTTGTTCTTTATTTAATTTATTAGAAAAAGAAAATATTAGAATTGAGATTGAAAGAGTTTATAAACCTCCTGTTATTGAAACAATAATAAAAAATCCTAAAATAGAATTAAAGATATTTAATAATGAAAAAAAAGAAGAAAATCCTTTTGCAAAAGCAATGGAACAATTAAAAAAAGAAAAAGAAAAAAAGTAATTTCAAATAATAAATTTTATTTATTTATAATATATATATTTATATATAAATATTTAATATAAAAATTATTAAAAATTTTTTAAATTTCATAAAATAAATTTAAAATTATACTTTCTAAAGATATAAATAATTATAAAACACCTGAAGTTAATAATTTAAATATGGTGCTATATTTATTACATATTAAACTCATTAATACACATTTTAATTACATAAAAATAATTCCAAGGATTTAATTAATCAAATTAAATTAAAGATTTTAGAAATAGAAAAAATTCCTTATTATTTAAAGAAATTTCAGCCAAATTAATCATATGAAAATTAATGTAATAATCATTACATAATTTTTCTAAATTTTCTTTATTTAATGAATTATTTATAGATTCATTTCCTTTAAAATTACAATTGAAAATAAAGAAAATATTTTGAGTTTTATTTATTGACTGAATTTCTCTTACTTGTTTTTCAATAAATTTAAAATCTGATTTTTCATTTACAATAATTACAAAAGCATTTGCTATTTTATAATAGGTTTTAATCAAAATAGAATTTAAAAAATTCACATTTGAATCCCAAAATTCCAATTTTACATTTTTATTATTTATTACAGTATTGATTTTTTTAATATTCAAAAATTCAGTAGAAGAATATTTTTCATTTATAAAATTTTTATTTATAATTTTATTTAAAAATAAGGTTTTTCCAACTTCTTTTTCACCAATTATCATAATTTTAACTAATTTATCATAATTTTTAACATTATGAAAAACTAAATTTTTCATATATTCATCTTCAGAATAATATGAAGAATCAAAAGTTCTATTTGAACTTCCACTACTTAAATTACTTTTTTTATATAATTCATCATATTCATCTTCGGAATCATCATCATAAAATAATTCTTTATTTCTATATTTTTCATTTAAATCTATTATTGTTTTTTCTAATTCTTTTTCTTCAATTTCTTCTTCTTCTTTTAAAGTTAATTCTTTATATTCAATTTTATATCCTGAATTTAATTTTAAATATTCATAATCTTCATCTGAAAAAGAATCATCTAAATTATTTTTTGATTTTTCATAGAACTTTTGTTTAATTTTTTCCTAATTTTTTTATATTATGTTATATTATATTTATTTACATTTGGATTTTCGAAGTCTTCTTTTTTATATATTGTATATGATCTAGTTCTTCTCATTTAGAATTTAATATAAAATAATTTAAATAGTAAGATTTTATATGAAATAGAATTGTCAATTTTTTTAAATTATCTTTTTTTTTAAGATAAAAAGAATTAATTTTAATTTTTCAAAAATATTTTATTCATGTTATATCTAAATAACATTAAATATTAAAATAATTAACAAAAATGAACTAAACCTTCGAAAAAATAATAATTTCATTAAAAAAAAAAAATAATTTTTAAAT
>JAEEGK010008224.1_pt1 | contig 24678 bp, 14 predicted proteins | sample 8958771 | NCBI WGS metagenome assembly JAEEGK01 (sample SAMN16246547, study PRJNA631951) | gut metagenome | biome: gut microbiome; feature: rumen; material: SC-attached | host: Bos | place: Iran: Karaj | collected 2018-10
TTAAATTAAAAAATATGCTTTATTAACTGCAATTATAAATATTAAAAAATAAATAATAACTAAAATTATAAATGAACTAATACAATATTTATTAACTTTTAAATATTCAAATTTTTTTTTTGGTTTTTCAAACAAAAAAAATTCATTTTCTTTTTCTAAAATTTCAAATTCTTTGCTTTCAGGAATTTCTAAATTATTAAACATTTCTTTATTAATTTTATTATTTTTATTTCGATTTTTTAAGTTTAAATAAAATTTTTCATATTGAAAATTTTTATATAATTCGCAATACAAATTTGAATTATTTTTTAATAATTTTTTAATAAAATGAAATTTAGAAAAATTTTGTTCAAAAATGTGAAAAGATGAATTAATTTCAGTAAAATTGTTATTTATAATAATATTATTATTATTATTAATTTCACTTAAATTATCTAAATTCTTTTCTTCATGAAAATTTTCAATGTTAATTGATGATTCATCATTTTGATTATTTAATAATTTATCTTTTAAATTATTATTATCATTTATTAAAGAATTACTATTTGTAATATCATTATTAATTTGTAAAAAATTTTGTTTATGTTTTAAAAAAATATTATTATTATTATTATTATTATGTTTATTAAATTTATTAGAAATAAAAGATTTTTTATTTTTATTTTTAATAAAACTATTAGAAAAAATATTATTTTTAGGAAATTTAATAACAAATGGAATAATAATAATAATATTAAAATAATAATTATTAATATTTTTTGAATGTTTTGAAATATTATTTTCATTTTCTATAATTTCATTATTATTATTATTAACTTCAAAATGATTATTTTTATTTAAATAAAAAAAATACATAATCGAACTTTTTTTAAAAATGTTTTTTTTAATAATTTCTTGTGTGATTATTTTAATAATATTAATTTCATGTTTAAAATTATTATTATTTTTAAAATCAATAAAATTTAATTCTTTAAATTCATTAAATTTAATTTTATTTAAATAAATTTCTTTTATTTTTTTCAATTCATTAAAAACAATTTCTTCAAAATTAAAAAAATTAATTTCAACTTGAATTTCGCTGTTGATTTCAAAAATATTTTTAATGATTTCATTATTATTTAAATTTACATCATAAACAATTTTATTATTAATTAAAAAATGAAATTTATAATTTTTTAAATAAAAAATATTTTTATTGAATTTTTCATTGTTTTTTATTTGTTCTAAAAATAAATTAATTCCGCTTTTGATTAAAATTAATTTTAATTTGAAAAAAATTAAATTATTATTAAATTTAAAATCGATTTTTATATTTTTATTAAAATCATAAGAAATTAATTTAAAATTTGTTTTAATCCAAATTTCATTTGTAATTAAATCACAAAATAAAATTTCACCGTTTGAAAAAAAATTTTGAATTAAATTTTCATCAAATTTTTCATCTAAAATTTTTATATTTTCTTTTTCTTTTTTTTTTATTATTATTTTCATATTCGAAATGTTTTTAAATTCAGGAAAATTTAAAAATTCGGAAATTATTTTTTTTTTTAAATTTTTTATTGAATTTTTATCATTCACAATTAATAAAATTCTTTTGTTTGAAAAATTATTTAAATTTATTACTAATTCAATTTGATGTGAAAATTGTTTTTCATTTTCTGAATAAAAAATAAATTTCGATTTTTCATTTTCATTTTCTAATGAATTTAAATTATTTGATTTTAAAGATTTTCCAAACATTAAAATTTAATTAAAAAATTAAAAATTTAATTAAAATTTAATTAAAAAATTAAAAAATTAAAATTTATAATAAAAAAAATTTATATTTTTTCATTAAAATTATTCATAATTTTTTTCCATTTTTCTTTTTCTAAAATTAAATTCGCAGTTTTTTGTTTAATTTTAACAAAATTATTTTCAACTTTTTTTCTTAAATTATTTTCTTTTTTTACTTTTAAATTCAAAATAATCGGATTAATATCATTATTAATTTCATCAATAATATTAATTTTATCTAAATATTTTTTCGTAGCGCGATCAACAAAAAACAAAGCAACATCATCAGGCATTTTCGTAACATCATCAGTGATTTTTAATATTTGTGCTGTTTCATTTGTAATTATTGCATATTCATCATTTGAAGTTGCTTTAATAAAATCTTTAATTTCGCTGATTCCTTTTTTTTCTTTTCGTTTTTTTATGTCTAAAATTTCTTCATAATCAATTTTATTTAATAAATTCATTGAAGTTTGTTTTGTGTTTTTTTCATAGTTTTTTTCTAATATTTTTAATAATTCGTTGTTTAAATTATCAGTTGAAGTTTTTAATAAATCAACGTGTGAATTTATTTTATTTTTTATTTCTTTTTTGGTTTTTTTTATTATTAAATTATGATTTGTAATAAAAAAATTAGAAATTGTTTTTGAATAATTTTTTTCATTTGAAGTAAAATTATTTTCATTTGAATCTAAAAAAATTTTCGATTTTAATTTTTTATTTTTTGGCGTAATAAAATTATTAAAATTATTAAAATAATTTTCATTATTTCTTGATTTATAATTTTTTCTAAAACTCAAAGGAAATTTATTATTATTATTATTATTAATTTCAATTGGAATTTCACTCATGCTTTTTCTATTTTTAATTGATTCTCTTTTTTTTTTTTTAATAATATTTTGAATTTTTTGAAATTCATTTTCAATTGCATCTTTTTCAGGTTTGAATTCAAAAATTGAACTTCGTTTTAAATATTTAGTAACAATATTTGCTTTTCGATTTTCTATTGAAGAATTTCCATTTTTTAAATTATAAAATAATAAAGCACCAGCGTTTATTTTTTTATCTAAATCATGTGTTTTTTTTGCTTTTTCTTGCATCATTTTTTTTCTTATTAGCGGAAATTTTCTTAATAAAAAACTGTCTTGATCAAAATAAAATTTTTTCATTCCTTTTTCTAATAATTTTAATGCAGATGGTTTTCGTTTTAAATTTCTGCCGAAATTTTTTATACAAATGTTTTTAATTTCTTTTTTTTTTCGTTCGATGATTTTTGAAAAATTTAATAATTTTTTATTAATTTTGTTGTTTTTCATTTTTTCTTCATAAGAAGTTTGAATTTCTTTATTGAAATTTAAATTTGAATTTTCTATTGTAAAATAATTTTTATTATTATTATTATTATTATTATTATTATTAAAATAATTTTCTTTTAAATTTAAAACTAAATTTGACATTAAAATTAAAATTAAAAATTATTTAATTAATGTTAATTTAATAATATTTTCATTATTTAAATTTTTATCATATTTAAAATTAATAAAATTATCAAAATTAAAATTTAAATAAAATTTTTTTTCATCAGAATTTTCTTTTATTTTTAAGCAATTTGATTTTTCAATAAAATCAATAAAATCATCAATATTTTCAAAAGAAAATCCTAATGTAAAAGAAGGTGAAATGTTTTCAGCATTAATAAAATAAAATTTTTCTGTTTCGAAACTTTTAAAATTTAAATTTAAAACGTCATTTAAATTAATATTTTCTTGTACAAAATGTGGATCTAAAAAAATAAAATTTTTTTCTTCATTTTTATCAAATTTTCCTACAAAATAAAACGCACGATTTTTATTTCCGCTTAAAAATCCAACATTTGAATTAAAATCAAAAAATTTTAATATTTTTTTTATTGTTGATTTTTCTATTTTTTCATAACCTTCACGAAAATTAATAAATAGAATAAATTTTTTATTAAATTTATAATAATTTTTATTAAAAAATTTTTTTTTCTTTTCTTTATTTATTAATTCAATTTTTATTGTTTTTTTTAAACATTTACAATATTTTTTTTTATTTATTTTTTTATCAACGAAAATTATTTTTTCATCTTTTTCAAAATCAATAAAAAATTCTTCATTTTCAATAATTTCATATTCATTTTCAATGCAATTGCATTTCGCAATTGAAAAATTATTTTTAATTAAATCATTTAAATAAACAATAGAATCAAAAGAAAAAAAATTAATATTTTCAAATGGTTGAAAATCATTAAAAATTTCATATAAAATTTCATTTAAAACATAATTTGAAAAAAATTTTCCAGGAAAAAAAATTTTTTTTTTATCAAAATTTGATAAAAATGGCAAAGAAAAAAAAGGAAAAAAATTCTTTTTTTTTTCATTTAATTTTAAATACTTTTCAAAACCAAAAAATTTATTTTCAATAATAAATTTTTTATTAAGAACTAAATCTAAAAATAAAATTAAATATTTTTGATAAAAAATTTTTTTTTCTTCAATTTTTAATATTTTCATTAGCGCTTTACATAAAATCATTTGATAACATCGAATCATGCAGCCCCAACCAGAATCGCTATTGAAAAATTTATTTTCGTATTTGAAATTTATGTTAATTCGATAAGAAAAATAAATTAAATTTTTTAATTTCGATTCAATTTCGTTTTTTTCATTAAAAATTTGAATGTTTTTGTAATTATTATTAATTTGATTAAAATCGAATTTGTTTTGAAAATTAAAAATATTAAAAATTATTTTATTTTTAATTTCATCTATTTTATTAATAATTTTATTATTATTATCAAAATAAATTTCGCTATTTTCATTTTTAATTTCTTCAAAATCATCAATTTCATTATTATTTTCATTACATTTCATATTAAAAATAAAAAAATAATTTTAAATAAAAAATTAAATAATAATAATAATAATAATAAAAAACTTTTTTATTCCAAAAAAAAACACCATTAAAATATTAATATAAAAATGTCTTTAATTAAAAAAAATGAAAAAAGAAGAATTTTAGAAATTTATAGTCCAAAAAGTTCAGATGAAAAAATCATTAAAAAAATTCATTTAACACCATTAAAAAAACAATTAAAAATCAACCAAAAAAACAAAAGTTTCGAAACAAACGATTTCAATGAAAATGATTCTAATAAAGCAACTTGTAGTTTCACAAGCGAAGAAAATGGATTTTCTTTTTTTCAAACTGTCAACATAAAATTATTTTATTACATAAACAAACAAATAAAAAACATTGAAATTATTATTAATGAAAATAATACAATTTTTGATTTCATTCGATTTTCAATTAATTTAATTAATGAAAATTTAAAACAAGAAAAATTCGAATTTAAATTAAATAATAAAAACATTGAAAAATATCAAATAAAAATCGCTAAAAAAAATGGAATGCCAAATTTTGATTATCCAAATTTTAATAAAAATACTATTTTAAAAAATTGTAAAAGTGAAAAGTTATGTTTAATTTGGAATGATAATGAAAATAATTATTTAATTAAAAATAATGAAAATGATAATGATAATGATAATAATAATATAAAAAATATTTATAATAAAAAAATAAAAAAAAATAAAAAAAATGAAATTAAAAAATTTAAATATAAAAAAGATTTTAATAATAATAATAATAATAATTTTAATTATGATGAAATTTGCATTTTATTTTAAAAAATTAAATATAAATTTTATTTTTGAATTATTATTATTATTATTTTATTCAAAAATTTTTTATAAATAATTTTATTATTATTATTTAATATTAAACATCAACATTTTCAATGTAATTTAAAACAACTTTTTTAACAGTTTCTAAATCTAAAAAAAGACTTTTAAATTCTTTTTCATTTTTAACTTTTTCAATTAAATCTTTGTAACATTTAATTTCATTTTCTTCATTTTTTACGATTTTAATTAAAAAATTAATATAATCTTTATGAAATTCCAAATTAACTTTTTGTGTTAATTTATAAATAATAATATTTTTTTGATTAATATTCGTATCATTTTTATTAATTAAATCTCTTAAAATCGCAGTGTATTTAAAAACATTAACATTAAAATTATTATTACAAGTATTAATAAAATTTAAATACGAATTTAACGTTTCAATTTCAACTTTTTTCATAAATTTATAATTTTCAAATTTTCCTCTTCCTAAATAATTAATAAATCTAAAAAACATTAATAATTTTTTTGATAATTTTTCTCGATGAATAAAAAACGAAAGAGATGCAATGTCTTTTTTTAATAATAATTCATGATTAGTTAAATTTTTGGGTAATTTTTCGAAAATAAAATTTTTTGTTGTTTTTTCAATGTTTTTTGAATTTATTTGTAAATTTAATTTATCATAAGGATTGTCAATTAAAGTAAAACCATAATTTATTAATAAATAAGAATTGCTACTTTTTCCATAATTATTAAAAACTTGTGAATTTTTATCAAAAAATTGCTCAGAATTTGTAGAAATTACAAAATAATCATTTTCGTTAATGGTTAATTTATTATTATTAGATTCGAAATAATTTTTATCGAAAATTATTTTATTTTCATTTGGATTTTTTTTATTTTCATTAGATTTAAAAAAATATTCGCAATTTGTATAAAAATCATTTTTTTCGTTATTATCAAATTCGCTTGTGAATTTCATAACGAAATTTTCACTATCAAAAATTTCATATTTAACATCAACATTAACATTGTGATTTAAAAGATCAGCGAAAGGCACTAATAAAGTTCTTTTATTTTGAATATTAAATTGTCTTGAAATACAAAATGAATAAAATTTTTTAAAAACAATCGGTTCAAAATCTTTTAAATCAGAAAAATTTCTTAAATTATTTTCTTCAACATTAATTTCGTTTTTAAAACTTAAAATTCTTTCTTCTAAATCTTTATTTTTCAGTTCTTCAAAATCATCATTTTCCCAAAAAACAGGAAAATTCGAATAATCTAAATTCAAAATGAAATTTAAATAAGGCTCAAAAAAACTTTTTGATTTTTTACTTTCTTTTATTAAAAAATAAACTATTTTTAATGTATTATCATCTTGAATGAATTTTTTTTCAGATTCTATTGAAATTTTTTCACTATCTATTAATAATTTTGAGGGAATAAAAAACATAGCGAAATTTGGCGGAATTTTTTCTAATGTTTTTACACCAATGTTGTTTTGTTTTGAATATGAAATTGGAAAAGAAAAATTAGGAAAAATTGCACCGTTTGAAATCAACCAATTTTTTAAATTTTCATATAAAATTAATGTTTCTTTTGGAAAATTAAATTCAGAATTTTCTAAATCAGAAATTTGTTGAAGTTCTTTTAATATTGATAATATTGTTTTTTTATTAGATTCCATATTAAAATAAATATTAATTTAAATTATTAATAAAAATAACAAAAAAAAAATATTTATATTTAAATAATAAAAACATTAATTATAACAAAAATTATTCAATTTCCATAAAATTTTTAATCTCTCCAATTTCCATTCTAAACATAAACTTAAACTTTTCAAAATTCCCATCCAAATTATTAAAAAACTCATTTTCATTCCCAAACCAACTTTCTTTCTTTCCATCTTTCCATACACCATACTTAACATTATTTCCTTTAATATACTTCCCCAATCCATTTTGTTTACCATCTTTCCAGAACCCAACATAATATTTCTCATTCGGCCAATAATAAACCCCAAACCCATTTTTTTTATCATTCTTATAAAATCCATAATATTTCTTACCCTCCTTCCACACAAACTCACCATATCCATGCATCTGATTATTCTTCCACATTCCAACATATACCCTCCCATCACAAAAAAGATATGTCCCATATCCATGGATATTATTTTCTTTCCATTCACCTTGATACATAGTTTTATCTTGCCAAAGATAGGTACCTATCCCATCTTTTTTTCCATTAAGATATGTCCCACTATATTGCGATGAGTCACTCCATATTTCATACCCTATATCTGTTTGCATATCATTCACCCATGTTCCATAATATACTGCCCCATTTTCATGTAGGTATTCACCATAGCCATTCGCTTGATCATTTTGAAATTCTCCACGATATATATCTCCATCGGGATGGTAGAACATACCCCACCCAAATGCTTTGTTTTTCTTAAATGTTCCGTTGTACTTTGACCCATTTTGCCAGGTTTGCACACCAAATCCCTCTTTCATTCCGTTGGAATCGCGTTTTCCGATGTATGTAAATTGTGAATTGGATTTTAATAAGGAATTGTGAGTGCTATAGTTGTTTGGGTTTATGTTTTGGGTATTTTTCTATTTATTTTATTTTATGTATAAATTAATATTATTTTACTGTTAATTTTAGTTTGCGATATTTTCTAAATGCGTGAATGATTTTGTTTATTTGAAGGATTAAATATGTTTTTTCTTTTGATGAAAGGTTGTTAATATTGTTGATATTAAAATTATTTAAATTGTTGTTGTTATTATTTTTAATTCTGCTCATTCGATCTGAAGAATTTTCTAATGATCTATATTTATTTGTTGTTTGATCGTTTTTTGATAGCTAAAAAATAAAATAAAATAAAATTTTTTACAGCGTTTGTTTCTAATTTTTGATTTTCATTATTATTGTTGCATGAGCAAAGTTTTGAACCCATTTTTAAATTTATTTTTAATATTTAATTAAATAATAAAAAACCAAAAAATTATTTTTATTTTAATTTATAATAATAATTAAAATATTTTTTTAATAGACTATAAAAGAGTCGCATTAATAAATTTTATTTTATTAATGCGCTAAATATAGTCGAAATTATTTGTTTTTCTACGGTTAATTTAATATTTTTTATTATTAATTTAACAACCAATTAAACAAACAAAAAATAATAATAAAATAAAGAAAAAAATTATTTTAAATTTTCTAATTTGTTGTTTATTTCATTTAAAATTTCATTTTTTAAATTTTCATCAGAAAATAAAAAATTATTATTAATTTCGTCAAATTCTTCTTTTGTATTATCAATTTTTTCAGTGATTCCTTCAATGTATTTTTGCATTAAATTTTTTTTAATTTCGTAATTATTTTTTAATTTATTTATTTGATTTTCTAATTGATTATTTTTAATACTAAATTCATTAATTGTATTAATATTTTCTTTATTTTTTTTATTATTTTCTTCAATAATTTTTTCATATTCTTTTTCTTTTCGCATAAATTCAATGATTAAATTTCCTATTTTTTTTGCTTCTTTTGAATTTAAAGTAATAAATTTTTCATTTGGACATTTAAATAATCTTTCAATTAAATCTTCTTTATTAAATTCTCTAAATGAAATTTTACTTTCTTGATTAATTGATTGATTAATTAAAATAAAATCATTAATTAAAATTTTATTTTTGTTGTTGTTGTTTGAAATTTTACTATAAAAAAATTTCGATTCATTATTAAAATTTGAATAAAATTTTCGTTTTGAAAAAATATTATTATTAAAAATTGATAAATCAAAAACATTTTTATTTTTATTGTTTGTTGATTTGTAATTTAAATAATAAAAATTTTTTGTTTTTTTATCTAAATTTTTATAAAATTTTTCGCTATCGTCAATGTCATTTTTTTTGCTTTTAAAAATGGGAAAATTTACAATTTGTTTTGATTCATAAAAATTATTATCAAAATTTTCATTTTCTTTGAAAGTATTAAAATTTGAAATTAAATTTTTTGAAGTTGAATCAAAATCAAAATTTAATTTTGAATAAGAATAAATTCTATTTTTTAATGAATTTTTTGTATTAAATTCATCGTTTCTACTTAAAATTTTATTATTTGAATTTTGAAATTTTTTATTATTATTATTATTATTTAATTCAATTTCGATATTATTTATAAAATTATTATTATTATTATTTATAAATGAATCATTTGAATAAATTGGTAATGAATATTTATTTAAAATCTTTTTAAATTCAGTTTTTAATTGATTATTTTGTTCTTCGTTTATAATATTTATTTTTTTGTTGTTTTTGTTTGAATTAAAAAATAAAAAAAGATCACATAAAAAAATCGATTTTTTTTCATATGAAAATTTATGAAAATTACTGTAATTTGTATCATTATAAATTTTGTTATAATAATATTGAAAAATTTTATCTTTTAATAATTTATCAAAATTATTATTATTATTATTAATTTTAGACATAATTAATTATTATTTATTTAAATTTAATTTAAAAATAAATTAAATATTATTATTATTAATATTTTAATATAATTAAAAAAAAGCATTAAAATTATTATTATAAATTATTAATATTTTTTAATAAACTTTTAATAAAAATATTTTATAAAAAATTTAAAAAATTATTTTTTATTGATTTTTTATTAATAAAAATTATTATGAATTTTATTAATTTTATTATAATTTATTTTAAATCTTTTATTTTTTATAATTTTTCATAAATTCAATAAAATTATTTTATTATTATTAATATTTATAAAAATATAATTAATATTATGAAAAATAATTTAACAATAAAAACCCAAATAAAAATATAATATTTATATATATATTAAAAAATTATATTAAATCTTTCAATATATTAATAATATCAAATCCATTTTCCCAAAATTTAATATTACATTTAATTTTATTTTTCTTTTCTTCATTATTTAAAATATTATCCAACCCAAAATTTTTTCTTACAAAAACAACATCATTTTCGCTTAAATTTTTAGATAAACAATAATCATTATAACCATCGCAAATAAAAATAATTTTATCATATTTTTTTTTTTCATTTTCTTTAAAATATTCATTAAAAACTAATGTTTTACATAAAGCAGGATTGCAATCATTACAATTTAAATAACCAATACTTTTAACAACAATTAAATTTTCATTATTTTCTTCAGCTTCATTTCCAATAATTAAACTAAATAAATCAAAAATTTTTTTATCTTTTAAAACGCATTTTATTGAGTATTTATTTGAAGCTGAAAAAATCATACATTCAAAATTTTTTTTATTATCTTTTATGAAATTAAATAAATCATTAAAATTTGGAGACAATTCTAATGATTTTATTTTATTTTTAATGTCAATTATTGTTTTGTTTTTTTGTTTCATTTGATTATATAAATAATTATTAAATGGAATCCAATCTTTTACTGTGTATAAATTACCATTTTTTTCTTTATAAATTTCTGGTAAAAATTCTTTTGTTATTTCATGTTCTAAATCGTTGTTTATTATTGTTTTGTCAAAATCAAAAATTAATAAATAATTTTTATTTGACATTTTTTTATTAAATCTTAAAATTTTTTTATTTAATAAAAAATTTTGCTTTTTTTAATAATATAATAATAAAAATTAAAATAAAAATTATTTAATAAATTAAAAATTTATTTATAAAATTAAATTAAATTTTATTTTAATTTTCTTCGTTTTTATTAGTTTCATTGTTTATTTTTTGTGTATTATTATTTTCATTATTATTATTATTTTCATTATTATTATTAATATTTTCAATATTATTATTAATATTTTCAATATTATTATTATTTCCATTAATATTATTATTATTATTATTATTTATTTCATTAGAAATTATTTTTTCTTTTAAATTTTCATTTTCTAAATATTTATTATTTTCAATATTTTTAATTAAATTATTTTTTTCATTTTGTAAATTTTCTATTTTTTTTAATAATTCAAAATTTTCTTGTTCTAATTTATTAATTTTTTCATTATTATTTTTATTATTATTATTTAAATTATTTAAATTTTGATTATCTTCAATTAATTTAATATTAATTTTTTTAATTTCTTCATTTTCTTTTAATAATTTAAAAATTTGATTTTTATATTCAACAATTTCTTTCAAAAATTTATTATTATTATTTTTATTATTATCAAAATTATTTTCATTTTCATTTTTATTGTTATTATTATTATTAATATTAATATTTTTATTATTTAATTTATCATTCAAAATTAAATTATTTTTTTCTAATTCAATATTTTCATTTTCAATTTTTTTATTAAATTCATTCAATTTTAAATTTTCATCTTTTAATGTTTTATTAATAATATTTAATTCATTAAAACTATTTTCAATTTTTTTATAATTTTTTTCAATTTCTTCAAATTTTTGAATAAAAATTGGAAAATTTTTTTTAACTTCATTTAAATTTTTATTATTATTTACAATTTCATTGTATTTAAATTTGATTGTTTCATTTTCATTTAATAATAAATTATATTTATCTTTTAAATAAAAATAATCATTATTTTTTTCATTATTTTCTTTATTTTTTGATTTATAATAATTTAATTCATTTAAATTTTTTTTTAATTTTAAAATTTCTTCTTTTAATTTAAAATTATTTTCATTCATTTCAATTAAATTTTTATTTTCATTTTTTAAATTTTCATTTTCTTTTTCAATTAAATCAAATTTTGTTTTAATTTCATTTAATTTAATATTTTCTTTAAATAAATTATCATAATCATTTTTTAATTTTTCAATTTCTTTATTATTATTATTATTAAAATTAAAATTTTCTTTTTCATTTAAAACATTTTCATAATTTTTTTTTAAATTTTTTAAACTTTTATTTTCTTTTTCTAAAAAATTATAATTTTCTTTAAAATAAATTAAATTATTATTTTCTTTTGTTAAAGATTCATTTGAAATTTTTAATTTTATTATTTCATTTTTTAATTCTTTTATTATATTTTTATTTGATTTATTTTCATTTTCTATTGAATTAAATTCATTATTTAATTTTTTTAATTTTTTATTTTCGTTAATTAAATCTGTGTTATTTTTATTTAAAATTAATTTTTCTTTGTTTAAATTTGAAATATTTTTATTTAAATCATTTATTTTAGTTTCTAATTCATTTTTAGTTGATTTGTTTTCATTTAAATTTTTTTCTTTTGTATTTTTTATTTCATTTTTTAATGAATTATTTTCGGATGTTAATAATAATATTTTATTTTTAAGTGTCAAAATTTCGTCGTTGAAATTTAAATCTTCTTGAGAATTTTTTTCTATTTGAGAAAGTTTTAATTTAAATGAAAGATTTTCTTTTATTAATTTATTTAATTGATTTTTTAATGTTTCAGTTTCTTCTGGTTTGTTTTCATTAATATTATTATTATTATTAATACTATTATTATTAATTTTATTATTATTATTAATTTGATTATTATTATTATTATTAATATGATTATTATTATTAATTTGATTATTATTATTATTATTAATTTGATTATTATTATTATTAATTTGATTATTATTATTATTATTAATTTGATTATTGTTATTAATTTGATTATTATTATTAATTTGATTATTGTTATTAATTTCATCCTTATTTTTATTGAGATTTTTATTATTATTATTAATTTTATTTTCTGATTGAAAATTATTTGATTCTGTGTTGTTTGGTGGATAATTTGATTCAAAATTATACTGATTGATATTATTTATATTATTATTATTATTATTATAATTTTCATTATTTTTTTCAATTTCATTATTATTATTATTATTATAATTAATTTGATCTTTTGGATTAAAAGTATTATTATTATCATTTTCTTTATTAATATTTTCTATATTATAATTATTATAATTATTTTTATTAAATATTTCATTATTTGAATTTTCAGGTTCATCAATATTATTAAATTCATTAAAATTATTTTCTAAATTTTGAGATTTAAATTTATTTTGAAAATTATTATTATCATTTGTATTAATTTCATAAGTTAATTTAAATTTATTATTATTATATTTATTATTATTATTTGAATTGTAATATTTATTTTGATTTTCATTATTATTATTAACATTATAATTTTCATTATTTTTTAAAAAAATTTCATCAAAATTTCCACAACATTTAATATTTTTATAATTTTTATAATTTTCAATAGTCATTCTAGCATTTTTAATTATATTATCATATTTATTAACATCTATTTTACTTTTATATTCGTTATTATTTTTAATATCATTATTAAAATTTTTCATTAAAATTGATTATTTTATATTATTTTTTATATAATACAATAAAATTATTTAAAATTTTATTTTTAAAATTAATTTATCAAAAAATTTTTATAAAATTATTGAAATAATAAACTATTAATAAAAAAATAAATTTACAAAATCTATTTTTTTATATATTATTATAATCAAATAAATAATAATAAAAATAAAAAATAAAAATATTTTTATATATCAACAAGTAATTCAAAATTTTTATATATGATAGGATGGCCGAGTGGTTAAGGCGTTAGCCTGCTAAGTTAATAGGAAGTCCTGCGTGGGTTCAAATCCCGCTCCTATCGTATATTTTTAAAAATAATATATATATTATAACTTTAACTAATATATTAATTATATTTATTATTTAATATTTATAAAATACTTTTCATAAGTTAATAATAATATATTCTAAAAAAATTAATTGTTCAAATAGACATTTAATTGTAAATATGCTAAGCGTAAAAGTATAATATTACAATAGGATTTCTTTTTAAATAATATTTTATTTAAATGATTATTTAATTTTCGATAATTAACAATAATAATAACAATATATATTATATAATTGAATTAACGGTTTAATTAAAATTCTTATAAAATAATTATTTATAATATTTATAAAACAATGTGATTAAAATTGTTTAATTTAATAATAAAAAATAAATAAATTATGAATATTATTTGAATTAATTAACTTTACTTAAAAATTTATTAAGATATTTAATATTATTTTAACTATTTAGTTTTTGTACATCCTTTTTTTTATGATATATATAAAACAATAAATATATCAATATAAATTTGAGTATATATATAATTAAATTATAATAGATAACAAATTGAAATTAAATTTTAAATTAAAAAAATAATAATCAAAAAAAAATATGGAATTATCTATTCAAAGTCGTTCTTTATGGATAGGTGATCTTCCTCAATGGATTAACGAAACATTTTTAGAAAGAACATTACTTTCTTATAACATTCTATACAAATCCTTAAAAATAATAAGAGATAGAAGTAAAGGTATTTCTTTAGGTTATGGATTCATTGAATTTTACAGTAGAGAACAAGCAAATAATTTTTTAAATGAATTTGATGATAAAAAAATTTTATATGAAAATATAACTTTCAAATTAAATTGGGCTTCAGATAGTCAAAGTAAAGCAGCTGTTATGGGAACTATTCCAAAGAATGAATTTAGTGTTTATGTTGGAGAATTAGATTTAAATATTGATGAAAATTTTTTAAAAAATTTTTTTAAAACTTTTTTTAATAGTGTCATTGGAAGTAAAATAATTATTGATCCTATTACTAAAAAAAGTAAAGGTTATGGGTTTGTTATTTTTAATAATTATGAAGATAGTTTAAAAGCAATTAAAGAAATGAATGGAAAAATTATTAAAGGAAAAACTATAAAAGTTAAGTAAAATTTTTTTAATTTAATTATTATTTTATAGTCAAGCAAGTTTTAAAAAATTAAATGAAGGTTTTGGAAATTATAATAATAATATTAATGTTCTTAATAATAAAATTATTAATAATAATTTAGAAGAAAATGATGATAATAATAATAATTTAAATGAAAATAATAATAATAAAGAAAATAATTTTAATATTAATGATAATAATAGTAATAATATTAGTGTTAGTAATAAAGATATAAATGTAATAAATAATAATAATAATTATAATGTAAATAAAGAAAGTAATAATCCTAATGATATTTTGAATAATTTTTTTAAAAAAGTAGAAAATAATTATAATTATAATAATATAAATAATAATAATAATTTTCCAAATAATTTAATGGAATTTTATGAAAATCAAAAAAAATATTTTAATGATATAAATCCATTAAATTATTATTTGAATAATTTAACTAATGATAAAAAATAATAACAATATTAATTATTATCATTATTATTTTTTATCATTTTTATTATAAATTTGTATTAATTTTTTCCTGAATTTTAAAATGTAAATAAAAATTATAAATAAAAAAATTATTATTATTATGTTAAACCATATTATTTATAAAATAAATATATTAAGGATTATATTTAAATTAACACTATGATATTTAATTAATTGTTTTATTATTAAGTTTAATTTCAAATTTTAAATTATTATTATTTTTTTTATTTATATTTGATATTTCCATTGAAGGTTTTAAGTCATTAAATAATTCTTTAAAGTCTTGAACTTCATTATTATTTTCATTCATTTTATCATATGCTTTATTATTTATATCATTAATATTATTATTATTATTATTATTATTATTTATATTAGTATTATTATTATTAATGTTATTATTATTAATATTTGATTTAATATCATTTTTTATTGTTGTTGCTGAAGTTAAATTATTTTTTATTAGTTCTTCTTCTTTTTCTTTATTATTATTACTCAATTCATTATCATTATCTATTCCTTTTATAATAAATTTTTCACCGAAAATTTTCTTTTTCATATCTTCGTCTACAATAGTTGAACTATGTCTATAACTTTTTATATGTTTTTTAGTGAATAAAAATATATGAAAATAACCTATAAAAATATTTATTCCTTTAAATCCATGCAAACTTGTAAATATAATTGTTAACACATTAACACAACTCATATTAATTGATCTATCAGTTAAAAAGAAAATTAAAAAAATAAAAATAAAATTTGTAAAAATATAAATTAAAATAAATGTTTTTTTTCTTTCATTTATAATATTACTATTAGATTTTGTATTTTTATAATTAATATAATTAAGATTTCTTCCATAATAAGCCATAACATTTACATTAATATATAAATTAAATATTGTTAAAATAGAAGGATAAACAATAATATACAAAAACATATTAATAATATTGCTTTTTACATGTTTAAAATCTAAAATATAAGGTGAAAAATAAAAAACTAAATTTAAAACTATTAAAATTATCATTGGATTTCTTTTATAAGTATAATGACTTTTATCATTTTCTTTTTTTATATTTATTATTGCAAAAACCGAACATAATAAAATAAATAAAAAATATGCTACAAATAAAATATTAATTAATTCAAATGTGATATCATTTTTATGAATATTTGGAGACATCACACTAAATATCATACTAATTATTATAATTAACATATATGTTATTAAAAAAAAATTAATTATTCTTTCATCTTTATTTGTAAATGCTTCAGATAAAATAATTTTTATTATAATAAAAGTTAAACCAAATAAAATAAAATTAAAAAATAAACTTAAAATATGAAAAATTTGAAACAACTTTTTTATAAATTTTTTAAAATTCATATCATTCCAATTAAATATAAATTGATAAAAATTATCAATTAAAGATAAATATTCACCAATATTATTACTACAATAAATTTTCATAAAATCATTAAAATTAATTTTATTTTCATAATAAATAACTTCAATGTCACTAATATAATAAATTTTTTCATTGTTTGAATTTGGTTTAGTAACATAATAATTTTCATATAAATATAAACTAAATTTATAATCATTATAATGATTACTACTATCAATACAAATATTATTAATAAAATATTTTTTTATTATATCAAAATTATTTTTATCTATTCTCATAAAATTAAATCTATGATCAATAGGAACACTAGTATTAATATAATAAAAATAATTTTCAATATCTTTAATAATATAATAATTTGTTAATATAGTTCCAAAAAAATTACCAAATTTTTTATTGTAAGGAATACTAGTAATTTTAGGAATAATAGTTATATTATTTTCTCCTGTAGTTCTAATTAAATTCCCTATCGAAGTTTTTGAAGGAATTATTCCCAATCCCCAATTAAGAACATAGAAACCATTATTTTTTAAAGGTTTTATTGACATATCTTCATCAATACTTGTTTTAATAATATTTTCATTTCTCAAAAAATTATTTAAATTTTTTTTATTATATTCTTCAAAAAATTTAATATCAAAAATTATATAGCTATAAAATAATTTTAATGATTCTAATTTAGTAGATTTGTTTTTATAAAAACATAATATATTTAAAGGAATTCCTGTGCTACTTACAATATAACAACTACTGCATAAGAATTCTTTATTGTTATAAATAGCTGAAAGATAATCTATGTAAGGAAATAATTGATTAAATGTTTTTTCAGAAGAGAAATTTGAAAAAAAAAGAGTAACTAAAATGTTTTTATTACTTATATTTAATTTATTTAAATCATTTAAACTTAAAAATAAAAGATTAAATATTTTTCGTAATTTATCACTGTGGTTAAAACTATCATCTTCAATAAAAATATTTATTATTAGTGTGAAATCATCTTTATTTTCTAAAAAATAAAATGGATTTATATTTGAAATTTTTTTGCTTCTATTTTTATTAAATGGATTGTATCTAAATACTTGAATTTTTTCATCTACTTCAATAAAAGAAAAATTTCCTAAATTATTATTATTAATTGAAGATTCTTCATTTGAAGATTCATTTGACAAACTAACATTATTACTCATATTATAATTATTATAATAATATTAAAAATATTTTAATTTAAATTAAATTAAAAATAAATATTATAAAATAATAATATTATTATTATATTTTATAATAATTTATCGCTTATTTGTTTTTCAATTATATTTAAACTTATAATTATATTTTCTATTTTTTCAAATTCTTTAAAAATATTTTTATAACTTTCAACTAATTCATTAATTTCTTTTTCGTTTGTTTGAATTTTTTCTTTTAATAATTTAATATTATCATTAAATTTATCACTTTCATTATAAATATCTTGAATAGCTAAAAGTCTTTTTTTTAAATATTCAAAAATGTTATCATATTTTTCATAAAATTCAAATAATAAATATAATTCTCTTAAATTATTACAAATAGAAAAATAATTAGAATTTTTTAATTTTTCATTTTTTTCATTTATATTATCTAAAATTGAATTTATTTCATTTAATAATTTTTCTTTATTTTCTTTTGTTTCATTTAAATTATTATTTAATTTAGTTAATAATGAATATAAAATATTAGAAATATTTCCATTATTAATAAGATAATTTTTTTTTTCAATTCCTATTGTTTCTTCTAAAATTTTTAATTTTTTTGAAATAAAATCTAATTCATTATTTAAGTTTAATTTTTTTATATTTTCATCATTTACATAATTTATTGTATAATAATTATTATTATCTGTATTATTATTATCACCAAATTTTAAAATTTCTTTTTGAGAATTAATATTTTTTTCTAATTTCTTTATAGTTTCATTGTATAAAATTAAATTTTTTTTAATTTCTTCTTTTAAATTTTGTTTATCATCTTTATTATTTCCTTGATAATATTTACTATTCATAATTTCTTTAATTTTATTACTATAAATATCAATATCTTTTAAATTTTTATCAAATTCTTCTGTTTCTCTTAATATAAGATTATCATTATAATTATCAATATATTTTTTAATTTCTATTTTATTTTCATCTAATTCTTTTTTTAATCTATCTATTTTTTCAATCTCATTTTCTTTAAGACATATCTTATTTTTTTTAAGATATATATCATTATATTTTTTAAATACATTTATTATATTTTCTCCAACTTCAATGTCATCTTCATCATTAATTCCTTCTCTTAAAAACATTTCTTGAGCTATTAATTCATTTTCTTTATCTATATTAAATTTATCTTCTTCTTCTTTTTCATCTTCACTATCAAAGAAATAATATTCTTCTTTTTTATATTCACGTTTTGGAAGTTTTATTTCTATTTTAGACATTTATTTTTTTTATATTTTATTTATGTTATAATATTAAACATATGTTTTTTATTAAAAATATTTATTTTATATTAATTATTATATTTTAATAAAAAAATTAATTATTTATTTACATTATTACATATTATAAAAATAATAATTGTTATTATTATTTTTTATATAATTATTATTATTATATTTATTATTATAAATATTATAATTATAATTTTCTTTATTATTATTTTTATTATTATTAATATTTTTATTATTATTATTATAAATATTATTATTAATTTCTATCAAATCATTTTTTTTAAAAAATTTATTACATAAAATACATTTATACATATCATTTCCATGAATACATTTTTTTTTAAATTCTTTATTATATTCATTCCATTTTTCTTTTTCTTTTAAATTATTATAATTATTTTTCATTTTATTTTCTTCATTTTTATTAATATAATTTTTATAAATATTATTTAAATTTTTTCTATTTTTAATTAAATTATTTTTAATATCATTTTCTTTATTATTAATATTTGTATTAAATTTTTTATCAAAAAAACTTTTTTCATATTTTTCATTTAATTTTTTTTTATTTTTACTTTGTATTAATAAATCATTAAAATTATTTAAAATATTTTTCATTTCATTTTTTTTATTATTTTCCATATTATTATTATTAATCATAAAATTAGTATTATTTTCATTTGATATTTTTTCAAATAATAATTCATCTTCTTTTTCTTTTCTTTTATTATTAAGATTATTATTAATTTGACTTTTTAAAAAATTTAAATAATTTTTTTTACTTTCTTCACTTATTTCATTATTTGGCTCTAAAACAGGAACATCAAACATATTTTTATTAAAATAATCATCAATTGCTTTTCTATTATTATTTAAATTTTTATATAATAAAGGATTTGAATTTATTATTTGTTCAATTTTTTTATATTTTTCTAATGTATTTGTATTTGGATTTTCATTATAAGGAATTGTATTTAAAGAATTTTCTAAATTTTTTATTAAATTTAATTTTTTATTATTATTTGAATTATTTTCATTTTCAATTATTGAATAAACAATTTTTGAAGAATTTTCTCTATTTAATATTTTATTTTGAATGTAATTATTATCAATATTATTTAAAGTTGCTTGAACTGTGTGAGGATCAGATTGAATGAATTTATTAAATAAAGTTTGTTTTTTATTGTTTTTTAAATTGTCTTTCATAAGATTATTTGATGCGAGTGTATAATTAAAACAATTATTACATATGTATGATTTTGGGTAAAAATTTGAACATGAAGATGTTCTTTCAACATTTTTATTTATTGTTTGTTTATTGTTTTTTGAAGGAGAAAAATTTGGAGAATAAAAAATAATATTTTTATTTTGTTCATTGATATTGTTGTAATTATTGTTAAATGATGTGTTTGTTGATTTTGAAAGTTTAATTTTTCTTAATTTTTTAAACATTTTTATTTTATTATTTTATGAATATTAATAATATATTAAATTTAAATTGATAAAATTACTATATAAATTAATTTTTTATTATTAAAATAAATAAATTATTTTGTAATTTAAATATTATTTAAAACATTCATAAATTTTTCTCTTTCTTCATTATTCATTTTATTATTAATATAATTTTGCATTAAATTTTTTAATTCATCATTTTTTTCAAGAGTTTTTAAATATTCTTTAATTTTTAAAAAATCTTCTTTTGAACTTTTACATTTTTTATCATTTATTATAACAATCATACAAACATCAAAAATTTTTTCAAAGTATTTTTTAAATTCATTTAAATCAAAAATATTTAATGTATAAATTAAAAATTCCAAAGCATTTAAATTCTCATTTACATCATATTTAAAAGGTAAATTTTCAAATATTTTATCAACAACTTCATTCCAAAATTTAAAATTATTTTTATTATATTTCATATTAACAATTATTCTAATTAAAGCAGAAATAATATTATCTTTTCCATCTTTTTTAATTTTTTTATTATTAAACATTCCATTTAAAATATTTAAACTCTTATCAACAAATTTTTTACTATTTTCAACATCACTTTGAAAAAAAATTCCAATTAAATATGAAATATGTCTAAATAAACCTTCTATATTTTTTTTATTATTATTTTTCTCATTTAAATTATTATCAATTAAATTATATATTTCATCTATATAAAATTTCACACTCATTTTATTATATCTAAAAACTTCAGCTAAAATTCCAAAAGAAAAAATTCTATCTTCTATATCAAAAGAAGGATTTAAATATTTTTTTAAATACGGAAATAATTCTGAAAAATAATTATGAAAATTATCACCTAAAATTTTAGATAATATTAAAAAAACATCCGTAATTGAATCAAAAATTTCTTCTTCATGATCAAAGTCACTTGAAGTAGATAATGAATTATTTTTAATTTGACAAGGCAAATTATTAGTTAAAAGTTTTTTAGTAAGTTCAATTATTCTCTGCAAAGTATTATTATTAACATTATTAATATTATTAAAAATTATTAATTTAAAATGATCTATTATTTTATATATACAAGAAAATGTGTCACTTACTAATTCTTTATTATCTGTTGTTGTTATTATTTCTTCGTAATGACTGAAAGTTTCAAACCAAAATTGAATTAAATCATTTTGATTATTTTTTTTTTCTATTCCATATAAAATATTTTCATATGCAATAATTACATCAAATAAAATATTATCGTCTATGTAATTATTAAATTTTTCTAATAAATCAATGCTTTCTTTTAATATCTCATTTGATATGAAATTAATACAATTTTTTATTATTATTCCTAAAGATTTTATACATTCACTTTTTACGTTCATAAAATCTTCATTGAATAATAAATTATTTTTACTGTCATCATCTATGTCACTGTCGCTGTTTTCTATTTCATCTTTATTATTTTCATTATTAATCCCACTTTCATCATTTAATAAAACAAAAATTTGTTTTAAAATTTCAATAATTAAATCTTTATTTAATTGTTCACCTTTTAATTCAATTAAAGCATTAAAATAGATTAAACCACCAAATTGTAATTCATAAACCGAAGATTTAATACAATTAAAACAAAATTTAGATAAAAACACTTCCAATTCATTATCATTATTAATAATATTTTTTATTGTTGCTATAATACTTGAAATACAACTTAATGTTGCAGCAATTAAATTTTGTTCATCAATATTATTTATATTTGAATTTGTTAAAATTGATTTTAATTTTAATAATATTTCATTATAAAAATTATTATTATTTATATTTTTTTCGGCATTTTCTCTATTACTATTAATAATACTTCCAATTGCTTCTAAAATTTTTCCTTTAATAATATTATTATTATTGTTATTTAATAAATTAAATAATTTAATTAAGAAATTTTGTATAATTTTTTCATTATTATTAAAATAATCTTCTAAATCAATGTCAATTGAATTAAAAAAATAATTTATTTCTAATAAAACTTTTTCTAAAATATTTATATTATTATTATTTAAACCTTCTAATAATAAAGGAATTATTTCATCATAATATTCATTAATTTCCGGAGAACAATATTGAATTAATGAATCTAATGTAATAATACATTGAGTTTTAATATAATAATTATTTATATTATTATCATTAAATATTTTTATTATTATATTTAATATTTTTTCTATATCATCTTTTATATAATTATTACAACCTTCACTTATTTCGCCTATTATTCCTATTGCAGCACATGTTTCTAAATTATTATTGTTATTATTGTTTAATAATAAATTTTCTATAAATGGAGAAATTATTGGAAATAATTTTTTAGATGAAATTATTAAGGAAAATTTATTTATTAAATTTAAACTTATTTTATATAAACTAAAGTCATTAATTATATTATTAATATCATCAAAATTATCATTTTCTTTATTAATATTATTAACCGGACTAATTAAAAATTTTATATAAATTTCAAAAATAATTTTTAAATAATTTATTTTATTTTTATAAAATAATTTTTTATTATATTCACATAAAGAAATTATAAATTCAGAATAAACACACAATAATTGTCCAATTTCAATATTGTAATTATTAATATCATTATTAATATTATTTATTAAATCAATTGTAACTTTTAATATTTCTTCATTGTCAAAAAATAAAAATGCATTATCACAATAATCACATAAACTTTCAAAAATTTTCTTTTTAATTTCATTATCAAAATTTTTAATTTCATTTAAAAATAAAATAGAAATTTCCTTAAAATTATTATTATTCATATTATTATTAATTATATTATAATTTTCCATTAAAATACTTATGCATTTACATGAATTTTCTTTCATTTTTTTATTTCCTTTTAATAAAGAAACTTTTAATATTTCTTTAATTATTTCTAATTTATTTTTCATTTGTTCAGTACAATTTTTAATTAAATCGCAAATAATATTTAAATTTAATTCAAAATTTTTTTCTTCATTTGCTTCATAATTTTCTACATTTTTAAATACATATTTTATTAAAATATTGTCATTATTTTCTATATTTTTTTTAATAACTTTATAAATAACATAAGAAATTCCTTTCAAAACAGTGAAAATTTTTTCTTTTAAATACAAATTTAATAAAGTTTCATTTAAAATATTTTTTTCATCATTATTTAATGAATTATAATGTTTATCAATTGATTTATACAATAAAATTGATGCTAAATTTCTATTATTTTCATTTGGATTATTAGTTAATTGATATAAAAAAGAATTTATACTTAAAGGAGAAGATGAATAATATTGTTTTAATAAATTTGTACTTTCAGATATTAAATTATTTTGAGGAGAAGTAGATGTTAAATTATTTAAAAGAGAAGAAATTTGCTCATTTGATAAATTTGACATTGAAAACCTAATTTAAGGATAAAAAATTATTTAATTATTGTTATTAATTTAAATTATTTTTATTATTAATTTATTTAAATATATATATATATATATATATATATATTTATTTATATTTATATT
>JAEEGK010008225.1_pt1 | contig 24677 bp, 13 predicted proteins | sample 8958771 | NCBI WGS metagenome assembly JAEEGK01 (sample SAMN16246547, study PRJNA631951) | gut metagenome | biome: gut microbiome; feature: rumen; material: SC-attached | host: Bos | place: Iran: Karaj | collected 2018-10
CTACTGGAAGAATCTGACTCTATTACAGGTGTCAATTCATCAGTTTTTGGAATAAGTCCAAGCTGGCATAATCTATGAATTCGTGAATACACAGTTGAAGGAGGTAAATTATTTTGGATTGCCCATTTTTTAATACTCAGTCCGCTACTCTGGATAGCTTTGTATTGATTGAGCCATAACTGATATTTTTCTTGATTGTTCATGTGAAAGCTCCATAAAAAACTTATGGCGCTATACTAATGGAGATTACTATCAATGGGAATAACACGGATTGCTGGTACGCTTACTATTGAGCCATTAAAACTCTGAGAAGGAGACATTATGGGATCCCTGATGATGACTACCTTTTCTTGAAAATTATAGACAAATCAAGAAGGCGATCCCATTGAAATATTTATTGAGCCGGAATTAATGACCTTTTTGCAGGTTTAAAATTATATAAAAAGGGAGCCGAAACTCCCTTTAGTGTAACTTTTATGAAAAGTTAAGATTTAAAGAATACCTAAATCGCAAGGATAAGGTTTTTCACTAAAAATCAAGTGGGAAACTTGAGTTTAAATGTTGGAATTGTATAAATCTGATAAAATATTTTTTATTACACATAGTGCTGTTTGTTTAGTTAATGTTAAATGACCAAAATTTAATTCATTTTTATCTAATTCTCTATAGATGTTGATGTTTATATCAAGTTTTTTTAAAGTTTGTTTTGTTTCTTGATTAAAATGTTCGAAGAATGAACTAATATGATAGATATCACCGACATTAAAAAATACTTTTATTTTATAATTAATATCCCTAGCAGACATAAAAGTAAAAATATCAAGAAATTCCTCTTTTGGCAATTTTGGTAGAGTTTTTATAAAATCATTTGACACTCGATATGACAATAAATTGCTTTGAGGGCATTCTGCAATACAATAATGTGCATTTAGATAATAAGCTCCCAGTATAGCACCATACCCGCCCATGGAACTACCACAAGTTAAAATTTTCCCATGACTAGTGCCTAGAATTTTAGTTAATTCACTACATAATAGTGGCAGAACTGATTCACCAGTACTGTCCAAAAACCAAGAATTACAAGGATTGTGCCATGGGTGTGTACAAAATGGATTCGCAACGCATATTGTACAATACTGTTTAAATTCATCCATCCATGACCACCTTGTATATTCAGGAAAATAATTCTTCTCATTGAATGCAGAAGGAAAGAAGATAATAACTCCTTTTTTTCGATTTTCTAAGTTTTTTATAACAAATCTTATCGTACAAGTATCGCTAATTCTTTTTATAAATGTAGATTTGAAATCATAAAAATCAAATGAAATAAACTCTAACCAACTATCATCTGCTTTTGTTATTTTGAATGTAAAGTAGCAAAATGAATCACTATCGTTGAGTTTAAACACGTAGTTAGTAGAAGCAGGGATTATTCGTGAGGAGGTTTCAATATATTGCTCGTTGCAAATATGACAAATTAGAGAAATATTTTTTGATGATTTTACATTAATAATCACCATACCCTTATGACAAATTTTCCTTAAATCAAAGAAAAAAATATGTTCTAATTGATCAAGATGGATATGATCTTGATTGTTAAAGTTTAGAGTTAAATGATACTGATTATTTGTTTTTAAAACTGAAATTAGCGAATGATTGTCATTGTTTTGTTTGAATTGGTTTAATACTTTTTCCAGAATTTCTGAACTCATAAGCATTCCTATTAAAAAATAGTATTTCAATAATCATTTATTTGTCTAAAAATCAAAATATAGTGATTATTGATATAAATATATTTAAGCTAAGCAGTGATTCTACTTTATATTTATGATCATCTTATAGAGAATTTAACAAGTAATTTTAATTAAATTTCACTCTTAGGTTTAATTTTTATTTCGTGTACTCTTTATGCTCCACGGTATGGTCATAAAAGGTTATTTCTGACCATTTACCAAATAACGTATTATTGTTATATTTTCGGAAGTATGTATGAATAGTTCTTTTTCCAAAAATAAAGTCATTTAAACCTTCATCCAGATTATCAAAATTAATGGTACTATCTATTATGTTAGGGGGCAAAGTTAACGCCTTTTTATAATTCATCAAAGAAACTTCCTTTTAAGTTGATAACAAATTTGGAATTTATTGAATAACCAACAACACCATAGAGAATTTAAATTACCTAACAAGGCTATTAAAATATCATATCTTTCTTCTCTTAAAAAATAAAAACTATATATTATTGTCATTTACAGTTTGTACACCATATTTTGAAATAAGCATAAGTTGTTTCATACTGTTTCTTATTATTCTTCCTACATAGACGTAAAATAATACCTGGATTCATTAATTATGATTTTATATATTTTGATAAGATATAACCATAATCCATGATAAATGGTGCTCATTAAAAACTTGTAGCATTTTTTTCTTTATTATTCGACGATAATTATGATTCAACCATTATTTTGGAAATTATCCTTTTCTTTGCACTTGTACTATAGCTATCTGCATTTTTAAAAATGAGGCCATCATACACCACCATAATGTTTTTAAGAACACCAATACTAAGTGGACTGTAGTTTTATCTAAAATTCAAATGAAAAACTGAAGCAACAAAATATTCCTATCAGCCCCAAATTACTACTCAACTAAAGACCATTCAGACCATAGTCCCTTAGAATAATATCTAGTGAATGTTTTGCCTTTTTGCATTAATACTTGTTTAAAACAACAGTCTTTATTTGATAGGTATCTGATACAATATACTTCCAATCTAAATGAACTTTTATAAGGAATACTATCTATATTTTGTGCTATAGAATTTTTATTACAACAATAAACTTTAGAAGCACCTGGAATTTTTACTATACAATCATCTAACGTCTTTTCTCCATCTTTAAGATAGGTTATTTTTTCATCTGAAATTCTATTTAGTTGCTGCTGTAAATTCATCATAAATTGATTAATTGCAGATACTGCATTTTCAATATCAGATATACGAGTTTTCAAAACATCAAAAGAACTATCAGTATTGTCTTCTAGCTTATTACCAGAATTTTGTAATTCATTCTTTCTGCTATCAGAGTTGATATAATTAATTGAATTTTCAAACATTGTAGACAAATTAGATAAAGAATTTGAGAAATTTTCCTGATTCTTTAATATCTTATTTAATTCATCCGAATTTTTAACCATTGTAAACAAATTAGATAAAGAATTTGAGAAATTTTCCTGATTCTTTAATATCATATTTAATTCATCTGATTTCGGTGTCGCAGGAGAACTAGTTACAGAATTTGGTATTGCTGTTGCTAGAGTATTACTAAAATTAATAGTCCAAGAATAGTCTATCTTAAGAATTTGATTCTTTTTAACAGTTAATTTGTGTACGCAAGGAGTCTTATATGTACAAACCTTTTTGGTTGCGACTGGCTTACCATTAATCTTCAAATCTAACACTATAGAAAAGAAATCTCTAATTTCTTCCTTGCAATTTCTAGTTAAACATTTAAATGTAAGTTGTCCATCATACAAAGATTCAAATGTAATGCTATTACGCCCCATTGCAGACTCTATATATACAACTTCGTTATTTTGAGTTCTCTTTACATCTGCATTGAAATCCTTAATATCTTTAATAAAAATTAAATCATCAAATAATCTAGAGTTAGTTTTACTATCAGGCCTTATTTCAAATCTTGAAGTAATAGAATTCTTAACTAGGTCACGTATGTTTTCATTACAAATATTTAATGAAGGATTCAAATACGCATTAAACAAATTAAATCTATTATTTCTACTTGAGCATAAATACGAATTTAAGCATTTTTCATAAAAATCTGAAAATTCAGGAAGCTTTTTCGCGTATTTAAACCATCTCTCAGCTAATATACAATCAAGATTATTCCAAGGTTTTATTGAAGAAGCATAATGAATAATGCATGGGGCGTTGTGTGCTTCATTAACAATTTCTTCTGAAAACACTTTTAATAAACTAACATAGTCTTGTTCATATTTTGATATTTGACAATTATACTTATATGGGATATGCAGTATGTGGTTATAACAAACTCCATTTATGATGTCTTGGTCCTGACTTCTATATCCTTTTGGTACTCGAGCCAAAAATTCTTTTTCTAAATTTTTTTCTCTAATCTGTTTGAGATTCATTAGAATAACACCTGCATTTATATATTGATCAATTGCAGGAAGACCATTTTCTTGGCAATATTTAAGATTTCCATTTTTAGCTGATACATAACTCGTTGCTTTTACACCTGCAACGTAGTAGTTATCAATATCTATACTGAAATAATTACTAATATCTGACTCTACAATAACATCTGAATCCATGTATACTAATTTATCGTAATCTTTCAATATACCAGCTGCTATTAATCTGTAGAATGTTGGTTTAGAAATATGTTCTATTCTCATAATAGCATTTTTAAAATATTTATCAGTATCAATAATTACATAATTAATACTAATCTTCTTGGGGCGATTAGCTTCAATTATTCTATTAAATAATACTTTATCTTCTTCAAGAGGTGATTCAGGCATAAAAATATAAAATGCATATGTATTATTATTAGATGCATTTTCTACAACTGATTGGATTGTTACGCCAGTCTGAAACAAGTAATTTCTATCTGTTGCTAATAAAATGGGAACAACTATTCCTTTTTTACTAGAATCAGTTGTAATATTTGAACTACCATATTTGTGCCATAAATCAGAATATCTAGCCTCCCTACTAAGCCATGGTTTTTCTTTACTAGCAAAATGAATAATAGAAACATCATCTTCTAGATCGTACAAACATGAATATTTTGAATCAAAAAACTTATTAAATTGATGAATATTAAACTTATGAGATGAATTGAATAAATTTATCATCAATGCATTATACTTCACAGGTAAAAGAAGCGTTTGATTTTGAAATACAATATTAAACGCATCCTGATCTACTAATTTGTGATTATTTAATGCAATTTTCGCATTAACCAATTTTTGTGTTGTGCCTTCTTTTCGCATCTTTTCGAGATTTAACAGCATTACGCCACTGTTAAAGTAATTTGAAATTTTGGCTCTCAATCCATCGTGATTGTATATTCTTCCTGAATCTTTAACAACTCCAGCTATGTGATTATCCAACGATAAAGAAAATAATTCAGAAATATCTTTTAGTACAAGAAGATCACAATCTAGGTATAGTACTGATTTTTCCTTGCTAAGTAACTGTGGGATTTCAAATTTTGCCAAAGCTGTAATGGAGTTAGCTCCAGTATTTCCATCGTATGATCGAAAAATTCCATTGTACTTTTCTAAATTTAAATCAATAAAAGAAATTGATGATAAAGGATATTCTTTAACGATATTCTCCAAGAGTTTCTTCTCATCTGCAGTTAAATTGTTACTTAAAATATAAAATTTGTAATTAACGTTCTTATGTTTATTTACTAATAAACTCTTTATTGAGGCTTTGGCAGCAATTACATAATTTGAATCAAGAACCATTGCTAGGGGATTATATGCATTATTCATATAAATTATATTTCCTTATTATTGTATAAAAAAATAAAAGTAGAGGGCTATATACTGCTAGTTGCAAGAGAAGTATATTTCCAATAAAACAAGTCTATCTCTCAAAAATACATGAAAACTCATACTTATTCTTGTAAGGCTGGTATACCATGTCTGATAGTTTTCGCAAGTGTCTTTCCCTTTTTATTTTTATGTCTTATTGTTGAGATTGTATATTCGAATTTTTTATTGAGTATTACTCAAACTTTCTTCTTTAATTTCGTCGAATAAATCTTAATCCGTATAGTTTAAATATGCGTTGATCAAGAATGAAAGATTGATTTTTTTCTTAATAAAAAGATGATTAAATATTATTCAATTATTAAATAATAGGAGTTATGTAAACCTTTCAATGTTAAATCTTAGGCAAAGCACAAAGCTAGACAAATAAAGTTTCATCATTGTCACTACAAGTATAATTTTGCATTTGCTTTCTATTACTAGATATTCCAAAAGATGTACTCTAGTAAGGTACATAGAAAAATTTATTTACAAACACCTCTATCGAATCCTCTTATGAACTATTTAATGGAATTGCATAACAAAAACTACTTAATAATGGCTGTTACATGAAACCTATCCCCAAGGATAGTTATTGTGCAGATAAGCTTTTATGCAGGAGTTTGTGATGCATACAAGGAAAGATTTGTTTCCAATCATAGAAGTCAACACAAACTCACGTATAAATCAACGCAAGTTTTTAAAAAGCACAAAAATCGCATGGATTAGGGTTTGGTCACATATAATTAGTGAGTGAGTAAGTATTATGATAATGATGATTTATTATGAAAAATGACGTTTTATTAGGCAGTTTAACTGGTTAAATAAAAGAATATTTATTCGTGATAATATGTTCAAAAAAAGAATAAATATAAAACTTTTATAATTACTAAAAATATAGAATTTATTGAATTGCTGTAGAAGATGAAAATTGTTGTTTATGTCCATTGGAAATTGAATGAAGGTCAAAATATAAGTATGGATGAACAGGGCTGTGCTTTTCTCTAATTTAAAATAGTGTTTTCAAGAAGATACTGAATGCTAAATATTCATGTGGTCACAACTGTTATAAAGATAATCCATGTAACTCTTTAGTTTTCTAGGTATATTAATGTACACTATCAAGCTGTCATTAGAATTATTAAAAACTCTCCTTTATTTCTTTTTAATTTTTAGTTTTTATACAATTTACAATGCTGGACTTTTTATTAAACTTCAAAAAGCTGTTTCAATCACCTAAACAGGCTCAGAATGCGGAAAGCATTTTGAGGGCTTCATGCTATTTCAATCCGTCATATATCAGGTACGAATTAAAAAGGAGAGCATCGGAAAAGAAGATTGCAACTGATGGAATTGATTTTTTAAGCTATGCAGATTTGTCTGATGATGAACTGCTTAAGGAATATATCCAAAATAGGGATATATTCAGTACCATAAGTCCAAGCTTGTTGTTTAATGTAAAGCTTTATACCGAAAAACATCCCGAAATTCTCAAGGTAAACATAAATCCTTTGGTTAACTATATTCTAGATGACAAAGATATTGAAAATTATTGTTTATCAATCGTATATGATTGTTTAAAAAAGCGAGATATCCAGACTTCCTTTTCTGTTTTAAGAGATAGCTTCCTTATAAATACAATTAATACTATTAATACAAGTAATACAGATAACTCAGGCAAAAAAGGCCAGAATACAAGTATCACCGGTAACTCAGGCAAAAAAGACCAGAATACAAGTATCACCAGTAATTTAAATACCACAGCTCATTCTGAGATATTTAAAGTCAGTATTGAAAATAACAGTAATGAAATCATTGAAAATAAAACAAAAGATGGCAACTGTGGAATTATCGGAAACAGTGATCAAAGTGTATCAGATAAAGAAAGCAAAGATAACCAAAATAACAAACCTAATGGCATTAATAATATTAGCAAATCCAAAACACTTGAACCGGAATTAACAGCAGTAGGGGAGTTAGAAGAGTTCCTCCTGGATTTATTAAAAAATAATCCAAATAGTTATCTAAACAGTGGCACAAACAAGAACGATACGGAGAATAAGAATATCCAGGAAAGATGCAGCGAACTTCTTTTCCCGTCATATCAAACTAAAGAAAAGTGTATATACACCTGTTATTTAAAAAATGAATCAGGCATCTATCCTCCGTCATTAATTAATGTAGAGTACTATGATCCGTCATGTGACTATCTCTGTATCACCGACTGCAAGGAATTATTATGTTTAGGAGAATCAGAGGGCTGGAGATTTATTGATTCTGCCGGGATTATTCTTGATGATATATCTTTTTCCCAGGAAAACGGCAGGGGGGATCACAATAAAGGGGAGTTCAATAAAGGTGATCACAACAAGTCTGATAACAACAGTGAATGTACTAATGCATTAAAAGATAATAAGATTTGTTCCTCCGACAAAGTTACCGCTGACAAAGTTACCAATGATAAAGTAACTCCTAATAAAGTTGCCACTAATAAAGGTTATTCCGCAAACAGTATCGAATATCTAAGCCTGATCAGACAGGCAAAGTATAATTCTAGATTTTTGGATAAATATAAGTACGCCTGCTGGATTTCTCCTGATGTATCCGTAATTAATTTGGCTTTTTATAAAAAAATCTTTAATGCTGTTTTTGAAGATGCTGACATAGCAGTTCTTACTGATTATAAAAAACAGGTAAATATTGCTTATCTTGCGAGAACCATGAATCTTCCGGTGGAAATCACCGGTAAGTTTCAAAAACCTAAGGTCCAGAATATTAACTTTGATGTTGAGTTATTTAATCTCACTAAAGATTATGTAAAGGATTTTATGGACTCCATGACTGGTTCAAAGGTACTTAACTTTCCTGAACTTATTGCCTATCATATTTATCTTCCTAAATACCGCCTTAATGTTCATGAATTTTCATATCATGACTTTTTTGACAAGGATAAACTCTGTATTCATAAGAGATATAACCTCAATGAAGAGGATTATGTCTATATAGTAGACAAACACAAATATATCGACAGAGACTTTCTTTTAAGAAAAATAAAGCTGGATATCAGCAATACAAACATTAGTAATACAAATATTTGCAATACAGACATTAGTAATGCAGATATCAGTAATGCTCATATCTCAAATAATGGTCCGGTATCTCAACACCTCATTCCTGAACAGGAGCTAGATAATAAGACAGACAATGAATTGGAAAAAGATCAGAATACAAAAGAAGATCTGAATAAAAAAGAACAAGAAATAGAAAATGGTATCTGTCAGAATCATGATACCGTTCCATTAAGCCAAACTCAGAATCAAAGCCCAAGCCCAAGCCTAAGCCTAAGCCGGCTTGTACCATGCACAGAGGTTATTCCCGGTAAGCGTTATATTTTAAAGGATGTGATTGTATCCTTAACTACCTTCACTCCAAGAGTGGATGACTTGGTATTTGTAATTTACTCTATATTAAATAATACATATCTTCCTGAAAGAGTGGTTTTAGCATTATCCGAAGAGGATTTTCCCTATAAAGAATTAAACATTCCTTCATTGGTAATTGATTTACTGAAAAAATTCCAGGCCTATGAGATTTTATGGGTAGACAATACCAGATCATATAAAAAGCTTATTCCTGCTTTATCTAAATACAGTGATAAAACCATTATTACTATAGATGACGATATTTACTACAATAACCGTTTTATTGAAAATTTAATGATGGAGCATGTACTGTTTCCAAATACTGTAATAGCATCAAGAGGGCACTTAATAAAATTTGCCGGAGAAGCTGAAGCTTATTTAAATTCTCTGCCGGCAACAGGTAATAAGGATCTATATCCGAAAAAATGTAATTTCATAACCGGGGGAAATAAAACGGAAGGATTTAATAAGCTTAATCAATCAGGGATTTCTGTGATGTCTGATAGTCCCGAGACTTCTAAGATTCCTGAGTATCCTAACTCACATAAGTCGCCAGAGTATCCTGAGTATTTCCAGTTTTCTGCGTCTTCTAGTTCTCTTGAGTCTTCCGGGATTGTTGATACTAAAGCAGCCCAAAACAGAGTCCTTCCGTATAATTTATGGAAACGCAACACTAAACTGCCTTTTGCCTCTCACTTTATACTGCCTACAGGCTGTGGCGGCATTTTATATCCTTCTGGGAGTCTATATCAGGATACTCGTAATCAGGATTTATTTATGAAACTGGCCCCATCATGTGATGACCTGTGGTTCTGGGCCATGTCAACTCTTAATGGTTTTAAAAAGAAGATTATCAGAAGTAGATTTGACCTTATACATACGGATATTGCCACGGAAATAGGTTCTAATGATAAACCTACATTAATGAAGATTAACTATATTAATGGTGATAATAACGATATTCAGTTTAGACATATCCTTGATTATTATCCTGAGCTTATGAATATTCTGGATAATGATGTTGACAGTCCTCTAGTAAGTGTTATTGTTCCGGTATACAACGCCTCATTATTTATCAGGAGATGTATAGACAGTTTAATTCATCAGACTTTAAAAAATATTGAAATTATTTTAGTTAACGATGGTTCAACGGATGATTCCTTAAATATCATAAAGGAATATGAGAAATTAGATTCCAGAATCATTGTTATTAACCAAACAAACAGCGGTTGTAATGTTTCCAGAAACAGGGGAATAAGTATTGCCAGGGGAAGGTATATCGGTTTTGTTGACTCCGATGACATGGTTTCACCTGACTATTTTGCCGAGCTCTATGCTACAGCTGTTTCTGAAGAGGCAGATATCACGGCTACTCCGAATATTCCGTGGCTTAATCATGAAGGTACAGATGTAAAGAATGTCGGTATCCCGTTTAATGACGGTGTTTTCAAGGATACCAAGTCAGTAGCAGTAAAAACCGGAACAGTCTGGAACAAAATATACAGCAGGGATCTTCTTAAGAGATATAACATCCATTTCTGTGAAATACCTAAGGTGATAGGCGGTGATAATAAATTCACTTTCGGAGCCATGATGTTCTGTAACCGTCTGGCTGTTAACACTAAAGCTAGATACTATTATTACCGGGAGGGGAACTCCATAACCAATAAGAAAAAATCCCGCGATGATATCAGAATTTTCAAATTATATAAGGAAATTGAGACTTACATAGATGATAACCCTAATCTTTCGGAAAAAGATAAAAATTTATGGCATCAGACTTTAATTAAACGTTTAACCAGGGATCTCGGTTTTTACCTGAAGGAACTGGAGAGTGATGATGACCGTAAGTACTACAGTGAACTGGCGGTTGTAAACTTCCCGGAACTTGAAACAGTATTTTCTAACAGTACTAAAGAGCCAAAGAGTTGAGTGTTTTAATAGTTATGACATACAGTAGACAGGAATTATCAGGTATTAAGGATTATCAGGGAACTGTAAAAGGTATTTATTGTCAAACTGTAACGAAATAACTGCCGGCTTTGCATGAATAAAGGTAGAATAAACTTTTTATCAGGGGAGCATTCCTGATGGACAAAACTGAGTATACACAAAGAACACAGGAAACAAATGTATAATATCTAATAATATTTCAATAATACTTATTGTTTAATATGTTTTACTTATATTATCTTATTGAAATTAGCAGATACATGGTTTTGAAATTATCGGTAAGTTCTGTTATTATACTGCCCGTAAAGAATAGAAAGCCACTGTAATCAGTTTCAGTTTTGTTTTATACATATACGGATACGATGACAGGAGAGTTCAGTGAGCTCCAATAAGATGCCCGTGAATATTAAAATATTCCTATGATGGCAGCTATGATTGAAATAGGTTAAAATCCTTTAAAAATAAAGGAATGCAGCCTAGATAGCAGAATTTTTTATTGTTCACCTGTAAAATAAAGAATAGTGAGTTGAAATATTTCACGGTATTTAAGAAATTTAGATTGATGTTATTTTGACATACTTGGGTATTTCAGATGCTCAGGTATTGTTTTTTTTATTTTTTGCAGTTTAAATCAATAGAAGGGATTGTTTGCAAAGATTTTAAGAGATCCGGAAGAGTACAGACAGCACCAGAATAAAAACAGGTTGCGTATGTTAAGCATACAGAATGGTATTCAGGAAACATTATTCCTGCCATTCTGTGCTTAAATAATTAGTTTACCTTAACCAGCAAAACTCTGTACTGTAGACGCCCCCTGTTGTTTCAGCTTTTTGGACTTGATTTTTTTTTGCTTTACTCAATATTGAATAATAAAAATTGGATAATAATTGGTACAAAGGTTATGAATTATAAGAATAAGTATGATGAAATTTTCAAAAAGGTTTCCATTGCTAATTATGAGAATTTTAATGATGAGATTCATATGCAGTGGGATACACTGAAAAATCAGGATTATTCAATTCCCAAAAGCTGTCAGTTCTACGACTTCTTCAGTCTGAAGAAAGAGGATCTGCATGACAGATTTTCTGTATACTATAATAATGTTCTTTTTGACTGTCTGATGACTGAACCGTCATCAGAAAAAGAGAAGAAGACTCTTTTTGTAATTTTTTCCGGATCCAAAAATGAAGGAGATCCGGTTCCAGTTTTTAAAAGATGGTCATACTTTCCATTCTGTGACGGCTATGTACTGAATATTGCCGATCCTATGCTGTCAATTCATCGTCAGATGAAGCTCGGCTGGTACTACGGAACTAAAAATGAATCTTATATTGAATATGTAGCTGCAATTATTCAGAAGGTGCAGTCACTGCTTGATATTGAAAACCGTAATACATTCCTGTTCGGATCATCAGGCGGCGGTTATGTCTCCCTCCATTTATCCTATTATCTCGACAACACTACTCACATTGCCTTAAATCCGCAGATATCAATTAAGGATTACCGTTATACTGAAGGCTTAAAGAGGGCCGTAGGTATTTCTTCTCTTGATGCTAAAGATGAATTCAGAAGAAATGAAACTGTTGATATCATCTGCGAGAATATTTCCTCCAACCGTTTTCTGATTATTCAGAATATGAATGACGGTGAGCATTGTCAGAAGCAGCTGTTCCCACTGATGAAAAAATTAAATGTGGATTCTCTGAATTTCGGTATGAATCAGATTAACAGCAATATGCTGGTATGGATGTACGATCTGATTGGCGGTCATTCTGCTCAGGGCGATCAGCTGATATTCTCATATATAATATATATGGCAGAACGTCTGGCTTCTGAAAACTTCGAACTATCTGATTTTGAAAGCTTTTTATTCCAGAACATCTCCTGTTTATGGAAACAGAGAGAGTGGTATAAATACATTTCGGATAGAAAATGACGGTTGATAAAGCCTTCTAATGATTCAGTGAGAAAACACAGAAAAACACAAATTCAGTCAAATGGATAATGTGGATACGATAGATATCTGTTTTAGGAGCTCTTTTCATATTTCCATTTCTGGATGGAGTATTTTGTATAAATAGTGGATGTACACGCAGTGTAGAAGGAAATTTGATGCTGTTTTCCTGTTGAATGGTGTCTGTTTTTAAAAGCTGATTTTTCAGTGAAATTACTGATTATATTATCAAAAGACAATACAGATTTTTAAAAGAAGGATACAGCTGCTGTCTACCTTTTTATCGTTTATTTATAGATTTTTAATATTGCTAAATACTTTTTAATATGACTACAAGCATCTTATCTAATAAAAAACAGAAATCATTTCCTGACGGAAAAATCAATTCATCTGAAAGCATTTTTCATAATGATGTTTTTAAGCGTTTTTCTAATTACGATAATTTGTATGAATTTCGTTCAGATTACAGACTAAGTGATAAGGTACTGAAAGGTCCCATCCGTAATTTCAACATAGAAAATGTAGAAGACTATACACGCGGAAGTGCCGTTCTTAATGTTGATGGCGTTAAGTTTAATACATTTTTATTTGATTCCACAGTTAAAAAATTATATGTTAGTTTTACTTCAGGAAACAGAAAAAAAGACAGTAATGTTTTATTTACCAGATGGAAATGGAGAAATTATTTTGATGGATATTTTCTGGCTGTGGATGATCCTATGTTTGAATACCATAAAACTTTCCCTTCTTATTTAATGGGGTGGTATTATGGAACCAGTGATAATAACTTTTTGGATAAAACTGCAAAGTTGATTAAGGAGTTGGCCAAAGCAAAGGGTGTGAGTCCAGAGAATATTTTTCTACTAGGTTCCTCAAGTGGTGCAACTGCGTCATTATATATTTCCAACAGCCTCCCTGGATGTCATACAATGGCATACAATCCTCAGTTTTCTTTGCCAGACTGGCCATATGCTACTGAATTTGAACAGGAAGCAGGCGTGGATCTAAAGGCTGATGAGAAAAGAAGTTTTATCAGGATTAATCCTGATTCTGATAACAAGTATTTTATATACTATAATCTACTATCACCTGAAGATATGACTCAGATGCACAGTCTTTTAGATTCATTAGGTATCTCTTATAAAACAATAAAATACGGTCTGAATAAACTTGCAGACAATATTTATTTGATGGCCTCTGTCAGTGATTTCTATAAACTTCATACAACAGCACCGAATGAATACGAAACATCTATCATTTCTAGATTTTTAGAATTATCTGAAGTGGAGAGACAGCAAATCTGTGATAATGAGTTTTTTACCTATATGTGTGAGAATGTAAGTAAAAGATTCGAAACAACGGACAGAACGAATAAAATCAAGGGAGATGCAAATGCTGTTAATTCGGAATTGTTTAAGTATGCTGATCAGGCTTTTGAAAGACATGTAGATGCTAAAAAATACAGTGATATTGTTGAAGACTTCAAAGCACTGTTCTTTTTAAAATCCTTTAGTTTGCCTAAATCATATTTCAAGATCGTGGCACGTTCGTTAAAAGAATTGAAATACGATAAAGATAAGTTATGTGATTATTTTGAATCATGTACATCAAACGGTATAGTTCGGGTAAAGGCTATCGTTGATAATCTGAAAACGGGTGGTTATCTTGAACCAAGGATTATGAATTCGTTTGTATATCTTCTTGAAACTTTGTTTAAATCTCAGGTCATCATTTCAAAGTATAAAGAGGCTTTTCTGATATTGTGTAGGGCTTTGCAGAATGAAAGGGTGGCACAGCCGGATGTTCACAATTATGTAGAAGTTAAATATGCAATTCTGTCCGAGGATTTTGCCAGTGATGATTTATCATTTACAGGCAGTATAACAAAAGATAACTGCTGTTTGGTGCCGAATGTCTGTAATCTTATAGGTTTTAAAGATGGGTATTCAGCTTTTGTTACCCATATGCATGATAAGGACAAACTGATTAGTCATACAATTGATTTTTTCTTCAGAAATCTACTTGGTTGTTCAGGTTTTAAATCAGTTGCGCAATACAAACAGACTAATGCTGCGTACTATTATGCCCGCAAAACTGTCACCCCTGATGCCTACGGTCAGCAGATTATACGTATTTCTCAAATCCTTGCAGATATAATAACTTCAGATAATCCTGAGTTACTCATAAGGATTTTAGGTAATGAGCTGATAAGGTTGATTGCAATAGCTTTAGGTTTACCTACAGGTAAATTCCTGATATTTGAGCACCTTAATCATACAAATATGAAAAACTGTCGTAATTATTTGAGATTTGTGCCTAAAGAAATGGTAAGCAGTATAAGCTGAGTTTGGTATTTAATCGGAGGCTGATGGCTTGATAAATAAAAATCTATTGCTATATTAAAAAGTGGTACCGGTTCATTTAGTCATGATTGTTTTACCGGCATATGCATAAATGATTTTGTCAACCATCCTATTAGATATAATTGGATTAAAATTCAGGTGCTTAATTCTAGACGAAACTAAAATTTTTCGTGCCCGCTCATAGCTCGGCTGTTTAAGGATAAGTATTAGTAGAGACATGGAATTTCCTGAGATCGGGAAATTATATTCCCGAATATCTGGATAATTGATTTGTTTTCTGTTAGCTTACTTCAGTAGCATCAGTTGTTTTATTTTCTAATTTTTTATTTCTGTGCCTTCTTCTGATTCTGCTTCTTCTGTCGTCTTTGCGGTTGAATTATTTCTGTTATCGTATTTCTCCTTGGCACTGTTGGCTCTTTCCAGATCATTTCCGCTTAAAGGCCAGCCGCCAAGCTCTTTGAATCTATTGACAAAATAGCAGAAAAGTTCCGCTTCTCTGTCAGTGTCATACTCCGCGCCATGGGCATTCTGGGCATTGAATTCAATACCGGCAGTTTCACAGGCAACAGACAGAACAGAATGACCAAGGAATAAAAAAGCAAGTGAAGCTGTGTCGATTACGGTAAAAGGGTGGAACGGATTTCTTTTGAATTTGATTCTCTCAACTGCTGACATGATAAAAGAATGATCAAAGTTGGCATTATGTCCTACCAGCACTGCTCTTTTACATCCGGCCGCCTTAACCTTTTTATTGAGTTCTTTAAAAATCGGAACCAGTGCCACCTTTTCATCAAGGGCTTTTCTTTCCGGATCAAAGGGATCAATCCCCAGAAATTTAATATTAGCCTCTTCAATGGTTGCTCCCGGAAAAGGTGCGATGGTGCAGTGATACATGGTATCTTTTTCTATAAGTCCCTGTTCATTTAATTTTACTGTACAGAAGGCGGCCTCCAGCAGGGCGGAGGTTTTAGGATCAAATCCGGCTGTTTCCACATCCACAATGACAGGGTAGTAGCCTCTGAATCGGTTTGCCAGTGTGGTGATCTGCTGTTCTTCAGCAGTTTTTACAGATTCTGTCATTTTTTTGATCCTTTAGATATTTTTTATAATAAATATTAGATATTAACTTATTATTAATTCTTAAAAACGGTTATGCATCGATTATTCCGGGATTATTCCAGAATTCTTTTAGGAAAATTCCATGATTATTCCAGTATTATTTTAGGATTATTCCATGCTATAAAGCAGGTTCATATATTACAACAGTTAACATTTTTAATAAACAGGTATGTTTTGCGAAATACCCCCTGTTTTAAAGAATAAAAGATTAACATTATTCTTCCGGAAAACTATAATCCCGACGCGGGTTTTTATTTTATTTGCCCGACTGTTTGATTATTTGTTATTATCGTCTTTGTTTGGTCATTTCTGACATCGATGTTTATGTCACAGGAGTATGAGGATGATTAAGAAGACCGGATTCTTCGGCATGCTCGGCGCATTTCTGCTGTTTTCAGTTAATGCGATGGCATATCCCGACGGTTTCAGAGAATTTTTTGATACAGGTGACCCAAGCATGAAGGTTCTCGTGAATAATAACCGCGGAGTAGCAGTGCTTATCCTTGAGTCTGTCGAACAGGATATTTTGGATGATGAAAGTATTGCGGAAATGAAGAGTACAATCAGTTGTGACAAATATGATTTAAGCAAGGATCGTAAAACAGTTACCGGTACCGGATGCCGTTCAGGCAATACCAGATCCAAAGGTGATGTTTATGCTACCATCATAAATCGTACTTTTCGGGCAGTTGTTTATACCGACAAGGTAAGTAAGGCTGATGCTATAGCAATAGCAAACGGAAAGTAATAAGCATCTGCAGGTGAATAATAAAGTTGAATTGAATAATATATGGTCATGCTTATGGGCGATAAGTAATAAGGCCATATGTTTTCATACGGTTTACGTGATTATGATTGGGCAGGCCGTTTAACCGGACGGTTTAAGCAGATCCCTGATGAGGACTGACTGTAGAGGAATTTTTTTGAGGAGTCTAGTAATGTTAAATGTTTCTAAAATTTTAGGTGTAGCTTCAGTAATGGCATTGTTTGTTTCCATGGAGGCTATGGCTTTACCCGGCGGTTATATGGAAATACCTACCGGTCAGACTGATTTTAGAATATATAGTAATAAAGCCGGCGGTTCAGTAATTATTGTAAAGGCACCAGCAAAGAGTGATACTCTTGATGAGGCTTCCGTAAATGATTTAAAGAATCAGGTACACTGTGACAGTTATGATGTTAGCGGTGATCGTAAATCTCTGTTAGGTAGCGGATGTGTAGATCCGACTACTAAGGAAAGAGCATCTATTGATGTGAGACTTGCCAATGGTAAGGTAAACGTTGTTATTTATAACGAAAAAGCCAATGTTAGTGATGTTCATGCCATTATTGCTGAATCCGGCAAATAAAAGCCAAAGGATATGACTTCCGGTACAGTTCCGGATATTATCCGGTTGCCGGTACTATCTGGCTAATATAAAGCTTTTTGTTTTATGAACCTGCTGATTTGTCTGTTTGGGTTCGATCCGGACAAATCAGCAGTTTTTAAAGGAAAGGTAAGGCGGATTTTTCTTTTCGTATACCTGTTTCGGGTACCTGAACTTCCGCTTACCTAATTGATGATTCTTTCTACTTCAGTTTCTTTCCAACGACAGAACATTCTTTTGCATAGAAACATATGCCGTAGATGTAGACTTCCCTGATGTCGTTTCTTTTAATATAGGCATCAGCATACTTCTTATTGATTATCTGTTCAATGGCACTGTCAGCGATTAGCACCTTGTCATCATTTTCGTCAGAAGTCTGCTTTAATTCTATAATTACAATAATCTTATTACTTTCGTTACTCTCGTCACTATCCTTCGATTTTATTATCAGGTCTACATAGCCGTTTCCGGATTCAAAATTAGATTTCTGTTCCTGTATCAAGGATGCTCCATTTACTAGCAGTCCGTTCATAAATCCATGATAGTAGTTTTCCTTTGGAGCTCGGGTGGAAAAATCCCTGATGGACACATATTTAGCAAGAAGACCGCAAAGGCTTGTTTCTACTTTTTCAGTATTTCCGGCGAAAAGACCTTTTATCAGCTCATCGGTGCGGTTTTTCATGACGGTATTATTTTTATAGAAATTAAGAATCTTGGATTTAAAGCACTTTCTAATTTCTTCGTTTGGTATGCACACACTGTACATATCTTCTTTCAGGCTGTTGTATTGCGGATTAAAGGTGAGATATCCGGTATAGAGCAGCAGAGTCCAGAAATCATTTATATCATGATTTTTCAGATCTCCGTAGCATAGGGTTTCTCTTACCTCAACTTCAATTGATTCCCCATCCATAAGACTCTGCATCTTTTTAATGTCTTCAGGACCTATAAACCCCATAAACTCTTCAATAATGTCGTTACCGCTGGTGTTTATCCAGTAGTTCCCGGCGGTAATTTTCCCGTTTTCTTTGCCTGTTTTTTCACGGTTCTCTTTACAGAAGGACATTACATCCCAGGGGCAGAACATATGGATGTCTCCAAAATAATAACCGTCGTAATTTTTTTGAGCTGTTTCCTGACAGGCTTCAAGACCGTAATAGGAAAGGACCTTTTCTGTCTCGTCTTCAGTAAAGCCTATTCCTTTGGACATATCTTCTTCACCGGTGCTAAGAACTGAATAAACCAGAAAATTATTAAGCCCCGTAAAAATACTTTCCTTGGCTGCTCTTAAACATCCGGTAAGTACGGCCCGGTCGAGATCAAAATTGGTTTTGAGGGCATTGCCAAGAAACGGGCTGATTATGTTAATCATTTCCTTGTAGTAGTTATTCCGGGCTGCTTTGGCAATAGGAACATCATATTCGTCTATCAGGAGAATCGGTTTTATTCCGTGATGCTTATGGAGAAACATTAACAGTTTGCTTAAAGAGTCTGTTATTCTGTCTTTATTAGCAATATTACAGATAAAATTTTTATCTGAGGCTATTTCATTAAAAATCCTTTTCTCAGCATTATTCAGATTAGGACTTTCAGCAAGATAACTGAAGGAGTTGTACATATCAAAAACAATACAACCGAACTGGTAGTATGCTCTCTCAAACTCACTTCCGTCTACCTGTTTAAGAGAGATAAAAACTACCGGAAACTTCCCCATATATTTATTGCGGAAATCCTTGTATTTATCTTCCTTAAGGATATCAGTATTCTTAAACCATTTTTCCTGTCTGGAGGTATCTCCGGGGTTTTCCGGATCAAGAGAAAGAAAGTCGTAGAAGGTTGACATGGTGAGAGTTTTACCAAAACGTCTCGGTCTCGTAATAAGCATTACATCAACATCATTATCTTCAAAGATGGTTTTGATAAAGGGAGTTTTATCGACATAATAGTGGTTTTTCTCAATAAGTTTGTGAAAAAGTTCAGTACCAATACCGATAGATTTCAACATTTTAATTCCCCTCTCAGAGCAAGTCTTGAATACATATATTCTTATTTGTGCTAGTCTATCATATCCTGTGACTATTTTAAGTGAGATGCGGTGAAACTTTAATGAAAAACCTAGTATAAAGGGAAATCAGTGTGCGTGATCTCCACTATATCAGGCTTTTTGACCGGCAGGTCTTTAACCATCAGCATAAGAAAAATGATTCCCCCAAAAATTAACTTTTGAGGTTAAATATTATCTACCAAAGGCTTTAGATTGTTGTATCAGACTTTTAAACCGGGGGATTTATACTTAATTTTGATAACTAAGCAGACATAAAAAAGCCCGGTAAAAACCGGGCCTTTAAACTGGGTTAAGTTCTACAGAAAATTAGTTGTTTGGAGTAACTAAATCGTAGAAGCCTTTCTTTTCTTCGTTAACCTTACCGTTCTTGAGAACAACATCAACGATTTCTTCAACTAAGGCACGGTTACGGATGTTCTGAAGCTTAGCTCTATCCTTCATGATAGCCTTCTTGAATTCTTCAGACTGATCGTAGGCAGAAGCGATAGAATCAATTAACTTGGATACGCGTTCTTCATCAAACTTGATGTCGTACTTCTTGCATACAGCATCTACAACAAGTCTGCGCTTAACGAAGTTAACAGCTGTTTCTCTGTATAACTTTTCAGCAGCTTCCTGATCGATATTAGGAGCCTGGTTATCTTCCTTCTTCATGCTAGCGATATGCTGAGCAATTTCTCTTTCTGGTAAATCAGAGAAGTTACCGTACTTTTCAACGAGCTTTGAAAGAACTTCATTACTGTTCATTCTGTACATTACAGAACTGATTTCTCTTTCCATGTTCTTCTTAACATCAGCACGGAAATCTTCAATAGAACCGTTAACACCGAAGCTCTTGAGTAATTCTTCGTTTAATTCAGCTGGCTTACGAGCCTGAATTTCAGTAACCTTAACCTTGAAGTTAATGCTCTTGCCGGCTAAATCAGAAACAGGACAGTCTGCAGAGAAATTGCTGGTGAATTCGTATTCATCATCAACCTTGTGACCTACTACGCTGTCTTCAAGACCAGGAATGTAGTAGTGGTTGCCGACAACAAGGGTCTGATTTTCAGAGAAGTACTTGGTGAGGTTTTCATCACCGCTTAAGTTTTCAAGGTGTAAACGAACGAGGTCATTCTTTTCAGCAGCCTTGTCAGCCTTTTCCCATACGCCCTGCTGTAAACATAAGGTTTCGATCATCTTATCGATGTCAGCTTCAGAGATTTCACCGTTAACCTTCTTGAATTCGATAGTATCAACGCCTTCAGCCATGTCAACTTCAGGATAAACTTCAACTGAGAACTGATAGATGAAATCAGCATCGCTTGGCTTGCCGCCGTTCTCAACTTTTTCAATTACAGGAAGAGCTTCAGAAAGATTAGAAACATTTGCATCCTTGATAGCCTTAGGCATAGAGTTGCTGATAACAAAGTTAACAACATCATCGAGAATCTGAGCATAGTAGTTCTTTTCGATAATGTCTACAGGAACCTTCCCCTTACGGAAACCTGGAACACGCTTATCCTTGCAGTACTTGCGAACTACCCCTAAATATGCCTTTGAATATTCTTCAGCCGGTACAACTACCTTAATGCTGCGGGTCAAACCTTCAGTTGATTCTACTGAAACTTGCATGAAACACCTCAATATATTTTACAAAAAAAATGATTCCCCAAAGGGACACAGTCAGATTGGATTTCCGCTTTGACACCCGGTGCTTCACCGGACTGCTTCAGTCCTTTCAAAACCAGCTAAGCATAAGTTAAATATGCTCTGCCCTGTTACAGCCTTCATCCGTTTTACCGAAGCCTGATGGCTTACGGAATAATATGGAATAAAAGCCGGGAGATATCATGTTAAAACGTTTGGAACGATTAAAAAATTCACGGTATTATAATATTTACCGTGTTTTATGTAAACCTAAACCGTTTTTTATATTATGGAACAATTTCACAAAATCTTATTTTTGCCTGCCGTTTGAACGTTTTTTACCCAATCATCTTTATTGCGTTTATTATGTATTAAGGCATGTATTACAATCCTGAAATTCATTAATTGCAAATATCCCTGCATATAATCCTTACATGATATACTCAATCCGGTTTTCATAGAGAACTGAAACTTAATTGTACCCTCTTAATCCGTAAACTGTCCCCCTGAGTGTGGACACGGAATTTTTAAGTTTCCAAAAGACAGGACAGCAGGCTTTCAGGCACATAGAATTCATAGCAATCAAATGAAAACCGCAATCAAATGAAAACCGCAATCAAATGAAAACCGATAAGAAGCAGGGATAATCAAGGAAAGAATTAATGAAAGATAAAAAAGATAAAAAAGATAAAAAAGATAAATCAATAAAAGATAATTTTTTAGAAGAATCAGATAATTCTGCCGGACTAGACGTAACAGCAGTCCCTGTTTTATTTTCAGCAGACATTTATCCGGCATGTATCCCGAATACCGCATGTATCCCGAATACCGCATGTATCCGGAATACCGGCAAAAAGGTTAATCACTACATTTTCGGTGTAAAAAAAGCAAATTCCGCAACGCTGCAGGACTCAGACTGTGAAGCTTTAAAATGCAGTCTGGAGAATAGTAATGAACCTGATAATAAAGAACCTGATATGTTTCTGGATGAAAACAAAAATTTTCCTGTCGGAATCATCGAGGGATTCTTCGGTACCCCCTGGAGTATGGATTCACGTCTGGCACTTATCTCTCAATTAAATGGAGACCGGATCGGCTTTTATATCTATGCCCCGAAAAATGATTCCAGGCTTAGAAAAAACTGGATGAATGAACTCCCGGAAAATTATATCAGTGAACTCAACATACTGGCTGAATCAGCTCACAACCGGGGAATCAAGTTCGGCATCGGCTTTTCTCCACTGGGGGCTACTAAAAATCTGGAGATGCACCTTCCTGTTTTAAGAAAACAGATTAGTGCTTTTGCCGAAAAAGTTCAGCTCGACTACTTTGCCCTGCTGTTCGATGATATGCAGATATCATTAGAGCATGAAGGCTCCATGCAGAACAGCATCATCAGGGAATGCTACAGCATTGTCTCTAAGAAAAACATCCATCTTATAGTCTGCTCCAGCTACTATACAACGGATCCCATTCTGGAAAAGGTCTTCGGAAAAATGCCGGCTACCTATTACCGGGATCTGTTAAAGGATATTCCGGCGGATGTGGATTTATTCTGGACCGGAAGTAAAGTCATCAGCACCGACTATACCGAAGAAGATCTTGAACTTGCCACAAAACTTTTGGGAAGAAAACCTTTCATATGGGATAACTACCCGGTTAATGACGGGAAAAAAGCGAGTGACTATATTTATCTGCAGCCTTTTACCAACAGACAGAATCTTATCAGGTTCTGTAGCGGTATAGCTGTAAACCCCATGAAACAGACCTTTTTAAATCTGATTCCTCTCGCAAACATTACCAGAGCTATTCTAAACCTCAATGACTGCAATAAGCAGTATGAAAAGCTGGAAAACAACTTTTCTGACAGTGTTTTAAAGAGATACCCGGATTTATTGAAGTCCTTTATCATAAAATACCACGATCTGCTGGCGCATACCCCACTTCCGAAAATAGATAACTCTGTAAAAAACGAAATGCTGCAGACCCTGGATGATATATGCAGTACCCTGCTGACCTCTCTTCTAAAAAAAATAGAGACTTCATTACTTCAAAATATAAATATATCCGGAAAAATCTTGCCGGAAACATCCTGTATGGAAAACTATACAGGAAGACAGGATTCAGGAGAAAACATCAGCCCGGATCAGCATAACCAACATAACCAAAATATAAAAGACGGTAAAAACAGCACTATAGATACAAATATAGATACAAATACAAATGCAAATCCTAATCATCTTTCTAAATGTCCGTCGGAAAGACTTCCGTCAGAAAGGCTGCAGGAATTGGCTAATCTTATAAGAGAACTGCTTTCGGATAAACACTGTCAGATTACACCTGCCGAAAATATGATAAGTACTGGAAAAGATGACAAATATAATGAAAATAATGAAGATAAAAAAGGGAGTAGAAATAAGAGAAATAACCATACCGTTTTCTCCTCAAATCAGGTTGAAGAATATTCCGATGGTTCAGTTTCGTCATCAGGCCATCTCCGGGAAATCTGCTCTGAATCCGACGCTGTAATCAGTATCAAAGATGATTCAGATATAAAACGTCTATGTACCGGGATATCTGAATATAAAACGTCTGATGATGCGCATTATATGGAAGGAATTGAAGAAAATAGAAGAAATAAAACATTCTCAGACAGCAGTATTTTATCCTCCGGAGTCTGTTTTGAAATCACCTCCGGAAGTAATAACGGAATTGACAGCAGTACCCCTGTAAGAAGTCTGTATTTAGTACTTACACCGCAAACCTCTGTGTGGATGTGTCCGGGGTTGAATGAAACGCTGGAATTCAGAAAATTTCTGCTTTCCGGATATAAATTTGATCCGGCATGTCTTACAGGTTAAAAATATCCGTGCTATGTTCTTTTCACCGGAGTATTTGTAAAATTCTTTTCAGGAAATGCTCATGCATTTCCCCAAAAAGAATCCACATTATTTTTACTGATATTCCGGTGTATTCAAATAAATTTCAGTCATTGGATTTTTATCAAAGTTCACCGCATCTCACTCTAAATATTATGTAGATATGATAAACTGACAAAAATAAAAAATACGTACATTCAGGGCTTGTTCTGAGGAAAATGAAAATTGTTGAAACCTATCGCTATCGGTACTGAAATATTTCATGAATTAATTGAAAGCAACAGTTATTACGTGGACAAAACTCCATTTATAAGTACTGTCTTTGAAAAAAATACTT
>JAEEGK010008227.1_pt1 | contig 24675 bp, 22 predicted proteins | sample 8958771 | NCBI WGS metagenome assembly JAEEGK01 (sample SAMN16246547, study PRJNA631951) | gut metagenome | biome: gut microbiome; feature: rumen; material: SC-attached | host: Bos | place: Iran: Karaj | collected 2018-10
GCGCACCGCCGCCGGCACCGCTGGGGTTCGAAGCCGAGAAGTCGCCCTCGATGGCCCAGTCGTGGGGCACGTCGAGTCGGCGCCAGTGGGCGTCGTTATAGTCAACTGCGGCCATCGTCGCAGTATCTGCCAGCACAAAGCGCCAGCCCTTGTCAAAACACTCGCGCTCACGAGCCTGCACAGTCAGCCCCGTCAGCAACAGCACAGCCAGCAATAAAAACTTTCTATTCATACACATCGCCATATTACTCTTTTGTGAACTTATGCTTTTCATTCTGCTCTACATGGTTTAACCTATCTCGCCCGGTAAATGCGTATGCTGTAATAAACGGCAACGACCAGCATCAAGACGATTGCGGCCAAGACGGGCAAGGGCGAGGGCGACTCAAACAGCAGCAGCGAGCAGGGAATTGACAGCGTCAGCAGCAGCAGCGTCAGGGCTGCGACGCGCGTCGAGCGGATGCCCAGTTCGTACTGCCGCGGGGTCTTCATCTCCACGGGCATATTGATAAGGTGGGGGTGATAGGCCACCACCAGCAGACCAGCGCCTACCACAGTCGTGATGATACAGGGAATCACCAGTCCCCACGGCGAGCCGTAGCTGTTGGGGCGGCCGTGGGCGTCGAAGTGGGTGGCAACGACGTCGGGAGCCTTGATGAGCATCCAGATGATGAGCGCCCAGACGATGACGGCCAGCATGGCGAACGCAATCTCGAAGACGGTGCCCTCCTTCGTCCTGTTCACTTTTATCTTCTGTTTCTTTTCCATATCACATCGGGGGGAGTTTACGCACCGCCATGATTGTGGCGGCCATGCAGACGATACCTACGACCAGTACGGTGAACACGAAAGCCGTAATGTTCATGATTCCCGAAACAAACAGCGCTACCTGAATCAGCAGGAGAATCATCTGGATGGCCATGATTAGCATCAATGCTTTTTTCTTATTCATTGTTTTCTTCTTCGTTTGTGGTTTGACCTTGACGATTAGCACCCGCCATCGTCTTTTTCTTCGGCAGACGCTTCGCCTTCCGCAGTGCCTCGGTGATGATCCACTGCAGCTGGCCGTTGGTGCTGCGGAACTCGTCAGCAGCCCAGGCCTCTATAGCGTCCATCGTTGCCGCGTCAATGCGCAGGATGAAACTTTTTGTCTTCTTTTCTGCCATCAATAACGTTCACCAATCAATGATTCAATGTTCCTGCATTCACCACCGGCTGTGCCGAGTCGTCGCCGCAGAGCACGACGAGCAGGTTCGAGACCATGGCGGCCTTCTTGTCGTCGTCAAGCTCCACGATGTCCTCGTTCGACAGCTTGTCGAGTGCCATCTTCACCATCGAGACGGCACCCTCCACAATCTTCTCGCGGGCCGTAATGATGGCCGAGGCCTGCTGGCGGCGCAGCATCACGGCGGCAATCTCCGGAGCGTAGGCCAGGTAGTTGATGCGGGCCTCGACCACCTCGATGCCGGCCAGGGCCAGCCGCTCGTCGAGCTTCTGCTCCAGCTGCTGGTTAATCTCGTCGCCGCCGTCGCGCAGCGTCAGTTCGTCGCTCTTGTCGTCCACGTCGTCGTAGGCATACTGGCCTGCCACCTGGCGCAGGGCGGCGTCGCTCTGCACCTTGACGAAGTTCTCTAGCGCGTTCATCAGTCCCTTCGTGTCCGAGCCGATGCTGTTGGGGTTGGCGGCCATCGTCTGCGAGTCAATCTCGAACAGGGCCTTGTACGTGTCCTTCAGCTTCCACACCAGCACCAGGCCAATCATCACCGGGTTGCCCACCTTGTCGTTCACCTTGATAGGCTCGGCGTCCAGGTTGCGTGCGCGCAGGCTCACCTTCTTGGCCGTGTAGAACGGGCAGATCCAGTAGAAGCCCGTCCGGCTGAACGTGCCGCTGTACTTGCCGAACCACGTCGTCACCCGTGCCTCGTTGGGCTCCAGCATCAGGAATCCGCACCACATGATGATGTTCACCAGCAACAGCAGAATGCTGCCGCCCAACTGCCAGCCGCCGAAACTTCCGTTAGAGGCATCCAACACGATGATGCTGTTCACAATCATGAAAATTGAGAATACCAGCACAGCGATATTCACAAACAACATCAAGAAGCCGTTCAATACAGTTCCATTGAATTGATACTCTTTCGTTTCCATAATTCTTTTTTACTTTTTTACCTTTTTACTTTTTTACTTTTTTACCTTTTTACTTTTTTACCTTTTTATCTTTGCATGATATCATTTTGATAGCGCAAAGATATGCTTTTGTTTTGGAATGACAATGGAAACGGCTGAAACTTTAACAACAATTAAGGTTTCCTGCGCCGTGTTTCCTGTTAATGTTCGTACCTTTGCACCCATGAACACTGAAGAATTGGAAGGAAAGCGCATTGCCGTGCTGCTCTCAGGCGGCGTCGACAGCTCAGTAGTGGTTTACGAGTTCGCTCGCATAGGCCTCCATCCCGACTGCTTCTACATCAAGATAGGGCCCGAGGAAGAAGAGAAGTGGGACTGCTCCAGCGAGGAGGACCTCGAGATGGCCACGGCCGTCGCCGCGAAGTACGGCTGCCGGCTCGAGGTGGTCGACTGCCACCGCGAGTACTGGGACCAGGTGACGCGCTATACGATAGATAAGGTACGCGCAGGGCTGACGCCCAACCCCGACGTGATGTGCAACCGTCTCATCAAGTTCGGTGCCTTCCACGAGAAGCGCGGCCACGACTACGACCTCATCGCCACCGGGCATTATGCGCAGAAGGAGAAAGACCCCTCCCACCTCCCCTGTTTAGGGGAGGCTTTGAGTTCTCCCCCTAAACAGGGGGAGTCAGAGGGGGTCTTCTGGCTCTGCACCTCCCCCGACCCCGTGAAGGACCAGACCGACTTCCTGGCACAGATCTACGACTGGCAGCTCGAGAAAGCACTGTTCCCCATCGGCCACTACGTGAAGGACGAGGTGCGGCTGATAGCCGAGCGCGAGCACCTGGTCAGCGCACGCCGGAAGGACTCGCAGGGCATCTGCTTCCTGGGTAAAATCAACTACAACGACTACATACGCCGCTACCTTGGCGAGCAGCCCGGCGACGTCATCGAGCTCGAGACCGGTCGCCGCATCGGCGAGCACCGCGGGCTCTGGTTCCACACCATCGGCCAGCGCAAGGGCATGGGCTTCGGCGGCGGACCCTGGTTTGTCGTCAAGAAGGACGTCGCCCGGAACATCCTCTACGTCAGCCACGGCTACGACCCGCAGACAGCCTACAAGCAGGAGTTCCCCATCCACGACTTCCACAGCATCAACGGCCAGCTGCCCCCTGAGCGCATCACCATCAAGATACGCCACACGCCGCAGTACCTGCCTGCCCGGCTCACGCCTACCGCCCCCGGCTGCTACACCGTCCGTGCCGACGCCCCCATCCACGGAGTGGCCCCCGGCCAGTTCTGCGTCGTCTACGACGAGTGGCATCACCGCTGCTACGGCTCGGGCGAGATCACGGTCTTCGCGCCGTAACAGCCAAGGGCCATTCCCCCCTTCGCTACATAAAAAAACCTGCCCGTTCCCCATTGAACAGGCAGGCTTTTTAGTTCGTCAGAAGAGCGGGCCGAAGCCCATGCACGAGGTCGTCCCCAGTGCCGTCAGGAATGCCGTGAGTGCGGCTACTACAACCTTCACCGCCATCTCAATCAGTCGCTTGTTTTTCATGTTTTTTTGGAAGGAGTTAATGGGAGTTATCGGGAGTTGTCGGGAGTTATCGGGAGTTATCGGGAGTTATCGGGCAATTCCCCTCCTGAGTCAGGAGGGGCTAGGGGAGGTCTGAAGAAGCAGACCGGCCGCGGGTTCAGACCCCCTCTAACTCCCCCTATCTTAGGGGGAGAATTCTGATAACTCCCGCTAACTCCCAATAACTCCCGATGCCTCCAAAATAGCCTCCCCCTCCGGGGGGAGGATGGAGGGGGCTTACGGTTCCTCCGGCACCAGCCCCTGCTGGCTGATCTTCGTGCGCTTCTGGTAGGTCAGCGGATTGCCGTGCTTGTCGGTCTTGTCGCTCTGCATGATCTCCACGTAGTCGTTCAGCTGGAAGGTGGCCTGGTCCAGCAGAGCCTTCTTCGTCAGCTTGTCTTCTTCGTCGCCTGCGCCCTCAGGGCGGAAGTTGATGCGGATGCCCTTGATGTGCTCGTCGGTGCGGTAGCTCTCTACCGAGGCTGCAGGCGAGCTCTCGATGCCGGCGCTGAACGTGCCCAGTCCGTCGAGCTTCACGGGCACGCCCTCGAGCAACAGCTCCTTCATGCAGTCGACGACGTTCTGCAGCACCAGGACCATCATCTCGTAGGTAGCCAGCTTGCCGTGGTGCGACAGGTGCTTGGCGAAGCCCTTCAGGTTCAGTCCGTCGCGGGAGAACACGCGGCCGTAGTACTGGCCGTAGGTCTTCGAAGCGGTGTTACGGTTCTTGTAGATGTCTACAAGCATTGGAATAGTGTTTTTTACTGCCATAGTGTTTTTAACGGTTTTAAAAGGTTAATACTAAATCTCAATTCTCAAATCTCAACTGTGCAAGTTAGTCGTGCAAATTGGCCGGATTAGCCGTGCTAAGTTGCCCTGGTTAGTCATTCCTGTACGAACATGTTTACAGGTACAAAGGTACGACATTCTCATTGCGGTTTACGAATACTTCGGAAGAAATTTTCGTTTTTTCTTTTTGCATGCACAAACCGGGGTGCTGCGGTCATTTGGTCATTTGGTCATTTGTCAAAATCGGAAACTGACAGTGTCATAATCGCCACTATAATATAAATATTAAAATATTTATATATAGTGAGCAAATAACCGCATTTCCGAAATCGATTTTGACCAAAATGACCATGACCAAATGACCACGAAGCTCTGTCGCGCCTATATACTTTGTCAGTTCCCCCGGCCCCGAAATTCCCCTCCTGTCAGGAGGGGCTAGGGGAGGTCTGAAGAAGCGCATCATCCATTGTGGTCGGGCTTCGCCCTCAAAATTAAAACGAAAATTGATTTTAAAATTTACCCCAATCGAAATTTCGATTCGGGTAGTGGCTCGAACGAACCGTAAATCGGCATTGAATCTTGCACAAAAATGAATAACGGACTGTAGATTTCCGTTGGATTTTGCGTGGATTTATGGTTCCTTGTAAGTTTCCCTTGGGGTAGGGGGCTGAACGTCGGGCTGTGATTTTACGCCTATAATGGCGACCGATTGATACGTTTTGGCAAATAATTGATAAAAAGTTTCATAAAAACTTGGAAGTTACAGAAACTTTTCCTAATTTTGCAGCGTCAGAAATGACTATCCGGTAATTCCGAGGGGAGCAAGCCTTTATCGACACTACTCCATTTAAAAGCTATCTTCGGGTAGCTTTTATTTTTCATATCTCTTTTTGATGAGTCGGTAAAATGAAGGATGGTTTGCAACAAATCTGTCAATGGAAATGGATTTCTTGCCCTTGAAAATCAAGACCTCGACAGCTTCAGCATTTGTCTCAAAATACTTTTTTATATCTGCCGCCAGCAAACGGGTGTTGTAGTTCGGTGGCATATTTAGCAGTACTCTGTTGCTTTGTCCCAAGGAGTCTGTCAGTCTTGTACCTACAGACGATTTGCCCGTCGGGGTCTTCAGCTCATAAAGTTTGTAATTTCCCTTCTGCTCGAAAATGAAATCTGCCGTCTTGATGCCCTTGGGGTTAGGTAATATATAGACTCGATATCCATGTTCTACGGCCTTGCGTGCCGCATTGAGCAGATTGTCATAGTCGGAACTCTGCTTGCTCAGTGCACTGAAGATGTTGACCTCGCCCTCGATGGGATGGAAATCGCCATAGTAGACTATAAGTTTCAGCTGTTTGACAAACTGTGCTCCTCTCAGGTACTGCAGTTCCTCCAACTCTTCCGCAACACCTCTCCATGAAGGATCCCCCGCCATAAAACAGGAGCTGTCTTCTTCGCCCAGTCCCTCGAAAACCTCTATATGCTCTTCTTCTGTCTGGTTCATAACGACTGCAAAGGTACATCTTTTCTCGGAAACGACCAACGATAGAGATTCGAAAATGTTAACTGGCAACATAGATAGGGACCTTTTCGGGTACTGAGCATTATTCTTCGTGCCTTCGTGTTCAGTTAATTAGGTTCCTTGCCTAAGAAGTATGTTTCCTTACCTTGTTCAGACCCCTCCTAACCTCCGTCCCAAATTCCCCTCCTGAGTCAGGAGGGGCTAGGGGAGGTCTGAAGAAGCGAATCGTTCATTGTTCAGACGTTTCTTGACCTTGTTCAGACCCCTCCTAACCTCCCCTGACTCAGGGGAGGGAAACCCCCGCCGTGGATTCCCCTCCTGAGTCAGGAGGGGCTAGGGGAGGTCTGAAGAAGTGAATCGTCCACTGTGGTCGGGCTTCGCCCTCAAAATTAAAGCGAAAATTGATTTTAAAATTTTTCAATGCAGGGGCGCAATTTTTTTTTCGCATTTTTTCTTTGTAGTGTGCAGAAATAATCGTATATTTGCAGGCAGAAAGACGAATAGCTAAAACTTCAGAATAATGAATAACTAAAACCAACGAACTATGAATATCAAAAATCAACTATCCACCACTGCCGCCGCCGGCGGCTCGCAGCTGGGAAGCGGCCTCCGCCGCATCGCGTGCCTCGCGGCACTGTTAGTCGTTTTCGCCGTCGGCGCGCGGGCAGCTGACTACGGCCTTTACATCTGCGGTGTGCAGGTGACTGACGACAACAAAAATTCACTCTCTGACCTTCCCGGTGTAAAGCAGGGCACGATTACCTTCGACGGTACTAACCTGACGTTGGACGGCGTCAGCATCGACGTTACTGGTAAAACAGCGCAGGGCATGACCCTTGGCCAGAGCGGCCTGACGCTTACCCTTGTGGGTTCAAACTCGATTAAGGGCGACTATGCCGGCATTAAAGTGACTGCCAATGCCACCATCACTGGCTCGGGAAGCCTCGACATTGATGCTAAGCAGCAGGGCATACTCGGCGACGCAAGAGCCACTCTGACAATCAACGGAGGCTGCCATATTAACGCCAATAGTCAAGGTTACGGCGTTACAGGTCAGTATTTGAGTGTCACTATTTCTGATGCTGCCACCGTGTTGTCGGCATACGGAACTTTGGGTTCCATCTCTGGTGTCTCATCTCTTTCATTTAGATTTAAAGACGGATTGAGGTTAGTTGAGCCCAAGGGTGCCAAGGTATCATCTGGCAGCGTTGTCGATGAAAATAGCAATGTGGTGAAGGGCCAAACCGTAACCATTTGTGCCCCTATCGACATCGACGCATCGAACTTCCCCGATGAGAACTTCCGCAATTGGCTGCTGGAGCAGTCGTATGGCGAGGACGGATGCCTTACACCGGCAGAGATTGCGAACGTGACGGTAATTAATGTTTTAAAGAAAAGTATCAGTAGCCTCAAGGGAATCGAGTACTTCACGGCGCTGACACGGCTGGAGTGCGACCACAACCAGCTGACTTCCCTTGACGTGTCGGGCTGCACGGCGCTGACAGTGCTGTATTGCATCGGCAACCAACTGACTTCCCTTGACCTGTCGAAGAACACGGCGCTGACAAGGCTGGATTGCTACTTCAACCAGCTGACTTCCCTTGACCTGTCGAATAACACGGCGCTGACATATCTGTCTTGCCACGACAACCCGCTGATCTCCCTTGACGTGTCGAAGAACACGGCGCTGACAACACTGAATTGCGGCGGCAGTCCGTATAGTGCAGCCCTGCTGACTTCCCTCGACGTGTCGAAGAACACGGCGCTGACAGATCTGCGTTGCTACAACAACCAGATTCAGGGGGCAGGTATGGCCAAACTCGTTAACAGCTTGCTTGAAGTGACGAACGGCAAATTTTACGTTTATAATACTGACGGCACTGAAGGCAACGAGATAACCACCGTGCAGGTGGCGGCAGCAAAGAAGAGGGGTTGGAGTGTTCTTACAAGCAATGGCTTCGACTACCCCGGAGTAGACCCCGGCATCGCCATCGACGCGACGAACTTCCCCGACGAGAACTTCCGCACATACGTCAGCAGTAACTGCGACACGGACAAGGACACGTACCTCAGCGACGATGAGATTGCGGCGGTGAAGGAAATTGATGTTTCTGGAAAGAGCATCGCCAGCCTCAAGGGAATCGAGTACTTCACGGCGCTGACATGGCTGAATTGCGACGTCAACCAGCTGACCGCCCTTGACGTGTCGAAGAACACGGCACTGGGGCTCCTGTCTTGCAGCAGCAACCAGCTGACATCCCTTGACGTGTCGAAGAACACGGCGCTGGTAGGGCTGGATTGCTTCAACAACAAGCTGGCCACCCTTGACGTGTCGAAGAACACGGCACTGACATGGCTGTATTGCTACAGTAACCAACTGACTTCCCTTGACGTGTCGAAGAACACGGCGCTGACAGAGCTGATTATCACTTACAACCAGATTCGGGGGGCAGGTATGGCCAAACTCGTTAACAGCTTGCTTGAAGTGACGAACGGCAAATTTTACGTTACTGACGGTACCGACGGCAACGAGATAACCACCGTGCAGGTGGCGGCAGCAAAGGCCAAACACTGGAATGTGAAGACGATCTGGGGCGACGACTACCCCGGCGTAGATATCCCCGGCGACGCTAACGGCGACGGCGAGGTGAACGCTCAGGACGTCGACTGCCTGCGCGACTACATCCTCGGTCTCGACCCCACGCCCTTCTCGCTTGAGTCGGCCAATCTGAACGGCGACGGCGAGGTGGACATTCAGGACCTGACGCTGCTGATCCAGCTGCTGACGGAGTGACGGACGATTCCCCCCCCACAGAAAACCGTTATCAATGGCGATTAGTATAACGATTTATATCTTTCCAAAGTTTTAGGTTATTATTTATCCCCTGCCGGCTGCGAAGCCTCGCAGGGGTTTTTACTGTCAGAAGACTTGGGACCCTAAATCTTCACGCATTGCACACAAATCTTTCTTTGACAAGCGATTCCGTGTCTGATTTTGTGTGGATTTATGGTTCAGGAGTCCTAGCCTTTGAAGTATGTTTCTTGACCTTGTTCAGACCCCTCCTAACCTCCCCTGACTCAGGGGAGGAATCGCCCCGCCCCAAATTCCCCTCCTGAGTCAGAAGGGGTTAGGGGAGGTCTGAACGCGGGGCAGATCAACTTGTTCAGACCCCCTCTTGCTCCCCCTGACTCAGGGGGAGAATTCACACTGCAGACAAATTCCCCTGACAGGGGGAGAATTCACACTGCAGAAATTCCCCTCAGGGGGAGAATTGTGAGATGTAACCTATTTTATTAATCATTATTTAAACACACACAGAACTATGAGAACAAATTTGAATTTGAGAGAACAGACAATGACGTCGCTCGAGATTGCCGAGCTGACGGGTAAACCTCACAATGACGTGCTGAAGGCCATCCGTAAAATGGAGCCAGCATGGATGAAGGTTAACGGGGGAAATTTTTCCCTCGTTGAATACAAGGACTCCAAGGGTGAGCTTCGCCCTTGTTACTCTCTCACCAAGAACGACTCCATCTTCGAGCGGCTTGACATACAGTTCACGACAGAGCAGGCTATGCAGCAAAGCGTGGCGGTGAAGGGTGCCGGCGTGACCCGCAACACCGTGCGCCAGATGCTGAAGAACTGGCGCAAGCAGGGGCTGGCAGTGCTGGAAGAGGACGGGAACTACCGTAAGTTGTAACGCGTGCGCGGTCATTTGGTCAAGGTCATTTTGGTCATTTTCGATTTCTGTAACTATGATTACAATCGCTAACAACCAAGAATGCTTCGTGCAGCTCTGGCGCATGCTGGAGCCCTCGAGGCAGCCTACAGCATCGCATTCCCTGACAGTTCCCGGCGACGCCAACGGCAACGGCGAGGTGAACGCTCAGGACGTCGACTGCCTGCGCGACTACATCCTCGGCCTCGACCCGCAGCCGTTCTCCTTTGAGTCGGCCAACCTGAACGGCGACGGCGAGGTGGACATTCAGGACCTGACGCTGCTGATTGAGATGCTGACGGAGTAAGTCATCAACCCCCGGCGCGCTATTTGATGAACGTCAGCCGGCTGTCGACGATGTAGAGGCCGCGGCGGGGATGCGCTACTTGGCGGCCGCTGAGGTCGTAGACGGCGACTGAGCGGCCTGGTCTGTCGGCGTTCATGGCTGGAATGGCAGTCGACTCGTCGATGGCCAGCCGGGCGGCTGAGGGGTTGAAAGTGCCGGGCACCCTGATGTAGGCGCGCATGCCGTTCATCGTGTTTGTCGTTGCGGCTGGAACTGACAGCGTGTTGTTCTTGGTGATGAAGAGTTCCGTGCCATCGGTCTTGAGGTCTACCGGGCTGTATGTGCCGACGAAGCTGACGTCACCATAGGTAACGATAGCAGCAGGGGCGTCGCTGATGGTCACGGCGTGGAACGTCGGGTTCTCGACCGTCGTGTTCAGTTTGATAAGGAAGGGCGTGCCCGCAGGGATCTCAGTCTCCGACGTGAACGCCATCACGTTGTCGGAATATCCTGTGTACGTCCGCAACTGTACGTCCTGCCCTGTCCCCAAAGCCTGCTCTAAGTTGCTCATCGTTACGTCGAACGGCAGGCAGAGCGTGTTCCAGATGCCGCCGGTGAGGGTGCGCATAATTCTTACGTTCCTAAGATGATTAAGATTGGCTTCCAACGTTTCTGAATTATTATCAGTTTCATTAATGGTAATTCTGGGAATCACGGTAATAACCTTGACGTTGTCAATTAGGAATGTGTTGCTAAGAGCATTTTCGCTGAATTTTATTGTTGTATTTGGTGTTGCGTTGATAATTCTTAGTGTTGTGTTATGAAAAGTAGTTCGTTGGTTACCACTATTAACGGTTATGGTCTTTGTCATCGAATAGTTTTCTTCTTCACCAAACGTGCCTCCACCTTCGATGGTAATGTCGAACGAAATAGTAGAGTTTTTCCCTCTTGCATAATCAAAGATTAAATCTACATCGCCAGCGTAGCCTAATTTTGGAGTACTAGCATAACCAACAATTTTCTTCGGAGATAAGATATCTTCAATCCTTAGTGCAATATTACTTGATTCAACATTAAAACCGCTGACACATCCCGCGGATAAAGTCCAATCTCCGCATATTCGTTGACCTGCCCAAATATATAAGGAGGAAAAATTCTCATCTATAAGAGCATACTCTTCTGCTTTTGCAATAGAAAAAGAACTGCATATGGTGAATAATAGAGCGTAGCGTAAGATAATTGTTTTCATTGTAGTTGATGGTTTATTCAAACACCTTGAAGCTGTAGCCCTGGAGCTTGAGCCACTCGATGCTGAGGGGGAGGGCGGTGTGCAGCTTGTCGATGGACTTCAGGGAGTCGTGGAAGGTGATGATGCTGCCCGGACGGGTGTAGCGGCGGACGTTGTCGAAGACATCGTCGGCGGTCATCCAGCGGGAGTAGTCGCGTGTGACGACGTCCCACATGACGACCTTGAACTTGCGGCTGAGCAGGGCATACTGGGGTATGCGCATCCAGCCGTGAGGCGGGCGGAAGAGGTGGGCGTGGATGTAGGCGTTGGCCTTCTCGACGTTGTAGCTGTACTCGTGGAGCGAGTGGCGTATGCCGCCGATGTGGTTGTGGGTGTGGTTGCCTATCTGGTGGCCCTCGTCGATGATGCGCTGGTAGAGTTCGGGGTACTTGCGCACGTTGTCGCCGACCATGAAGAATGTGGCGTGGATGCCGTGCTGGCGCAGTGTGTCGAGAATGAATGGCGTAGCCTCCGGGATTGGACCGTCATCGAAGGTCAGATAGACTGACCGTTCGTGACGGTTCATTCTCCAGAGTGCCCGTGGGTAGAGCCAGCGGAGGTATATGGCGGGCTGCTCAATAAACACCTATTTTATTTACGATTTACGGATTTTCGATTTTCGATTTTCGATTATTCGATTATTCGAAGCCGAGGTTGCCGCCCTTGGCCTGGAAGGTGCGGAAGGCGTCCTCGAGCTTCTTGGCGTATTGCTCGCCGGTCTTCTCGTCGATGTCGTCGGCAATCTGCGCGAGCATCTGCATGATGTAGAGGTGCATCTGGCAGTCGCGCTGGTAGCTGGCGAAGCGCTGCCCGTCGAGCGAGCAGAACCACTGCATGTACTGGCTCGACTTCTTCCACAGCTCGTCAACGTAGGCCTTGGCCTTGTCGTTCTGGCCGAGGGCGGCGTAGGTGCGGGCCATGTCGAGCGAGCCGCTGGCAAAGTCGGCGGGCACATTGTAGGTGGGTATCTCCTTCTCCGACAGTGCCAGGACCTGTGCTGCCTTCTCGTCCTCGCCCTCGTCGGCTAAGTGGAGGGCAAGCTGTGCGAGCAGCCGGCGGTGGGTGTAGCACATGCGCGTGACGGTCTCGTCGAGATAGATGCCGGGCTGGCTGACGTTGCCGAACTTGAAGCGCTTGGTGACGTTGTCGAAGGTCTTCGCGGTGTCGAAGTTCTTCAGGCCGGTGTCCTTGGTGGTGAACGGCGTGATGCGGTTGGCAAGTCCCTCCTGTATGAAGTTGTCGCCGAGGTTCATGTAGTTCTCGGAGCCGACGGTGGTGGCCACGTAGATGGGTCGCGTCCAGTTGCACTGGTCAATCATCTCGAGCATCATGAGGTCGCCCTTGTAGAGGGCTCCCTTGCCCTTGAGCGAGATGACCATGCGGTCGGGTATCGAGTCCTGAATCATCATGCCCGAGCGGCGCACGGCCTCCTTGTCGATGGTCATGTAGAGGGTGTCGGTGGGAATGACGTGGAAGTCGTTGTTCGTCGAGCGCACCCAGTATTTCAGGATGTTCTTCAGCTCGAAGGGCTCGTCGCCGAACTGCTTGCGGGCCTCCTCGGGCTGGTCGGCATAGAGCTGGAGCACCTCCTGCTTCAGGCTGGGGTCGACCTGGACGTACTCATTGGTGCCGGCGCAGTACTCGATGCGCTGCCACGAGATGGGCACGCTGGGCGAGTCGTAGGCCGGACGGCGCATCTGGTCGATGTACCAGTCGGTCTGCAGATAGCTGAGGTTGCAGACGCGGGCGTCGGTGCGCACGCCCTCGGTGTCCTGGTTGTACCAGAGCGGGAAGGTGTCGTTGTCGCCGTTGGTGAAGATGATGGGGTTGCCCTCCTGCTGGAGCGTCATGAGGTAGTTCTGGCCGAAGTCGCGGCAGGTGTAGCGGCCCGAGCGGTCGTGGTCGTCCCACGTCTGCGAGGCCATCTGGATGGGAACCAGCAGGCCCACCAGGCCTACCAGGATGGCGAGACCCACATAGTCCTTCTTGAGCTTCTTTGCCAGCAGGTCGTAGATGGCGGCGATGCCCATGCCGCACCAGATGGCGAAGGCATAGAACGAGCCGGCGTAGGCGTAGTCGCGCTCACGCGGCTGGACGGGCGTCTGGTTGAGGTAGAAGACGATGGCCAGACCGGTCATGAAGAACAGGAAGAAGACCACCCAGAACTGCTTGATGCCCTTCTGGCCCTTGCGCAGCGACTGCCAGAGCAGGCCGATGAGGCCGAGCAGCAGCGGCAGGCAGTAGAACACGTTGTGGCCCTTGTTCTGGCGGAGCTCGTCGGGCAGCAGCGACTGGTCGCCCAGACGGGCGTTGTCGATGAAGGGAATGCCCGAGAGCCAGTTGCCGTGCTCCAGCTCGCCGTGGCCCTGGATGTCGTTCTGGCGACCGGCGAAGTTCCACATGAAGTAGCGCCAGTACATCCAGTTGCACTGGTAGCTGAGGAAGAAGCGCAGGTTCTCCCACTGCGACGGCATCTTGACCATCATGTTCTCGCCGCAGCGGTCATAGGGCACCTCGGAGCCGCTGACGCCGCCCATCCACGACTCGTAGTCCTGGGCGTGGCCGGCATCGTACATGCGCGGGAACAGCATATTCTGAGCGTACTTGTATTCATCCTTGGTGCGGACGATGAAGTAAGAGTCCTTCTCGTCGGCTGAGGCCTTCTCCTTGCGCTGCCAGACGGGCTTGCCGGTCGACATGACGGGGCGGCAGTAGCGGCCGTCGGCCTCGAGCTTCACCTGCGATGTGTAGGCCTGTCCGTAGAACAGCGGGCGCTGGCCGTACTGGTCGCGGCCCAGATAGTCGCCAAGGGTGAAGATGTCCTCGGGCGAGTTCTGGTCCATCGGCGGGTTGGCGTCGGAGCGAATGACGATGACGGCATACGTGGCGTAGCCTATCATCAGCATGAGCATGCAGAGCAGGGCGGTGTTCTTCAGACGGGGCGTGACGAGAGCCGCACGCTTGGTCTCACCCTTGGGCAGGTAGCGGCGGTTGAGCACGAACCAGAGCACGGCCAGCACGATGATGCCGATGATGAAGGCCGACCAGCCGTAGCCGTAGAACGGTATGCCGAGCAGGCCTACGGCCAGCATGAAGGCAATGTTCTGGCGGCGCCAGTTGCCCTCGGTAGCATTTTGTGTCTCCCAGATGGCCCAGATGGTGGCGGCTGCGAGGCAGAGAATATAGACGTAGAGGCCCGTGTTGAACGACATGCCGAGGGTGTTGACGAAGAACAGCTCGAACCAGCCGCCGACGGTGATGATGCCCGGCACGACGCCGTAGAGCACGGCGGCCACGAGGGCAAACGACACCAGCAGCGCTATGAGCGAGCCCTTGGCATTGGCATTGGGGAAGCGCTTGTAGTACCACACCAGTACGATGGCGGGCAGACAGAGCAGGTTCAGCAGGTGGACGCCGATGCTGAGGCCGGTCATATACATGATGAGCACCAGCCAGCGGTCGCTGTGAGGCTCGTCGGCGTGGTCCTCCCACTTCAGGATGAGCCAGAAGACGACGGCGGTGAAGGCCGACGAATAGGCATAGACCTCGCCCTCGACGGCCGAGAACCAGAACGTGTCGCTGAACGTATAGATGAGTGCACCCACCATGCCGGCGGCCTCGATGGCTACGAGCTTGGCGGTGGTCAGCTCGTCCCAGCGGTCAATCAGCAGGCGCCGCGTCAGGTGCGTGATGCTCCAGAAGAGGAAAAGGATACACGTGGCCGAGAGCAGCGCGCTCATGATATTGACCCAGTAGGCCACCTGCGACGGGTCGCTGGCAAACTGCGAGAACAGATTGGCAGTAAGCATGAAGAACGGTGCCCCGGGGGGGTGTCCTACTTCCAGACGATAACCAGTGGTGATAAACTCGGGGCAGTCCCAGAACGAGGCTGTCGGCTCAATGGTGGAGCAATAGACGAAAGCGGCCACCAGGAAGGCGAGCCAGCCGCAGACGTTGTCCACGATCCTGAATTGTTTCATTCTTCTTTGTCTTTGTGGTTTATTTAGTTTGCAAAGTTACGAATAAATTTGCTTATATAAACAATCCCACACCGTAAATTAAGATAATATAACGGAATATCTTGCCCAGCGTGATGGCGATAAAAGTGATGAGGACGTTGGCACGCATCAGTCCCAGCAGGATGGTGATGGCCGAGCCGAGGATGGGCAGGAAGGCGAAAAAGCCCATCCACGCACCGCGCCCCGCCATAAACCGCTCGGCTCGCTCCATGTCCTTGGGGCTGACGTGGAGGTAGCGCTCGAACCACTCAACCTTGCCCAGACGGCCCACGCAGTAGTTCAGGCCGGAGCCGAGGACGTTGCCGACGGTGCCGTAGAGAGCCAGCTGCCACGGGTCGAGTCCGGTGGCCATGAGTGCGGTCATGACGAGCTCGCTCGAGAAAGGAAATACGCTGCCCGCCAGGAAGGAGGCCACCAGCATGCCCCAGTAGCCGTAGCCGATTAGAAAGTCAATGATGGCATCCATAGGTTGAAGAGTGTCATCAGCAGGGCAACGGAACAAATAACGTAGAAGGCAATGTTGGTGATGCGCGTATAGGTGAGCGACAGGAAGTGGGCGATGAGCGGCGAGACGTTGATGATGAGTATGCGGATAAGCATGTCGTAGTGCTGCGGCTGGAGCACGATGAAGACCATAGTCAGCATCCACATCTGGATGAAGCAGCCGAAGAGCAGGCGGATGCGGATGCTGTCGGCCGACTTCTGCCGCCAGTAGTGAATGGTGCCCGTGATGCCCAGGGCCACGACGAAGACGAAGAGCAGCAGCTCGTTGACCGTCACCTGGCGGTAGTCGAAGGGTATCTGGAAGTCGGCCAGGGCGGTGAAGTGCTGCCAGAGCAGGTCGATGCTGCCCTGATAGAACATGACGGGAACGGCAAACCAGTAAGGCGTCAGCAGTCCGACGATGGAGGCAAAGAACGTGCGCCAGCTGAGGGATGTGAGCCGGAAGAACATCAACGCCCAGAGCAGCGGCACGTAGAAGAGTATCTGGACGAAGACGGCGCTGGCCAGTCCGACGCAGAGAAAGGCGTAGTAGGTCCAGCCCATCGACGATTTGTTCTGATAGCAGTGGAAGGCGGCTATGTAGGCCGCAACCATGCACAGCTGGACGATGGCGCCGCCGAGGGAGCTGAACAGGAAGCAGCCCGCACACACCAGCACGATGAACGAACAGGAGACGGAGCGGCTGTAAATGCGGATGAGGGCGTTGCTGTTGTTCAGCTCGACCATGAGGTAGGCCGAGATGAGGAAGCACGCAAACTGCACCCAGGCGCCCCGCAGCAGTTCGGCTGAGGTGATGGGGATGGCGGGTATGAGCAGTCCGCTGGCCAGCCAGACGGCGATGGCGTAGGCCACCACCACCGGCAGCATGAAACGGCTCTCGGCCACGCGGTTCTGTGTGCGCTTGATCATTGCTTACAGGTCGGCGCCGATGTCGCGGCGGAAGTAGCGGTCTGTGAAGGTTATCTTCTGAGCTTCTGTGAATGATTTCTGCAGGGCCTCGGCCTTATCCTTGCCATAGCTGCTCACGGCGATGACGCGGCCGCCGTTGGTAACTACCTGACCGTCCTTCAACGCTGTGCCGGCGTGGAAGACGATGGAGCCTTCAACTTTGTCGATACCCGTGATTTCGTAGCCTTTCTTATACGCCTCGGGATAACCGCCGCTGACCAGCATGACGCAGACGGCAGCCCGCTCGTCGAACTCAACCTGATACTGGTCGAGATTGCCGTTGGCCACGCCCTCGAACAGATCGACGATGTCGGTCTTCAGGCGCAGCATGACGGTCTCCGTCTCGGGGTCGCCCATGCGGCAGTTGTACTCGATGACCTTCGGCTCACCGTCGCAGTTGATGAGTCCGAAGAAGATAAAGCCCTTATAGTCAATGCCTTCGGCAGTCAGGCCTTCGACGGTAGGCCGGATGATGCGGTCCTCGACCTTCTGCATCCACTCCTTTGTGGCGAAGGGTACGGGCGAGACGCTGCCCATACCGCCGGTGTTCAGACCAGTGTCGCCCTCGCCGATGCGCTTGTAGTCCTTGGCCTCGGGCAGAATCTGGTAGTGCTGGCCGTCGGTAAGCACGAAGACGGAGCACTCGATACCGCTGAGGAACTCCTCGATGACGACGCGGCTGCTGGCATTGCCGAACATGCCGCCCAGCATTTCCTTCAGTTCCTTCTTGGCTTCGTCGAGCGAGGGCAGGATGAGCACGCCCTTGCCGGCGCAGAGTCCGTCGGCCTTCAGCACGTAGGGCGGCTGGAGCGTTTCCAGGAAAGCCAGACCTTCCTGCAGGTGCTCGCCGTCGAACGTCTGGTACTGGGCGGTGGGTATGTTGTGGCGCTGCATGAAGCCCTTGGCGAAGTCCTTCGAGCCCTCGAGCACGGCACCGGCCTTCGACGGACCGATGACGGGGATATTTGCCGTCCTCGGGTCGGCCTTCAGGTTGTCGTAGATGCCCTTTACCAGCGGGTCTTCCGGTCCGACGACCACCATCTGTATGCCGTTGTCGACGACGAACTGCTTGACGGCCTCGAAGTCGTCGGCCTTCATCGCCACGTTCTGGCCACACTCCGACGTGCCGGCGTTGCCTGGGGCAATATAGAGTTTCTCACACTTGGGGCTTTGTGCAATCTTCCATGCCAGGGCGTGCTCACGGCCGCCGCTGCCTAACAGTAGTATCTTCATACCTTTCTAATTTTATATGCTTTGCGGCTGCAAAGTTACAACTTTTTCTTTAAAAAGCAAGCAATTCCTTTGGAGATTCAAAAATAATGCGTATCTTTGCGTTTGTATATTCATCAATAACTTTATTTATTCATTAAAAGTATTAGCTACTATGAGAAAAGTATTATTTGGTTTCGCCATGATGGCAGTAGCCATTGCAATGCCATCGTGTGGAAACAAGAGTGCTGCAAATGGCGCAGACTCTACGGCTGAAGCCGGGGACCAGCCAGAACGTGTGGGAACTATGCTTCAATTATGCAACGAAACCTATGAGGGTGATTCTCTGATGATTTCTGCTGATTTCTGGTATCCAGAGGATGCCGGAGTAAAGGAAGCAGAAGTGTTCGGGTCCTTCTATGCCAGGAAAACACTTGTTGACTCAGCCAATAACGTTAAGATGGAGATATACCTCCAAGAGAGCAGCGTATATCCGAATCATAAAGAAGTTGCTGCCAAGGACAATCCGGATACGTACAAGGAGTTTAAGATAGGAGAATACGATGCCTATGCTTATGAAGGAGTAAGGTCGTACTATCTGACAATTCTCTTAGAGAACATTTCTGAAACAACCGACCGTTTCATCGATATTCAGATTAATCAGATCAGTAGTACGAGCGATTTGCCTGGCGGTAAAGATTACTTCGACCAGGAGAGGGGAAAGGCAATCATCAACTCGCTGCGTTATAACGGTGTAGTAGCAAGGACCGTAGATTTCAAATAGTCATTGACATCTGATAAATCTGTGCGTCCTGATTTATATTTATAGCTACTTTCAACAAAGATTTAAAGATTAAAAAGATTTTCTCTGGGTGCGAATAATCTTGTAAATCTTTAAATCTTTGTTTTTTGACCCACCCAAATTCTTGTATAACCTACTCCCCGCATTCAGCGGCGTAGTCAAACGAATCATTTGACGCTGCAAATATGCAAACATTCTTTTAGGCCAGCGAATCTGTCTTATTTCAGGTAGTCTTCAAAGTACTGGGTGATACGCTCGTGCAGATGGACCGAGGCATGGCCGCGCATGTTGTGCTCCTCGCCGGGGTAGGCGAAGAAGTCGGGCTGCGTGCCGGCCTTGATGCAGGCATCGAGGAACGACAGACAGTGCTGCGGCACGACGGTGCGGTCGTTGTAGCCGGTGATGATCTGGAGCTTGCCTTTCAGGTTCTTGGCCTGCGGAATGAGGCTGCACTTCTCGTAGCCCTCGGGGTTCTGCTGCGGGGTGTCCATATAGCGCTCGCCGTACATCACCTCGTAGAACTTCCAGTCGATGACGGGGCCGCCGGCCACGCCCACCTTGAACACGTCGGGATAGTGGGTCATCAGCGAGATGGTCATAAAGCCGCCGTAGCTCCAGCCGTGCACACCGAGGCGGTTCATATCGACGTAGGGCAGCGTGCGCAGATAGTCGACACCCTTCATCTGGTCCTTCATCTCCACCTGGCCGAGCTGCCGGAACGTGGCCTGCTCGAAGTCGCGGCCACGGTTCTCGGAGCCCCGGTTGTCGAGAATGAATACGATGTAGCCCTTCTGGGCCATATAGGTCTCCCACGAGCGGCTGGCCCAGTGCCACGAGGCATCGACGTTGTGGGCGTGGGGGCCGCCGTAGACGTAGATCACCGTCGGGTATTTCTTTGCGGGGTCGAAGTCGTGGGGCTTCACCATGCGGTAGTAGAGGTCTGTCACGCCGTCGGCCGCCTTGATGCTGCCACACTCGAAGATGGGCTGCTGAAAGTCAGCCCAGGGGTCGTCGGCAGTGAGCAGGCGCACGCTCTTCTGCTTGTTGACATCGACAATGTCGATGCAGCGCGGCGTGGTGGGCGTGGTGAAGCGGTCGATGATGTAGTTGCCCGAGGGCGACAGCACGCCACGGTGTACGCCGTCGGTGCTCTCGAGGGCCTTGACCTGCCCGCTTGTCACGTTGACGCTATAGAGGCGGCGGTGCAGGGGATGCTCCTTGTTGGCCGCGAAAACGATGCTCTTCGTCTTCTGGTTGAAGCCTAACACGTCGAGTACCACCCACTGGCCTTTGGTAATCTGCTTCACCTGCTCGCCCTTTATATTATATAGGTATAGGTGGTTGAAGCCATCGCGCTGGCTCTGCAGGATGAAGAGGTTGCTGTCCCACGGCAGGAACTGTATGGGGTGGAGCGGCTCCACGTACTTGTCGCTGGTCTCGCGGCAGAGCTGGTATTCGCGCTTGCCGGTTTCGGCGTCGTAGCTGACGAGACGGCAGTCGTTCTGGTCGCGGTTCAGCTCCTGCAGGAAGATGTGCTTCGAGTCGGGGCTCCAGGCCAGGTTGGTGAAGTAGCAGGGTTGCTGCAACGCTGTTGCAGCATAGTCGACAGCGGGGGTCTGGAGGTAGACGGTCTTCTGTGTGCGCAGATCGAAGACGCCGATGGTGACGACGTGGGTATTGGTGCCGGCCATCGGGTACTTGTCAGGCTCGTAGGCGGCGGTGCGGGGGTAGATGTCTACCTGCGGATAGTCGGTGACCATTGACTGGTCCATGCGGTAGAAGGCCAGGCGCTGGCCGTCGGGACTCCAGAAGGTGCCCTTCGTGATGCCGAACTCGTCGCGGTGGACGCTCTGGCCGTAGACAATCTCGCGGCTGCCGTCGGTGGTCAGCTGGTGCTTCTTGCCTTGACCGTCAGCTATATACAACTGGTGGTCTTCCACGTATGCCGTAGCCCTGCTGGCGCTGTTCCAGTCGTTGGCGGTCTGGCCTGAGATGCTGTCCTGCCAAACCGTCTTCTTCGCCTTGAAGTCGACCAGGATGTAGGCCTTGCGGTTCCCAACGGCCACGAGCGGCTTGTCGGGGTAGGGGAAGGTGGCGTTCATCAGGTGGCGCACATAGCATACCGAGTCGTCGCTTTCCGCCCACTTGTTGATGTCGTCGAGGGTGAAGAGCAGGCGCTTCTTGCCCGTCTTGACATCGATGATGTTGCACTCCTCCACGTCGGTCTGCACGAGCTGGTCGCCCCACCATGTGAGAAACATGTTCTTGGGCTGCAGGTTGGCGTAGTTCGTGCCGCCGAAGTTCAGGTCTTCAAGTGAGAAAAGCTTGTCTTGCGCTGTCATTGATAGTGCCAGTGTTAACAACAGAAGCAGTGTCTTAATCCTCGTCATCGTTGTCGAATCTGTTACGTTTCTTTCCAAAGTTGCGTTTGTCGTTGCGCTCAAAGCGGCTCTTGCCTGGCTTGGAGAATCGGGCGTCTTTGGGACCTCTCGACCCACGGGACTCTCTTGGCTCCCTGGGGCGACGGTCCTTGCGCTCCTCGAACACGTCGTGGCGGTGGAAGGTGAACGAGCGGATGTCGGCATCCTCGTTCTCCTCCTGCTCCTCCAGGCGCTGCTTGAAGTCGCGGTGTTTCTTGAAGCGGTGCTTTTCGGCCATCTGGCGCTTCTCCTCGTCGCTCTTCACCTGTCCGCCCTCTGAGCGGAAGACCTTCATCTTGCCGTCGAACATCTGGTACTTGCGGAACTCGCACTCCAAGGAGCCGTTGTACAGCGGAATCTTGATCGAGGGCTTCAGGCCAATCTGGTCGAAGCACTCCTCGCGGTAGCTGAGCACCCAGGCGTCGTTGCCAGTGAACTCATGCTTCAGCCGTTCGCCAATCATCTTATAGGTGCCCAGCAGGTCGGGCGTGGAGATGCGCTCGCCGTAGGGCGGGTTGGTCACGATGATGCTCTTCTCGCTGGGCTGCTTGAAGTCCTTGAAGTCCTGCTGCTCGATGGTAATGCTGGCCGACAGACCGGCAGCCTGAACGTTGCGACGGGCGGTGTTGACGGCCTTCGGGTCGATGTCGTAGCCGTAGAAGTGGCACTTGACGTTCTCCTTCTCGTTCTCCTCACAGTCGTTGTATATGTGGTCGAAGAGGTCGGCATCGAAGTCGGGCCACTTCTCGAAGGCATACTCCTTGCGAAACAGCCCCGGGGCCATGTTGTGGGCAATGAGGGCCGCCTCGATGAGCAGCGTGCCCGAGCCGCACATGGGGTCGATGAAGTCGGTGTCGCCCTGCCAGCCAGTCAGCATGATCATGCCGGCAGCAAGCACCTCGTTCAGCGGAGCCTCCATTGTCTCCTGGCGGTAACCGCGGCGGTGCAGTGACTCGCCGCTGCTGTCGAGCGACAACGTGCAGTGGTCCTCAGCCACGTGGATATGCAGCCGCAGGTCGGGGTTGGCCACCGAGATGTTGGGGCGGTTGCCCGTCTTCTCGCGGAACTGGTCGACGATGGCGTCCTTCACCTTGTAGCTGACGAACTTTGAGTGGCGGAACTCCTCGGAGAAGACGACGGCGTCGACGGCAAAGGTCTTGTCGTTGCCTAAGTACTCTGTCCAGTCAATCTTTCGGATTTGCTCATAAACGTCATCGGCACTCTTGGCCTTGAAGTGCCGTATGGGCTTTAGAATCTTGATGGCGGTGTGTAGCTGGAAGTTAGCACGGTACAGCAACTCCTTGTCGCCGGTGAACGACACCATGCGGCGTCCTATCTGTACGTTGTTAGCCCCCAGTCGGGTCAGTTCTTTCGCCAATACGGGCTCTAAGCCCATAAAAGTCTTGGCGATGATATCGAATGTTTGTTCCATTAAAATAAAAATACGTATTTCGGGCGACAAAGATACAATAAAAACGGCATAAAAACAAAATTATTCCCAAAATAATTTCCAAATACAAAATAAATGTGTAATTTTGCGCTGACTATAGAATCAGATGCCCCAAGATGCAAACCCGTAAGAAGCAATTTGTCTTTTTGGTTGCCTTTACCTTGTTGACGGTATTGGCAAGTGCTCAGGACTCCCTGCCAACACGCATTTCCTATGTCTTGTCGACTGAGGCATCGGTGGGAACGGGCGACTTCAACGCCTATCAGCTGGTGACAAACCGCCATCATGTCCTCTCGACGCGGCCTAACACGGCTTATCTGCGTGGTGCCGTCAGCGTGGAGTACTCTTTGGGCAGGGATTTCGTGCTCTCAGGGTGTGTTGATGCTGTGGCCGCTGTCCACGCCGACCATCAGGCCTATCTGCAGCAGTGCTATGCCAACTTGTCGTACAAGTCGCTTTTCCTTGAGATAGGTGCCCGCGAGGAGCCGCCCGTACTGCGCGACGACCTGCTGTCGAGTGGTGCCTTTGCCAAGGGAACCAACGCCAAGCCGGTGCCGCAGCTCCATCTCGGCACCAATGGCTTCGTTGACGTCCCGTTTACGAAGGGCTGGCTTCAGGCCGACTTCGATGGTGGCTACGGCAGGTTCCTTGACGGCGACTATCGCGAACGTGCCTATTTCCGGGCGCAAGAAGCTAATTATAAGTATGCTACGGGTATCTGGTACCACCAGAAGCATCTGTTCTTCCGCACTAATCCCACGAAGCGCTTCTTTGTGACGGCCGGCATTGAGCACGTCGTCCAGTTCTCGGGCACTAAGCACGACTATATCAACAAAACAGCGCCTGTGGTCATTGAGAAACCGACCGACCTCAAGACGCTATGGAACGTCATCCTGCCAGTGGGCGACAAGCAGTACTTCGAGCACGGCGTGATGGAGGACTGGGTCTATGGCAACCACATCGGAACGATGACCGTCCAACTGGGCTGGAACATTAACGAGCACCACCAGCTACAGGCATATATCGACGATCCGTTTGAGGATGGTTCGGGCATGCGCAAGGGAAATGGATGGGACGGCCTTTGGGGACTGCAGTATGAGAATAGGAAGCCCGGCAGGCAGTACGTCAGGCGTGCCGTAGCCGAGTATCTGCAGACCACCAACCAGTCGGGACCACTCCACTGGGACAGCGGCGACTATCCGGAGCCCGCGCGGAGCCAGATAACCGACCTTGTGGTAGGCAACGACAGCTATTACAGCCACTCCTTCTACGGCAGCTTTACCCACTACGGAATGGCCGTGGGCACAGCCCTTATCACTTCACCTATTTACAATGCCGACGGTTTTACGGAGTTCCGCGACAGTCGCGTCAAGGCATGGCATTTGGGTGTCTGTGGCGAGGTGACCGACCGCATCTCCTATCTTGCGAAAGGATCTTACCGCGAAGGGTGGGGAACATATGTGATTCCGCTTCCTACCAAGCACCACTCTTTTGACGCGATGATCAAGGGGATATACCGTACAGGCCCTTGGCAGTTCGGCGCCTCTTATGCGTTTGACAAAGGAAACATCTACGGCGACTGCTCCTCGTTTAACTTCAATATCGAATATCATGGTAAGATACTTTAAGCTATTGTGTGTTTTTGCGCTCCTGTGTCTGTCAGCGTGCCAGGAGGGAGGGGATGCAGGCGACCTGTTAGGACAATGGCGCCTGAAAGGCTCCGACACCGAGTACGTGAGCTTCGCTGGCTCAGTGTCGCTGTTCAGGCTGATTGGCAAAGGCGAAATCTTCGGAAACTTCCAGCATACAGGCGACAGCCTTTTCGTGCAGTGCGTCTCTGTCAAAGGCGAAAGGAGTGACACCGCCATCGTGGAAGAGTCCTTCGGCTTCAGGCCTTTCAGTGACATACGGCTGAGAATCGAAACGCTCAATAACGAGAGTCTGGTTCTCAGCAAGGGCGATAAGGTCTGGGCTTTCTACAAATATTGACATTGTTCACTTACGAACATAAAAAAA
>JAEEGK010008231.1_pt1 | contig 24669 bp, 14 predicted proteins | sample 8958771 | NCBI WGS metagenome assembly JAEEGK01 (sample SAMN16246547, study PRJNA631951) | gut metagenome | biome: gut microbiome; feature: rumen; material: SC-attached | host: Bos | place: Iran: Karaj | collected 2018-10
GTGCCAGACCTGACGACGACATCTGTGCTGCCGCTTTCGGCTATGAGAATGCCGTAGTGAAATTCGATCCGAATGTATCTTCATTTGTCATCACGCTGCAAGATGAGCTTCAGCCGATGGAGAAGGAGATGCCCATCGCATTCAGCTCAAAGAAAGAGAAGTATATGACCGAGAGCCGCTCGGTTGTGAAAGGTACAGAGCTGCAACGTTATCCTATAACGGTGCTCCAGAATGCCTTCAACTCTACCTTAACTGGTGTTGAGACCTACGAGTGGTCGTCAGAGCCAGGATGGACAGAGACTCAGATGTACATCCGTGGTATCCGCACGATGAACAACAAGGCTCGTAATCCGCTGATCATCGTTGACAACGTAGAGCGTGACCTCTCCTTCCTCGATGCATTCCCCATTGAGAACATCACCGTGCTGAAAGATGCTGCTGCCACAGCCATCTACGGTATGCGCGGTGCCAATGGTGCCATCCTTGTTACCACAAAGCGTGCTGAAAAAGGTAAGACCATGATCGACTTCACTCAGGAGGTTGGTTTCCAGACACTGACCGACAAGATGGAGAATCAGAACTCGTACAATATGGCACTGACCCAGAACCGTGTGAAGTATCTGAACGGTCAGGATCCTCTTTGGAGCGATGAGCAGATTGCCGAGTACAAATTCGTTTCTGAAGGTGGTAAATATGCCGACGACGACATCCGCCGTTACAAGTATTTCAACACCAACTGGTTCGACCAGCTCTATCGCGAGGCCGCTCCTGTATACAAGACCAACCTGCAGCTCTCGGGTGGTAACGAGATGGCCCGCTACTTCGTCAGCTTCTCTTACCTCCGCCAGGAAGGTATGTGGAACAGCACAGCTACCAGCTGGAACGACCACTTCTCTACCGACCACACGCTGAACCGTTGGAACTTGCGTTCTAACATCGACATCAATGTCAACAAGTATCTGACCGTTGGTCTCGACCTGGGTGGACGTATTGACAACATCTCTCAGTCGCTTACATCGGTGTTCGACCTCACCACTTTCGGTGCTGTGGAGGCTACTCCAATGGCTCCTGTATTCAACCCTGACGGATCGGTCTATTCTACCGGTGCTTACTCTGGTTCTGCTCGTAACCCGATCAACCAGATGGCTTCTGGCGGTCGCAACAAGAACCGTCGCCGCAACCTCTATTCTACGTTGAATGTGACTGGCGACCTGGGTGCCATCACACCGGGACTGAAGACCAATCTGACGATCTCGTTCGATGCCTTCGACGTGTTTATGTCAACACAGACATGTACTTATGACGCTTTCACCTACGACTACAACAATCCTGATGTACAGAATGTGGAGGACTTCAAGTACACACGTACCAACACCTACGCTGAGTTGAGCAACCCCACCGCTTCAGAGCGTGCCAACAGTTACAACATCAACTTCAACTATGGTTTCTCTTACGACCGCAACTTCGGTAAGCACCATGTGGATGCACGCGCATTCATCCGTACTTATCAGAACCGTGTGAACACACTCGACTCTGAGAACCACGCACCTGCCGGACTGTCGTCTCGTCGTAATCTCTCGTGGAACGGTTATGCCAACTACGTCTTCGACGACCGTTATATCCTCAATGCCAGCATCAGCCGCATGGGTAACGACAACTATGCTCCTGAGGATCGTTGGGATACATTCTGGGGCGTTGGCGCAGGCTGGATTCTGAGCAACGAGAAATTCCTGAAGGCCGACTGGCTCGACCTTGCCAAGATTCGTGCCAGCTATGGTAAGACCGGACAGAGCGAGACCACATCTGCCGACACGGGCCGTTATCCTTATCAGTCAACCTTCGGTTCTGCTACAGGTTATGCCTTCGGTACCAACGCTACAAACGTAGCAGGTATGGCTGAGACACTGGCTGGTAACACCAACAACAAGTGGGAAATCTCTAAGATGGTCAACATCGGTGCCGACTGGCGCTTATGGCGTGGCAGACTCTATGGTTCTGTCGACTACTTCAAGGAGTGGCGTTCGAACATTCTGATCGACCGTAACACCATTCCTGCAGGTATCGGTATCAGTGTGGCTCAAGACTCTTATGGTAAGGTGGAGAGCTGGGGCGTTGAGGCCATCCTCGGCCATCAGAACCGCATTGGCGACTTCAAGTACAATATCGAGGCCAGCATCTCGTGGAACACCAACCGCATCACCGAAATGGACGAGTTGGAGCCCAACGTGGAATGGCAGCGCAAGACTGGCAAGCGCATCTTCGAGCAGACCTCTGTGCAGGCTTTGTATGAGAGTGTGTTCAATGGAACAGTCGGTGGATGGAACCAGTATCAGTTTGTGCAATGGGCTTCTGACCCTGCTCTGATTGCCACATCTCAAGAAGACGCTCAAGCTCATCCTGAAAAGTATCCTTACAACACTGCATCTGCTGGAAACCAGGCATTAGGTACAGCCGTATTTAAGGACTTGAACGGTGACCGTCAGATTGACTCTAACGATATGATTCCAGTGGGTTACACGATTATCCCTGAGATTACGCCAAACCTTTCTATCAGTGCTGAGTATAAAGGCTTCGACCTGAAAGTTGTGGCTACGGCTTATCTCAACCGTAACGTCTTTATCTCGCCGGCAGCTTCCTTCTCTGGTTGGTCAAACATGTCAACTCACGAGGGTGTGAACTTCTGGGGATACTATACAGACGATCCTACCGACCCACGTAACGTAAATGCCAAGTACCCGCGTCCTGTATGGGGTGGTTACAATGCCATTGACTCTGACCGTGGTACAGGTACCTATCAGAACGATATTTGGATCATGAACGGAAACTATCTGTCTCTCCGCAACATCGAGTTGGGTTACAACCTGCCTCTGAAACTTGTCTCTAAGGCTCGTATGACCAAGTGTCGCATCTATTTGTCAGGTTACAACCTGAAGAACTGGAGTAGCCTGCCGAAGGGTATGGATCCGGAGAAGCCTATGAGTTACTGTTGGTGGTATCCGAAGACCCGTATCTTCAACATTGGTGTAAACATTGGATTCTAAACAATTGATAAATATGAAAAAGAATATTATATTATCCACCTTGGTGTTTGCCCTGGCAGGAATCACAACTTCCTGCTCTGACTTCCTCGAAAAGGAGGTTGACCTCACACAGCAGGCTGACAATATCTTTAGCGACTACGATAATACGCGAGGATTCCTGGCTAACATCTATACTTATCTGCCCGATGCCTTCCATGGATATACAGATGGACAGTATCTGAATGCCTCAAAGGACGCTATGACGGATAACGCAGTCTCTTATTGGGATGTGCACTATTATCATCAAGTTCATAATGATGCTTTTGATGCCATCAATCATCAGTTTGCCAGGTATTATTATGAATTGGATACAAGGGGTATCCGTGCCTGCAACCAATTCCTGAAAAATGCTCGTGTAGACGTCATTGGTAATGCCGACAAGGCCGGTGATGACAACCGTTTGGGTGACCGCTGGCTTGCTGAGGCCCGTGCCATCCGTGCTATACTCACTTTTGACATGGCATGTTGGTTCGGTCCCACACCCATCTTCGTTACAGAAGATGGCGGCCCATACATTATGAATACTTCTGACCCAATGCCAGACCGCAGATCTTTTGCCGATGTTGTTGACTGGGTGGTCTCTGAGTGTGATGCTATTAAGGATGCACTTCCATTCCGTTATGCAAACGAGGATGAGAACTGGGGTCGTGTAAACGGTGCTGCCGTACTCGCCCTGAAGAGCCGTGCATTGCTTTACAAAGCTTCTCCACTGAACAATCCTAACAATGACAAGTCATGGTGGTCTGCTGCAGCTAGCGCAGCTGATGAGTTCGTCTCTCGTAATAATGCTCTCGGTGCACGTGCTTACAAGCTCTACAGCACAGGTCACCCTGAGAGAGACTACTACGATTGCTTTGTTTCTGAGCCCACACTGAACAATGAGTATATATTCTCTCGTTCCGTTTGGAACACCGACGCTCTTGAGTGGGCTTGTTCTCCTTGTGGATTCGCAGGAAGTAACCAGGCCTATGGACGTACCAATCCTACTCAGAACTTGGTGGATGCTTATGAGACCATCAACGGTCTGCCTATCGACAAGGATCCTTCTTACAACGAGCAGAATCCTTATGCTAACCGTGACCCCCGTTTGGAGCAGACCATCCTGCACCACGGTTCTATCTGGGGCGACAAGACAAACGGTGAGGAGCGCGCCATCGATGTATGCCAAACCGGTATCGACTATGCTGAGCTTCACGGAGGTACTGTAACAGGTTATTATCCCAAGAAGTTTGTCAATAAGATGTCGTTCAAGAGTCCGTCGTCTTATCGTCATGCCTGCCCCATCTTCCGCTATGGTGAGATTCTTCTCAATGGCGCTGAGGCTTATGCTGGAGCTGGCAATGCCCAGAAGGCTATGGACTATGTGAATCAGGTTCGTGCCCGTGTGGGTATGCCTCCTTACAGCGGTCTGTCTGGTGATGCTTTGATGGAGCGTATCCAAAACGAGCGTCGTATTGAGCTCGTATTCGAAGATCACCGTTACTTCGACGAGCGTCGTTGGAAGCTCTTTGAGGGTAAGACCGCTAGCAGCGAGACATCTCTGCCAATGTACAAACAGGTATATAACCTCTATGGTGTTACTCCTGATAGTTCTCCTAACGATGATGGAACATTCTCTGGCTCATACAGCTACAACAGGAGTTTGAAAGATCCTGTTCGCGCGTTCCGTTCACCGAAGAACTATTATTTCCCCATCCCCGATGATGAGGTGAAGGCAATTTCGAATTGGGATCAGAACCCAGGTTGGGAGCTGACAACCAAGAGCGACGACCAACAGTCATCAGACAATACGACAGGTGAGTAAGAAATCCTTAAGAATGGAGTTGGAGGCATGGCGTCATGCTTCCGGCTCCTTTTTATATCTAAAGAAATAATGAAAAAATTTGCAGCCTTGCAACAAAGGTGCAATCCATGAATGATATCGCAATGAATTATTTAAAAAATCTTATTACTTCACTTTTTTGTTTGCTTTTCGTTGCTGTCCTGTATTCATGTGGTGGCAGTGATTCAGATTCAGGTGATGAACCACCAACGCCTGCAGTAACGATTTCAACACCTGTAATATCGGGGATTACATCTTCTTCTGCCGTTGCTGAGGCTACGGTCTCTACTTCCACAGGTGTGCAGGCAAAAGGCTTTTGCTATTCTACATCGTCTGGCCCCACGGTTGACGGGAAAACGGTTACGGCAACTACAAATAAAATGTCGTTGACACTCAACAATTTGGAGCCAAGTACCACCTATTATGTTCGTGGATTTGCCAAGACGAGTAACGGTACTGTTTATTCTGGTGAAACGTCATTCGCCACTACAGCACAAGGCGACGACCCTGAAGAACCACAGACCGAAGGCCCCGAGGCTTTGAGGCGCGTCAGTGTACATGATCCCAGTGTTGTTTGGGATCCCTCTTCGCAGCGCTATTACATCTTTGGCTCGCATCGCGACAATGCCTGGTCTACAAATATGATGACCTGGAACAAAGTCTCTGTTCCTTGGGCAACGGCCAATAGCAATAATGCAGCAAACTCGGCAGCATTCACCACTCCACAGGTAACCAAGGTGAAGAAAGACGGCAAAGAAGTTGACTTCAACTTCAATGCACAGGCCTGGTCGAAGCGTGGCAACACTAGCTACAATGTGGATGGCAATATGTGGGCACCCGACGTGATCTACAACAAGGCCATGAACAAATGGTGTATGTATCTGAGCATCAATGGCGACTATTGGTACTCGAGCATCATTATGCTGACTGCCGACAAGATTACCGGCCCATATCGTTACCAGGCTCCCGTTGTCATCAGCGGATTCCACACGGGAACAAGCTACAAAGATACCGACCTGGAGATTGTATTAGGCGAGCAAAGTTCGCTGCCCAGCCGTTATGCCGTGGGCAACAACTGGGGCAGACGCTATCCCAACTGTATCGATCCCTGCGTGTTCTACGATGAGGCTGGCAAACTGTGGATGTCGTATGGCTCTTGGAGCGGTGGCATATGGATGCTTGAGCTCGATGAGGCAACAGGTCTTCGCGACTACGACGTGACCTATAAACTGGCAGGTTCGGGCGATGGTGTAACCGTCGATCCTTACTTCGGCAAGAAGATTGCCGGCGGCTACTATGTGTCGGGCGAGGCTTCCTACATAGAGTATATCGGTGGCTACTATTTCTTGTTCATTACCTACGGCGGCCTGGCAGCTGGTGGCGTGGCTAACGACTACAACAATGGCGGTTATCAGATGCGTGTGTTCCGCTCGAGCAATCCAGACGGCCCCTACGTTGATAGTAAGAATACTGCTGCCGTGTTCAGCAGCTACCAGCTTAACTTCGGTCCGAAAGAAAACGACGGCAACCGCGGTGTGAACATCTTTGGTGCTTACTCTAATTGGGGTAACTTATTGACAGGTGGTGCAAACGAGGCTTCTGGCGAACGCTCGCAAGGTCACAACAGCATAATTGCCGCTGAGGATGGCCGCACCTATCTGGTTTATCACACCCGCTTCCAGAACTGGGGCGAGGGTCATCAGGTGCGTGTCCACCAAGTATTCCAGAATGAGGATAGCTGGCTGGTTGCTGCTCCGTTTGAGTATACCGGCGAGCGCATCAAGAGTGCTCAAATCTCCACGAAGCAGAAGATTGCCACAGAGAAGATTCCTGGAAAATACAAAGTGCTGGTACATAGCTATATGCTCGACCATACCAAAAAGGCTTACAATACGCCAAAGGAGGTTACCCTCAGCAGCGACGGAACCATCTCGGGCGACTATAGCGGCTCGTGGTCAGTCAGGAATGGCACCTCGTATATCACCATCAAACTGGGAAGTGATGAATATAAGGGTGTGATGATTGAACAGACTCTGGAACCCAAGAACGATAAGGCTCCTTGCTTCACCGCATTGCGCAGTGCAACAGGTGTCACCGTTTGGGGCTATAAGTATGCCGACTGACACGTTTTGCTGACAGTCTGACTAGACATTATCACAAATAACAAGGAGAGGGGGGAAGGCCCTTTGCAGGCCTTCCCCCCTTATTGTTTCTTGAATACAACTAACTAGATATGATTCGATCTTTTTTCCTTGCCGTGGCCGTTGCCACAGCGCTGTCAACGACTGCGCAGACAACCACCGATAAGCCCATGGTGCACGATCCTGTTTTGGCATATGAGAACGGAACGTATTATCTGTTCTCAACGGGCCGTGGTATTAACCAGATGACATCCGCCGACCTGAAATCGTGGACCTTTACCCCCCATAAGCCGCTCATGAAAGACATTCCGGCATGGACTCATGATAGTGTTCCCGGTTTTAAAGACCATGTATGGGCACCTGATGTCATCTACTATAATAACCGTTGGTGGGTGGCCTATTCGTGCTCTACCTTTGGAAAGAACGGCTCAGCTATCGGACTGATGAGCAATGTGACGCTCGACGGACGCTATCCATGGCGCGACGACGGCTGCATTGTCTGCTCGCACGAGAACAGTGAGCAGTGGAACGCCATCGATCCCAACTTCATCGTCGATGAGGACGGTACCGCCTGGATGACCTACGGCTCTTTCTGGGACGGCATCCAGCTGGTGCGGCTCGACGACACCATGCATGCTGCCACCCAGCCCGTCACCATTGCCCGCCGCTATGCCCCGGGATTTACTCCCGCTGAGCCCAATCCGACCTCGAAATATGCCGGTACGAATGCCATCGAGGCCCCGTTCATCTACCATCACAACGGCTGGTACTACCTGTTCGTATCGTGGGACTACTGTTGCCGTGGCATGAAAAGCAACTACCGCGTGGCTGTAGGTCGCAGTCGTAACGTTGCCGGACCTTATGTCGACCGCAAAGGAAAACCCATGACTGATGGCGGTGGTACACTCGTGATAGAGGGTGATAAGAAGGCTTTCGAGGCTATCGGCCATAATTCTGCCTATCACTTCCAAGGGCAGGACTACTATTTCTCTCATGGCTACAGCATTGCCGACGAGGGAATGTCTATCCTCGTGAAGCGCAAAATCAGCTGGACTCGCGATGGCTGGCCCGTGCTGAAATAGCTATTTGGGTGTCGACACCCCTGCATTTAATCAAAAAACGAGACGGAAAAACATTATTTCTGTCTCGTTTCTTTCGTATTTTGCTTCTTGGTTTCTTTCCTGTCTACTCCTCCCAGCGCAGGACAGCACCATTCCGACGGGCGGGGTCGGCACCGACAAAGTCCATAGAGTAGGGGCTACCCGTGGTGGGGCTCTTGCCTATATAGCGATGGTTGCGCATCGACATAAGCATGAACTGGCGGTTGAGATAGTCCTGCCACATGAAGACCTCAGCCTTTTCGGCATCGTTTGTCAGACGCACATCACCAGCCATTCCGATGCCAGAGACAAAGACATAGCGTCCGTCAGCGCATTGCAGGCTCACCTTTCCCTGCCCTTTGTCTATCAGGCGGAAGCGTGTCTGTGGCGAGTTATCGTTGCGCTCGGTGTCGTATATGAGCCCGTGTGGGAGTGCAACCATCGGCTTTCCGGTAGCCATATTGATGATACGGAATGTCTTCCCGTACGGAATATTTTGGCTGCGGTCGGCTTGTGTCTCCTCAACGGTGAAATTGTCGAACTCGGCATAGCCGCCCTGGCGTCCTTTGTGGTTGAAGGCAAAGAGTGCGTGGCGCGAGCCTTGGAAGGTGATGAGCTGATAGCTTAGTTTCATCTGCCGTCCCATGGGATGGAAATCCTTGCCATCGTATGAGAAGTAGTATATGGCCATGTCGTTGTCGAAGTCGCCCACCATGCGCAGCCAGATTCTATCGCCCATCATATCCTGCGACACGGGCTGGTCTAATGTGTCGTTGGTGGCCTGCTCAAACCAGCGGAGTGTGGTTTCCTTACCGTTCTTCACAATGCCTATCCATGAGCAGGGCGTGTTGATGTTGCCCAGTCCAGCCACATCGCCGTCCTTCATACCTTTGGTATAGAGTTCGACTGTCGTGACCGACGTAGGACCGATGACACGCTGGGTGAGCGTATTCCGTGCCCACATCAGTTCTTCGGCAGGCATCGACTGCAGACGCAGACGGCCGTTCTTCAGAGCCCACTTCTTATCGTCAGGGTTATGGTTCCATTGCCACACGCGCCCAAGGGTCTTATTGTTGAAACTCTCGTTCCGCTCATAGGGAGCATGCGGGTTGACCTCTGCGTTGATGTTTGGCTTGACCCATGTGCGTGGTGCACGACCCAGGTTCCCCTCCAGTCCGATCATTGGCCAGCCGTCTTTCCATGTGATAGGAGCAAGAGTGACTGTGCGCCCGATGGAGTGGAAGTCCATCATGAGCAGTGCGTACCACTCACCATTCTGTGTTTCCACGATACCACCCTGATGGATATTCGTGCATGCCGTAGCGTCTTTGTCCACTTCGGGGATACCGAACTTCGTACCATTGTGGCCGATACGGTATTTCTCGCCTCGCGGAACCTGTGTAAGTGGTGCCTGATGATAGCCGAAAGTCTCGTCAGCCGTGATGGTAATAGTCTCGTACGGTCCCCATATGCTTTTCGAACGTGAGCAGAGGGTGCGCCCATTGGGTCTGTAGTCTGTTGAGATGAGATAGTACATCCCATTGATTTTATACATATGATGCCCCTCGCCGACGGCATTGCCCTCGGGAATGATGGTGCGCTCGGTCTCCTCGATGGGACCGCTCATGTCGGGCTTCAGCTCCGTGCATTTCACTTCTCCATAGCCATGGATGGCATAAATCTTGCCGTCGTCATCGAAGAGCACGCTCAGATCGTAGATCTTACCCTGCATATTATGGTGTTTCCAGGGACCTCGGATGTCTTTTGAGGTGTAGCATTGCAAGCCTTTTCCGTTGACGTTCGAGAAGACATAGAACTGTCCGTTGGCATAGCGGATGGCTGGTGCCCAGATGCCCTGACCGTAAATTTCCTTATGGTTCTTCAGTGCGAAGGCATCGTCGGCAAAGTCGAAGCGGTCGAAGCAGTAGCTGATGTTCTCCCAGTTCACCAGGTCCTTCGAGTGCAGGATGACCAGTCCGGGCACGGTATGCATGGTGGTACCAGCCAGATAGTAATCATCACCCACCCGGAGAATGTCAGGGTCGGAGAACTCGTCGTAAAACAAAGGATTCGTATACGTGCCGTTTCCGTTATCGGCAGTCCACGATTTCAGTTGAGCCTGTGCCGACAACGATGCTGCCAGCGTCAGAATCATCAAGAAGATTCTCATGTTCAGATGATTGTTTTAGTTCGTTTTTAAATAGTGTCAGTATAGGAGTAGCAGTCCGGCAAAACCGGCATACATAATCATGCGTATGGGGTTGATTTTCATCCAGTAGGTACCTACGAAGGTGGCGCAGAACAGGAATACGCTGATCCAGAACTGCCATGGGTTCTCTGAGGGCGTGGAGAAGTTCTCCTTGGTCATTAATAATAAGGTGGCAGCTCCCAGCAGTCCGACAACTGTCGGGCGTAGTCCCTTGAATACCGACTGCACCGTGGCAGTATGCATGTACTTCATGAACATCTTGCTGATCAGAATCATCAGGATGAGAGACGGTAACACCAGTGCGAAGGTAGCCGTAAAACTGCCCAAAACAGCCATGAATCCATCGTATCCGGCATTATGCACGGCTGTGTAACCGCAATAAGTAGCCGAATTGATGCCGATAGGGCCAGGAGTCATCTGGCTGATAGCCACTATATCGGTAAACTCTGCCGTGTTCATCCAATGCCAGTGGTGCACAACCTCGCCCTGGATGAGCGACAGCATGCCGTAGCCTCCGCCGAATCCAAAGAGGCCTATCTGGAAAAATGTGATGAATAGATAGAGGTAGATCATTCTTCTTTTTCTGTTTTCTTTCTGTTTTTTTCTAGATGCTCTAGAATTTCTAGAATCTCTAGGTCCTCTAGATTTTCTAGACTATCTAGATTCTCAAGAGCTTCTATCCCTTCGATTCTGGAGCCTCAACAAATCTCCCATAAAGCCATCCGCCCACGCCGGCAGCCACGATGACAAGGATGGGCGATACGCCCAGTGCCCAGATGGCCAGCGCACAGGCGATGGGTATCCAGCAGTTGGTGAGCGTAATCTTCGCGTTTTTAGCCAGTTTGAAGGTGGGAACGGCAATAAGTGCCACCACGGCAGGGCGTATTCCGCGGAAGATGGACTGCACAATTTGATTCTCAGAGAACCGGTGGAAGAACATCGCGATGAGCAGAATGATAAGGAATGAGGGCAGGATGGCTCCCAGACAGCAGCAAATGGCACCTTTTATTTGGCGCAGTTTGTAACCGATGAAGATGCTAATGTTCGCTGCAAACACACCCGGACAACTCTGCGCAATGGCTATCAGGTCGAGAAACTCTTCCTTGCTAATCCATTTCTGCTTCTCAACGATCTCCGACTCGATGATAGGAATCATGGCGTATCCACCGCCAAGGGTGAATGCGCCAATCTTAAAGAAGGTGAGAAAAGATGTCCAATAGAAGTTGTTCATCATTCTATATTTTGCTTTTCAACGTGTAAATATTCCGGATCTTCTTGCTTTCCAGGCAGTTCAGCTGTCTTTTCCAGACAATCAACAGCGATCATCAACCCAGTTTCTGCTCAATCCAGCGGCGGGCGTTCACGAATGCCTCAATCCAAGGAGTCACCTCATCGTTACGATGGTTCTGCGGATACCAGGCGTTCTGCCATGGGAAGATGGCACGCTCCAAGTGTGGCATCATGGCCAGATGGCGTCCGTCAGCACTGCAGATACCGGCAACATTATAGTCGGAACCGTTTGGATTGGCAGGATAACCGGCATAGTTGAACTTCGCGATGACGTTGTAAGTGCTCTCCGGCTCTGGCAGTTGGAACTTACCTTCACCGTGAGCAACCCAGATACCGAGTTTGGAACCACTCAACGAGCCGAACATCACGCTCTTGTTCTGTGGAATCTGCAGCGAAACAAATCCGCTCTCAAACTTATGCGAGTTGTTATGCAGCATCTTGGCGTCCTTAGCACCTGTCAGACCCAGTTCTACCATCAGCTGACATCCGTTACAGATACCCAGCGAGAGCGTATCCTCACGGGCATAGAACTTGTCGAGGGCCTCCTTGGCTTTCGGGTTGTACAGGAATGCTCCTGCCCATCCTTTTGCCGAACCCAGCACGTCACTGTTGGAGAATCCGCCACAGAAGACGATCATATTGATATCCTCCAGCGTCTCGCGACCACTGATCAGGTCGGTCATCATCACGTCTTTCACTTCGAATCCGGCCAGATAGAGTGAGTAAGCCATCTCGCGGTCACCGTTGGTGCCCTTCTCACGGATGATGGCAGCCTTGGGTGCTTGGCGCTGGGTGTCAGCGTCGTGGCGCCAGTTGAGTCCATATTGTGAGAGTGTTCCCTTGAATCCTCTTGGGAATCTCATTTCGATAGGCTGTTTCTTATAGTTCTCGAAACGCTCTTTTGCCGTACCGTTGAAACTCTGCTTGCGATCGAGCAGATAGCTGGTCTTGTACCATACGTCGCGCAGATGGTCGATGTCGAAGCCATATTCCTCATCACCATTCTGGATGATAAGTTCGCGGTTGTCTTCCACGGGATAGCCGATCTTGGCAAAACCGATGCCACGGTCCTCGAGGAATTCGCGCAGGTCGAACTTATGGTCATCGCTAACCTGAATCACCACACCAGGATTCTCGGCAAAGAGTGTCTTCACCACATCGCCGTCAGCACAGATGTTGTGCAAGTTGATGTGCATACCGCCACATGTGTTGGCAAAGCACATCTCCAGAAGCGTGGTAACCAGTCCGCCGGCAGAGATGTCATGACCAGCCATAATCCATCCTTTCTCGATGAGTTCCTGGATGGCATTGAAGCAATCGGCAAAATATTCAGCGTCTTTCACTGTCGGCACATCGTCGCCAACCTTTCCCAGACTCTGTGCAAATGCCGAACCGCCCAACCGCTGCTGGTCGAACGAGAAGTCAATATGATAGATGCTGGCGTTCTTGTCGTTCACCAATACCGGGCTCACCACTTTCTTGATGTCTGACACCTCACCGCCGGCACTGACGATGACGGTTCCCGGAGAGATGATCTTCTCGCCATTGGGATACTGCTGACTCAGTGAGAGCGAGTCCTTACCCGTGGGAACGTTGATATGCAGACTGCAGCAGAAGTCGGACAGAGCCTTTACTCCGGCATACAAGCGGGCATCCTCGCCTTTTTGTGAACGGCAGGGCCACATCCAGTTGGCTGAGAGGCTGACGCTGTCGAGTCCCTCAGTCATGGGAGCCCATACGATATTGGTCAGCGCCTCGGCAACAGAGAGCACACTGCCTGCCTCCGGTGAGGCGAGACCAGCCTGCGGAGCGTGTCCCAGTGCTGTGGCAATACCTTTCTTTCCGCGATAATCCAAAGCCACGACACCACAGTCTGACAACGGCAGTTGTAATTCGCCCTGACACTGCTGGCGCGCAATCTTACCCGTTACCGAACGGTCTACCTTGTTGGTCAGCCAGTCTTTGCAGGCTACTGCTTCCAATTGCAGTACCCGCTCCAGATATTGATTGAGTTTTTTGAAGAAATCAAAACTATCAGAGTCTTTGGGACTCTTTTGGTATTCAACTGGTGAGTAGTGGCTCTCGACAGTCTCGTCTACCATGACGGTCTTGGGCGAGTGGCCGAACATCTGTGCCACATCAAGGTCGAACGGCTTCACACCGTCGCCTTGCTTGAATGAGAAGTGGGCATCGCCTGTTGTCTCGCCGACCACATACAGCGGTGCACGCTCGCGCTCGGCAATACGGCGCACATGCTCGATATGCTTCTCGTCGATCAGCAGTCCCATGCGCTCCTGGCTCTCGTTGGCAATAATCTCCTTGGCGCTCAAGGTCTTGTCGCCAATGGGCAGCTGTGTCATATCAATCTCACCGCCACATTCCTCAACAAGCTCCGACAGACAGTTCAGGTGTCCTGCCGAACCATGGTCGTGGATGCTGACCACGGGGTTGTTGTCTTCCTCGCAGAGCGCACGCACCAAGTTGTAGGCACGTTTCTGCATCTCGGGGTTGGCACGCTGCACGGCATTCAGCTCGATGCCGTTCGAATAGCGGCCGGTATCTACCGACGAAACGGAACCGCCGCCCAGTCCGATACGATAGTTGTCGCCACCGACGACAACCACTTTGTTGCCTTTCTGAGGCTCTTTCTTCAGACAGTCGCGCTTGGTTCCATAGCCGACACCACCTGCCAGCATGATTACCTTGTCGTAAGCGTATTTCGTAGCGGGCTCTGCAGAATTCTCCTGATGCTCAAAAGTCAGTACCGAGCCACAGATGAGTGGCTGTCCGAACTTGTTTCCGAAGTCGCTGGCACCATTGGAGGCCTTGATCAGAATCTGTTCGGGTGTCTGGTAGAGCCAGTCGCGAACGGGAAGAATGTTCTCCCAGTCGCGGGTGACTTCCGATACCTTTGTCGTCTCTGCGTTCTCAGGATCTTCCTTCAGTCTCGGGTAAGCAGTCATATACACGGCTGTTCCGGCAATGGGCCATGAGCCTGTTCCTCCGCCCATACGGTCGCGGATCTCACCGCCCGTACCTGTGGCTGCGCCGTTGAAAGGCTCCACAGTGGTGGGGAAGTTGTGGGTTTCGGCCTTCAGGGAGATTACGCTCTCGATGTCTTTTACACGGAAATAGTCGCTGGTCGACTGGTCGGCAGGTGCGAACTGCTCAACGACCGGACCCTGTGCAAAAGCCACATTGTCCTTATAGGCCGACAATATCTTGTTGGGATTCTCCTGAGTAGTCTTCTTGATCATCTGGAAGAGGCTCGACTCCATCTCTTTTCCGTCGATGATGAATGTTCCGCCGAAAATCTTGTGGCGGCAATGCTCAGAGTTAATCTGTGCAAAGCCGAATATTTCCGAGTCTGTCAGCGGTCTTCCGTTCTGCTTCTCAATCTTATGCAGGTACTCAATCTCCTCGGGCGAGAGGGCAAGACCTTCCTTTTCGTTGTATTCCTCCAGGTTCTCAACGCGTTTGATAGGCTCCGGCTGAATGTTCACGGTGAAGATATTCTGATTCAGTCCGGTGTACATGCGCTGCAACATCTCGTCGTACTCGGCATCCTTGCTCTCTACTGGGAAGTATTCCTCGATGCGCTGGATACCTTTCAGTCCCATGTTCTGGGTAATCTCCACAGCGTTGGTACTCCATGGGGTAATCATTTCGCGGCGCGGACCTACGAAGAAACCCTCCAGTTCCTCTGCGTTTTCTGGCGTTGCGTTGCCATATAGCCAACAAAGTTCGTTGATTTCGTCCTGATTGAGCTGATGGTCTACTTGTGTAGCGATGATGCTCTTCTGGGAAGTCCTAAAAAAAAGAATCATATTTTTGTGAATTGTTGATATTGTAAAATTTGACTGCAAAGATACTCAAAAGCGTTGGAATAACAAAGCGGATTTATTCATTTTTCAATCTTTCGTTCTCAAAACGCCGTAGGCGGCCTCCATAATCTTATTCTTCAGGGCTTTCGGATAACTGCTGTGCGTATTGATAAACTCGTTGACGAGTTGTTTGGCCTCCTTGCTTTTGTGCCCGCTGAGCAGCGCGTTCACCCAGTTTGCGGGGAAGAAGATGTCGCCCGTCTGCTGGATTTCCTCCAATACTTCCAGCCCCGGAGTGATAAACTCGTTGTTCTGGGGCTCGCGTGCCTGACAGCTGAGCAGTCGCAGCGTGTTCTGTACCCATGGTTCCACGGTGCGGTTCTGCCTCAGCATCAGCGAATGGAACAGGCTCCGCTGTTCGCTAAGGCTGGGATTACAGGCACGGCTGACATAGTCGTACTCACGAATCACGTCCTGATTCTTCAGTCGTCCGCGCTGGGTGCTGATAATGTTTGCCCATTCCGCCGGTCTCATGATGGCCAGATGGTACGACATGTTGATATAGTCGCGCTCGTTGAGCAGCGCGTCGTCCTGCAGTTTCCATGTGCGGTAAAGATAATCGAGCACCTCGGTCGAGGTAGCATCAGCCGCCAGGAGGCGCAACATGTTCTGGCGGCACGACGGCAGCGGACTGCCTTTCACGATGTCGAGCATGAATCCCTCCAGCCGTTGGCGCAGACGGGGCTCCTGGTCGATGGCAAACTGGTGCATATGGTCGCACAATGCCGAGGCGACAAGCGGGTTGCGCTCTTTCTTCAATGTGCGGAACAGTTCGGTGAAGTAGTCCTTGTCGTACACTCCGTTCAGATAGTTCTCATAGAGTGTCAGCGCGATGGCATAGCGTGTCAGGTCGTTTTTGGTACTCAGCAGACGCTTGGTCAACTCGTGGATATACGTACGGTCAATCACAAACCGTCCGTAGCCTTTTCCGTTGTAGTTGGGAATGAGCAGCGTGGGATGTTTCTTGGTGGAAATGGTGAATGTGCGTTCGCTCATGTCGACGGTCACCAATCGGTTGCGCTCCATCTCATTGCCTGCCACAAGCGTGAATTTCTGCGGCCAGATAAGTCCGCGTCCATACGGGTCTTTCTGCGTCAGGGTAATCTGTTTGTCGGTGGCTTTCACCTCTATGATGGGCATTCCTTTCTCCTTCACCCACACATGGCTGAACTCCTTCAGCATGGCCTCGGGCTTCACGGCGTCGAGAATGGTAATCAGATCGTCCCATGTGGCGTTGCCGTACGAGTATACAGACAGGTATTTGCGCAGTCCGTTCTGCAAGGCAACAGCTCCCATGTGCTCTTCCAGTTTCTGCATCATCACAGGCGCCTTGTCGTAGATGATGTTGCCATAGAGCAGTCCCGCACCGTTCAGGTTGGCAAGTGGCTGCTGGATGGAATGCGTGCCCAGCGTGCGGTCGGTCTTCATGGCCAGTGTCTGATAGGTCTTCAGGAAGTTCAGGTCGTGGTTGATGTCAGGGAATCGCTCGCGTGCAATCTTCGATGCCATGAAGTTGGCGAACACCTCTTTGGTCCACACATCGTTGAACCAGCGCATCGTCACCAGGTCGCCAAACCACATGTGCGAGGTCTCGTGGGCAATCAGTTCCAGCCGGCTCAGCTCCTCGTCGGGCGTCGGCTTTTCTCCCAGGAAGATTCGCTTGTCGTTAAACTGGATGGCGCCGGGATGCTCCATGCCGCCGAACTGATAGCCCGGCAGCACCACAAAGCCGTATTTCTGGAAGGGGTAGGAGATGCCGGTGTATTCCTCCAGCCATTTCAGCGAGAGAGCTATCTCGTCGAAGACGACGGGCAGCTGCGCGATTTTCTTCGCGTCGGTCTCGCGGTAGAGCGCTTCCACCTGTCTGCCGTTGCAGTCGGCGGTCATCGAGGCGAATTTTCCTGCGGTAAACGAGAACAGATAGGTGGGCAGCAGGTCCGACTCGCTGAACTCGATGGTGCGCCGTCCGTTCTCCACCACATTGCTCATGGCAGCCCCGTTGCTGATGGCTTTCCAGTCAGTAGGAATCTCCAAGGTCAGCTTGAATGTCGCTTTCATGTCGGGCTGGTCGAAGCAGGGGAACACGCTGCGCGCATGGTCGGGCACAAACAGCGTGTACATATACTCGTCGTTGCGGTTCAGCGACTTGTCACTGCTCGTGAAGTCCAGATGAATCGTGTTGCGCACGCCGACGGTCAGATACTGTTTCCTGATGATGATATGCTCGTTTGTGAAGGCGGCAAACGTCTCCATCCGCCTTACTTTCTTGGCCTCGATGTTCTTTTTGTTGACAATCGTGCATTTGCCGTCAAACTGGTTGTGCTCACCCTGGAAGTCGAGCACCACATCGCCCATGCCGTTCCAGTCGAAACAGATGGTGGCATGGCCTCTGACCGGTTCGCTTTTCTTCGCGGGAATGCTGAATGTCAGGGCATATTCCACATTGCTCACCTGACTGGCTCGCTGTATGGCCAGCTTCTGCGGGACACCTTTCTCCAAGGGTTGTCCGTGTGCGACAGCCGTTAGCAGGCACATGACGAGGCTCACAAAAATGCTTTTGGGGTATTTCATAATCCAATGTTTCATTGATGCAAAAATACGAATAATCTGCGTCATACAGAAATTATTCAAAAAAAACATGCACAGGAATGAGTGGTTTTCTTGTTTTTTGTCTAAATTTGCAGTCGAAAACCTTTAATCCTTTATCGAAAACATGGGAATAATCATTGGAATCGACGTTGGCATCAGCACAACAAAAATTGTGGGAATACGTCACGGAGCAGTCATCTCTCCAATCCGCATTTCTGCTGCCGACCCTGTGACATCACTTTATGGCGCTTTCGGAAAATACCTTTACGATAACAAGATCGACCTCAGCGACATCGAGCAGGTCATGATGACGGGCGTTGGAAGCGCTTATGTGGAGACACCTGTCTACGGACTGCCCACCGCCAAGGCCGACGAGTTCATGGCCGACGGTCTGGGAGCCATGTATGAGTCTGGGAAAGACCACGTCATTGTGGTCAGCATGGGCACAGGTACGTCGCTTGTGCGTTGCGACGGCGACACCATCCAGCATATTGGCGGTATTGGCATCGGTGGCGGAACGCTCACCGGTCTGTCGCGCGTCATGTTGCAGACCAGCGATATCCGTGAGATTCAGGAACTTGCCCGTCAAGGCGATATCTCCAATATCAACCTGCTCATCGGCGATATCTGCACGCATCCGCTGCCGGGACTGCCGATGGACGCCACCGCCTCGCTGTTTGCCAAGGCACAATATAATGCCTCGCGCGAGGATCTGGCGCGCGGAATCATCTGTCTGGTATTGCAGACCATTGGCAGCACGGCCGTCATCTCGTCTATCAGCACGGGCATCCGCGACTTTGTGCTCATCGGCAACCTCACGCTTCTGCCCGAGTGCGAGCATGTGTTCCCGCAACTCGAGAAGTTCTACAACGTGCGGTTCTTCGTTCCGAAGTATTCCGAGTTCTGCACGGCCATCGGAGCTGCGCTTTATTATCTGAATAATAAACGATAGGAAAAGGGCGGGGCCGTTGTGTCATGGTTTTTTATAAAAATCATTAATTTGTCATAATCTGCTTTGACAAATGCCGTGCCTTTAGCGTCTTATTCATATATTTGCACCCGAAAAGATTTATTTTAAACAGAAAACAGTCATGAAGAAAACAATTTTGTATAGCGCTCTCGCCGCTTGTCTCGTGATGAGCAGCTGCGCAAGTAAGAAAGACCTGCTGGCCGCACAGAGCGACTTGCAGAACTGCCAAAACGAGAATAAAGAGCTCAACACCAACTATCAGGTGACCAAAGAGCAGCTCGCAGCCGCCAAAGCTCGCGTGACAAGCCTCGAGGAACAGCTCGCTCAGCAGAAAAAGGCTTACGCCGCCCTGCAGCGCTCGCTCGACAAGAGTCTTACCAACGCCAGCCAGAACAATATCTCGATAGAGAAACTGGTTGACCAGATCAACGAGTCGAACCAGTATATCCGCCATCTCACCGAGCTGAAGTCGAAGAGCGACTCGCTGAACCTGCTGCTTACCAACAATCTTACCCGCTCCCTCTCAAAAGAGGAGCTCAAGGAGGTCGACGTGCAGGTGCTCAAGGGTGTTGTCTATATCTCTCTTGCCGACAACATGCTCTACAAGACCGGCTCGTATGAGATTAACGACCGTGCCGCAGAGACACTCTCTAAGATTGCAAAGATTATCAAGGACTACAAGGATTACGACGTGCTCATCGAGGGTAATACCGACAATGTGCCCATCAGCCGCGAGAACATCCGCAACAACTGGGACCTCTCTTGTCTGCGTGCATCGAGCGTAGTGCAGGCTCTGCAGAACAAGTATGGTGTTGATCCCAAGCGTCTTACCGCCGGTGGACGTGGTGAGTTCAACCCGTTGGCAACCAACGACAGCGAACTGGGTCGTCAGCGCAACCGCCGTACACAGATCATCATCACGCCGAAGCTCGACCAGTTCATGGAACTCATCGACCAGGCTCCTGCTGAGTAATCCGTTCTGCGGGGTGAACGAGAGATTGTTTTAACCCCATGCGATTATCATAAGAAATTGGAATAACAGGAATTGTTCCGCCCGTGCGGCATATCGTTCCTGTTATTCCAATTCTTTTTTCTCCGTTTCTACCCCAAAACGCATTTCTAATTGATGCCTGATTACGCTCCAATTGATGCCTGATTAGGTTCCAATTAATGCCTACTTAGCTTGCGATTGATGCCTGATTAGAGTGTAACTAATAGACTACTTACAACCTAATCAGGCATCGATTAGAAATTCAGGTGTCAATGGCATTTTCCCAAGAGTGTTTTTGTCTTGATTTTTCGTTTCACTCCAAGAACTTTTCCAATTAGTTACCTAAAAAATGATTGGTAATTGTCTCATTTCTTCCCAAAACTACCCTCCCCGAATTCGTCTCCTTCTCTGCTGCAAAGTGGCATTCGTTGAGCCTGTTCTATTCGTTGCCGGGGTCATGCAAGGAGGATGTCGGCAGCTATCAGAACCATGATGGAGATGGCCATGCCGATCATGAAGCGGCTGTCGCGGTAGTGATGTTGGATGTGATACCTGTTCAGGTCCTCCATGCCGCAGAACTCATCGACCACCTTGTCGGGGTCTTTCCATTCACGGTTGCCGTGCAGCCGCCATGCGATGAGTGCCATCATGGCGGCTGTTATGACGATTCCAATAATTATTCTCATTTGCTTCTGTCAGTTGTCAACTTACAGCTTCAGGCCCAGCTCGAAAAAGATGGTGCTTTGGCTCCTGATGCCCGCAGTCTTTGAGTCGATGTACCGGTAGCCCACTCCGACTGTAGGTCTTATCTTTCCCTTGTCGTAGCCATACAGGGTGAGGCCGATGCTATATTGGTTATACTTCCAATCGGGTTTTCCAATTGTCGTGGTGAACAATGCCCGAACATCGAGTGCGTCCTTGCTGCCGAGCAGTCCTTTCTCTTCCTTGTCGGTGAGCAGTCTGTATCCCAGGCCTCCGCCAATGGCTGTTCCCTGATAATAGGTCTTCACATCATTCTTGTCATAGAGGCCGAGTGTGCCCTGCCAGTCGAACATCACTTTCAGGTTCTTTACGGGCTCAATACCGACCAGCAGATTGTCCATAACCGTGGTCATTCCGTGTTGTTTCGCGCCAATCTGGATGTTGTCCTCGATAAAATAGCCCAGTTTGTTCTGAGCCTGCATGGCCATTGTCGTTGATACCAGGATGCTAATAATAAAAATTAATTTTCTCATAGTCTTCTAATTATTGGTTTTATTTATAATGATAACGAATGAAAACCGCAATTATTTTATTTGCCAACCTTTTATTATTCCCGGTCATAAACAGGCAGTGTGACTTCCTGTTCTTCATACCCATATCCATCAGGGAAGTGGTTGTTGATATCCTCAACACTTGTCGCCTCTGTGTGTTCCTCCAGCATTTCGTCAAGAGGAGTCTGGTCGGTGCATGAGGCAATGCCCATGGTCAGAGCTGCAAAGGCAGCGATGGTGACAATCTTTTTCATGACTTTATTCTTTTTGTCGTTTTTATTTGTTTTGCTTGGAATTCCGAAAGCAAAAATAGAATCAGAAACTATCTCATCCAAATATTTTGAGCTTTATTTTTTTTGAGTTGTTACGTTGTAAATCTGACTAAAGTCATTGACAATCAGTGTGTTTCAATTTTTGTAACAAGGTTGCGCTGGCAAAAATGTAACGGTGTGTAACTTGGATTTGAGGCGTTTTTGTTTTGTTTCGGGATGTATTCTTGCTTAATTGAATCTTTTTCCCTACCTTTGCAGCATTGATTAACGATGTGTGAATATGAGGAAAAACATACATTATGTTTTATGGGTGCTATTAACCATTTTGCTGTGTGAATGTGCGGGAAACGAGATAAAAACACAGCTTAATGGGATAGAACTATTACTTAAGGAAAAGCAGAATGAAAAGGCACTACAACTACTGAATAGAATGAATCCTGAAGCGATTGAGGATGATGAATGTCTCGCCTTGTACTGGTTGTTTAAAATGCAGGCAGATTGCAGATTAAATAATAAAGTTTCTTCCATTGAGCCATTAAAGCATACAGAAAAATATTTTATTGATCTTCATAATTACGACCGATTAGCTTGGACGTATTATTATATGGGGTTTTTCTCCAATAGGATGGGTGATAGAGCTGATGCTATTCGTTATTTGAAAAAAGGAGAAAATGCAGCTTTAAAAGTAAGAGACTATGCGGTTTTGCATCACATTAACCAAGTGATTTCTGCAATCAATCATGACGCAAAGGAATTTGAATTAGCAATTGAATATGGAAAGAAATCTGTAAATTATGCCTTTAAAGTGAATGACTCTGTGATTCTGGCTACAGATTTAATGAACCTGGCCGCAACGTACAGTATTATCAATAAAATGGATTCTGCGAATTACTATATAAAAAGAATGCTACCGTATTTAGAAGCAGTTCCAGTAGATCAGAGGTCAGATCATTATTGTAATATAGGCTTTTTATACTATGATTTTGGTAATAATGTTCTAGCCGAAAAGTTTTTGCTAAAATCAGTTGATATAGAATATAATCCTTATTCTTATCGTGGGCTGGCTCAGATATATAAAAAGGAAGGCAATAGGGAAAAGGCCTTTGCGATGTGGCATAAGGCCCTAAACACTACTAGCCTTAGCCTGAAAGCTAACGTGGTAAAAGACATGGCGAAGGCCAAGAAAGAAGAAGGGGACTATAAGGCAGCGCATGAGTTGAGCTTATGGGCAACGGCTTTGAAAGACAGTCTGCACCGGCAGCAGAAAGAAGAGAACATTAAGGGACAACAGGAGCTGTTTGATAAGGAAAGAGCTAATGAGCAGCTGCGCGAGGAGCGGAGCTATGCGACATGGATGGCAGCCATATTGGCGGTGTTGATAGCGGCTTTGGCAGCTTGGACAATCTACAAAAAGCGGAAGAACAGTCGCCGGATGAATGCCCTGAATGAGGAACTGGAGCAGAAAGACTCAGCGATAGAGCAACTGCAACAGGAGAACGAGCAGAAGGGAAAGGAACTGGAACGGCTGAGCCGCGACATGACAGGCTATGAGGAGAAGCACGAGAAACTGCTGGCTGCCGGCCAGCGGCTCTACGAGGAGATTGTTGCGGGCGGCAACACCCTGGAATGGGAAAAGGAGGACTTTGTACACTTCGTGCGTTATTATAAACTGAAGCATGCCGACTTTGTGCGCCATCTGGAGAATGACTACGATGAGCTGACCGCCCGTCAGAAAGTGTTTATGATTCTCTACGACATGGGCATGACCGACGAGGAGGTGATGCGCACGCTCGTCCTGAGTGAGACCTCCATCCGTGTCAACAAGACCCGCATCAAAGGGAAAAAGCTGAGCCCCGATAAGAGCGAGGAGGGAACGGTGAATTAGCATTATTGAAGTTTCGTATTCTCTCCACTTCCTTGTAGTTAATAAGTTAAAATAGTTATTGCTGTGCTCGTCCTTCGGACTGTATATTAGCCATTACCTTGATAGCGTCTTGGTCGCTTCAGACCTTTTTTCTCCATCTTGTATCGTATTTATTGAAAAAGTGCTATCTTTGTATTCGAAAAACAAACAGAGTCGTAAGATGAGGAAAATGCGTAGATTCTTATACTTACTGTTATTGATGACATTAATAGTTAGTTGCTCCGAAAATGAAAATCGGAAGCAATTAAATGATATTGAGCAATTGCTAAAACAACAAAAGAACGAGGAAGCATGCAAACTGTTGAACAATATGAATCCTGAAGCGATAGAGGATGATGAATGTCTCGCCTTGTTCTGGTTGTATAAAATGCAGGCAGATTACCGATTAGGTAGGGAAATACGAAATGTAGAGCCTTTGAAACAGGCAATAAAGTACTTTGAGAAACACAAAGAAAAGGAAAAACTGACGTGGACATATTACTATTTAGGCACAATATCTGATGATTTGAATGATAGAGCAAATGCAATAATGTATTTGAAAAAAGGTGAAACTATTGCATCAGAAATAAATAGGGATGATCTGCTTCATCATATAGATCAAGTTATTACAGGCATCAACCATGATGCAAAAGAATATGACTTAGCCGTAGCTTACGGAAGGAGGACATTAAACCTTGCCATTAAGTTAAATGATTCACTAGATATCGCTGCAGATTTAATGAATCTCGCAGTATCGTATTCAGAAATGGGAGTTGTTGACTCAGGTTCTTATTATATCGATAGAATGATACCTTATTTGCAAGCTGTTCCGAAAAAGAAAAGGTCAAATTATTATTCGAATATTGGTATATTATATAAAAAACTTGGAAACGAATTGGCTAAAGTATATTTGAATAAATCTATAGAAATAGATGCTCATCCTTATTCATGCAAAGCTCTCGCTCAAATCTATGCTAAAGAAGGCAATAGGGAAAAGGCCTTTGAGATGTGGCATAAGGCCCTAAACACTACTAGCCTTAGCCTGAAAGCCAATGTGGTAAAAGACATGGCGAAGGCCAAGAAAGAAGAAGGGGACTATAAGGCAGCGCATGAGTTGAGCTTATGGGCAACGGCTTTGAAAGACAGTCTGCACCGACAGCAGAAA
>JAEEGK010008232.1_pt1 | contig 24668 bp, 24 predicted proteins | sample 8958771 | NCBI WGS metagenome assembly JAEEGK01 (sample SAMN16246547, study PRJNA631951) | gut metagenome | biome: gut microbiome; feature: rumen; material: SC-attached | host: Bos | place: Iran: Karaj | collected 2018-10
CAAATGGCTTAACGCAATCCGCGAGGAATATCCGAAACTCGATATCGTGGGTGAGTGCTGGACACGTCCGGCTCCTGCTGTAGCCTACTGGCAGAGCGGCACAAAGAACTTCGACGGCTTTGACTCTCACTTACCCTGCGTGATGGACTTCCCGACCGAAGAGGCGATTCGTCAGGCCTTGGAGAACGACGGCAACTACTGGGGTGGCGGTCTGACAAAGGTATATGACGCGTTGACGATGGACTATATGTACGGCGATATCAATAACGTGCTCACTTTCCTTGGCAACCACGATATGGCGCGTATAACAGACGTTGTGAAAGACAAAGACCCGCGTCGTGTCAAACTGGCGTACGTGCTGTTGGCTACGATGCGCGGTATTCCGCAAGTGCTGTACGGCGATGAGTACGCGATGGTTTCGGCAAACAAAGAAGACCCGAACAACCACAGTTACCTGCGTGCACCGCTGCCGCTTGGAGACCAAGTGACCAAAGAGATGCAGGAGATGTACGAGTTCCAGAGCCGACTCTTTAACTGGCGTAGAGGTGAAAAAGTGATACATAGCGGTAAGACGATGCATTTCATGGCACGCAACAATACCTACGCTTTCTTCCGTTACAACGACACGGACAAGGTGTTCGTGTACGTCAACAATTCTCCGGAAGAGAAGACGATTCCCTGGTCACACTATGCCGAGATCGCTTCTGGACTGGGTGAGGGTGTCAATGTCGTGACCGGAGAGAAGGTCACCATCACCGACTCCACCGTCGTCCCCGCCAGCACCGCACTGGTCGTAGAATACTGATCGGAAATATTATTTAGTACGGCCGATCAGTTTGTCGGCGAAGTGATGGAGCACCTCGAAACGGGCTCCATCACATGATTTATAGGCTGCCTCGAGTGCCTTGGCGTTGAGCCGGAGTATGGCCACCTGGGCATCCTTCCCGACTCCCAGTTCCTGATACAGGCCTCTGACACGGTTGATCTTGGCCTCCTTCTGTTTAGGAGTCTCGACGGGCATCGCCATTGCCTCTTCCAGGTCCCTTGCCGCACCGCCTTCCGCCTTCTCGAAAGCCTTGACCGTGAGCCAGCTCTTCTTGGAATTGACTATGTCTCCGCCTATCGGCTTTCCGAACACTTTCTCGTCCCCGAACACGTCCAGGAAGTCGTCGGCGACCTGGAAGGCGAGTCCCAGGTTGTAGCCATATTCATAGAGGTTTTCGCAGTCTTCCTTGGAAGCTCCTCCTATCATAGCTCCCATCTTGGCGGCACAGGCTATCAGGACTCCTGTCTTGAGGCCGATCATGTCCATGTATTCATCCATCTGGACGGTGTCTCTGCCTTCGAATTCCATGTCGTACTGCTGGCCTTCGCAGACCTGTGCCGCAGTCTTCGAGAACAGGGCGAGAACCTCGTCCAGGCATTCGTGAGGGGCCTTGGCCACACGGGCGTAGCTGTCTATGCACATCACGTCTCCGGAAAGGATGGCAGTGTCAGGGCTCCACTTCTTCCAGACGGTGTCTACGCCCCTGCGCAGAGGAGAGCGGTCCATGATGTCGTCGTGGATGAGCGTGAAGCTGTGGAAGACTTCCAGTCCGGCGGCAGGTTCCAGGATCTCAGGGCAGAAAGCGTCCTTGTACAACGAATATGTCGTCAGGCAGAGCCTGGGCCTGAGCCTCTTTCCGCCGATGGCGATCATGTACCTGAGCGGATCGTAAAGCCCCGAAGGCTCACTGGTGAATTCTATCCCGTTGAAAAGCGCCTTGACGGCGGAATCGATAATATCCTGACGAATCATGATGGTGTCGGTGGTTGTCCTTATTTTCCGTAAAGTTAGTGATTTTTATGTAAATTTGCCTCCTGATGGAAGGCAAGGCAACGGTCGTCAAGAATGCGGGGAGCCATTTCATGCTCTCCAGGCTCCCGGAGTGGGCGCCGTTCCCCGCCGTGCTCAAAGGCAAGGTCCGGCTTACCGGCAGCGATGCCACCAATCCCGTGGCCGTCGGGGATTTGGTTACTTACGAATATTCAGAAACCCCGTCCCTGACGCATCCTGCCAGTATCGTCGAAGTGCTGGACAGGAAGAACTACCTCATAAGGCGTTCCACTAACCTTTCCCGCCAGTCACACGTAATCGCCGCCAATCTGGACAGGGCGTTCATAGTAGTGACCCTCTTTTTCCCAGAGATCAAGCTGCCGTTCCTGGACAGGATACTGCTGACCTGCGAGGTCTATGGCATCCCTGCAACCATCGTCCTGAACAAGGTGGATATATTCAGGACCGAGTTTCCGGAAGAACTTTCCGATTTCCATCGGATATACGAAAGTGCGGGGTATCCTGTCATAGAGACCTCCGCCCTCACCGGGGAGGGAATCGATGTCCTCAGAAGTGCCGTCGGTGGCCCAGATGATGGAAGGATTTGTCTATTCACGGGAGAATCCGGAGTAGGGAAGTCATCCATTATCAAGGCTTTGGATCCATCCCTCGATCCAAAGGTCGGTGATATCTCCATTGCACATCTGCAGGGGAAACACACCACTTCGCTTTATGAGATGTATCCCCTTTCCAGCGGTGGTTTCATCATCGACTCTCCCGGTCTGAGGGGCTTCGGCCTCGTGGACCTCAAGAAAGAAGAGATAGCCCTCTATTTCCCGGAGATGCTCAGGGCCTCAAGGGACTGCCGCTTCACTCCCTGCACCCATACCCACGAGCCGGGCTGCGCCGTCAAGGAGGCCGTGGAAGATGGAAGGATATCCCGCGAGCGCTATAATTCCTATCTGGGGATGCTCGAGGAAGACAAGAAATTCCGCGCCTGATTTGCTTATTACTGTCCAAAAGCATATCTTTGCATCCAATAGTAAAAGGTATTACAATAAAACATGGTACTAGAAAAACAGGTATTCCTGTTCCTTAACATCGTGCATAACAGCATGAAGCAGTGGATTAACGAAACCTTCCGCAACAAGGGCTTCCAGCTTTCTCCGGAGCAGTTCCTGGTGATGGACACTCTCTGGGATGAGGGCGTCCTGACACAGCAGCAGATCGCTGACATCACGATGAGGGACAAGAATTCGATAGTCAAGCTTATAGACGGACTTGAGAACCGCAAACTGGTAAGAAGGGTCTCCAATCCTAATGACCGCCGCCAGAATCTCATCAAGGTGACCCCCCATTCCCTCCGGATAAAGGATGAGGTCGAAGCAGTGGCTTTCGAAGCGGTTACAGGAATACTCGGAGAGATACCGCAGGATGAACTCAAGGTCTTCGTAAAGGTCCTTGCCAAGATGGAAAGCAATATGGATCCATCCTCCGACCTGGAGGCACTGGCGGAAAAATATCCTACTAAAAAGAATTGAAATGGGTAAACTATATGACCTTCTGATGAAGGACTACCGCCTGAAGGAGGGACTGAACGCGTGCATCAACTGCGGCACTTGTACTGCCATATGTCCTGCGGCGGAATTCTATCGCTATGATCCGCGCAGGATTGTGGACATCGTCCAGAGCAAGGATGATGCGGAGATAGAAAAGCTTCTCAAGAGCGATACCATCTGGTACTGCGGCGAATGCATGAGCTGCGTGACAAGATGTCCCAGGAAGAACGCCCCCGGATTGATAATAATGTCACTCCGCAATCTCTCAATTGAACTGGGATATTTCATCGAGTCTGAAAAGGGCCGTCAGCAGTATCTGCTGACCAAGGACCTGTGCTCGAATATCCTGGATTACGGTTACTGCGTTTATCCTCGCCGTTTCGACTATGCCGGGCACCCGGAGGCCGGCAGGGTCTGGGAATGGGAAGAGAAGCATCTTGACGACGTATTCGAGCGGCTTGGAGGCAACCTTGACGGCGAGGGCCCCGGGGCAATGAGGCGAATACCCCAGGAGGACCTGGACCAGATCAGGAACATATTCGACATCACCGGTGCAACCGAGAGGATGGAGAATGTCCGGAAGGCCGGGGAGAAGAAAGCCGCAGAACTGGGAATGACGCTGGAGGAGTTCTCGGAAATGGTTTATAAACAGAGCGATCCCAAACACTTGAACCATTAGGATCATGATCTACGAAGGGAAACAGAAGATCTGGTCGGAGTACCAGAAAGAGATACCGGACGACCACTATTTCTATGTCCGCAGCTGTATCAGGCAGAGTTTCTTCCCAGCTTCGGAAGCGACTTTCCTGGACATCACCAGGAACAAGCTTGGGAAGGACATTTTCGAAACCGAGCACCATACGACCTGCGGCGGGATCGCCTATCACAGCGACACCATCCCTCAGGAGACCGTGATGACCATAATCGCACGCCAGTTCGCACTGATGGCGAAGAACGGCTACGAGAACTATGTGTGCTCTTGCATCACCTCATTCGGGTTGTATTGCGAGACCATGGAGACCTGGAGGGAGTTCCCTGAACTGGAGGCGAAGATCCGGGAGAACCTATGGAAGTCCTGCAAGCTGGAATTCGCCAAGCCGAAGTTCCTTATCCACGCCAGCGACCTGATCTACAAATACAGGAACCTGATTGCAGCCCAGGCTGTAAGGAAGCTGGTGAACGTCCATACCGGCGAGCCTCTCAAGGTGGTCGAGCACATAGGCTGCCATTATTCGAAGATGTTCCCTTCAAAGGGCGTCGGTGGCGCCGAATACCCTTACGTCCTGGTTGGCATGATCGAAGCCTGGGGAGGGGAGATCGTTGATTACCCCGAGCGCAGGCATTGTTGCGGATTCGGTTTCAGGCAGTATTTCATCAAAGGCAACAGGGGATACTCCCTTTCCAATACCCACAAGAAGTTCGAGAGCATGGAACCGTTCAAACCCGACCTGATCATTACGAACTGCCCGGGCTGCCCGTATTTCATGGACAGATGGCAGTATGTAATTGCAGAGTCCACGGGAAAGACATACGGAGAAAACGGTCACGGCATACCGGTGCTTACATATGAGGAAGTCGCCGGACTCGTGATGGGATACGATCCCTGGGATCTGGGCCTCCAGACGCACCAGGTCGGGGTCGAGCCGCTCCTGGACAAGATGGGAGTGGAATATGACCCTGCAAAGAAATATCTTGGTAAGAACGGCAAGGACATCGGTGCCCCGGCGCCCTGTTCCTGTTTGAAATAAATGGTCCCTGAGCATGAAGAATAATATATTGATAATAGGCGGAGGCCCTGCCGGGCTTGAAGCATCAGCCCAGCTCCAGAGGATGGGCTACAATGTCATACTCATAGAGAAGGATTCCGTTCTGGGCGGACATCTCGCCAAATGGGACCGGCTCTTCCCGGACGGTGTGCCGGCGGATGAGGTCCTCAGCGGGCTGATCCACGGCACGGAGGGCGTCAAATTGTTCACCGAGACCGAGATAAGGGCTATCAACCGTCTTGAGAAATCCTACAATGTAAGGCTCACCAACGGTATCACGGTGCTTTCGGATGCCGTGCTGATCGCTTCCGGTTTCGACCTGTTCAACGCTGTCAAGAAAGAGGAATACGGCTACGGAATCTACGATCGCGTTATTACCAATGCCGATTTGGAGGCCTATTTCAAGAACGGTTCCGACAAGAGGATCGACCACCCCAAAAGGATAGGTTTCGTGCATTGCGTCGGCTCACGTGACGAGAAGTCGGGGTGCAGGTCCTGCTCCAAGGTATGCTGCGCCACTGCGGTCAAACAGGCCATTGAGGTGAAGGAAGCTTTCCCGGATGCGGAGGTTTTCTGTTTCTATATGGACCTCCGTCTGTTCGGAAGGCATTATGAGGATCTGTACCTCAAGGCGCAGAAGGAATATGGGGTACGTTTCATCCGAGGCCGTGTTGCGGAAGTTTCCGAGAATATCGACGGTAGTCTTGTCATAAAGGCCGAGGACACCGTGGCCAGCAAACCGCTCAAGGCAACGATGGACCTGCTCGTCCTTATGTCCGGAATGCGCCCCTCTGCTTCCGGGAAGGCGGTCGGAGACTTGCTGGAGATGAGTGTAGAGGAGGACGGTTATTTCGCCGTACGCAGCGGAATAGCGGCGGGACAGAGGAGCCCGCTTCCGGGATTGTTCCTCGCCGGTACAGCCACCGGCCCCAAGACTCTCCCCGAGACACTGGCGGATGCCCGGGCGGCGGCTGTTGAGATTGACAGGTACCTGACGGAGATATTCCCCGATGCCAGGAACTACAAACAACTAGTGCGGGAGAGATGGTAGATTTCGGATTCGGCCTTGTGCCAAGCTCCAGGATGAACCTCGACTTGTTCGACAAGGAGAAATACGAGGAACTGGCTGAAATAGAGCCTGATGTACGTATCTGCATGGCCTGCGGCAGCTGCACTGCGGTCTGTACCGCAGGGAAGTATACCCGGACCAGCCTAAGGGAGGCGATAGAGGACATCAAGAACGCCAGGCCGGAGAAGGCCCTGGAAATGCTCCGGGCCTGCCAGCTTTGCGGCAAATGCTCCATGGTATGTCCGCGGGGTATCAATACCAGGCATCTGATTCTTTCCATAACCAAAGTGTATTCTGCCAAATGACACCTCTGTACCAGTTTCTTGCGGCTCAGGCCGAGGTTCCGGAGGTAATCGACAGGATACCGTCCGGATACAGCCATTTCGTAATCCCGTTCACGATCGGCATCACGTTCTTCCTGTGCTGGATCGGAGTCGGATGCGTCAGGTTGCTTGCGGCGATTCCGAGGAATGACAGGATACGTTTCTGGAAGTCCCTGTTCATTCCGAAAACGATAGTGAAGAATCTGAAAGACCTGTTCGGAGACTGCCTCTTCCATCTGAAGATATGGCAGAGGAAGCCATTGCTCGGATATATGCACTCTGCCATCGCTTTCGGATGGTTCATGATCATAGTCCTGGGACATATAGAGGTCGCCCTCTTCGTTCCGGCTCGCCTGAACGTTTCCAAGGGAGGGCTTTTCTATCCTATCTTCTACAGGTATTTCGTGTGGATGAATCCGGGTCACACGACGCTGAGAGGTTCATTCTTCTTTTTCCTGATGGACTTCTTCTTGCTGTACATCCTTACGGGTATAGGACTGGCAGTTTTCAAGAGGTTCAGGTCCATCGTGCTCGGAATGCGCCATACCACGAAGCCTTCCCTTGCCGACCGTATCGCTCTGTACAGCCTGTGGCTGATCTTCCCGTTGAGGTTGCTGGCCGAGAGTTTTACGGCGGACCTGAGCGGCGGAAGCTTCTTGACGGTAGGTGTAAACCATTTCTGGCATTTCCTTTTCGGTGACAAGCTGATGTTCCTGCCGTTCTGGTGGGCGTATTCCATCAGCCTCGGTCTTTTCTTCGTGGCGATGCCGTTCAGCCGCTACATGCATATTCTTACGGAGGTGCTGTGGATCCTTCTGAGGAATGCGGGAATCAAGCCGCATCATCCTCGGAAAGGTGTTGCTGAGGCGGAAATATACGCCTGCTCCAGCTGCGGCCTTTGCCTGGATGCCTGCCCTATGAATGTCCAGAAGAAGAACCTGAAATACTCGTCAGTGTATTTCATACGGTTTTTGAGGAGGCATAACGAGAAGAAAATCAACGCGATAGCGGACAAGTGCCTGATGTGCGACAAGTGCCATGCACTTTGCCCGGTCGGGGTGGATGCTCCGGCTTTGCGACGCGCTCAGCGCATCACGGTCAACAACTCCCTGCCGTATGACTATTCATATCTGGAATCATTTAATCAAGGCCAGGCGGTAAAAGGCACCGTGGCTCCCTGCGCTTCGCGCCCTAACCGGGTAAATGGTCGCCCCGGTGCATTACCGCCTGACCAAGTATCTGCAGATTGCAAATTGTCAGGCATAAGTCCGGCAGCTGATCCGGCGGAAAAAACTGACTCGCCTGTTGCAGCCGACACCATGAAACCTGAGGTGCTGTATTTCGCTGGATGCATGACGCATCTTACACCCAGGATAATCAAGGCGGTAGAAAAGGTTTTCAAAGCCGCAGGAGTGGAATATGCCTTTGCCGACAGGGAAGGAGGCATCTGCTGCGGCAGGCCTCTGATGCTGGCCGGCAAGACGGAGGCGGCTGCCAAGGTGATCGAGGCCAACAAGAAGATGATAGAGGAATCCGGTTGCACGACCCTTGTGCTGTCCTGCCCCATCTGCTACAAGATATTCAGGGAAGAATACCACCTCGAGGGCATCAAGGTCGTCCATTATACCCAGTTCATCAACGACCTGATCGCATCCGGAAGGCTCCCCGTGAGCAAATCCGATGAGAAGATTGTATACCACGATCCCTGCGAACTTGGCCGTGGTTGCAATGTCTATTTCGAGCCCAGGGCTGCCCTGGACCAGGTCGGCACTTTGGTAAAAGCAGCCAAGGAATATGATGAAAGCATCTGCTGCGGAGGAAGTCTCGGCAGCCTGACACTCGACACAAGGGACAGGGCGAAGATTTCCGAGTCATCGCTGGATAATCTCCTTGCCAACAGTCCTGAAACCATAGTGACTGCTTGTCCCCTGTGTCTCAAGACCTTCTCGGGAGCGGTTTCGAATTCTAAACATAAGGATATCCGTGTGGCCGTTAAGGATTTCGCAGAGGTCATCTGCAGATAATTCCGTTTTTTTGTCTATATTGAGGCAAACTTGACAAATAAACCTATCATGAAAAGATTTTTGATTGCTGCAGTTGCCGTGATGATTACGGCAGGAATGTGTGTATTCGCCCAGCCCAAACCGGGACGCGCAGGGAAGTCTGATTCCGAGAAGAAGGAAGAAGCCGAGAAGCCGGCGCCTGAATTGAAAGTTACCCCAGGGATGTTCGGGGTGGCCCATAACGAAAAAGACTGGTACTTCGATATTCCGGACAGTCTGCTCGGGCGTCGTATACTAGCAGTGACCAGATACGTAAGTAATACTCCGGGCTCCTCTCAGTACGGAGGTGAAGAGGTTACCGAGAGCATGGTATACTGGGAGAAGGCTTCCAATGGCAATATGCTCCTGCGTGTCGATGCCCTTACGATCCAGGCGGATGAAGGCCAGGAGATAGAGAAAGCCGTAAAGGTCAGTTCCGAGAATCCCATCATAGCATCATTCAAGCCGGAGAGCAAGTCTTCACCCGGATGCACCAGGGTCAAGGTGACAAGCCTTTTCGAGGGTGACAACCAGGCATTCTCCCTGAGCAGCATGTCCAAGAGGTCGATGAACCTTGGCGGAATCAAGGGAGATGCAAGTTTCATCGAGAGTATCCGCACCTATCCTATCAATACGGAAGTTACTGTTACCAAGACATATACCTATAACCAGCCCACTCCCGGTGCCGGCGGATCCGGAGGACCGGCACGTACCCAGTCGCTTCCTGCGGGAAGGGAGGCCGGTACGGTGACGCTGGTCTTGAACACCTCGATGGTGCTTCTCCCGGAAAAGCCGATGCAACCCCGTCTCTTCGACGCCAGGGTCGGTTATTTCGCAGACGGATACAGTAAATTCACCGATGACCAGCAGGGCGTGGAAAATGTCCGTTTCATCACCAGGTGGCGTCTCGAGGCCCGTCCGGAGGATGTGGAGAAGCAGAAGAGGGGAGAGCTTGTCGAACCCGTCAAACCGATCATCTACTATATCGACCCTGCTACCCCCAAGCAGTGGCGCAAGTACCTGATCGCGGGAATCAACGACTGGCAGGTCGCTTTCGAGCAGGCTGGCTGGAAGAATGCAATCCGCGGAGAGGAATGGCCAGAGGATAATCCCGACATGAGCCTTGAAGATGCCCGTTTCTCCGTAATCCGTTACCTGGCTTCACCTACGGCAAACGCCTATGGACCAAACGTCCACGATCCCCGTTCCGGAGAGATAATGGAGAGCCATATCGGTTGGTATCATAACGTGATGACCCTGGTCCATGACTGGTATCAGGTACAGGTCGGTGCAGTGGATCCCCGCGCCAGGAAAATCAAATTTGACGAAGAGCTCATGGGCGACCTGATCCGTTTCGTATCCTCGCACGAGGTCGGCCACACCCTCGGCCTGCGTCATAATATGGGATCCAGCAACCAGACTCCGGTCGAGAAGCTCCGTGACAAGGAATGGGTGGAAAAGAACGGCCACACCATCAGCATAATGGACTACGCCCGTTTCAACTATGTCGCACAGCCGGAGGACAACATCGGCAAGGAAGGTCTGTATCCGAGGATAAACGACTACGACAAATGGGCGAGCGAATACGGCTACAAACCGACGTATCTCAAGACTCCGAAGGAGGACCATCTCTATTGGAACAAGGTCATCATCGACAGGCTCGCTGCCAATCCGAGGCTCTGGTTCGGAGGAGAGGGAAGTGATTCCGATCCCCGTGCACAGCGCGAGGACCTCGGAGACAATTCCATGAAAGCCAGTACTTACGGCATCATGAACCTTAAGCGTATCATCGGGCTGCTGCCTGAATGGAACGTTGAGGAGGGTGACCAGTACAGGAATGTCAACAGGATGTACACCGCCCTTGTCGGACAGTACAACCGTTATCTTGGTCACGTCGCAGCCAATATCGGAGGCCGTTTCGTTACCTACAAGAGCATTGAGCAGACTGGGCCGGATGTATATCAGGCCGTCCCCAAGGCTCAGCAGAAGGAAGCTCTTGACTGGCTCAACGAGAATCTGTTCAAGAAACCCACCTGGCTGGTCGAGGTCCCTTATATATTCAACCTCACCGACCGTCCCGACAGTTACCTTTATTCCTCGGTCGACAATGTCGTGAGTGCCGGGAATCTGCTTAATCTCCAGAAACTCTCCCGCCTGGAGCAGTTCGCCCAATACGATCCATCCAACTATAAGCCGGAAGAGTATCTGTCCGACCTTACCGGGATGATATTCGAGGAACTGTATAAGGGGAGGGCTACCGACAGCTACCGCCGTTACATACAGCGCCGTTTCGTCAATGCTGCCATCGAGGCGGTTAACGGCAGGGGCGCTGACGGAACCGACGGGAAGGCCCTTATTCTCAGGACCCTGACGGACCTTCAGAAGAAGGCATCCAAGGCCAAGTCTTCCGACAAAGCTACCGAAGCCCATTGGCAGGACCTGGCCAGGACTATCGAGAAGGCGCTCAAGTAATCGAGTTATAACTTACCCAGGATTGAGGACTTGTACTTGACTGTCTGGTACAAGGACCTGAATAACAGATGGGCGTAATACGCCGCGAACAGGAGGTGCACCTTGACCCTCGAAGGGACTGGTGTGCCTCCTGTCTTTTCTACCAAGAGCAGTCCCAGGAACCAGGCGGCGAAGAAAGCCAGGACACAACCGATGTTGGAGTCGCGCATTTCCCTTGTAGCTGTGGCTCCGGTATAGATGCCGTCCCAGGTGAAGGCGGGGCAACCGAGCAGGGGAATGACTGCCAGCCACGGGATGAAGTCCCGGGCGGCACCGACTACGGTACTGTCCGCAGTCATCAGCCTGAACATCGGTATCCCCGCGAGCGAATATATCCCTATGAATAAAACACCTATTCCCATGCTCCAGATGAAGGTCCATTTGACGGTCTCCCTGAGATTTCCCGGATTGCTTGCTCCGATGAATCTTCCGGTCAACGCTTCTCCGGCGAATGCGAATCCGTCGGTGAAGTAGGAGAATATCAGCATCAGTTTCATCATGATGGAGCACATGGCGAGATAGGTGTCGCCGAAGCGGGCGGAGATGGCGGAGAAAGCGAGGTAGACGGCCATGAGGCACAGTGACCGGATGAACAGGTCCCGGTTCACCGTGAAGAACTCCTTCAATAAGTTGATTTGTTCATATGAGTCCGACGGCAATGCCCCGGGGCGACCATTTACCCGGCTAGGGCGCGAAGCGCAGGGAGCCCCGGGGCCCTTTGCCGTCGGACCATCATAAATAGCTTTATACTTGAGTAGTACTAACGCAGCGGCGAAGAGCAGTCCGGTGTACTGTGCGATAATGGTGCCCCAGGCGATTCCGGCGAAACCGATCCCACGGAATGACGTCCACGGGATTCCCAGCGCCAGAAAGATGCTGCACAGTATGTTCACTCCGTTGACGACCACATCGGTCAGCATCGAGGAGAAAGTGTCCTGCATCCCGATGAACCAGCCCTTCAGAACCATAAGGCTCAAAGTGGCCGGAGCAGCCCACACCCTTATATAGAAATACTTCAGGGCCAGGGCCTTGACTTCTTCAGAACAATTGACGAACAAGAATATCAGCTTCTGGAAAGGCCATTGGATTGCCAGAAGGACCAGTGCTGCGAGAAGCGCGGCGCGAAGGCCTCTCTTCAGGATTATGGCACAACCTGTCAGGTCCTCCCGGCCGAAAGCCTGGGCCGTCATTCCTCCGGTTCCTGCCCTCAGGAACCCGAAGTTCCAGTACATCAGGTCGAACATCAGGGAGCCGATCGAAATGCCCCCGATAAGGGCTGCGGCCGATGAGTCAAGATGGCCGGCAACTGCTATGTCGACCAGGCCTACCAGCGGCACGGTCAGGTTGGCCAGTATGCTCGGCAGTGCGAGACGGAGTATTTCCTTGTTCAGCGGGCTCAAGTAAGTTCGAATTCTTCAGGGGTGAGGATATCTGGCATGGTCAAATGATCGGACAATCCTTTTTTGATCCTGAAATCACGTGGATTGTGTGTTATAATGACGGAGCATCTGTTTGCGACGGCACATGCGAACTGCATCAGGTCTTCGAAATCAGGACCGTCCAACAGGTAAGCCTGCTGCAATTGGCCGTTATCCATCGGCACGATTTCAACTATCGATGAAATCTGCTTCAGCGTCGGCACGATGAGAGGGGCGGGAACGGTTTTTCGAAGCACGTAAGCGATGTCCGCTATCGCAAGGGTTGACATGCATACTTCCAATTCTCCGTTTTCCTGCTTCTGCAGAATACGTGCGGCCGCATCATAGCCGGGTCTCTCCTGAATCAGGTCCAGCATGATGTTCGTGTCGAAGAATACGCGACGCTTCATTTTGAAAGGATGTAGCTAAGTCTCTCGTCTTCAATATTCTCCGGGGTCATGACGGGCTTGGCCATCCCTATCAGGGACAGAATACGCCTGTCCGTTACTCCTTCAGGTGCTGGGAGATCCTCAGACAGAGCGGTTTCCTCAAGTATTTCTTCGATATACCGCTTGAGTGAAACTCCTTTTCTCTTAGCCTTGAAACTCAGGGCAAGGAGGGTAGGAGCTTTGATATCTATGAGTTTTCTGGTTGTCGCCTCTTGCATTGTATATACTTTTTAGCGAAGATATATACAATATCTCAATTAAGCAACTACCCCTTCTTGAAATATTTCCCTATCACGGGGAGGGTGGAAAGGGGAAGGTCACGCTTGATTATCAGTCCGCAGCAGGCAAGGATCAGCAGGATGTTCACTCCCAGTGCGGGCCACTTTGAAAGATGCCCGTTGACATAGACCATACCCGCGTATAAGACTGCGGCTGCAAGGACATAGATTAAGATGTCCATCAGAGGATAGTCGATGCGGTACTTCTTCTGGCCGACGAAGTACGAGAGCAGGGTGGCGGTTCCATAACCCCCGACACCAGCCCAGGCACAGGCCATATAACCTATCTTGGGAATGAAAATGATGTTTATAGCGAACAGCACCAGGCAGCCTATTCCGGAAAACACCGCTCCCCATAGGGTTTGGTCGGTGAGCTTGTACCAGAAGGACAGGTTGAAATATACGCCCATCAGGATCTCGGCTCCCATCACAATGGGTACGACCTTAAGTCCCACGCGGTAGTCTTCACCGATGATGTATTTCAGGATATCCATGAAACCGACAACGCAGAGGAAGGCCAGCAGAGTGAAGATTATGAAGTACTTCATGGCCTTGGCATAGGTCTCCTTGCTGTCCCTTTCGGTCGAACTGCCGAACACGAATGGCTCGTAGGCATAGCGGAACGCCTGGGTGATCATGGCCATAATCATCGCAATCTTGATGGAGGCTCCGTAGATGCCCAGCTGTGCAGCTCCGTCCTCACCCTTGTAGACATAGGGGAAGATGATCTGCGAAGCCGTCTGGTTGAGGATTCCTGCGATGCCGAGCACCAGGATGGGCCAGCTGTATGAGAGCATCCTCTTCATCAGGCTCCAGTCGAAACCGTGCCGGAACTCCTTCAGCTCCCGGATGAAGAAGAGGGTCATGAAAGCGGTGCAGAAGAGATTGATATAGAAGACCCAGCCGACCTGGATTCCGTTGTCGTAGATGCCGAACGGGTTGAGACCGAGTTTCGGGAGGAATACGAAATACAGGAGGTTCAGGAATATGTTCAGGAATATGAATCCGAGTTTCAGGGCTGCGAACTTGATGGGACGTTTCTTATACCTGAGATAGGCGTAGGGGATGCACTGGAAAGCGTCGATCGCGACTGTCGCGGACATTGTCCATATGTAATCCGGATGGTCCGGATAACCCATGGCTGTGGAAATGGGTTTCAGGAATCCGACCACCAATGCGATGAAGAGCACAGAGGTTGTGAGGACGGCGGTCAGGATAGTGGAATACACCTTGTCGGGATCCTCTCCTTCCTTGTTCGAATACCGGAAGAAGGTCGTCTCCATTCCGTAGGTCAGGATCACCAGCAGCAGGGCGGTGTAGGCGTAAAGGTTCGTGACAACCCCGTAACCGCCGCTGGACGCATTGATTACGTATGTGTAGATAGGGACCAGAAGGTAGTTCAGGAACCTTCCGACAATGCTGCTCAGACCGTAGATCGCCGTATCCTTGGCCAATGATTTCAGATTTGCCATTCGCTTGCCGTTAGACAGTGCTAAGATAGCAATTATTCTCTTATCTTTGCAGTGCAATATGAGCCTATATTCATTTTACAGGATTTCAAAACCGTCGGCGGACAAAGTACCGGCGGAAGCCGTGCAGGGGGAGTACCGCAGGCTTAGGAACCGTACTTTCTGGGGTGTTACGGCTGCCTATGCTCTCTATTACGTGTGCCGGATGGCGATGGCGGTCGTGAAGCAGCCGTTGATTGACGGAGGCATATTCAGTGCCGCCCAGCTCGGTATCATAGGCTCAGCCTTCTATTTCGTATATGCTGCCGGGAAGTTCGCGAACGGATTCATCGCTGACTATTGCAATATCAAGCGTTTCATGGCTACCGGCCTGCTGGTTTCCACCGTCGTGAACCTCCTTATGGGTGTCCTGGGTCTGGCCCATGGCTGGTGGAACATACCTTCCGCAGTCCTGTTTTTCATCTTCGCGCTCGTCTGGGGCGTGAACGGCTACTGCCAGTCGATGGGCGCGCCTCCCGGAGTGATCAGCCTCTCGAGATGGTTCCCTCTCAACCGAAGGGGAACGTTCTACAGTATCCTCAGCGCCACTCCATATCTCGGCAAGTCGATTTCTGTGTTCTTCCTCGGCCTGGTGGTCGGTTGGATCGGCTGGGAATATGGATTCATCTTCTCCGCCATTGCCGGTGTCATAGGTTCTGCAATCATCCTGATATTCGTTTCGGACACTACCGAGAGCCGGGGGCTTCCTTCCATTCAGGAATTGACAGGTGATGTACCACGCAAGACGGACACCCTTCCCACCAAGGAGCACCAGAAGATGGTCGTCAGGCATCCGGGAATATGGATTATCGCTCTCTCCAGCGCTTTCGTCTATATTACCCAGCACGCGATAAGCGAATGGGGAGTGCTGTTCCTCCAGAAGGGAAAGGATTATTCCCTTGCATCAGCGACTCAGATCATAGCATTCTCCGAAGCCTTCGGAATCGCCGGGACGGTTCTTGCCGGATGGCTGTCGGACAGGGTGTTCAAGGGCAACCGCTTCATCCCTGTGCTGATTTCCGGCATAGTCTGCCTGTTTGCCCTGGCGGCATTCCTTTTCACCAAGGGCAATTATGTTATGAATATAGTTTATGTGGCAGTGTTCAGCCTGGCTATCGGTGTGGTCTATTGCACGGTGGCAGGTTTGATGGCCCTTGACATAGTGTCACGTAAAGCTACCGGAGCTGCACTCGGCATGGTCGGCCTGGCCAGCTATGCAGCTGCAGGCATCCAGAATGTGGTAAGCGGTTTCATGATCGGGGCGGGGGACTTCGATTTCCGTCCTGTCTCGGTTTTCTGGCTGGTAGCCTGCCTGCTTTCCTTCATGATCCCGGTGCTGTCGTGGCGCCTTCTTAAAAGACAATCGATTTAAATGATGATGCGCGGATTCTGGACTGTTTTGATGCTCGTCTTCTCGAACATTTTCATGACATTCGCATGGTACGGCCACCTCAAGCTCAGCGAGATGAAGATCTCGACCGGCTGGCCGTTGATTCTTGTGATACTGTTCTCCTGGGGAATCGCTTTCTTCGAGTACTGTCTTACCGTACCTGCCAACAGGATAGGTTTCACTTCTAACGGAGGGCCTTTCAATCTCCTTCAGCTGAAAGTGATCCAGGAGGTCATCTCACTGACCGTTTTCTCACTCATAGTGCTGTTCGTATTCAAGGGACAGTCCATCCAGTGGAACCATATCGTCGCTTTTGTCTGCCTTGTCCTGGCTGTATTCTTCGTGTTCCTGAAATAAAGGTTGCAGGTGGTCAGGGTAATCATATTGGACTTCGACGGGACTCTCGGTGACACCAGGGCCAACATCGTGCTGACGATGCGTCAGACCTTGAAGAAGCGAGGGTATCCCGTGGCCGATGAGGACACCATTGCTGCTACGATTGGACTGCCTCTGGAGGAAGGGTTCAGGCAATTGCTCCCGGGAATATCCGAGACCGAGACCGCCGCCTGTGCCGCGACATACAGGGAAATATTCGAAACCAACAGGAAACTGTTGATTCCCAAGCTGTTCCCCGAAGTGAGAGAAACTCTTGCCATACTGAAGGAAGAAGGGTATGTCCTGACGATAGCATCGTCCAGGAGCTCCAGGTCTTTGAAAGGCTTCCTTTGCGATATGGAGATCGACGGCTACATTACCTATATCCTGGGTGCTGACAATGTCAGGCTGGCAAAACCGGATCCGGAGCCTGTTTTGAAAACACTGTCCGATCTGGGATTTGCTGCGGGTGAAGCGCTTGTCGTAGGGGACATGCCCGTCGACATCCTTATGGGGAAACGTGCCGGAGCCCTTACCTGCGGAGTGACTTACGGCAATTCCACCAGGGATGCTCTTCTCGCATCCGGAGCGGACTACGTGATAGATGACTTTGGATCCCTCCTGCCGTTATTGCGATGAAGTCAGACAAACTGTCCGGTCACCTGTCGATAGCAGGAGCCTATACGATCTTCGGCCTTAACATCGTATTCTGCAAGGATATAGCCAATTCCGAAGCAGTTTCTCCGATAGTGCTCTTCACATTGAGGGCGCTTGGGGCATCGGCCCTGTTCTGGCTTCTCTCCATATTCACACCTAAGGAAAAAGTGGAGAGGGGAGATTTCCCGAAGATCGCTGCGGCTTCGTTCGTGGGCCTGTTCGTTCCCCAGCTGACTTTCCTCAAGGCCATTACAATGGCCACAACCATCGACACCGCGATCATGGGTACCCTCGGTCCCATATTCACGATGATATTCGCCTTCCTGTTCCTTGGAGAACCGATTACCGGCAAGAAGGCAGGGGGAGTGGCGCTGAGTTTTGCAGGAGTCATATTCCTTATTTTCAACTCGGTCCATACCGGAGGTGTTTCTGCCACATCTCCTTTGGGTATAGTTTTCCTGCTCCTGAACTGCCTGAGTTTCTCGCTTTACCTCGGAGTTTTCCGGCCCCTGATCTCGAAATACAGCGTAGTGACCTTCTCGAAATGGACATTCCTGTTCTCGCTGCTGCTGTCGCTGCCTTTTTCGTACAAGGGTCTTGTGACTACTGATTTCGCGGCGGTTCCTTCGCTTGTCAGATGGGAGATCGGCTATCTCGTATTCTTCGCCACGTTCGTGGCGTATTTCCTGATTCCCTTCGGGCAGAAGCATCTGAGACCGACCCTCGTCAGCATGTACACCTATCTTCAACCCATAATCGCAGCAATCGTGAGCATCTGGGCCGGAATGGATGTCATCACCTGGCAGAAACTCGCCGCTACGGTCCTCATCGTCGGCGGAGTAATCCTGGTCAGCCGCAGCCGAGCCGCGACTGTGTCGCAACGTCCCTCCTGATCTTCTTGACCGTGAGATGTAATATATTGAAGGTGAAAGAGCTGTTTGCGTATTTGGCTTATTATTAATCAGTTATATCTCACGCCTAAATCGAGTTTTTTTATATCTTTAAGGTTGTATTAAGTATATATCATCATGAAAAAGATTATCATGTTGCTGTTGGCTGCCATGGCTCTGGCCTCGTGCAAGACTTTGGAGGAGATACCGTTCGAGGAAATGAAGAATTATTTCTTCAGGAATGATGCAAATATCCCTGAGGATATACGGATAGACTCCCGGGAAGAGTTCGACAGCCTTTTCGGCGCGGCGGCATTCATGGGGCAAGGCGGAGAACCCACTCCGGTGGACTTCTCACGCGAGATTGTCCTGGCTGTCGTGAATCCGGTTACCGATGTCGCTACCGTACTGGATCCCGTTTCCGTTGTCAGGAAGGGAAATACTCTGGTATTTACTTGCAAAGAGACTACCGGGGATAAGCAGACGTGGACCATGCAGCCTGTCCTGCTGGTGAAGGTCGACCGCTCGAACGATCCCGGTGCAGCCAGGGTTGAAAAGATAAAGTGACCTTTTAAATCTTGACGCTGTGCCAGTGCGGGCCGAAACGCTCGAATGAAGCGCGGTCGAGCATCTCCCGGTCGTCAGGATGGGCGATTGAGATCAGCAGCTTGGCACGCTCCTGAAGGGATTTGCCGTAGAGATCGACGGCACCATATTCGGTGATGATCCAATGAGCATCCGCCCTTGGGGTGACGACTCCCGCTCCCGGGTTGAGGAAGGGGACTATCTTGGCCTTGCCCTTGTTGGTCCTTGACGCGAAGGCCGTCATGGAGACGCCGCCCTCCGACATAATCGCTCCCTTTACGAAGTCAAGCTGGCCTCCGGTGCCGGAGAAGATGCGTGTGCCGATCGAGTCGGCGCTTATCTGACCTGTCAGGTCTACCTCGGTGGCGGAGTTTATGGCCATCATGTTCGGATTGCGGGAGATGGTCCAGGGGTCGTTGACATATTTGATGTCCTTCATCAGGACGTCGGGATTGTGGTCGATGAAAGAATACACGTCCTGCGAACCAAGGAGGAAGGAGGCCACGATCTTGCCCTTGTCGATGGCCTTGTTGGCTCCGGTCACGACGCCTTTCTTGATGAGACGGAGGATTCCGTCGGCGAACATTTCCGTATGGACTCCAAGGTCCTTGTGGTCTGTCAGCTGGGCTGCCAGGGCGTTGGGAAGCGCTCCGATGCCCATCTGGATGCAGGCTCCGTCGGGAACCAGCTCCGCGCAGTTCTTTCCGATGAGAATCTCGGTCGGGGTCGGTTCCGCGAAATCCTTGGTAACCAGGGGAGTGTCATCCTGGACAAGATAGTCGAAGGCATCGAGTGTAACCAGGTCTCCGTATGCGAACGGAACGTTGGGATTGATCACACCGATCTTCACCCTTGCAGTTTCAATGGCCGCGATCGAGCAGTCCACCGAGGTTCCGAGTGAGACCATTCCGTTCTCGTCGGGAAGCGAAACCTGGACCATGGCGGCACCGAGCTTGATGGCACCGCTGCGGTATAGTTTCTGGGATTCTCCGAGATGGACGGGGAGATAGTCGGCATAGCCTGAATTGACATTCGCACGGACATTGGGACCTATGAAGAAGCCCTGCTCAAAGAATATTCCCATATACTTCGGGTCCGAATAAGGAGCCGGCCCTTCAGTGTGGAAATGATGGAAATGCAGGTCTTCGACCTCATGGGCCTCCGCCCTTCTCACGAGGGCATCAATAAGGATATGAGGTACACTTGCAACGCTGCTCAGGTGTATGTGGTCACCGGATTTGACAGCCATTACGGCTTCGTCAGCGGAAACGTATTTGATTTCTTTCATACGGCAAAGATAGCCTTTTTTTGTTATTTTTGCAGCCTATGGAGAATAAGGATAACAAACTGAAAGCCTTTGAGAGAGCTCTGGATGTTATGGACCGCCTGCGGGCAGAGTGTCCGTGGAACCATGCCCAGACCATCGACACTTTGAGACCCATGACCGTCGAGGAGGTCTACGAACTCAGCGATGCGGTCCTGAAGAAGGATGAGAAAGCATTGGAAAAGGAGCTTGGAGACGTATTCCTCCACGTGATCTTCTATGCCAAGATCGCGGAGGAGGAAGGAAGATACGATATCGCCGATGTTCTCAACAAGTTGTGTGAAAAGATGATCTACCGTCATCCACATGTCTTCTCGACCACGAAGGTGGCTGACGCGGAGGAGGTGTCTACCAACTGGGAGATGCTCAAGGCGAAGGAAAAGGGTGGCAATAGGCGTATCCTTTCCGGTATTCCGGATTCCCTGCCTCCGATCCTGAAGGCTTATTCCATGCAGGACAAGGCCAGAGGAGTGGGTTTCGACTGGGAAGAGAAGCAGCAGGTCTGGGACAAGGTCAAGGAGGAACAGGCAGAACTCGAAACGGAGTTCAACTCGCTCGACGCCGCTGTAACCGATGAGGAACGGAAGGCTGCATATGAGAGGGCCGAGGAAGAGCTGGGTGACTTCATGTTCGCGACAGTAAATGCCGCCCGTCTGTATGGAATCGATCCGGATACGGCTCTAAACCGCGCCTGTGACAAGTTCCGCCGCCGTTTCACGTATCTGGAAGAGAACACTATCCGCCGGGGCCGTGACCTGCACGACATGACCCTTGCCGAGATGGATGCCATCTGGGATGAAGGTAAGGCCAAAGGCCTTTAGCAGTAAGGACTTGATTAATTTCAGGTTATTGCCTATCTTTGCAAAATGTCAGTTTACAGGTTAGTTGAGGTTTTGAGTAAAAGGGACTTGAGACGTTTCGTCAAGTTTCCCGATGAACTGTACAGGGACTGCCCCCAGTATGTTCCCGCCCTGCATTCCGACCAGATAAAATCCCTTACGAAGATTTCCACCCTGTCATACTGCTCGCGCAAGATGTGGATGGCGCTCGACGGAAAGAAAGTGGTCGGCCGCATCTGCGGAATGATAAACCCCCGCTACAATGCCCTGTATGACAAGAAGAGGGCCCGTTTCGGCTGGTTCGATGCGATAAACGACATGGAGGTGGCCAGGATGCTTCTGGAAGCCGCCGAGTCGTGGGCGATGGAGAACGGCATGACCGAGATCCATGGCCCGCTTTACTACAACACCCTCGGCAAGCAGGGAATGCTCATCGAAGGATTCGAGAATATCCCTCCGTTCAACTGCATCTACAATTATCCTTATTACAACGACTTCATGAAGGAGTTCGGTTATGTAAAGGAATGCGATTGGGTGCAGTACAAGGTCAGGGCCAACCAGGAACCCCAGGAGAAGATCCAGCGTATCGCCGGAATCCTCAAGGAAAGGTATAACCTCCATGAGGGGAGCCTCGACAAGTTGAAGAAGGATCCTGAGAAGGTCAGGTATTTCTTCGATGTATACAATGAGAGTTTTGCAAAGGCCGTCTACAATTTCATCCCCTTTACCAAAGAGGAGATCGACGAGGAGGCTGCAGCGGTGCTCAAGTTTGTCACAGACAAGACGAGCAGCATAATATTTGATGAGAACGAGGAGCTGGTGGGCTTCGGTATCACTTTCCCGACCATATCCCCGGCATTGCAAAAGGCTAAGGGTCACCTGTTTCCGTTCGGCTGGTGGTATCTCCTGAGGGCCATGCACGAATATGACACCGTGGACCTGATGCTCAATGGTGCTGTGCCTAAATGGCAGAACAAGGGGGTTTCCTCGATCTATCATTGTACGATGTCCGCCAAGTATCGCGAGCAAGGTACCAAGTGGGCCATCACCAATCCCCAGATCGAGTCCAACGGTCCCGCGAATGTCTGGGGAAAATATGAAAACGAGTTGTTCATGCGGCGCAGATGCTACGTGAAGGAACTTTAAACAGAACTGATTATGGCAGAGAATACTCTGGTGGACAAGATCCTGGCGCTCCAGGACAAATATAACTCACTGCAGGCCCAGCTTTCGGACCCTGCGGTGATCGCCGACATGAAGAAATACGTCCAGCTCAACAAGGACTACAAGCAGCTGGAACCTATCGTCAAGACCGGCCTCGACTACAAGAAGAAGGTAGAAGAGCTCGCCGAGGCCAAGGACATCATGATCAATGAGAAGGACGAGGACCTCAGGGAGATGGCCCGCGCCGAGATCGCTGACCTCGAACCTCAGATCCCTCAGCTCGAAGAGCAGATCAAGATACTCCTTATACCTGCGGATCCCGATGATGCGAAGAATGCGATCGTGGAAATCCGTGGCGGTACCGGAGGTGACGAGGCCGCGATCTTCGCCGGAGACCTGTTCAGGATGTATTCAAAGTTTGCCGAGAAGAGGGGATGGAAGCTGGAGGTCAATGATGCTACTCCCGGAACTTCCGGAGGTTTCAAGATGATAGTCTTCAAGCTCTCTTCGAATGACGAGGGAGTATACGGAATAATGAAATACGAGTCCGGTGTACACCGTGTCCAGCGTGTCCCCCAGACCGAGACCCAGGGCCGTATCCAGACTTCCGCCGCTTCGGTGGCGGTCTTCCCCGAGGCCGGAGAGTTCGATGTCGACCTCAAGTGGGAGGATATCCGTCTCGACCTGTTCTGCGCATCCGGTCCCGGAGGCCAGGGTGTGAACACCACCTATTCCGCCGTCAGGCTCACCCACCTTCCTACCGGACTGGTGGTCCAGTGCCAGGAGGAACGTTCCCAGCTCAAGAACAAGGACCGCGCTTTCGAGGAACTCAGGACGCGTCTTTACAACCTTGAGCACCAGAAGTATCTCGACGAGATCGGTGCCAAGCGCAAGACCATGGTGTCCACGGGAGACCGTTCCGCGAAGATACGTACCTACAACTATCCTCAGGGCCGTGTTACCGACCACAGGATCAACTGGTCGATGTACAACCTCCCCGTGTTCATGGACGGGGACATCCAGGAATGCATCAACCAGCTCCAGATAGCAGAAAACGCCGAACGACTCAAGGAAGCCGGCGATTGATTATAAACCAAGTGTACTAGGAAACCACTCAAAAAACTAGGATGTCAAAAAACAGTTTTTCTTCAGCTTTCGTGCTGATGGCAGTACTTTTCACGGTCTGCCTTATCTCATCAAACCTTTTTGCTGCAAAGGTATTCGCCATCGGCAAGGTGGCCCTTCCTTGCGCCGTGCTGATCTTTCCGATCTCGTATATCCTCAATGATTGTTTCACTGAGGTATGGGGATACCGCAAGGCGCGTCTCGTGATATGGATGGCTTTTGCCATGAACCTTTTCGTGGCCCTCGTGGCCCAGCTGGCGGTCATCCTCCCTTCGGCCTCTTTCTGGACAGGAGGGGAGCACTTCGACTTCGTGTTCAAGATGGCCCCGAGGGTGCTTCTGGCCTCGCTTCTGGCTTTCCTGGCCGGATCGACCTTCAACGCTTATGTGCTGAGCAAGATGAAGGTCGCACAGCAGGGGAAGGGTTTCTCTCTCAGGGCGATCGTCTCCTCCCTGGCAGGCGAATGCCTGGATTCATTGATCTTCATGCCTATCGCTTTCTGGGGGACTCCCGTCAAGAACCTTGCCTGGATGATGCTGTGCCAGGTGTCGTTCAAGGTCCTCTATGAGATCCTGATACTTCCCGTTACCGCAGCTGTGGTCAGGAAACTCAAGGCCATCGAGGCCGAGGACGTATACGACCGCAATATCCGTTACAACCCTTTCAAGATATTTGATTTCTGATTATGGACAGGAAAAAAGAAGGACTTGCGGCCCTCGGCCACGAGACCAGATACAAGATGGATTATGCCCCGGAAGTGCTCGAAACCTTCGAGAACATGCATCCCGGGAGGGACTATTGGGTACGTTTCAACTGCCCTGAGTTCACCACTCTCTGCCCCATCACAGGGCAGCCGGATTTCGCTGAGATAAGGATCAGCTACATCCCCGACATCAGGATGGTGGAGAGCAAGAGCCTGAAACTGTACCTGTTCAGCTTCAGGAACCACGGAGGTTTCCATGAGGACTGTGTCAACATAATCATGAATGACCTGATCAAACTCATGGATCCGAAGTACATCGAAGTGCTTGGCCTGTTTACTCCCAGAGGAGGGATATCCATCCATCCTTACGCCAATTACGGCCGTCCGGGGACCGATTATGAGGCTCTGGCCCGGCAGCGTTTCTCCACGCATGAGTGACAATTTGTCAGCCTGATAGGCTTGGCATAACATTCGTTGTTTGATTCGAGGCTGGCTGATGTCAGCCCCGAATTGTTATTGTAATCAAATAAGGAGAAAAGAATATGGGAAAAATCATCGGAATCGACCTTGGAACCACCAATTCGTGCGTTTCGGTCATGGAAGGCAACCAGCCTACCGTCATAATCAACAATGAGGGAGAGAGGACAACTCCCTCGGTCGTGGCTTTCACCGACGGCGGTGAGAGGAAGATCGGTAATCCTGCAAAACGTCAGGCCATCACCAATCCCCAGAACACCGTCTTCTCTATCAAGAGGTTCATGGGCGAGACTTACGACCAGGTGACCAAGGAGGTCAACCGCGTACCCTACAAGGTTGTCAGGGGCGAGAACAACACTCCGCGCGTGGATATCAACGGCAAGCTCTATTCCCCTCAGGA
>JAEEGK010008235.1_pt1 | contig 24659 bp, 17 predicted proteins | sample 8958771 | NCBI WGS metagenome assembly JAEEGK01 (sample SAMN16246547, study PRJNA631951) | gut metagenome | biome: gut microbiome; feature: rumen; material: SC-attached | host: Bos | place: Iran: Karaj | collected 2018-10
CACCTAGGAGCTTATGCCGGCTCTCATGATGGCAATTGTCGTGTGGTGGGAAAGTGTTTGCAGCGGGTAAGTTTATGCAGCAGCTAAGTGGTTGATAGATAGTTAATTACTGGAAAGAGAATCGGCGAATTTCGACGATTCTCTTTCCGGGAAAGTGTTGATAGTCAGGAGGTTAAGTGCTGCAGAATCATCATGCTGGCACCCCCGTCCCGGCACCACCCCACAGCGCCCCCGTCCCGGCTCCACCTAACTGGCACCCCGTCCCGGCACCACCCCACAGCACCCACCCCGCTAGCGTTATTTCCAGCGGAAGTTCTGGGGGCCGGCGGCGATTTCAAAGTGGCATTTGACAATGCCGAGGTCGATGTGGGTGTAGCCGAAGATGGAGGGTTTTGCGATGGCTTCGACTTGGTTGCCGTCGGTCAATTTGAAGGCGAAGCGTTGCTGGTTCATCGCCGTAGGGGCCAGAATCGCAGCGTTCACTCCTTCCAGGAACCAGTCCGGCAGGTGCAGGTGGGCGTCGGCGTCGATGAATTTGTCGGAAGGTCTCAGTTTATGCTGCACGCCCTGCTCTTCGCCGTAACCAAGGGCAATTACACAGTGGCAGCTTTTGCCTAGGCATTTCTTGAAAATCCCGGGCACTTCTTTATAGGATAGCCCTACCCAGCAGCTGTTCAGCCCCAAGGTTTGGGCCAGCAGTACTATCTTTTCGCCGTAGTAGCCTATAGCTTCTTTTGCCGAATCATTTTTAGGGCCGGCCATGATCAGGTAGTTCCGCACTCCTCTGAAACGCCCGTACTGAAAACCCAGGATCTGCCCTACGGCGAATGCTTTGGGCTCTTCGGTAACCAGTTCGATATTGAGGCCTGCTGCTTCGTTGGCTTCTGCGATCGACTCGCGTAAAAGAGTCAGTTTATCTTCCTCGATGGGGGTGTCGGTATAGCGCCTGACGCTATGTCGGGCCTTGATAGCTTCTTTGATAGTCATAATAAAAAGGAGAACGGCTTTTACCATTCTCCCTGGAGCCACTTGGCAGATTTGAACTCCCGACCTGCGCGTTACGAATGCGCTGCTCTACCGCTGAGCTAAAGTGGCAAACCGTCCTCGTGGAACGGGACTGCAAATATAGTTATTTTTTGCGATTCTCAAACTTGCCGGCTACATTAACCAGCACCGATCCCAGCACCCCGGCGCACAGCGAACCGAGCAGCACCGCGATCTTGCCCATATCCCTCATCGCCGACATCACATCCGCGGCCTGGTCGCCGAAGGAAAGCGTATCTACGAAGATGGACATGGTGAAGCCGATACCTCCCAGGCAGGCCACTGCAAAGAACATAGGCCAGGTCGCCTGCGAAGGCATCTCTCCCACCTTGCATTTGATGGCAATCCAGCTGAACAGCGTGATGCCGACGGGCTTGCCGAGCAGCAGGCCGAGGAAGATACCCATGCTGACGCTGCCCAGTGCAGGATCGAAACGGAATACGTTGAAGTATCCGGGATCAGCAATCTCTACGCCCGCGTTTGCAAGCGCGAAGACAGGCATAATAAGGTAGTTCACCCAGGGGGAGAGGGCTGTCTCGACCCTGTAGGTCATATCCATCGAACCTCTGCCGATAGAGCCCAGTTTCTTGAGGCAGTGCCTCTGGGGGCCGTTGGGGAAGGCGTGGGATGGCACCGAGGCATATTCGTCGAAGCGGCGCATGTAGTTCGCCCATTTGTGGGTGAACTGTGCCTTATTGTATCGGGGGGTAGATGGAATCAGGAAGGCCATCACGACTCCGGACATAGTGGCGTGGATTCCGGAATAGTAGAAAAGCCCCCAGACCACCAGGGCCAGCATTATGTAAGGGAACATATGTTTTTCCCCGAGCCGGCGGAGTAGGAAGGTGAAGATTATCACCAGTACGGCAATCCCCAGCAGGCCCAGGCGGATCGTTCCGCCGTAGAACAGGGCGACCACCAGTATGGCGATAAGGTCATCCGCTATGGCCAGGGCCGTAAGGAACACCTTCAGGGATACGGGGACTTTGTCTCCCAGGACCGAAAGTATGCAGACGGCGAAGGCGATGTCGGTGGCGGTGGGGATTCCCCAGCCGGAGGCCGCGGCGCTGCCGTGGTTGATTACGGTGTAGATAAGGGCAGGCATCACTACGCCGCCGAATGCGGCAATCACCGGCATCAATGCTTTCCTGGGGGATGAAAGCTCGCCATAGGCTATTTCGCGGCGGATTTCAAGACCTACTGTAAAGAAGAAGATCACCATCAGAATGTCGTTGATGAACTTCTCGACCGTCATTCCCCGGGGGAAGAACAGGTTGATGCTGCCGTCGGGGCTGGCGGCATTGATGGTGAGGGTAGTCTCCAGGAAGGAATGATAGGCGTGGGAGGTGAAGGGGAGATTGGCCAGTATCATAGCTATCACTACGCATACCAGCAGTATCACTCCTTGCGCCCAGGGCTGTTTGATGAATTGTCTGCGCCTTACGTCGAAGTTTCTAATACCCTTGTTCCAGGTATAAATAGGAATCAGTCTCATCAGAATAGTTTTCCGTTGAATTTATCTTTCAGGCCCTGCAGTTCCTCGTCCGTGGCCGGACGCTTCGCAGCGGCGTTGCGCTCGGCGCGGAAACTCTCCGCCAGCCTTGCGAACTGGGCCTTGGTGTCAAGCGTGAAGGATCCGTCCTGGACCCATTTGAAATAAGAAGGATCCGTCTTCCAGACATCCCTGGCGCTGCGTCCTTTGTGCTTGCCGAAGTTGATGTATGCTTCCCCGTCGTCACCCAGGATCAGGTGGCCTGAAAAGTCGACATATTTCTTACCTACGAAGGCCGAGAGCGATTTCACATCGTTCTTCAGCACCTGCTCGCGGTATTTGTCGGGCTCTTTGTAACGGTCCAGCTGGGCCTTCAGTACTTCGAAGGTGGCCAAAGTGTCGGCCTCGGCTGCGTGGGCGTTCTCGAAATCTTCCCCACCGCAGTAGAAGCGGTATGCAGCACGGAGGTTGCGGGGCTCCATAGCGTGGTATATGTTCTGCACGTCGACCATCAGCGGCTCGTGCAGATTGACTTTCTCTATCTTCGCCAGCAGCTCCTTCGCCTCGGCCTTCTTGGCCTCCGGGGTGGAGAGGGCAGCTATCTTGTTCTTGCAATATTGCTTTACACGCTCGAACTCTTCCGCCAGCATGGGGAGGTCGAACCTTGCGGAGTTGAATCCGGCAAGGTCGCTGTCCGAGAGCCAGTCGGCTATTTCAGAGGCGACATTTATGAACAGGGGGCAGTCCTTCAGGTCTTCGTCCTTCACACCGTTCACCTTCGATGCCTCGTCGCTGATGTGGCGCTGGCAATTGTTCTCGTAGTCCCAGGGGCGTATCTTCCACGTCTTCACCTCAGGCTCGCTCTTGCCGGGGAGGGCTTTCACGAAACTGAGTTCAATGATGGAATCCGCAGGAATATTGAGGCCCGTACTTTCTATGTCGAAGAAGAGCAGAGGCCTCGTAAGGTTCAAATCCATAATTACTTGTTTAAGAAACCATGATCGGCATCAGGATGCCGCAGATCTTTTCTTTGTCGGCCTCTTCCTCCGAAGGGACGATAAGCGCGGCACGGCGGGCGTCGGCGAACTTCATCACGACGGTCTCGCAGCCCATATTGCCGAGAATCTCGATAAGGAAGGAGGATTTGAAGCCGATGGTAAGTTCGGCACCGCTATAGTCGCACTCCAGCTTCTCGTAGGCCTCGGTGGCAAAGCCGAGGTCCTGGGCGGTGATTTCCAGCTGGCCGGGCTTGAGGTCGAACTTGATATGGTTCGAAGCCTTGTTGGCGCAGACCGCGACACGGCGCACCGTGTTGAGCAGCTGGGAACGGTCGATCCTGAGCACGTTGGCGTTGTTCTGGGGGATGACGTCGCGATAGCGGGGATACTTTCCGGCCACCAGGCGGCAGACCATCAGGGTTTCCCCGAAGAGGAACTCGGCAGTGGTGCTGTCGAACTTGACGGTGACCTCGCCGCCGTCCTTGTCCACGATGGATTTCAGGACTCCCGCGGGCTTTTTGTGGAGGATGAAGGATGCTACCTGGTCCGCCTTGACTTCGGAACTGGTGTAGCAGATGAGCTTATGGCTGTCGGATGCCACCAGGGTGGTGGATTCGGGAGCGATGTCGAAGAAGATACCGTTCATCGCGGGACGCATCTCGTCGTCGGCGGTAGCATAGATGGTGCTGCCTATGCCGTCCACGAGGCTGTCGGCCGGGAAAGTGACGGAGATGGCTTCGCCGCTAGCGCCCTTGATTTCGGGGAAATCCTCCGCAGGGAAGAAGGGGAGGGCCGAGTTACCGTTGGACCACACGCACTCGAAGGAAGATTCGGAGGTGGTGCGGATGTTGACGGGCTGGTCCGGAAGGGCCTTGAAGAGGTCGATCATCTGCCTTGCGGGAACTGCCATGCTGCCTTCGCCGTTGCCTTCGACGGCAACAGCCGTGCGGAGAGTCAGCTCCTGGTCGGAAGCTGTGATCTCGAGCTTGCCATCCTTCAGCACGAAGAGGAAATTCTCCAGGATGGTGAGGGTGGTTTTGGCGGGAATTGCCTTGGATACATCGGTCAAGGCTTTGAGCAATTCGGCACTAGAAACGTTGAATTCCATATTATCTTTCTTTTCTTGTCAATAAAACCCGCACCTATGGTGCAGGGCAAATGCAAATATACGAATTCTAGATGAAAAACTGGCATATCTTTTGATTTTTTAAGCGAAAGTACCTAATGCAAATAAACACTAAAGATATGAACAAGACTATGGCGACAATCTTTTTGTCCGTTCTGCTGAGCGGAATCACCGCTTTCAGCGTCGTTAAAGCAACAGTTCCGGAATCCCAGCCGGCTCAGACCACCACTTCATACAGCATCGACGGCTCTGCCTACCGTACTGTCAATCTGTCACAAGACAATTGGCCGGACTTCTCGTATGCGGCCGAATCCGCCGTGGATGCGGTCGTTTACGTAAAGGTCACCATCAAGAGCACGATGCAGTACTACAACGACCCTATACTCCGTTTCTTCTTCGGCGACCAGATGCCCCAGGAGCGTGAGCAGCAGGGGAGCGGTTCCGGCGTAATCATCCGCCAGGACGGCTACATTGTCACCAACAACCACGTGGTGCAGGGAGCCAACAAGATAGAGGTTACGCTAAACAACAACAAGACCTACGAAGCTACCATAGTCGGCACCGACCCTGCCACCGACGTGGCCCTTATAAAGATTGACGCTCAGGGACTTCCCATCGTCCCCATTGGAGATTCCGACAAACTCCGCCTGGGCGAATGGGTGCTTGCCATTGGTTCTCCCCTCGGAGAGCAGCTCCGCGGCACCATCACCGCAGGTATCGTAAGTGCCAAGGGCCGTTCCATGCCCAACACTACCGGTGAGTTCAAGATCGAATCCTTCATTCAGACCGACGCTGCCGTCAACCCCGGCAACTCCGGCGGAGCCCTTGTCAACAAGGCCGGCGAACTGGTCGGCATCAACACTGCCATAGTGTCGCAGACCGGGGCCTATTCCGGCTATTCTTTCGCCGTTCCTTCCAACATCGTGAAGAAGATCGTGGGCGACCTTATCGACTTCGGTTCGGTCAAGCGCGCAAGGCTCGGAGTGTCAATGAGTCCCGTTACAGAAAAAATCGCCCAGGAAATGAAACTTTCTTCGCTGGATGGCGTATATATTAACGAGGTTTCCAAGAGCGGAGCAGCCGACAAGGCCGGCGTGAAGGAAGGAGATGTGCTTCTGGCCATCGATTCCACCGTCATCAAGTCGCCCGCTGCGCTGCAGGAAAAGGTCAATAGTTTCCACCCTGGCGATAAAGCCGTGCTGAAGATAGTACGCGATGGCAAGGTGAAGGAGCTTTCCGTGGTGTTCCAGGGTACCGAACAAATTACCGGAACGGTTGATGAAAACGGTGCTACAGCATTCTACGGCGGATTCATAAAAGAGTCCGACAAGGGCGTCGTAATAGTCTCGGCAGGCAACGGCAAGCTTGCCAAGGCCGGAGCTACCGACGGCGTTATAATATTGTACGTGAACGACCAGCCTGTCTCGAAACCCCGTGATGTGATTGAAATTGCGAACCGCAGCAAGAGGGCTATTTACATCGAGGGCGTCGACCCTATAGGAAAGTCCGTCTACTTCGGCTTCGCGAAAGACGAATAGATAGTGTAGAATGAGACAATTAAAGATTACTAAATCCATTACCAACCGCGAGAGCGCCTCGCTGGACAAATACCTCCAGGAAATCGGACGCGAAGAGCTGGTTTCTCCCGAAGAGGAAGTCGAACTTGCACAGCGTATACGCAAAGGCGACCAGGTTGCACTTGAAAAACTTACGAGGGCTAATCTCCGATTCGTTGTTTCCGTCGCGAAACAGTATCAGAATCAGGGGCTTAGCCTTCCTGATTTGATCAACGAAGGAAATCTCGGCCTCATCAAGGCTGCCGAGAAGTTCGACGAAACCCGCGGCTTCAAGTTCATCTCCTATGCCGTGTGGTGGATTCGTCAGAGCATTCTCCAGGCTCTTGCCGAGCAGTCCCGTATAGTACGTCTCCCCCTGAACCAGGTGGGTTCGCTCAACAAGATCAACAAGGCCCTCGGGAAGTTCGAGCAGGAGCACGAGCGCCAGCCTTCTACCGACGAGCTCGCCGAGATGATCGACATCCCTCAGGACAAGATTGCCGATACCCTCCGCGTGAGCGGCCGCCACGTCAGCGTGGATGCTCCTTTCGTGGAAGGGGAGGACAACAGCCTGCTGGACGTGCTGCCCAACGACGACAGCCCTATGGCTGACAAGGGCCTCACCAACGAGAGCCTCAGCATCGAGATCGAGCGTGCCCTGCAGATACTTACGGGCCGCGAGCGCGAGATCATCAAGAGTTTCTTCGGCATTGGCTGCCAGGAGATGACTCTCGAGGAGATCGGCGAGCGCCTCGACCTCACCCGCGAGCGTGTGCGTCAGATAAAGGAGAAAGCCATACGCAAACTCAAGAAACCTTCAGCAAGCAAATTACTTAAATCTTATCTGGGATAATGACCCCTGAAATTTTCATCGCTTCCAAAGCCGCTCAGGCCGTAAAAGAAATATACAATGCCGAGGTGGATCCTGCCACCCTCCAGGTGCAGGTTACACGCAAGGAATTCGAGGGAGACTACACGCTTGTAGTCTTTCCTCTTTTAAAGATAAGCCACGCCGCTCCGGATGCCACCGGCACGGCCCTGGGAGAATGGCTCACCGCCAACTGCCCCGAAATCAGCGCTTTCAACAGCGTGAAAGGTTTCCTTAACCTGAGCCTTTCCAACCTGTACTGGCGCGAGGCCCTCGAGGGCATCATCTCCGCCGGCGAAAGCTACTTCACCCTTCCTTCCACCGGAAAGAAGATCATGGTGGAGTTTTCATCCCCCAATACCAACAAGCCCCTGCATCTCGGCCACATACGCAACAACCTCCTCGGTGATTCCGTCAGCCGTCTGCTTTCCGCTGCCGGCAACGATGTCATCAAGGCCACCTTGGTGAACGACCGCGGCGTGCATATCTGCAAGAGTATGTATGCCTGGCAGCAGCGTTTCAACGGCGCCACGCCGGAAAGCACGGGCAAGAAGGGAGACCATCTGGTGGGCGACTGCTATGTAGAGTTCGCCAAGATGGAGAAGGAGGATCCTTCCGTGAACGAGAAGGTGCACGAGATGCTGGTGAAGTGGGAGGAGGGCGATGCCGAAGTGCGCTCCCTCTGGGCCAAGATGAACGGCTGGGTGTTCGACGGTTTCGAGCAGACCTACAAGGCCCTCGGAATCAGTTTCGACAAGACCTACTACGAACACGATACTTATCTTCTCGGCAAGGAACTGGTGCAGAAGGGCCTGGAAATGGGCGTCTTCGTGCAGGATCCCGACGGCAGCGTGTGGTGCGACCTCACCGCCGACGGACTCGACCGCAAGCTTCTGCTGCGTTCCGACGGCACCTCCGTATATATGACCCAAGACCTGGGTACCGCCGAGCGCCGTTTCGCCGAGTATAAGCTGGATTCCCACGTCTATGTGGTGGGCGATGAGCAGAACTATCATTTCCAGGTTCTCAAGCTCGTGCTGGCCAAGCTCGGTTTCGACTGGGCGGAGAGGATATACCATCTCTCATACGGCATGGTCGAGCTCCCCGAAGGGAAGATGAAGTCGAGGGAGGGAACCGTGGTGGATGCCGACGACCTGATCCAGGATATGTACCTCGAGGCGAAAGCTACTTCCGAGGAATCCGGCAAACTTGCCGACGTGTCCGACGAAGAGAAGGAGAAGCTCTATCATATGATTGGCCTGGGCGCACTGAAGTATTTCATCCTCAAGGTCGATCCCAAGAAGAAGATGCTCTTCAATCCTAAGGAGTCCATCGATTTCAACGGCAATACCGGTCCTTTCATCCAGTACACCCACGCACGTATCTGCAGTATACTGCGCAAGGCAGGTGCTTCCGCCGCTGTCCTGAAGGCGGTGGAGCTTAATCCCAAGGAGATACGACTGGTGCAGCTTCTCAGCCTCTATCCGCAGAAGCTCGCCGAGGCTGCCGATGCCTTCTCGCCTGCGGTTATGGCCAACTATGCCTACGACCTCGCCAAGGAGTTCAACCAGTATTATCACGATACGCAGATTCTGAAAGAAAGCGATGATGCCGTGCGCTCGGCACGTCTGGCGCTCATCAAGAGTGTCTCCGAGGTGCTTGCAGCCACTATGGCTCTGCTCGGCATAGAACTTCCCGAAAGAATGTAGCTGGCTACTATTGCAAATTCAAAAAGTTTGCTCTAATATTGCAGCAAATATTGAATGTCTTAATTATGCCACAGGATAATAAAAAGAGACGCGTAATCAGTTACGAAAAAATGTCGGATGAACTGGCTGCTGCTTTCAACGAAAAGTACCCCGGCGGTTTCAACGACTGGTTCCAGGATCTCACCAAATACACCAAACCGGACGGCACGCCCTTCTATGCGGTAACCATAGATATGCCGGATGCCATCTATCTGGTGAAGATCAAAGTGGAAACCGATGACCTCGAGGATATCGAGCGTTGGCTCGAAGGTGAAGAGAATGCGGAGAACGAGCAGGTTGCCGGACCTTCCGCAGATGCCGATCCCGGGGCCGGAACCCTGCCCGACGACAACATCTCCCAGTATGGGGATGACGACTCGGGGGACGGGGAATAGGAAGTATGAAAAGTCCCTACATAAAGTTTGGCGAACCGGCCAAACTTCTGATACTGAGCCTTCTCGTGGGGTTGTGTGCCGGAGCTGCGGCCGTTCTTCTCGAGAAGGTCATCTTTTTCATCCAGCATCTGATCCGTACCGGTCATTTTATCTTCCCGGCCCTCGGTATGCTGGTGTCGCTGCTGATAGTACGCTATCTGGTACGCGACAATATCGGCCACGGCGTCACCAAGGTGCTGCTGTCGGTCTCCAGGAATGAATCCCGGATCAAGGCTCATAATATGTGGTCGTCGCTGCTTTCCAGCGCCGTTACCATAGGGCTCGGCGGCTCCGTGGGTGCCGAGGCGCCCATAGTCTATACCGGTGCTGCGTTCGGCAGCAACATCGGCCGCGCGGCCAAGCTGTCCTACCGCGGAATCACGGTCCTGCTGGGTTGCGGGGCCGCCGGAGCAATCGCGGGCATCTTCAAAGCCCCTCTGGCCGGCGTCCTCTTCACCCTGGAAATCCTCCTCTTCAACATATCGATGACATCCATCATGCCGCTGCTCATCTCTACGCTGACGGCCACGGTGGTGTCGTATGTGTTCCTGGGTTCGGGCTCTCCTTTCCCTTGTACGCTGGAGGCTTTCCGCCTGGGGAATCTCCCTTATTATCTGCTGCTGGGAGTATTCTGCGGGGTGGTGTCGCAGTACTTCACCCGCTTCACCCTTCTGCTGGAGGATACCATCAAGAAGCATCTGCGCAGTCCCTGGATTCGCTGGGCCGTCTGCGCCTCGGGCCTCTGCCTGCTTATTTTCTTCTTCCCTCCTCTTTTCGGGGAAGGATATGATTCTGTAATACAGCTGCTCAACGGCGGAGAACTGGAGTTGGGGAGCGACCCCAATCCTCTTCTTTTCCTGCTGAAATCCCCCTGGGGTGTGCCTGTATTCCTGGTTGCGGTGCTGCTGCTGAAGGTCGTAAGTATGACACTTACGAATTCCGGCGGCGGGGTCGGCGGAACCTTCGGCCCTACGCTTTTCGAAGGTGCGATCCTAGGTTTCATTGTCGCCCGCAGCGCTAATCTCTGCGGAGCCAGCCTCCCCGAATCGAATTTCGTTATGGTGGGAATGGCGGGGCTTATGGCAGGGGTCATGCAGGCTCCTATGACCGCAATCTTCCTGATCGCGGAGATAACCGGAGGATATGAACTGCTGCTGCCTTTGATCCTATGTGCTACCGTTTCGTTCGGGGTTACCCGTACGCGCGAGAAATATTCCATCTATACCAAGCGTATCGCCCAGAGCGGGGACCTGCTGACCCACAGTGGCGACCAGGCAGTGCTTACCCTCCTCAAGACCCGCGACCTGGTGCGCGACAAGTACCCCAGGCTCAGGGTGGACCAGTCGCTCTCGGATGTGTCCGGTATCATTACCGACAGCACTGCGGCAGTGTTTCCCGTGCTTGACAGGAACGGCCATTTCCGCGGGGTGCTGGAGATGGACGACATACGCAAGTACATCTTCAATCCGGATGCCATGAAATCCCTCACGGTGAAGGACCTGATGCACAACCCGGTGGATTATGTGCTGGAAGATGAGCGTATGGACAGCGTGATGCGCAAGTTCGACAGGACCGACTGCTGGCGACTGCCGGTGGTCACCAAGGAAGGAATCTACCTTGGGTTCATCTCCCGTTCCAGGATTCTGGCGGCCTACAGGGACGAACTCAAGATGATAACGGTTGAAGACTGATGAAAGAGATCTACATTAATCATATTGCATCCCTGATGGGCCTGAAGGCCTGGCAGGTGGAGAATTGTGCGGATTTGTTCGAGGAAGGGGATACCATTCCCTTCATCAGCCGATACCGCAAGGAAAAGACAGGCGGGATGGACGATGCCTCCGTGGCGGAACTCAAGCATTGGGTAGATGTGTTCGCGGAGATGGAAAAGCGCAAGGAAACCGTGCTGAAGACGATTTCCGAGGCCGGAGCCCTGAGCGACGAGCTGCGGGGGAAGATAGAGGCCTGCGTGTCCTCCACCGAACTGGAGGACCTGTATCTTCCTTTCCGTCCCAAGCGCCGCACCCGCGCCACCGTCGCCAAGGAACTCGGCCTCGAGCCTCTTGCCGATGCAATGTGGAGGATACGCGTGCGCAATCCCCGCGAGGAAGCCCGCCGCTTCGTAAAGCCCGGGAAGGTGGAAGATGCCGACGCGGCCCTTGCCGGTGCCAGGGACATTATCTCCGAGCGCCTCAGCGAAACGGCAGTGATACGCGAGAATCTCCGCGGAATCTTCCGTACCCGCAGGGTGGTTTCCAAGGCTACCAAGAAGGCGGTCGGCCCCGAGGCGGACAAGTACCGCAGCTATTTCTCCTGGTCCATGCCCCTGGACAGGATTCCCGCCCACAACCTTCTGGCGATATTGCGTGCGGAGGACGAGGGTTTCCTTTCGGTGAGCGTTGATGCCGATGCCGAGCGCTGCGGAAAGAAGATTTACTACGATTTCTGCCAGATGCAGGGTTATCCTTCGGGGGAACTTGGCGAGCAGATACGCGAGGCCGTGGATGACAGTTTCAAGCGTCTGCTGGAGCCTTCCATCAGTTCCGAAGTCCTGCGCGAGGCCAAGGCCAAAGCGGATGTCGAGAGCATACGGGTGTTCGGCGAGAATCTCCGCCAGCTGCTGCTCGGCGCCCCCGTGGGCCAGAAGCGGACCATGGCCGTGGATCCCGGATTCCGCAACGGATGCAAGATTGCCTGCCTCGACGAAAGGGGAGGCCTGCTATATCATACCATCATCTATCCCCATCCTCCCCAGAACGAGAAAGTAAAGTCCCTTATGGCCGTGCAGGATATGCTGGAGAAGTATAGGATAGAGGCCGTTGCTATCGGAAACGGAACTGCCAGCCGCGAGACAAGCGAGTTCTTCAAGAAGGTGGATCTGCCCGAGGGCTGCAAGGTATGGACCGTCAGCGAGGATGGCGCTTCCATCTATTCCGCTTCTGAAGTCGGGCGCGAAGAGTTCCCTGACGAGGATGTGACTGTGCGCGGTGCCGTTTCCATCGGCCGCCGTCTGATGGATCCTCTTGCCGAGCTGGTGAAGATAGATCCCAAGAACCTGGGCATAGGGCAGTACCAGCACGATGTCGATCAGGCTCTGCTCAAGGAGAAGCTCGACAATACCGTGGAGGCTTGCGTGAATTCCGTGGGCGTGAATCTGAATACCGCCAGTCCTTATCTGCTGCGTTATGTCGCGGGGATAGGGCCCCAGCTGGCTGCGAATATCGTTGCTTATCGTTCCGAAAACGGTGGTTTCGCTTCGCGTGCCGAGCTTAAGAAGGTGCCGCGTCTTGGTGCGAAGGCTTTCGAGCAGTGTGCGGGATTCCTCCGCGTGAAGGGGGCTGCTAATCCTCTGGACGATTCTGCTGTGCATCCTGAGTCTTATTTCGTGGTTGACCAGATGGCCCGGGACCTGGGTGTCAGCGTGAAGGATCTGGTGGGTAATGCGGAGCTTTGTTCGAAGATCCAGGCTGAGCGTTATGTGAAGGGCGAGGTGGGGCTTCCTACCGTGAATGATATCGTGAAGGAGTTGGCGAAGCCGGGGCTTGATCCTCGTGAGGCTGCTTCTGATTTTGCTTTTGCGGATGATATCCACGAGTTGGAGGATCTGAAGGTGGGTATGGAGCTTCCGGGTATCGTTACCAATATTACTGCTTTTGGTGCTTTCGTGGATATTGGTCTGCACGATAATGGTCTGCTGCACGTGTCGCAGCTCGGGCCCCGCGGCACCGATCCTTCCAAGGTGCTGAAGCTTCACCAGCAGCTCCGCGTCCGCGTGCTCGGCGTCGATCTCGACCGCCGCCGCATCTCCCTCGGTCTCTCTTAGCCTTTTTCGTCTTGCCGCGGCCGTTTTTTCCGCGGCTTTGCCTTCCGCGCCGGGGAAAGGGCAGGTCCGTGCCCCAAGAAAAAAGGGGCCCGGTACCTGCATTCCCCGTCCGCTGAGCTCCCGCACGCCGCGGTGTATGCTCTCCGCCTTTACCATGCCGCAGCAGGGTGTTCTTTTTCCGAAAGGTGAAGCCTGGCTTTTTGGCCGTGCTGCGTAAACTGCTGTCCTTCAGCGCGTTACGCAATAAAGGCTGCTTCAAATCGAGCAGCCTTGATTAAGCAATCTGCTGTGTTTCAGCAACTTACATATCACGCCCCTTTCTGCCAAACCCTTCTTTTCCGCATTCTCCGTCCGCTGGGCCCTCGCACGCCGCGGTTCTCCCAGCGTCCGGGCAGATTTTTCTGCGATTTTCTGCCCGGGCGGCTGTTTTTCCCCGGTGCGGGCAGATTTTCCGGCATTTTTCTGTCCGCACCGCGGCATATCCTTCCGCGTCGGGGAAAGGGCAGGTCCGTGCCCCAAGAAAAAGGGGCCCGGTACCTGCATTCCCCGTCCGCTGGGCCCTCGCTCTCCGCGGCTTTGCCTTCAGCGCCCTCGCCGCAGCTATTTCCTTCCGCGGTTTCTGCCCGGACTGCCGAAATACTGATGTGCGGGCAGGAATTCGGGCTTTTTTCTGCCCGCAGCAAATGAATTCAGTGAATCTGTTTAGCTTGTGCAGTTTTTCTTTCCGCACCGAAAAACTTGCAGCAGCTATATCGCTGATTATGACTGCATTACTTGAAAGAGAATCGGCTAATTTCGACGATTCTCTTTCCGGGAAAGTATTGTGAGTCAGGTGGTTAGGTGCTGCAGCATATGCTGGGGCGGGCTCGGGCAGCTAAGTCGTTGATTTTCAGGAACTCGTTGATATATAGTGGTTTAGCTGCCCGGCTTTTCCTCGCGTAGTCGCAGATTGAAGTCGGAGGCTACGCAATGCTGGTCGCGAGCAATTAAGGTTTGAAGTCGGTGGCCACGGAATGGCGTGAGGTGGGAATGGTGTAATTTCAGGGGTGACACCATTCCCGCAAATCGGCCATCTGGGCACTTCTGGTGGGAATGGTCCAGGGGGTGAAATTACACCGTTCCCCTTTGAAGGGGAGTTGGGTGGGCACGGGGCACCGGGCACCGGGCTCTGGGCTCCGGGCTCCGGGCTCCGGGCTCCGGGCTCTCGGCCCTCGGCTCTCGGTTCTGGGCTATGGACTAGTAGCGGCCGTAGCGGAGGGCGGATTCCAGCGCTGAGAGGGTGTGGGGGAGGGGCTGGAGGCCGTGCATCGGGGCGTGGTGGCCGTCAGCTGCACCGGGCACAGCGCCCGCACCGTGAACCGCGCCTGCACCGGGGACGGTGCTGGAGGATGCTGTGCCGGCACCGGCGACGCTGTTGCGGGCTCCACCTGTGGAGGTGGTGCCGCCACGGTTGGCTTCGCTGTTGCGGTTGGTGCCGATGGCAGGCTTCTGCGGCTGTGCCGGAGTCTGGTACTGCCCCTGACCGTAATGGCCATTCTGCGGCTGTGCCGAAGGCGGGTACTGGCCCGGAACGTGATGGTTGGGCTGGTAGCCGGGATGGCCTTTGCCGTGAGGCGTGGCTGCGAAGGGAGATATCAACGCGATTCCCAAGGGCTGGAAGATCAGCACTCCGTCCTGGACGAAGTCCACCCAAGGAGCTGAGGCGATGGTCCGCAGCCAGGTGCCGTCTTCTTCGTACATATCCAGATTGATTACATAGGAGTAGCCGGTGCCGTGCACGTCGTCTTTGGTCTGGTTGCCGTCATACGACGCGACTTCCAGGTTGAGCTTGATCGTACGGGCGTTGTTCGGGCCCCAGAAAATCACCTCGGAGCCTTCGCTGAAGCTGTAGCCGGGATCGTCGAGCCTGTCCCTGTAGCGCATCACCAGGTCGTCGGAAAGATCCGCCTTCAGCACACCGTCCTTCTCGACCACCACGCAGTTGACCACTTCTCCCATACGGAAAGGATAATGGAAGATGGGTGCCTTGGAGGCGATGAATTCCGAGCGGGCGTGGCCGGCCGAGGGCACCCTGGGGATATAGGTATTCACGCCTATGTTTTCGGCCTCGAAGATATCTATGATACGGCTGCGGTATTCATAGGGCCGGCAGAGCCGGGAAACTTCTCCTATGCTGACGCCGAGGCCTTCGAAGATGTTGCGGTGGTCAAAGGCTCTGTAATCGTGCACGTTGGTGGTGAAGGCGGGGAGGGCGATGGTATTGGGATTGGCCAGTATCATCCAGACTTCCTTGCCGCCGGCGTTGTAGAATGCTCCGTCGGTGCAGTCTCCCTCTATCCAGCCGCGGCTGCAGACCTCGCGTACGAAGCTTCCGTCGGCCTCATAGAGTATGGCCTTCAGAGTATAATATCTGTTGCCGGAGCCGTAGTACATCGCATCGGGCGTGCCGGCGGGCACTATGCAGGGTTCCAGACGGATGAATCTGCCGAAGCCCCAGTCGATGTCAAGGGACCGGCAGGCTGCCTGGGTGCCGAAGAAACCGACGTGCATGTCTACCAGCTTGACATTGTTGCTGTGCAAGCGAATGCCGACGGGGCCTTTTCGCCAGGCGGCAGCGCGGACGGGGTCGTCCTTAGGGTCGTAGGGGATGATGGCTCCGGGCTGCCTCAGCATCTGTCCGTCCTTGAGGTCGGGACTCCATATATGGTGGGATAGATCGGTTCCCAGGGCCCTGAATCCGGTGGAGTAATGGGAAATGCTGAAGAAATTGAAGGGCTTGAGAATCCTTCCGTCATCGGAAATCATACCATAGAGGCCGGTCTTGCCGTCCCTGGCGATGGCAACGCCATTGTAGAAGCTGGGAGTCGTGTAGAACTGGGGAGGGAAGATTTCCCGGCCCTGATTGTCGTACACTGCCCAGAGGTCGTCGGGTTCGAAGCCGGGCATCACGGTGTCGTATTTCGCGTAAATATAGTATCCGCTGCGGTCCACATCCACATTGCGGCACTGGACGGGAATAATGATGCGGCCGGACCGGTCAGCGATGCCGCGGAGCTTGACTCCGTCGACCTTGCGCATCAGTTCACAGTAGCCGAACTTGTCGAACTTGGAAATGTTGTCGTATATGGCCGGGAAAACCATATTCCCGTTCACGTCAATCAGCCCCGTGAAGCCGCCTATCTCCACCTCTGCGTAGCCGTCGACGAACTTCTTGGCATCGTCGTATGAAGGGGGAATGACCCAGTTTTTGCTACCCTTGGCCTGGTAGCCATATTTCTTGGTGGCCTTGTCTTTCGCGGGTTTGAGGTCCTGCGCAGCAGCGGTCAGGGACATCGAGAAAGCGAGGGCGCAGAGTATGCCGGCCGCACGCGTGAAAAACTTGAAATTATTCTTCATAGACTGGTCTCTTTTACTTTCAAAATTACAAAAAATTATATAAATTTGTATCCCGTTGTTGGTAGAATCATCAGTACCTATATTTTTATATATGAAACGAGTTTACACAGGCAAGACAAAAGATGTTTTTGCCCTTGACAACGGTCATTTCCTTCTCAAATTCAAAGACGATTGCACTGGCAAGGACGGCGTGTTCGATCCCGGCGAGAACTCTGTGGGTCTCACCATCGAGGGCGTGGGTGACGTCAATCTTCGCATGTCAGTCTACTTCTTTGAAAAACTCAATGCTGCCGGCATCCGCACACATTATGTGAGCGCCAACCTTGCAGATACGACGATGGAGGTCCTTCCCGCCAAGGTATTCGGCCACGGCCTCGAGGTCATCTGCCGTCATAAGGCTGTGGGAAGCTTCATCAAGCGTTACGGGGAGTACATCGAACCCGGTACCGACCTCCCTGCATATGTGGAAATGACGTTCAAGAACGATGCCAAAGGCGATCCTCTGGTCACCAAGGACGGACTCGTGGTCCTGGGCATAATGACTGCCGAGCAGTACGATGCCATAAAGGATATGACTCAGCGCATTACCAAGGTGGTAGCCGACGACCTCAAGGAAAAGGGCCTGGTGCTCTACGACATCAAGTTCGAGTTCGGTTACGACCAGGATGGCAAGGTGATGCTTATCGACGAAATTGCCTCCGGCAATATGCGCGTATATAAAGATGGTCAGTACATCGACCCTATGACCCTTTCCAAACTCTTCTTCGCATGAGTAAAGTATCAATCATAATGGGCAGTGCAAGCGATTGGGAAGTTATGTCTCCCGCCTGTACTGCGCTCGAGGAATTCGGTATCTCCTACGAGAAGAAGGTCCTCAGCGCCCATCGCAACCCCGGGCCCCTCGCTGAGTACGTGGGTTCTGCCAGGGAACGTGGCGTGGAGATAATAATCGCCGGAGCCGGTGGAGCAGCCCATCTTCCCGGGGTCATCGCCGCTCTCACCACCCTGCCTGTGATCGGCGTGCCCGTCAAATCCAAAGCTCTGAACGGCCTGGATTCCTTGCTTTCCATTGTGCAAATGCCTTCGGGCATCCCCGTCGCCACGATGGCCATCGACGGTGCCCGCAATGCCGCGCTCTACGCCGTAGCCATACTCGCGCTCAAGGACGAGGGCCTCTCGGCGAAGCTCCAGGAATTCCGCAAAGCCCAGAGCGACAAGGTCTTGAATACTGTAATATGAAATAATGCCCACCTCCGCACCTGCGCCGGTGGGCATATACTTTAACGAAATGAGCAACAAGCGTTTATTCGTAGAAAAGAAATCCTCTTTCAGCGTGGAGGCACGGAGCCTCCTCGCAGAGTTCAATGAAAACCTGTCCCTTGAACTCAGGTCGCTGCGCCTGATCAACGTCTACGACCTCTTCGGCTTCTCCGACGACCTTGTGGAGAAATGCCGCTACAGCGTCTTCGGCGAGGTGGTAACCGATACCGTCACCGACACGCTGGACCTGGACGGAAAAAAATATCTTGCCGTGGAATACATTCCGGGGCAGTTCGACCAGCGGGCTTCTTCCGCAGTCGATTGCGTGCATCTTATCGACCCTGCAGCGGACATCCGTATCAAGAGTTCGCGCCTGCTGGTTTTCGACGACGACCTTCCTGCCGCCGTACTCGAAAAGATAGCACATTACTTCATCAATCCGGTAGAATGCCGCCGCAAGGATCTGTCAGTCCTGACACTCAATGAAAGGGCCGACGTGAAGCCTCTGGAAGACCTTTCCGGCTTCCTGGATATGGAACCCGGCAGCTATGAGGCCTTCTGCCGCTCGCACGGCCTGGCGATGAACGCCGACGACCTTGCCGAGGTGGTGCGTTACTTCAAGGCCGAGGGCCGCTGCCCTTCGGAAACCGAGCTGCGCATATTGGATACCTACTGGAGCGACCATTGCCGCCATACGACTTTCACCTCCGAGATAGAGGAGATCACGATAGACGAGTCCTTCCTCAAGCCCGAGCTGGAGGAGGCCCTCAAGCTTGCCGGAAGCATGCGCGAGCAGCTGGGCCGCAGCGGAAAACCCTTCTGCCTTATGGAGCTGGCTACCATAGGCGCCCGCTATCTCAAGGCCAAGGGCAAACTGGACGATTTGGAGCAGAGCTCCGAAAACAACGCCTGCAGCATCTTCGTGACCGCCACCGTGGACGGAGAACCCCAGAAATGGCTGCTGCAGTTCAAGAACGAGACACATAACCATCCTACGGAGATAGAGCCTTTCGGCGGCGCTGCCACCTGCCTCGGCGGTGCCATCCGCGACCCTCTCTCCGGCAGGGCCTACGTATATCAGGCAATGCGCGTCACCGGCGCGGGCGACGTGTGCAAGGCGGTCGCCGACACCATCCCCGGGAAGCTCCCCCAGAAGATGATCAGCCGCAAGGCTGCGGGCGGATACTCCAGCTATGGCAACCAGATAGGCCTCGCGACCACCCACGTGCGCGAAATCTATTCCGAGGGATACACCGCCAAGCGTATGGAGATAGGTGCTGTCGTGGGCGCTGTCAAGGCCTCCGACGTGCGCAGGGAAGATCCACTTCCGGGAGATGTGGTACTGCTGCTCGGCGGGCGTACCGGCCGCGATGGCATAGGCGGTGCCACCGGTTCCTCCAAGGAGCATACCGAGGCGTCCCTGGAAACCTGCGGAAGCGAGGTTCAGAAGGGCAATGCCCCCGAAGAGCGCCAGCTGCAGAGGCTGTTCCGCCGTCCCGAGGCTACCCGCCTCATAAAGAAGAGCAACGATTTCGGGGCCGGGGGAGTGAGCGTCGCGATAGGCGAGCTGGCCGACGGCCTGGACATCTGGCTCGACAGGGTTCCGGTGAAATACGCAGGCCTGAATGCTACCGAACTCGCCATCAGCGAGTCCCAGGAGCGTATGGCAGTAGTCATAGAAGCGGCCGACGTCGAGGCTTTCAAGGCCCTCTGCGCCGCCGATAACATAGAGGTTACCCATGTCGCAAACGTTACCGACAGCGGCAGGATGCGTATGTTCTACGGGGATTCCAAGGTCTGCGACCTGGCCCGTTCGTTCATCGACAGCGCGGGTGCAAAGCACTACGCCAAGGCGGCCATACTGCCCGTAGAGGACCGCGATCCCTTCGTACGCGTGCCCGAGGGAGGTACCCTGGAAGATAAGATGATGTCCGTGATGGGCTCTGCCAACGTGGCCTCCCAGAAGGGCCTGGTGGAGATGTTCGACTCTACCATCGGACGCTCCACAGTGCTTATGCCTTACGGCGGACGCCGCCAGGCCACCGAGACCCAGGTGAGCGTGCAGAAACTTCCCGTGGGCGGATATACCGACACCGCAAGCATAATGGCCTTCGGCTACAACCCCGACATCGCCTTGTGGAGCCCTTATCATTCAGCGGCTTATGCCGTGGTAGAGGCTTGCACCAAGGTGGCTTGCGCGGGTGCCGACTGGTCCCGGATGCGTTTCTCATACCAGGAATATTTCGAAAGGATGACCAAGGATCCCCATACCTGGGGCAAGCCTCTTTCCGCCCTGCTCGGGGCCCTCAAGATGCAGGACGCCCTCGAGCTGCCTTCCATAGGTGGCAAGGATTCGATGAGCGGCACTTTCGAACACATACACGTGCCTCCCACCCTCGTGGCCTTCGGCATCACTACCGTGGATGCGGGCGAGGTGATATCTCCCGAATTCAAGGCGGCGGGCAACAGGATATATCTGGTCCGCCACACTCCTCTCGGCAATTATATGCCGGATACCGACGCCCTCAAGGCCAACTGGAGTTTCATCCGCAGCCAGGTCAAGGCCGGGAAGATAGTTTCCGCCTGGTCGCTGAGCTACGGTGGCGTGGCCGAAGCGTTGGTGAAGATGTCGATGGGCAACGCCCTGGGCGTGAAGGTGGATGTTTCCGAGAGGGACCTCTTCTCTCTGGGATATGGTTCTGCCGTGGTGGAAGCGGCCGGAGAGCTTGATTTCCCCGCTGCCGAGCTGCTTGGCACCGTGACCGATGGCGGCATCTGCATCAATGGCGTATGTATGGAACTGGCGGCCCTGGAGAATGTTTACGAAGGGCGCTACTTCAAGTTGTATCCTCCGCGTGTCCCGCAAGGGGAACCCGGTACCTGCTTTGACCGTCGCGTAAAGCCTTGTGGGAGCGTCCGCGGCACAGGGAAGTCTGTCCAGAGCCCTATAGTCTGTTTGCCGGTATTCCCCGGAACTAACTGCGACTATGACACCGCAAAAGCCTTCCGCAAGGCAGGCGCTGAAGTCCGTCCCTTCATCTTCCGCAACCTCCGTCCCGAAGACGTCCTTGCCTCCATCGACGGCCTGGCCGCCCGCATCGACGAAAGCCATATCCTGGCCTTCAGCGGCGGATTCTCATCGGGCGACGAGCCGGACGGCAGCGGCAAGTTCATAGCCGACGTCATCAACAATGCCAAGGTCGGCGCAGCCATCACCGCCCTGCTGGAGCGCGGAGGCCTGATCCTGGGCATATGCAACGGCTTCCAGGCCCTGGTAAAGAGCGGACTGCTGCCCTATGGGAAACTGGGCTGCACGGGCCCTGATTCTCCCACGCTGTTCCGCAACGACATCAACAGGCACATATCCCTGATAGCCACCACCGAGGTCGCATCGGTCGATTCTCCCTGGCTGTCGTCGTTCAAGCTGGGCGAGCGCCACAGCATAGCATTCAGCCACGGCGAAGGAAAGTTCGTGGTGAACGAGGAACTTGCCCGCGAGCTTTTCGCGAACGGCCAGGTTGCCTTCCGTTATGTCGATAATCCCAACGGATCGTGCTACGATATTGAGGGAATACTCAGCCCTGACGGGCATATACTCGGAAAGATGGGTCACAGCGAGCGCTACGAGAAGAACCTCTTCAAGAACATCAGCGGGGAAAGATACCAGCCCATCTTTGAAAACGCCGTCAATTTTTTTCGCAACAAATGATAAAAAAAGAACTTGTATTCGATGGGAACGAAAAACAGGTCTATTCGACCGACGATCCCAATAAGGTCATTTTCCGATACAAGGATGTGACCCTCGCTTACGACAGCATCAAACGAGCCCGTTTCGACGGAAAGGGCGTGCTGAATAACAGCATCTCCGCAATATTGCTGGGATATCTGAACAGCTGCGGAATCAAGACCCATTTCATCGAGAAGACGGGGGAGCGCGAGCAGCTCTGCCGCAAGATCGAAATCATCCCGCTGGAGGTTACCTGGCGCAAGCGCATCGCGGGTACTCTGGCGACCTTGCTGGGCGTGGAGGATGGAACTCCCACTCCTAACATCATCGTGGACCTGCAGTACAACAGCGATGAACTCGGAGATCCTATCATCAACAAGCATCACGCCGTGGCCCTCGGGCTCGCCAGCTACGAGGAGATAGACGAGATGTTCGCAGTCGCCCGCCGCGCCGGCGACCTGCTGTCCGAGCTGCTCCACAAGGCAGGAATCGAACTGGTGGATATGAAACTCGAATTCGGCCGCGCCTTAGACAACGGGGAGATAATCATCTCCGACGAGATCAGCCCGGATACTTGCCGTATGTGGGATGAGCAGACCGGCCGGCGCCTGGACAAGGACCGTTTCCGTCTGGACCTCAGCGACGTGGTCGCATCCTACAAGACCGTTCTCGAAAGGATAGAACAATTAAAGCTATCATAATATGGGAGTCCTTGCCATATACGGCGTCAAGAACGCGTCAACCCTTCTTTATTACGGATTGCACAACCTTCAGCACCGCGGGCAGGAAGGCGGAGGCATCACGACCTTCGACGAAGAAGGCCGTTCCTACCGTTATCGCGGCCTGGGCTTGCTGAACGAAGTATTCAACGACAATATCATTGCCGGACTCAAGGGGCATATGGGCATAGGCAGCGTGAAATATGCCAATGCATCCAAGGGCGGCCCCGAGAACGTGGAGCCTCTCTTCTTCCATCATAAGAGCGGGGACTTCGCAATAGCGGGCGAGGGAAATCTCGTGAATTCCAGGCAGATTGCAGATTATCTGGAGAAGCACGGGACCATCTTCCAGTCCGATACCGACAGCGAACTGCTGGCCCATCTCATCAAGAAGAATTCCAACGAGGACCGCATCGACCGCATAGTCAAGGCCCTCAATATGGTGGAGGGCGGATTCGCCTTCGTCATTATGACCAAGAGCCGCATCTATGCCTGCCGCGACAAATACGGCATCAAGCCCCTCTGCATAGGCAAGCTGGGCGACGGTTTCGTAGTGGGCAGCGAGTCCTGCGCCTTCGAGATAATGGGCGCTGAATTCCTCCGCGACGTTGGTCCCGGGGAGATAGTCTCCTTCGACGCCAACGGGCTGCGCAGCACTCTCTACTCCCGATTCTCCCGCCACAGGATGTGCGCGATGGAATATATCTACTTCGCCCGTCCCGACAGCGACATCGACGGATGCAACGTGCACGCCTACCGCAAGGAGGCCGGCCGCCGTCTGTACCGCGAATGCCCTGCCGATGCCGACATTGTGGTGGGCGTGCCCGAATCCAGCCTCAGCGCCGCGATGGGCTATGCCGAGGAGAGCGGGATACCCTACGAGATGGGCCTGGTCAAGCATAAATACGTAGGCCGTACCTTTATCCAGCCCGTGCAGTCGATGCGCGAGCTTGGAGTGAAGATGAAGCTTTCTCCCGTGAGGAGCATAGTGAAGGGAAAGAGGATAGCGCTGATCGACGATTCCATAGTCCGCGGCACGACCTCCCTCAAGATAGTCAAGCTCCTGCGCGAAGCGGGCGCTTCCGAGGTGCACGTGCGCATAGCCAGTCCTATGATGCGCTTCACCTGCCATTATGGGGTGGATACTTCCACTCCGGAAGAACTGCTTTGCTCGCACCGTACTCTCGAAGAGGCCTGCAAGGCCATCGGAGCTGATTCCCTCGGGTATCTCAGCCCCGAATCCACCCGTGATTCGTGTTTCGGCTGCGCAGATCCCTGCCAGGCCTGCTTCACGGGCGATTATCCCACACTTCTTTATGATGATGTAATAACCAACGAATAAGATATGGCAGTAAGTTACGAAAAGGCCGGCGTGAACCTCGAAGCCGGCTACGAGGTAGTAAGGAGGATCAAACAGCACGTGGCGTCCACGGCCCGCACTGGTTCTATGGGCAATATAGGTTCTTTCGGAGGGATGTTCGATCTCTCGGCGCTGGGCGTCAAGGAACCTGTTCTCGTGAGCGGCACCGACGGCGTGGGCACCAAGCTCAAGATTGCCTTCGCTATGGATAAGCACGACACCATCGGTATCGATGCCGTGGCAATGTGCGTGAACGATGTCCTGGCCCAGGGCGCCGAGCCCCTGATCTTCCTGGATTACGTGGCCCTTGGCCATAATGTCCCTGCCAAGGTCGAAGCCATCGTGGCCGGTGTAGCCGAAGGTTGCCGCCAGGCCGGATGCGCCCTCGTCGGTGGCGAGACCGCCGAAATGCCCGGTATGTACTCCGACGGAGAATATGATATCGCGGGTTATACCACCGGTGTGGTGGAGAAGTCCAAGTTGATAGATGGTTCCAAGGTCAAGGTGGGCGATGTGCTGGTGGGCGTTGCTTCCAGCGGCGTGCATTCCAATGGCTTCAGCCTGGTGCGCAAGATAGTTGCCGATGCAGGGCTGCATTATGAGGATGCCATTCCTGAATTCGGCGGGCGCAAGCTTGGCGAAGTCCTGCTTACTCCTACGAAGATTTACGTGAAGCAGATGCTGGAGGTAATACGCAATTGCGATGTCCACGGTATCTGCCATATTACCGGAGGCGGTTTCGATGAGAATATTCCGCGTGTGTTGAGGCCGGGGCAGGGTCTGGAGATTGAGGAGGGGACCTGGGAGATCCTTCCTGTATTCAGGATGTTGGAGAAGTGGGGCGGGGTGCCTCATCGTGAGATGTTCAATATCTTCAATATGGGTATCGGTATGATTGCGGTTCTCGATGCTGCGGAAGCTCCGAAGGCTATCAGCATCCTGGAGGCTTGGGGCGAGAAGGCTGCCGTCATAGGTAAAGTCACCGACAAACCGGGCGTCGTAATCAATACATTATAGTTTTATGTGTTGGAATGTATTCCCCCTTCGGGAGTTCGCCCTTCGGGCTCACCCCACCATCCCTTCGGGACGGTCCCCCCGCTATCGAACC
>JAEEGK010008237.1_pt1 | contig 24654 bp, 20 predicted proteins | sample 8958771 | NCBI WGS metagenome assembly JAEEGK01 (sample SAMN16246547, study PRJNA631951) | gut metagenome | biome: gut microbiome; feature: rumen; material: SC-attached | host: Bos | place: Iran: Karaj | collected 2018-10
AGCCACAATGGATGATGACGGAAAGAAGCGTGTGGACATAAAGGGCTTGAGGATCATCAGCGATAACCATAAGCCCCGTCGTAATACGAACAGGCCCCATCGTGGAGCCTACGACAGGGGGCATCTGGATGTTACTGCCGACATGAGCATCGACATACTGCACTACGGGAAAGACACGTTGAGCGCAAGTCTCGCCAAATGCTGTGTCAGTGATTCTGTGACGGGCATAGACTTTAAAGATGTGACGACCGATATTGCCGTCAGTGGCAAGCGAGTACATCTGTCAGACCTCATGATCCAGCAGGCATCCACAAAGATTACTGTACCCGAGGGAGAGATTGTGTTACCCGACAAGAAGAAGGGAACGTCATTGCAATATCGAGCCGACAGTATTACTGCCCGTGTCATGCTGAAGGATATCTCAAAGCCCTTCGCACCAGTGTTGAAGAAGTTCTCCATCCCATTGAACCTGAGGGTAAACCTTAGTGGGACTAATAAAGGGATGACTTTCCGGGGCATACATGTGAACACCGATGACAATAAGTTTGTTGTCAACGCTACAGGCATCATGCGCAATCTGGACAAAGGCCGTGATTTCACACTCCATTTCGACGTACACGACATGGTGGCCAAGCCTGGCATCAAGGATAAGATCATCAACCAGTTTACGGTGAAAAAGTACATGATGTATCAGGTCTATGCATTGGGCGTCATAAAGTATCATGGCAGTTTCGACATCCTTTGGCGAAAAGAACAGTTCAGGGGTGTACTCAATACGGAGAAGGGCGATATCGACTTTGATTTCCAACTTGATGGTAATACCCATTATCTGACGGGTAATGCCAATACCAACATGCTGAAACTGGGTGAACTCTTCGAACTGAAGAGAATCGGCAATATCGACTGTTCGGCTACCTTCAGCATCGACTATTCGAAGAAACGCACAGCGGAAATACGTAAGGAAAAGGGTGGAAAACTGCCTATTGGTAAGGTGACGGCAGACATTCGCAAGGTGGAATACAGGAAACTCCCGCTTAAGAACATCCTGGCCAACATCGATAGCGACGGTGCTGTGGCCGACGGCAATATCACGTTGAAAGGCAGTCTGACAGATCTCATGGTGGAATTCTCTTTCACTAATACCACCGAGATGCACAAAATGAAGGTAAAGCCCAAGCTTAAGTTCCGCAATATGTTTGCAGATTAAAGAGTAATCCCCCGTCCATACAGACGAGGGATTATTGTTAGTAGGCGTGGTCGGTTTTGATCTCCTCTTTGTCGAGTTTTTTCTTGTCGATGGCGCGCCAGGCATAAACGATATAGGCCAGGACGAAAGGCACGAGAAGAGACACGTAGAACATCGTGGTGAGCGTGAACTCACTCGAGCAGGAGTTCTGGATGGTCAGCGATGACTGGAGGTCGGCAGTGGAGGGATAATAGGCCGTGTTGTTCCAGGCCGAGCAGAGCAGCAGAGCGAGAACCGCAAGCACTGTGCCGATGCCGGCAGGCCAGATGCCGCCGTTGTAGTCTTTCTTCAGAATGGTTTTGCCGATGCCGAAGAGCACGAGCACTACACCAATCAGGAACACAATGAGCAGATACCACATCTCAATGAAATTGTTGAAATATTTGTATGGTTCCATATAGATACGTCCCATATCGTCGACGGCGTAGCCCTCCTTCAGCAGCAGATGGATGACATAGGCCACGAAGAACACGAGGAAGGGCACGGCTGAACCTATCAGACGGACACTGCCACGAGAGCGGATATCCTCGTCGTTCACATTGTTCATCACATAGAGGATTCCCAGCACGCGAGCCAGAAACACTACGGCAAAGCCTAAGACAAGCACCCAGGGGTTGAGCAGGGCGTCGAGTCCGTGGGACGCATTTGCCCAGCGGCTGATGACTGGTGTGAGGGCTGTGATGTCAACGAGGTTGTTCTTCTCTACGATGAAGTTGGAACCCTCGAAGAAGGTGGCTACGGCACCGCCCAGAAGCAGCGGCCCCACGATACCGTTCAGGGTAAGGAAGAACTGGAACGTCTTCGGCCCCAACAGGTTGCCGATTTTGTTCTGGAACTCATAGCTGACGGCCTGTAGCACAAATGTGAATAGAATGATCATCCAGAGCCAGTAGGCCCCGCCGAAACTCGTGGAGTAGAACAGTGGGAAGGAGGCGAAGAACGCTCCTCCGAAGGTGACGAGGGTGGTGAAGGTGAACTCCCATTTGCGACCTGTGGAGTTATAGACGAGTCTGCGTCCCTCTTCTGTATATCCCAGGGAACGGGCTACGGAGTTGGCTCCCTGAACAAACAACAGAAATACTAATAACGCTCCTAAAAGCGATACTATGAAGCACCAATAGTGCTGTAAGAATTCGTACGACATATTACTAATACTTTTTTATTACTTTTCTACAACGAATATCACGAATTTCACGAATTGGCTGCGCACAGTATTAGTTCGTTTAATTCGTTTTAATTCGTTGTTTAAAAATCATTCTCTGTCTGGACCTTTCTGGATTTGCTTCAATAGGATGCTAATCTCTACGGCGAGCATGGTGGAGAAGAGAATCAGGAAGAGGAAGAACGTGAGGGCTACGCTGCCTGAGTTCAGGTCGCTGACGGCCGCCCATGTGGGCAGCATGTCCTGAATGGTCCAGGGCTGGCGTCCGAACTCTGCCACAAGCCATCCGCACTCAGAGCCGATATAGGCCAGGGGAATCAGGATGATGGCCAGCCAGTAATGCCATGCGGGGAGGTTGGTGACGGCATAGCAGTCGGCCTCAGTCTCTGGCAGCAGTCCTACGGCAGCAAGCAGTCTGCGGGTGAACACAGATATGAACGGTATCCGATAGGTCAGTATCACAATCAGTAAGAAGAAGAGGATGAACAGACAGCCCAGTCCGACCATGATGCGGAAAGCCCAGAAGTTGACGGGGATGTAGGGCACGATGTCGTTCTTGTCCTTGATATAGCCGTAGCCGAAATACTTCATGTTCTCCTTTAGTACCTTCAGGTGGGCGGCTGCTGCCGATCCGTCATCACTGGAACCGAACTTGGCAGCCCTGTAGCCAGCCAGAGCCTCGATGGCTTTTTTGCCACGTTCAATCTTCTCATCGATGGGGGGCTCCACCTTGCCGTCGGGTGTGGTGTAACCGTTGAGGATATCATTGATACCAGGCACGTAGCCGTGGATGTCATTAGTGGCCATGAACGACAGGGCATAAGGCATCTCCAGCTTCAGGGGAGGCTCGGCCTCGTTCTGATAGTCAGGCTGGCAGAAGGGATTCACCCATGCCACGGCTGTCAGTCCGATGTCTGTACCACCATTATAGAGTGCTTCCATAGCGGCGAGTTTCATCGGCTGTACCTCGGCTACGTCTTGAGCTGATTTATGGCCTGTGGCCAAAGTTAGCAGACAGGCGATCAGTCCAACCATCGCACCGATCTTCATGCTTTCGATGGCGAGTTTCGTGTGGCGCTTCTTCAGCAGATACCAGCTGCACACACCTACACAGAAGATGGCACCGATAATCCAGGCCGAGGTGACGGTGTGGAAGAACTTCGATACGGCAAACGGCGAGAGGGCTACCTCCGCAAAACTGACCATCTCATTGCGCATGGTGCCAGGGTTGAACTCACAACCCACAGGATACTGCATCCAGGCGTTAGCCACCAGAATCCACCAAGCGGAGATGGTCGCACCTAAACCCGTCAGCCAGGTTGAGGCGAGGTGGAAACCAGGTGACACTTTTTTCCAGCCGAAGAACATCACGGCCACGAAGGTCGACTCCATAAAGAATGCCACGATACCCTCGACAGCCAACGGTGCTCCGAAGATATCCCCTACGAACCAGGAGTAATTGCTCCAGTTCGTACCAAACTCGAACTCGAGGATGATACCTGTGGCGACACCCATGGCGAAGTTCACTCCGAAGAGTTTCTGCCAGAACTTGGCGGCATCTTTCCAGAATTCGGCGACAGATTTGTCGCCGTTACCCTTGCTTATTGCTTTTAGGGTGCGATAATAATTCGTCTCTATAATGCCCATGATGACCGCCAGTCCGAGGGTCAGGGGCACGAAGAGCCAGTGATAGATTGCCGTGAGGGCGAACTGCGCTCTCGACCAGTCGATGGTTCCGGCATCAATGTTTAATAACAGATTTTGTAGCATAACGATTATATTTACGATTTAGGATTTTTCTGTTTACACGTTTATTCAGCAGCGCGTTGGGTGAGTTCTGTTGCCACGAAGCCCGCCTCGTCGCCTTCGGCATGTTGTTTCAGGAAGTTGGGGAAGAAGAATAGCTTCAGTACTACGAAGATGATGAATAGTTTGATGATGATAATTGTCCATAGTGTACGGCCAAGCCGCATCGAGCGGAAACCGTCGTAGTAAAGGTCAATGACCCTGTAGAAGAAACTGTTCTTTCGCATAGGCATCATCTTTAAAATAATGTTGCAAAAATATGATAAATCCACGAAACAACCAAACAATTTATTAAAATTGTTCTATTATTCGGTAAATATATTAAAATTTTCGATTGAGATAGGCTCGAAATTAGGATTATTCTTTGTTATTTGGTTAGAAATGCTTAATTTTGCACTCGATTTAAAGGAAACGATACGAATGAACAAGAAAATATTCACATTGTTGGCTATCCTGATTGCCGCTTTGGTGGCAGGATTGGTGTATCTCTTCCTAAGCCTTCAGCAACAGAAGCAGGAGAATCTGGACATGCAGGAACTGGCAGCCCTCGACAAGCAGGAAATGGAAAACGAATATGAGCGCTTCACCTTGCAATATAGCGAGATGAAGACTCAAATCAATAATGACTCTATCGTGGCCCAACTTACACGGGAGCAGTTGCGTACACAGCAGTTGCTCGAAGAACTGCGACAGGTGAAAGCCACTGATGCACGCGAAATCGCCCGATTGAAGAAGGAACTGGCCACGGTACGTGCCGTATTGCGCGAATATGTCATGCAGATCGACTCGCTGAACCGTCTCAATGAGAATCTGAAGCGCGAGAACACTCGTGTGAATGCTGAGCTGCAGGAACGTAACACTCAGATAGCTGGTCTGAGCAGTGAGAAGGCCTCTCTTTCTGAGAAGGTGGCCATAGCCGCACAGCTCGATGCGACAGGCATCCAGTTGCTGTTGCTCGACAAGAAAGACCGGGTGCTGAAGAAACAGAGGGTGAAGGACTGCATGAAGATGCAGGTCAACTTCACCATCACCCGTAATGTGACAGCCTCCAACGGCAACCGTGATATCTACGTGCGTATCCAGAACCCTGGTGGTAATGTGCTTGGCGGAGGTGGTACCTTTTCTTACGAGAATCGTCAGCTGGAGTGTTCTATGAAGAAGGTCATCGAATACACGGGTGAAGAAACGCCAGTGACACTCTATTGGCCTGTCACCCAATCACTGGAGGCCGGACAGTATCGTGTGTCCATCTTTGCCGACGGCAACATGATTGGTTCACGGACATTCAATTATGAGAAATAAACGACCATAATACTAATTAATATAGGTGTATGATAAAGAAAATTTGTGTTGTATTGCTTTTGGGAACGACGTTGCCTGTGGGTGCTCAGCGGTTGCTGACGCTCGACAGCTGCCGACAGATGGCCTTGCGCAATAACAAGCAGATCCGCATCTCGAAGGTTAAGCAGGAGGTGGCAGAGAATGTGCGCCGTTCTGCGCGCACCAAGTATCTGCCGCATATCAGCGCCGTCGGTGCCTACGAGCACACGAGCAAGGAGATCTCAATCCTCAACGAGAGTCAGAAGACGGCCTTGGGAAATATCGGTACCAGCCTTGTGGGTGGTGTGCAGGAGGGCCTAAGCAACGTCACCTCGCAGTTGCCCATGCAGAACATCGCCGGGCTGCTGGGGACTATGGGTATCTCTATGGAGGGTATCCAGACACTGATGAACCAGAGTCTCACTCAGACGGCAGGTCGGTTGAACGAAAAAGGCCAGAATATTGTCGATGCCTTCCGCACAGACACCCGAAATATTTGGGCTGGTTCTGTGATGCTGCTCCAACCAGTGTTCCTCGGTGGTGCCATCATCGCCATGAACAAGATGGCTGATATTACTGAGGATCTCGCTGCCAACTCCGCTGAGGCCAAGCGTCAGGCCACGCTCTATAACATCGACCAGGCCTATTGGCAGGTGGTGTCACTCACGCATAAGAAGAAACTTGCAGAGGGATACCTTGACCTCATCAAGAAACTCGACAGCGATGTCACGAAGATGATCGAGGAGGGTGTGGCCACACGTAGCGATGGTTTGAGCGTGAGCGTAAAGGTCAACGAGGCAGAAATGGCTGTGACAAAGGTCAACGACGGACTGGTGCTGTCGAAGATGCTCCTCTGCCAACTCTGCGGTCTCCCTGTAGATGAGCAGATTACGCTGGCTGATGAGTATCAGGAAAACATCGCCGTGGTGACCGTCACGCCGCAACTCGACGTTGAGAAGGCCGTTGCCTTCCGCCCTGAGCTGAAGATGCTTCAGAATACCGTAGACCTCTCCCGTCAGGCCACGAACCTGCTCAAAGCAGGCAATCTGCCTCAGGTGGCACTCATCGGAGGCTATGCCGTAAGCAACCCCAACGTGTTCAACGGCTTTGAGAAGAAGTTCGCTGGCTTCTGGAATGTGGGTGTTCTGGTTCGTGTGCCTATCTGGAACTGGGGTGACGTCATGTATAAGGTACGTGCTTCGAAGGGAGCCACCAGCATTGCCAGCCTTGAACTTGAGGAGGCTCGTGAGAAGATTGAGCTGCAGGTGAACCAGAATACCTTCCGCGTGAACGAGGCCAACAAAAAACTCGCTATGGCCCAGGCTAGTATTGCTCGCGCTGACGAGAACCTGCGCACTGCCAACCTCGGATTTAAGGAGGGAGTCATTACCCCCACCACCGTTATGGAGGCTCAGACAGCTTGGCTCCAGGCACAGTCGCAGAAGATCGACGCAGAGATCGATGTGAAGCTCTCACAGGTAGACCTCCAGAAGTCACTTGGAATCCTGGAATAAGTGAAAAGTGAACAGTGAAAATTGAAAAATTTGCTACCGCATAGAAGTAATCATAAAGTTCAAAGTTTAAAGTTCAAAGTTCAAAGTCAATAGCATTATGTCAGCAAAAAGTCAACATAACAACATCCTGCTCGCCGTTGCAGGTTTTATAGGAGTAGTGATTATCGTGGCCCTTATCGGTTTCCTGGCCCTCGACCGTGATCCCAACGTGATTCAGGGTCAGGTGGAGGTTACCGAGTATCGTGTGTCGAGCAAGGTACCTGGACGTATTCTCGAGATACGAGTTAAGGAGGGCGACTATGTGAAGGTAGGCGATACCCTCGCCATCCTCGACGCCCCTGAGGTGCGTGCAAAGATGGAGCAGGCCCGCAGTGCAGAGAGTGCAGCTGCCGCCATTGAGTTGAAGGCTCAGAACGGTGCCCGTAAAGAACAGATACAGGGTGCTTTCTCGGTACTCCAGCAGGCTAAGGCCGGCTATGAGATTGCCGAGAAGTCCTATCAGCGTATACAGCGCCTCTTCGATGAAGGTGTCGTTTCTGCACAGAAGCGTGACGAGGTGTTTGCCAACTACAAGGCGATGGAGGCTCAGATGAAGGCAGCCCAGAGCCAGTATGATATGGCAGTCAATGGTGCCCGTATGGAAGACAAACTGGCAGCTGCAGCCCAAGTGGGGCGCGCCCGTGGAGCCGTCAACGAGGTTAATTCCTACATTCACGAGACTGTTCAGACGGCCCAGATGGAGGGTGAGGTCAGCGATATCTATCCGAAGGTAGGCGAACTCGTCGGTACAGGTTCTCCCATCATGTCCATCTCTGTGATGGATGACATGTGGGGCACGTTCAACGTCCGCGAAGACCAGCTCAACGGCATGCAGGTAGGTTCGGAGTTCAGTGCATTCGTGCCCGCCTTCAACAAGGAAATCAAGATGAAGGTTTACTACCTGAAGGACCAGGGCTCCTATGCCGTGTGGAAGGCCACCAAGGCTAATGGCCAGTACGACTTGAAGACGTTCGAGGTGAAGGCCCGTCCCACAGAGAAACTTGACGGTCTTCGTCCAGGCATGTCGTTGGTGATTAAGTAGTAAGGAGTCAGGAGACAGGAGTCAGGAGACAGGAGTTCATGACGAGACATCTTTATCATATTTGGGTGGTTGCGAAACGTGAGTGGAAGATCCTCCGTGTGAATCGCATTTACTTTTTCAGCATGGTGGTGTTCCCACTGCTGTCGCTGGTGTTCTTCACCTCGCTGATGGATGAGGGACTGCCAGAGGATATGCCCGTGGGCATTGTCGACCTCGACAACTCGTCCACCTCGCGTGCGCTCATCCGCCGTCTCGATGCCTTCCAGAGTTCTCGTGTCGTGGCCCGATACCCCAGTGTTGCGGAGGCCCGTCGTGCCATGCAGGAGAATGAGATCTATGCTTTCCTCTACATTCCCCGTGGTACAGCAGACAAATTGCTGGCCAGTCGCCGTCCGAAGATCTCCTATTATTATAATATGTCGTCAGTGATGTCCGGATCGCTGCTGATGCGCGATTTGAAGACCATCTCCAATCTGGGCTCAGCTGGCGTCGGACAGGCCTCAATGCGTGCCCGAGGCTATACACCAGCGCAGATACAGACTTTCCTACAGCCCATCCGTGTGGACCTTCACCAGATTGCCAACCCATGGACCAACTATAATGCCTACCTCTCCACCGTTCTTGTGCCAGGCGTGATGATGCTCTTTATGTTTCTTATCTCAGCCTATTCCCTTGGCATGGAACTGAAGTTCGGACGCGGAAAGGAGTGGCTTGCGAAGGCTGACAACAATATCGTCGTCGCCATCCTCGGCAAATACTTGCTCCAGGCCCTGGTGTTCCTCGTACTCATCTTCTTCTATGAGTTTTATATCTACCATGTGCTCCATTTCCCTCATGTAGGAGGCTGGGGATATATCATCCTGCTTTCCGTGCTCGAGGTGTTTGGGTCTGTCGGCTTTGGAATCTTCGCCTTCGGACTGCTTCCTTCGCTGCGTATGTCGATGAGTATCTGCTCGCTCTGGGCAGTGCTCAGCTTCTCGCTTGCAGGATCAGCCTTCCCGGTGATGGGCATGGACTCTCCGATACAGGCGCTCACGTGGCTCTTCCCCCTGCGCCACTATTACATGCTCTACCAGATTACCGTCTTCAACGGTTTCCCTCTCATTGATGCCTGGTTCCACCTCGTGGCCCTTGTAGGTTTCACCCTACTGCCGTGGTTTGTTGTCTACAAGATTAAAAACGCAATGCTCAACTATGTCTATATTCCATAAAATATATGCGTGGCTTGAAGATGCCGCCTACGTGTGGCGTCAGGAGATAAAGCAGATAGTCCATGACGAGGGCGTGCTTATCTTCTGTGTCATCGTGCCTCTGGTATATCCTCTGCTCTATTCATGGATATATAATAATGAGGTGGTGCGCGAGGTGCCAGTGGTCATTGTCGACCAGTCCCATTCCCAGCAGTCGCGCCAGTTCATCCGCATGGTTGATGCCTCGCCTGACGTGCGCGTGTTGTGCTATGCTGCTGACCTCGACGATGCACAATCGCTTGTCAGCCGTCAGGTCGCCAAGGGGGTCTATCTGATACCGGCCGACTTCGCCACCAACCTGAACCGTATGCAACAGGGCGTCATCAGCGTCTATTGCGACATGTCGCTCATGCTTGCTTATAAGGCCATCTACCAGACCTCAGTGGCTGTCACCCAGGCTATGGGCGCAGAGATACAGCGTAAGGTCTCTGGTAACTATACGGCCCGTGAAGATTTGATTACAACTCGTCCGCTCGATTTCGAGGACGTGCCTATCTTTAATCCTGCTGGCGGCTACGGCAACTTCATCATACCAGCCGTGCTGATGCTTATCATACAGCAAACGCTCATTCTTGGTATTGGTCTGGCGGCAGGTACAGCCCGAGAACGCAACAGATACAGCGACCTCGTGCCCATCAACCGCTGCTACGGCGGCATCTATCGCATCGTCACAGGCAAGGCCCTCTGCTATCTCATGGTCTATGCTATCATGGCAGCCTACCTTACCATCGTCGTTCCGCGATTATTCTCTTTTATAGCACTCGTACATTGGCAGGATCTGCTGGCACTCATGTTGCCCTATCTGCTCGCTTGTGTATTCTTTGGCATGACCGTTTCTTGTCTGGTCCACTATCGTGAAAACGTTATGCTGCTGGTGGTGTTTATTTCCGTGCCGTTGTTGTTCATGACGGGTGTCAGTTGGCCCCAGTCTGCCATTCCCGGCTTCTGGCAGGGCGTGTCCTGGCTTTTCCCCAGCACCTTTGGCGTTCGTGCCTTTGTCCGCATGAACACCATGGGAGGCGTGCTTAGCGACGTGGTGCCTGAGATTCGCTACCTGTGGATTCAGGCAGCCGCTTACTTCGGCACAGCCTGCCTCGTCTACGGTGTCGAACTTCGCCTCTCCCGTAGTCATGCTCAGGAGCGTTTGGTCCATCTCCGCAAGAAACGTGAGATCCGCCTTCAGCTCAAAGCCAAGAAATCATAGGAGGTTATCAACTGCGGATCGTTCGTTTTCGATCTTTTTGTTTAAAAGATGTTAAAGGCAAGCAGTCTTTTTGCCTTTTTTCTATCTAAATAAATGAGCGTAGATAAAAAATACTACATTTGCATCAACAGATAGAGAAAATGAGAAGGCTGTTGCTTGTCATCGTGATGACAATACTATTGTTGCAGGGTGCTACCATCAGTGTACAGGGGGCTGAACGCGGCCGCCTGTATGCCGTGTTGGTCAATGGCGGGCGTAACCGTCTGACCAACCATGAGCGCTATTGGAACGACTGTGCCTTCCTATATCGTACGCTGCGCCAGACTTACCATATTCCCAAACGCAACATCACGGTGCTGATGAGCGATGGCGGTCTGTCTGGGGATGATATGCTGAGGGAGGACGGCAGAGGCTTCGTCTCATCGCCAGTCGACTTGGACGGCGACGGACAGAGTGATGTGGACTATGCAGCCACACGTGAGGTGCTGGTTAATGTAATGCTTAACATGTCAAGGCGGCTGACGTCTGACGACCATCTGTATCTTTTCATCGTCGACCACGGCGGATCAACAGACCGTCTGTCGGATTCGTTCATCTGGCTATGGAACGATGACAAAATGGAAGACTATACGCTGGGGTCTCTGCTGGGCCTGTTTCAAGTGGCATCCATCAACGTCCTGATGGGACAATGCTACTCAGGCGGTTTTATAGATAATCTCATGCGTAACGGCCTTGTCATAGCAACAGCTTGTAGCGGCAATGAGCAGTCATGGGTGAGTCCTGACAGACCATACGATGAGTTCGTATACCATTGGACATGTGCTGTGAATGAAGCAGATACGGAAGGGAATACGATTACTGCCGACGCTGACGGTGACGGACAGGTATCGATGGCCGAGGCCTTCGCGTATGCCCGTAGTCACGACCGTGTGAATGAGTCCCCTCAATATGCCTCCTGGCCAGAGGAACTGGGTGAGCAGTGGACGTTTGGCAATGCCAACAATGGCACATTGGGTATCAAAGAAGTGAGAAGTGATGAAATGGAAAGTGATAGATCCTCTGACATCTGGACGGTCTCGGGAGTCCGTCAGCAGAATGCCAAAGCGCATGCCGTGTATATTGAACGCCGTGGTGGGAAGATCAGGAAGATAGTAAGATAAAAATATATAACCTAAAATAGAAGAGGTATGAGACAGAAGATGATTTGTTGGATAGTAGGCTTGATAGTCAGCGCAATGCCGATGATGGGAGCCAATGTGACGAACAGTCCGGAGCATCTAGTATTTGGTAAGAAGTGGATAGAAGGAGCATCCAGGGCAAAGTTGGTTCATTGTCTACATGTCGAGGTGACAAATACTGGTGAATCAGACTTCCAAGGTTGGTGGAAAGCTATAGATTCCCAAACAGGAAGAATGGTAGAGGCCATAGATTTTGGCGTGCGTGCAGGTGAGACAAAAGATGTGGCAACTGAGCTTTGTTTTACTGAGCCCGGCATTTACGAACTGACCTTTGAAAGTGAGGGTTTCAAGTTGTTTGACTATACCGTTGATATTGGCGAGTATGTCGCTCCCAAGGTCAAAGGCAGCCTTCAGGTGGATATGCTCGAAAAGACTGACGAAGGGAATATTCTTTACGGCGACTTTGCCCATTTTAGGATTACAGGAACGGCTACACTCACCAATGAAGACGAGAACACTGTCTTCGGATGGGGACGCTTTGTCGTTGGCGGTGGTAGTGGCATCGATGTTGCCGTCAATCCATGGCTTCTTCGTGATAACTATGCATACGAGCACTTATACAGTCTGGGGCACGAACTGAAGAGTGGTCAGACTATCACCAAGGATTTTGAATATGAGTTTGTCGCAGTACCTGAAGATGGTAAGGAATACGGCATTTCTTTGGTTGTCTTAGGCAATGACATTGTCAGTATTCCCTTCACAGTCAAGCAGTGTACGAATACCTACTGGACAGCCGACGGCCACGTGAAACCTTTGCCTGTGGCCGACCAAGTGCTGAAAGTGCCTACGGAGGCGCTGACCGTTGACCTGCGGGGTCTGTATGAGATAAACACCGTATACTCCATCGACGTGTCGGAGGCCAATCCCAATTGTCTCTACTTCCTGGGATACTTAGATTATGTGCCTAAGGGCCTTGCATCGAAAACGAACATCATCCGCGACTACGATGCGAAGGATATCATTATCAATGGCGACTACGACTATTATTGTCCGATGCCCTTCAATACCAAGATGGCGCTCTTCGACTACACTCCCGTCAGTGAGACGATGGGGCCAGCCACCTCATATATGAGTCAAATCATGTCTGGCGCAGTCATACTGCCTTTCAATGCCCAGAAGATATGGCTTACGGCCATGAATGACAGTTATTCAGATGACGCGTTTTACAATGAAGACGACGTGAAGATATACAGCTATTTATCGAATAATCAGGAAAAACTACTATTCACAAAGGTCGCCAACAAACCGTTGACAGCTTACACGCCCTATCTGTTGTTCACCAAACCTTCGCCAGTGGCATTCTTAGGAGAAGACGTCATGATACCTTCCACCCGCAAGGCTAAGATTGGCATGGGCGATGGCATTTTCACGGCATCGACCACAGCGGTAACCGCTGGTCAGGGTTCCTATATCTGGAATGGCGACAAATACCGTTTCTTACTGAATCATGAGCCCATACTGCTGAGACCGTTTACCCCCTACATCACATTTTTTACCAACGAAAACAGACCTGAGGAAATCGATTATGACATTTTGATCAATTCGGGTGACGTGGTCCCCAGCGGAACAGATCCTGTGCCGGACAGCTCTACTCCTGTGACAGCTGTAAACGCTGTTTCAAGCCATCCGCAGGCCGTCTATTCTCTCTGCGGCCAACGGGTGGGAACGGCAGGATGCGTCAATGGCAGACTCTCGGTTGAAGGCCTGCGTCCAGGACTGTATATCGTCAACGGCCGCAAGATGATTGTGAAATAGAAGATGATGGAATCAGGACGCGTTAGACAGATTGTGGAGCAGTGCCAACAGGGCGACCGCGAGGCATTCGGACAGTTGTACACACTGATGCACGACCGGCTATTCAGTGTTTGTCAGCGCTATGTGCCTGACAAGAGCACATCCGAGGATCTGCTTCACGACGCGTTCCTCCTGATCTTCAGCAAGATAGGTTCGATTAAGGACACCTCAAAGGCCGAGGCCTGGATGCAGAAGGTCACACAGAACCTGACGCTGGCCTATCTGCAGCAGCACAAGCAAAAGCATGTTGTACCCTTCGACAGCATTAATGAGATGGCTGTCATGCCTGTGACAGTGGAATCGGAAGAGACATACGAGGAGATTATGGCACTTATCGACCAGCTGCCAAACAGCTACCAAAAAGTGTTCCGTATGTCTGTGTTGGAAGGGATGAGCCATCAGCAGATAGCCGACCTGCTCAATATCGACTCCCACACCTCGTCAGCAGAACTGTTCCGTGCCAAGAAAATGCTGCGCCGTTCGCTGGCCGTACTGTTGCTGGGACTGCTGGCCATAGGCGTGCCCATCGGACTTTGGCAGTCGTTACGACAGCCTTCAACACCATTGATTGCACCCGTTGAGCCTCAGCAAACTGTTTACCATAGTACAACAGATAGCATAGACAAGGAAAACGTACCGTTTAGGCTCAGTAAACAGCCAATCCATACAGCCCAAGTTGTCGCTCCGCAGGTGACAATGGCCGACTCCATGATAACCTTACCAGCAGAAACGACAGAGATAGACACCACGAAAGCCCAGGAGAAGCCTCTTCGCCCGATAAAGGAGGAGGAGAAGAAGACCATCTTCGAGACTCCCGACTTGCCAGCCATCAAAGCCGCCACTAGCAATCAGGACTGGATGCTGGCACTGGCCTACAGCGGTTTCAACGGACAGTCATCGTTCAACCTGCCTTATGGCGTAAAAGACATGAATGATCCTGTGCTGGACACCATCACCCACCATCGTCTGCCTATGACCATCGCCTTGCAGGTGAACAAGATGTTGAACAGCCGCCTCTCCGTTGGTACAGGATTGCAATATACGCAACTCTATTCAGAGACGCATATCGGAAACACCTATGCATGGGATGAACAACAGCAACGACTGCACTATCTGGGTATTCCATTGCGACTGTCGTGGTATCCCGTCAGAAGCAATCGTTGGAGCATCTATGGCACTGCCCAAACCATGCTGGAACTGCCTTTACATGGGAAACAGCAGAAAGCCTGTTTCGTGGATGGTCTTCAGGTGAAGGTCGAGGATCTTAAGCTCAGTCCCTCCGTACAGTGGTCTGTAGGCGTAGGAGTTGGTCTGGAGTATCGCCTGACACCTGTCATTGGTATCTATGCAGAACCTAGTTTGCAGTACTTCTTCAAGACGGGAGATGGCCTTGATACCTGGCGCACCGCTCATTCTACCACCTTCTCTGTACCATTGGGTGTTAGAATCATGTTGGGAAGCAAAAAGTAGATATTTCAAGGAACAAAGAAATAATACAAAATAAAGGAGGCCGACAGTTCAGACTGCCAGTCCCCTCCTTCGCCTCGCTTCTTAGAATGCGATTGGTCCACGACCCATGCAGCTCGTCGTTCCGAGGGCAGTCAGGGCTGCCGTGAGGATACTGATGACGAACTGAATGATGGTCTTCCAAGTTTCCTTTTTCATAGCATTAGATTTTAAGGGTTAAACTACGTTTTTGACTTGCTGAGTTCGAGGAGGAGGGCGACTCCCCCTCTTTTCTCAGCCGATCTTCAATCTTCCGCTCGGCTTTGCCGCTTTTACAAAGGCGATAGCCGACTAAAAGAATTTTCAATCTTCAATTTTCAATCTTCAATCTTCAATTTTCAATTTTCAATCTTCAATTGATTAATCGTTCTCACCGGTGTCGTCATCGCCGTTACCGCCGTTCGAGCCAGAGTTGAGTTCCAGCACCGATACCTGTGCGGGCATCTGGAATGAACCAGTGTAGGTGCCGTCGTTCTCGGTCAGTTCAATGCTGTTGCCATTGATCTTTGCCGTAGGAACCTGACCCTCAGCGGGTACAATCTCGATGTTGAGGTTGGTGCCAGAGGCGAAGCTCTGCTGCCCGGTAATGACATTCTCGCTGTCATCCTTCACGGTTGACGTTCCCGAACCGGAGCGGGCGATGGTCAGGTTGTAGCTGGACTGCTGGCTCTGGCCGCTGTCACCGCTCTGAGAACCGCCGTTGCCGCTCTGAGAACCGCTCTGAGAACCACTGCCGCCGCTCGGATTCTGAGGATCGTCCTCGTCGTCCTCGTGATAGTCGGTGTAGTTCTTGGGCAACTCAGTCACGCTGCCGGCCTTGGTCAGTTCGGCGCGGGTGAACTCTCCAGTGGCACGGGCGCGCATGTAGACGCTGTCGATGTGCTTCGTGGTGGAGAACTCCTCGGAGGTGGGCGCACCCTTCTTCTTGGTCTTGATGCCGGCGGAGAAGATAGCCAGCCCGTCGAGCTTCACGGCCTTGCCCTCGAGCATCAGCTCCCGGATGCAGCCGATCATGTCGGTCAGCACGCCCTTGATGGCACCCTTCGAGTACGGAGTGTTGTGCTCCGACATGTGCCTGGCCAGCTCATCCACGTTGACGGTCTTGCCGATGGTCACGGCGCGTGCGAACCACTTGCCGTAAGACGAGCCGTACGGATTCTTGTTTTGATACTTACGATAAAAAACGCTCATAGTTTTAAATGTGTTTTACATGGTATTAGATTCATTTGCGACCAGCTGCATCGGGTGGCCGCTTCCCGCCTTGTATTGAATTGAAAATTGAAAATTGAGAATTGAGAATTGTGATTACCTCTGCAGCGGTAGCAAATTCTTCACTCTTCATTCTTCACTCTTCACTTTCATCACTGCAAAGGTACTAATTATTTCGCACGATTCCAAATATCAAGCCCCGTGGCATGTGAAAATCTGTTAACGACACATTTCCGCTTCGCAAACAATTTGTTTCGCCTTGCCAAATGTATTATTAAGGTTTGCTGAACAACTGCCGGGCGACGGACATCAGATTTGTGACGGTGACTTCGTGACTTTGTGACATTAAGCACATTCCAATACGCAACATACCCCTATTATGAATATTAATATATTATAATATATTAATATTTTATATACTACTATACTCTCAACCTCCATCTAACTTCGTTGACAATCGTGAACATCCTTAATGTCACAAAGTCACGAAGTCACGATGTCCCAGATTTTAAAAAAACACCCTAAAATTTGGAAGTTTGCTAAAAAGTTCGTATATTTGCCACCAATAAAACCAGAATGACTATGTCAGAAGAGAAAAGAGCAAAGATTATTTCTATGATTCGAGACACCATTCGGGATGTTGAGCCGACGGCAGAGATTATCCTGTATGGTTCGCGAGCTCGTGGTGATTTCCGCGAGGACAGCGACTGGGATGTTCTGGCTATTATCGACAAACCTCGACTCACCTTGGAAGAACGAGGCAATATCCAATATCCCATTTGGGACAAGGGACTCGACATCGGCGAAGAAATCAACGTATTCCCCTACACCAAAAAGCAGTGGGAAGAGGCGCCGCCTTCACTCTTCAAGTATAATGTTCTAAAAGAAGGAGTCACCCTATGAGTCTCGATAATGACAATCGCAAGGCTGTTCTATGTCACAGAATATCCTAGCCCTTGTGTGACATGTGCTCCCCAAAAAATCTATCCATATTATTAATAGCTTCAAACATATTATATGAAGAATATAGTTATTATCTCAATTGCGTTGTTCTTTTCTCTCATAGCATGCGCTCAGTCAACATCAAAAGTTACGCTAAGAAATGGCACAGAAATCTTAGGGACTATTAAATCTATAGACCCATCAGATGCCGTAAAAATAGTTATTTCAGGTATAGAGACGACTATCCAAATGTCTGATATTGCAAAGATTGAAGAGAACCATCAAGCCACTTCAACTTTACCTGTTCTTTCCCCAGAAGATAAACTTACTGTGACTGATTTTGCTGATTATCCTGAATCATTTATGCTAAAAATTGGTAATGAAAATATTAAGATGATTCTTGTAAGAGGTGGTGATATGAATATGGGGTTTGAAGGTAGACACAGTAGAAGATACAATAGCGAACCGTTGCATTTAGTCAAAGTTACATCATTCTATATAAGTGAAACATATGTAAGTAATGCTATAGCGAATTATTTAAAAGGGAAGAAACCTAAAAAAGGGTATTACGATACGACCTCATGGGAAAAGTCTGATGAACTGATTCGCTTAATAGCTAATATTTCAGGAGTACCAGTAAGATTACCTACAGAAGCAGAGTGGGAATATGCCTCATGTTCTCCAGTTCAAAACTTGATATTTTCTGAATGTAAAGAGGCCGAATATTGTTTCGATTATTTCGGAAACTACGATAACAAAAATGGGTCTATCGATCCTCAGGGACCGCAGAACGGGAGTAATCATGTATGCAGAACCTATGCATTTGGGACCTATCCAGAATCTTGTAAGTTTGAAAGATTTAAGTCCCCTATTATTGGTCATACCTATTTGAGACTAGCGGTAAAAGCAAAGGATGTAAATATCACTCAAAAAAAGATTGGGTGGACAGGTGATTGATCTTCAAAATCAAAGGCCTGTCCCCGTGATTTCCCAGAGGAGCATTAACTAAATCATTATATTATGCTTTTGTTAGTCACGGGGACAGGTGCTTGGGTATACCCAGATGCCTGTCCCCGCGACTACCGATCATAACAAATGGGGGTCTGAGGCCATCTTTCATATGCTCGAAGTGTTAAAGTTATGTTAAAGTCTCATCATCCATACAATATTTCTGCATTTATCGAATTATATAGATAGAAACGTAATTAAAAAGGTATGATGAAGAAGAAGTTCTGTATTATTATGGGCGTGCTGATCTCTTTGGGGTTGTTCAGCGCATGTAGCAATGATGATGAGGAAATCAATGCCCTTCAGGGTGTTAATGTATTACTCATCCAGTCGGACAATGGTAAGACCAGCACGGGAATGATGTATGGAAGCAATGAAGTCTATAATCCCCCTCATTGTTACTTAGGCAAGGAGATCAGGTATAATGGTGGTGATCCTCTCACCATCTACCATATGTCGTTTGGGGCAAATATCAAAGGATCGGATGTCTTTAACCTGCTTAAAATCAGTTTAGAAAGCAAGCAGCCGATGAGTTTCTATGACTTGAAAGAAGGAGATACATTCGACAGTAGCCAGTTCCGTGCTTCAGCTGCATACACCCCTACGTGGGAGGAATACATCTTAAGAATGGCAACAGCCTTAAGCGGTAAGGTTACTGTGGTAGGTATGAAGAATGAGGGCGATAAATCGTACATGGTACTGAGACTTGTCGATCTCCGGTTTGATGCCATCGACAGTTCTTGTGTCTATACCGTTAATGGTGTGGTAGAATATGAAGTGTTAAAGTAGTGTTAAAGTCATACAACCGACGCAGTCTTTTTGTACTTTTACAGTTATATATAGAGAAAAGACAAAAAGTTTTGCGATTTAGTCACGGGGACAGGTGCTTGGGTTACCCAGATGCCTATCCCCGCGACTACGTTATAAATCATAGTTTCACGGCACGATGTGTCTGACACTTTGTGAGGATGTCTGTAAAATATTCATAAAAACCCGGTGGTCTGATTGGATTATCGGGATTTCTTTGTACCTTTGCCTACAAATATATTTTTGAAAAGATCGGGGCGACCTGTCCACATGATTTATTCTAAAGGCGGTGGAGATTGAGGAAGAGGTAACCGAAGAAAAACAAAAGAACAAAGAATAACGATATGGAAATAAAGCTACCTGGTATGGAAGAAAAAGAAAACCAGTACTATGATGAGTTGCTGGCGAAGATTCGGAAAATACGTTCAAGTGAACGTATGCCGAGGCAGAAGATAACTGATTTACTCAGGACTGCCCAAGACTTTGATGATAGTGACCCCACTGGCTGCTTAAGTGAAGCAGTTAACAATATGTCCCAACTCGACAACGATGGTCTGCTGCGCATGTTTAACTGCCTTTGCCTGTTTGTCGATTCACAGGCCAAGAGCCATCTATCTTTGAGTGTCAAGGATGCGTGCGATTACATTGCCCGTAATGTTGTTGATGTTGCCACTAATCCTGACATCTACACCTTCACCTGCTATAGTGGTGTATATGAATATGATGAGGATGACAACCCCATATCTGTAAGTCTGCCTAAGGAGCTCGAGGGCTCCAAAGGTCATAACATGATTCTGAAGATCATGGATATGGATCGGTTTATCGACACCTTCTCCAGCCGTGACACTTATTACAGACGCGCATTCCCAATACTTGCTGAGTTAGACGAGCGTGTACTCGATAGCTTGGAATGCAACCAGTTCGAGACATGGGAACTGGTGAGCTACAAGGAAGATGGTGACGCCATGTTCGAGTTCTCACACTTCGAAGTGAATACCAACGAGCCCGATAATAATTATCGTACGCTCTATGTTGTTTACCGTTACGACACCACGATATCATAATGATCGAAGAGGATAAGACAGCATATAGTTTTTCGGCGTGGTCATCAGAAAGAGAACCACTGCCACCACGGAATGCTGATGAAGACTACGGCGACTATTTCCGTAGGCTCATGTCAGAATGGTCGTTCAGGGCAAAGGAGGCCGAGCAGGTTCACAAAAAGTGGAAGCGTAGGCTTGGTGCCAGCGGGAGGTGTGCGTGAATCAGACTGCAAACGAAGGATTTTCATTGTTTTGCAGGAACTGATGGACTCTGCTTTCCTGAAAAACGACTATATCGATACCGGCATGCCCAAGGAAGATTGTAGGCGGGCATTGCAGGAACTTAAAGAGCACGGTTTTCAGGAGCTTTGTCAGATGGATGGTGCAGATTGGAAATTTGCCCTCTTGACACGTCATCTACGAAAGCAGGGCGAGAGTCGTGTGATAGTGGATGAGCACATGGCGGGATTCTATATCGATGAGGTTCGTGAGCAAATACCAGAGGAAGCTGCCGAGGCTTTCTTCCGTTTCGCTACCCTTACTCGTCTGGCTTATCAGGAGCTTGACCAAATAAAGCCTACTAGAAAGAAAGATGAGGATTTGACGCCTGAGCAGAAAGCCGTGGAGGATTTTGTGGGCAAAATCATTAGCCTTGTAGAAAGTGCCTACGAGAAATACAATGGTAAGATGGTGTCGCCAAGCGTGAATCAGGCCGAGGTGAAGGTCACTATTTTGAAAGATGACCTTATCAGTTTGATGGAGATTAAGAAGAAAAGCAAGTTCGATGAACTGCTGGCGCTATGCTATCCAGTGAACGGCCAATCGAAAGCACGTTTCTGCAAGTATGTAAGCAAACTACAACGGAAAAACTATTTTGGAAAGCTGCCCAACAACCTTCTCGCCGAACTCCTTGCTCCCATTGTGGGCCTCAAAGAGGGAAGCGTGAAAAACTATTTGAGCCAGAAGAAATCTTAATATTAAAATTTAAGGTTCGCGCGCGAGTATCGTCTATTTCTGCCCAAGAAATAGGCGATTTTTTTGTTTGTGGGCAATGGATAATATGGATTAATTTTTGTGATTCATCATATTATTTATTAAGTTACTGAATTTCAGCAGATTGCGAATTGCGGATTAATTCGGATCAGATTTTCAAAAACCCGAATTACGCTTTTTCTTTGCAGACGAAAACCTTGACGAAGTGAGAACAACGTTGTTTGAACGGGCAGCAGGTTTGGTTTACAACATGTCAAAGAGACAGACAATCAAGGTCGCTTGGAGAGCCATCAGGGCAAACCACGACAAGATGGAGATGGCAAAGGTGAAACATCTCGGAGTGATGAACTCAAAAAACAATTTACACCTATTTTACTAATCTGAGTTGAAGTGAGCTGAAGGAATCTCATGAGTTAAAGCTGGCCAGCGTTTCGGAAGGCTTCTTCACTCGCTAAGACTCAACAAAATGAAAAGAATTAATTTTCGCAAGCAAGTATTTGTTCAGAACGTCCAGATGGACAGCAGTATCAACTTCATGACCAACGGCAACATCAACATCGTGCCCTGCCCTTGGGAGTCAGATAAGGAGGTGACGGACGGCAACCGAGTCAAGTACCGCGCTGGAATCCAGGTAGATGCCGATGGCCGCACATTCGTGAAGAGATACAACGACGGGCTTCGCGGCCCCAAGCATGAGACCCTCTTCGAGACACTTCACGGGGCAGTGAAGATGACTCGACCACAGGTAAGACCCAGTACAGGTCAGCGCCGAATGGATGAGGAGTTCGTGTGGATTACCTTCAAGTTCCCCAAGAAATATCCCCTGTGGATGATTGTGGAGAACTTTGTGAGAGAGGTTAATCAAGTTATGTCATTTTTTAATACAAGAAAGGAGGAAACTGTATGGAATCAGCAGTAATCAGAACCATGAAATTCACATGTATAGGTAAGGGGCACGGTGCCCCTTGCCTCCCTGCCACCAAGGAAGACTGGGAGGCTCTTCGCCGCGAGCCTTGGCTCGCGCAGATGTGCGCACGTATAGAGAAAGGTGACGAACAGTTGAAACATCGTCTGCCTGTGTGGACGCCTCATTGTGCAGAGTTTAAGGACAACCACAGGGCGATTGCCGATGCCGTCAAACCACTCAATCGACTGATGCTGGACTTTGACGAGAAAGGGCATACGGAGGAGATCCTGTCGAAATGGAAAATTCTTGGACGAGCCAAGCGGCAAAGCCGAGCGGAAAATGGAAAATTGAAAATTGGCTGCGCCTTGCCCGACCTACACGGAATGGAGGTGTTGCTGGTAGAAGAGAGTGTCCGTCGTGGTACTCATGTATTGGTAGAGTTGCCTGAAGGGATGACACCTGAAACGGCACAGGAACTAATGAAAGAGGCTACGGGATTCACACCTGATGCAGCCGTGAAGGATGTTTCAAGGTGCATCTATATGGTGCCCGAGGATCATACCAAGTATGTTAATCCAAAGTTGTTCGAGGTAACGACAAGTGATGATGATTCAACGACAACAATGACAACTAAGACAACATTTAATGGCGACAATGTGTCGCCTCAGGCAGAACTTCTGCCTGAAAAAGAGTTGTCCAAGTTGTCTCAGTTGTCGTCAAAAGAAAACAAAGACTTGTCGTTCAAGGGCATTCCGTATTCGAGTATCATCTCTGAGTGGTGGCGGAGGAATGGTGGTGAGCCGGCAGAAGGAGAGAGGAATGTCAAGTTGCATAAACTGGCCGTCAATCTCCGAGCCATCTGCGACAATAAGAAAGAGGTGCTGATGCAGGTGATGCCCCGTTTTGGACTTTCCGATGTGGAACTGAAATCCATCGTTGACTCGGCTTGCAAGGAAGAGCCCAAGGGAATTTCGAAGGTGATGCAGGGCATCATCGACGCCTTGGAACTTGGCATCAACCCTGATGAAATCGAGGATGCCGAGGCCGTAGCCGAAGAGACTGGCGTGAAGGTAAACATCAAAGCCCTGCCCATCGGACTCAAAGAATCCTTAGTTGGTGTGCCTGTGTCAATGCACATGCCTGTACTTTGTGGCATCATGCCCATCTGCGCCACTTATGCCGACCAGGTAACGGTTGAGTATTGTGATGGCAACATCCATCGCCTCGGACTGATGTCAATCATTCGTGGTGAGCAGGCTTCGAACAAGTCGGTGGTGAAGAACGCTGTCGATATTTGGAAACGTCAGCTTGACGAAGAGGATGCCCTTGCCCGTAAGCGTGAGGAGGAATGGAAGGAGCGCAAGAAAGGTCGCAAGGCCAATGAAAAGGCTCCCGAAGACCCACACGTCTTGATTCGAGTGGTGCCTGTAACGGTCTCTTGCTCAACGCTTTTGAAGCGATTCAAGAATGCTCAGGGACATACCTTGTACAGCTTTGGAGAGGAACTTGATACCCTCCGAAAAACGAACGGTGCTGGCAGTTGGAGCTCGAAATACGACATCTATCGTTTGAGCTTCGACTACGGTGAGTGGGGTCAGGATTACAACTCTGATCAGGCTGAGTCGGGTGTGGTCAATGTGGCCTACAACTGGACGATGCTGGGCACCAACGGAGCCATGCGGAAGTGCTTCAAGTCGGACAACATTGAGAACGGTCTTTCGAGTCGTGTGCTCGTGGCTGAGATGCCTGACTCCAGCTTTCAGAAGATGCCAAAGTTCGGACGTCGTTCGGCTGAGGATGAAGCCCGTATTCAGCAGGCAGTCACTCGTCTGCGCAGCTTTACGGGTCTCGTGGATGTGCCTCGTTTGAGGAAGGCCATCGAGCAGTGGTGCGAGGAAAAACGCGTGGAGGCTGCCAAGGATATCGACCACGTTAAGGACACTTATCGTAAGCGCGCTGCCGTCATCGGTTTCCGTTGTGGGGTGATTTTTCACATGCTTTCTGGGTGTGCTCGTGAGAGCAAAGCGTGCATCGACTTTGCGCTGATGATGGCCGACTACTGTCTCTCTCAGCAGATTCGTGCCTTCGGTGAGGCTTTGCAGAATCAGTATGTCGATGCTCAGGACGAGTGCCTGCGATACGGCGTCAATCACTCCATCTTCGACCAGCTGCCGCCTACGTTCACCATCGACGATCTGCGCCCTCTGAAACGAGGTTTCTGCTCAGAGGCAGCCCTCAGGAAAATCACTTCCCGATGGGGTCGTGACGGCTGGATTGAGAAGGTGGACAAGACCCACTGGAGTAAATTGAAAATTGAAAATTGAAAATTGAAGATTGAAAATTAGACAACGTGACTTCGTGACTTTGTGACATTAAGGACATTGAACATTGAACATTGAAAATTGAAAATTATGGAATTAGTATTAGTACGCATAGCAAAACGCAAGACCTATACAATAGGCAAGCTCTACATCAAAGAGCAAGTTATGGACGAGTTTCTGGCAGGTGAGAAACTAACTTACTTCTGCGATACCCTCGAACCAACGGCCCTCGAACTAAAGACAACGGTCTCGAAGGAAGCCGTGCTTCGTTCACCAACGAAGGCACAGAAATTGAAGCCCTTC
>JAEEGK010008238.1_pt1 | contig 24651 bp, 16 predicted proteins | sample 8958771 | NCBI WGS metagenome assembly JAEEGK01 (sample SAMN16246547, study PRJNA631951) | gut metagenome | biome: gut microbiome; feature: rumen; material: SC-attached | host: Bos | place: Iran: Karaj | collected 2018-10
GAAACTGTTTGACGGCGCCTACCATGGCGGCATCAGCGATGACGATGCACTCGCGATAACGGGTGCCCGTCTTCTGCGGGCCCGCATTGCGGAATCGGGCTCGAGCCTGGCCGGAAACGCTCGCGATACGGTTTGGTACAACGGCGAGCAGGCGTGCAACGCCTTTCTTGCCAAGGACAGCAGCAAGCGCACGCTGTTCCTGGATTTCGCGAGCAAGACGGGTCGTGAATTTGTCGGCGAAAACTATGGTACACACGAACGCCTGCTGGTTATGGACAGTACGGGAAACCTGGTTCATGCCGTTGCCGCTCCGGCATCGTATTCCTTTGACCATAGCGAGTGGGCAATCGGCGGTGGAAACCTTGCTGTTGCGACTCTTGCGAATTCGGGTGGAGCCCATGTAAAGATTGTCCTGTTGAATCTCGCGGAAGATTCACTCATTGAACTTGTCGAAGGGGAAGAAATCTGGCATCCGAGCCTGTGGTATTCCAGGAACACTTCTTCTGGTGATGATTCCCTGCTGGATCTCGATAGTGCGGGCGTCTACCTGGCCGATTTCCAGGGGAACGAGGAGGAAAAGTACCGCATCAAGATGGAAATGTTCTGGAAGAACCTGGACAAGACCCGGTACCTCCTGGTCGGAAGTTCCCGAATGGAGATGGGAATTGACCCGGATGCATACCCGGAGTGGAATATGCTGAACATGGGTGTCTCGGGTATCGACCCCAACAGGGACTTTTACTTTATCAATAACTACGCACTGAACCATTCGGACAGTCTGAAGGGGATTGTAGTCTCTGTCGATCTTGACGGCTGGAACGGAGTCGAGGATCACCTGTACCTTATCCAGTATGCGGTTCCCGGATACAAGTACGATGCCAATCACGATTTCTGGAAGGACGGAATCCCGTCCGGCTTTGTCGAGGCCGTCGAAAATGCATACCCTGCAAGTCAGGATTTGACGGAAAGCTTTACGGAAAGGGGCGGGTTGGCCAACCCGTGCCGGGGCTGGGATTCCGACGAGGTTGCCGTGCTTCGCGACTCCGTCTTTACGCCCCAGGCTACTGCGCACCTGGATTCGATGATAGGTGTTTTGGCCGATATTGCTGCAAGGGCCGCGGCAAGGGGCATCTATGTTATTGGCGTGATTTTCCCGCAGGCCCCGCAATACAGGGAAACGGGAAGCTTCGGCCTGTATGGCTTGCAGCGCAGTGTGGTTGCCCAAAAGATTGCGCGCCTGGATTCCCTGGCGAAAGCGAACGATCATTTTATCCTGATGGATGAAAACAGGATGGGTGACCATGATTATTCGGGCGAGATGGCTTTCAACAGGGATCATCTGTGTTCTGCGGGTGCAACGAAGATGGCTTCCCGACTGGATTCACTTTTGAGGACGCTGAAGTAGATGCTTTGGAGATGGATTGGCATATTTCTTGTGGCCTTGTCGCTGTGGGCATGCTCGAATTCGGAGATGCTCGGTGGGGAACCGGAAGAAAAACCGTTCATTCATCCCGGATTGGGGCGCGTGAAGGCGATAGACCGGGAGGTCGTTCTCGGGACAAACGATACGCTGGCCGACCCTGCGGAACGCCCGGCGATGCGCGTACGGTTCACGTATGATTTTTACCTAGGGTATCGCGAGGTAAGCCTTTCTGAATACCGCGAAGCACTCGGGCTAGTGACGACGCCGGAAGATTCCTCCGAACAGATAAGTTCCGTAACGTACTACGATGCAGTGCTGTTCGCGAATGCGGTGAGCCGCAAGTATGGCTTCGATACGGTATATACCTACACCCAGTCGGAATTCGATGTCTTTGGTTCCTGCATTTCGCTTGCGGGGCTGGAGACGCATTACGAGGTGGAGGGTTTCAGGCTCCCGACGGAGGCGGAATGGATGCTTGCCGCTACGGACCATTGGGACGACTCCTGCGACGAGAATGGAAGACGTTTCTGCGCCTTTTCGGATGGGCTGAAGGAATGGGTGAACGACTGGCTCGGGCTGTTCCAGGATACAACCGTGGAAAACTATGTGGGTTCCGCAATGATTGGCAACCAGTCGATGCGTGTGCTGAAGGGCGGCTCGTTTAGGGATTCTAGGAATACTGTTCATCCCTACGGTAGGATGGACGTTTATTCCGTGACATCGGACATGAAGGCCGATTACGTCGGGATTAGGCTTGCATTTGGTGCGATTCCCAACTATACGATGACGGATATTGTAGGCCGCGTGCTTCGTAGCAATATCCGCGTGACGGTGGATTCCTGGACACTCCGGGATAAACTGTCGACGATGTCGGTCAAGCTTGTCTTTAGAAACGATGTTTCGGGGAACCTCGTGTATGTCAATTTCATATCCGGAAGTCCCGTTGTGCATGAAATTGTCGGTGAGATGGAGGTCTACCATCCGGAAATTTCGCCCGATGGGAAATGGGCTGTATTCTCGACCGTGATGGAAGGCGTTTCTGATACGTCCAACGTGTTTTCCCGCATGCTCAACCCGGTCAATCCCGTGCTTCGAAGGTTACCCGAGGCAGTGGCGGCCATCCCGCGATGGCGAATGATGGATAATGGAGAACCGCTTGTTGTCTATGTTACGGATGCGGGCAATAATCGCGACAGTGTAAAGTTCAAGAAGGCGGAAACATGGCAGATTAAGTTTGTGGACGGCGGGTTCCGTCAGAAAAAACGCCTTTTTTCGGGTGCATACCATGATGGTGTGAGCGATGACGGGCGCCTTGCCGTTACGGGCGCGAGGTTGCTTCGCGCGCATATAACCTCTCCGGGAGAAGACCTCTCGAATGGAACTGATACAGTCTGGTATGGCGGCGAGCAGGCATGCAACGTGAGCCTGGCTCGTGACGGGAGCAAGCGTACTCTGTTCCTGGATTTTGGAGGAAAGACTGGGCGTGAATTTACGGGTAGGGATTACGGTGTCCACGAAATGCTTTTGGTGGTCGACAGCTTGGGTCACCTGGTGCAGGGGATTCCTGCACCTGCCGGGTATTCTTTTGACCATACGGAATGGGTTCCCGGAAAGAACATGGCGGTGGCGACTCTTGCAGATATGAATGGAGCTCATCGCAGGATTGTTCTTGTGGATCTTTCTGATTCTTCCATAGTGGACCTTGTGGAAGGGGAGGATCTAGGATTTCCTTCGCTCTGGACTTATGGGAATTTTGCGGGAGAAGGGGGAGGGGCACTCGATCCTGATAGCGCCGGAGTGTACATGCGCGCAAACGGAAGTTTCGAGATGGCGCTTTACCGCTACAAGCTAGAACTGCTATGGCGCTACCGCGATTCCGCGGATGTGGTGATGCTTGGGTCTTCTCGTTCACTGTCCGGTTTTGACCCGATTGTGTTTACGAATCACTTTGCGATAAACCTCTCGCAGACTCCGAATTCCCTGTACCTTTCGCGGGACCTGTTCAAGCGCTACGTGCTGGGGAACGTGACTAATCTACGCTACCTCATTGTCTCGCTGGATATCGATCTATGGTACAAGAACGATGCGGAGGATAACTTCTTCAATAGTTCGTACCAGAACTATCCGGGATTTGTCTATGACGAAAATCATAACTTCTGGAAGGATGACCGTAGCGATAGGATATTGCGATACACGGAAAGCGCGATTGGTTCCGAGGAAGGCGAGAAAATCCTTTACCATCGCGGGCTTTATGCGGGTGTCGCGAAGGGATGGCCCGATGAACCTACGTTCCTTGCAGATAGTACATGGAACCAGGATAATCCCAAGCTTTTTGAAGACAATCTTTCCGCTCTCGAGGATATTATACGCTCGGCGAAGGAAGAGGGGATTGTTGTTGTCGGTGTAATCTTCCCGCAGAATCCCGCTTATGCGGCTACGGGATCCTTTGGCCGTTACGGGCTTACGCGGAGCGAGGCTCCTGAGCTCATTGGACGAATTGCTTCGCTCGAGGAGAAATTTGATAATTTCCACCTGGTCGATGAAAACAAGATGGGCGTACATGACTATACGAATATCATGGCGGAAAATGACGACCATCTGTGTCGTGCTGGCGCGCGCCAGCTGAGTACGCGTCTCAATTCGCTCATCAAATCCTGGGATGCACAGTGAAGTTACTCCCTCTGTTTGCAATCCTGTTTGCGATTTTCCCGCTGACCGATACCGACATCTGGTGGCACATGGCGTGCGCGCGGGAGTGGGTAACCGCGTGGACGCCGGTGCGTGGCCCCGTGATGAACGTGCACGAATACTTTCAGCAGGTGGTGGGTGCGGCCTATGCCCTCGGCGGTGCCCCGTTGCTTGTCGCCTTCAAGGCGGTGCTGTGGGGTGGTGTGCTCGCCCTGTTCCTTGTGCCTGCAGGCGAGTGGCGCGGGCAGGGAAAAATAGCACGCATATTTGACAACCCGCTCGCCGTTGCGGTTGCTGCCGTTATCCTGTTCGTATTCCGCTACCAGATGGAGATGCGCCCGGTCGTATTTACGCTGCTGTTCCTTGGGGTGTATTGGAATGCGGTGCCGTGGCTGCTTGCGCGGCTTGTGGCGGGCGAAAAGGCGGTGCCTGGCGATAGACGTGCCGCAGAACGAGTGAAGACCTGCCTAGTCGCAATCGCCTTGCTCGTATTGCAATGGCTCTGGTGCAGGTTCCAAGGGCTGTACATATTGGGCCCGCTCTTTGCGCTCCTGTGCCTTGCAGATGCGTTGTACAGGAACCGGCCTGCGCGCTTGCCCGCACGGAGGATTGCATCTGTTGCTTTGCCCGCCGTATTTGTCGCCCTGTTGTTTGTGATGCCCTTTTTGCACGGAGATGGCCTGCGAATTTTCCTTTATCCGTTCGGGCTTCTCGACCGACTGCTAGGCCTTACGCCTTCTGCCGCAATCTTTGCGAGCGAAATCGCCGAGAACCGTAGCCCGCTAACGCTCCTCCTTGCCCGCGAAAACGTGCTGGCAAGCGCCTTGATGGTGGTTCTTGCTGTTTTCGGGGCGGTATATGCCGTCATGAGGCTGGTCCGTAGCCGCGAAAAGTTTGTGCTGTGGACAACGTTGCTTGTAACATCGGCGCTTGCGCTTGTTGCCGAAAGGAACTTCGTACTGCTGTTGCCGTTACTTGTTGCGATGGCATGTTCCTTGCAATTGGGGCTGATGAACCGGTCCCGCGCATACATTGTCTCTGTCGTCATCATAGCCTGCCTGCTTGGTTTCTGGGCTAAGTCGCTCACCTCGTACGATAAACACATGGTCGCCTACCAGCGCGTTCCCGTGAATGCTGCCGCCTGGATGGCGCAACACCCGCATGCAGGCCGCCTTTTCAATGACGACCGTGCGGGCGGTTACCTGGCCTTCGTGAATCCGCGCGACTCCATATACATGGATGGCCGTTTTATCCTGAAATCTGCCGAGTTTTTCGCGCGCTACCTGAGCTATGCCCGCGAGCCCGAAACGTTCCTGCGCGACGCGGACTCGCTGGGGGTCGACCGGGCCGTATTTCCGTTGCGTTTTTATGCCCGCTGGGGCGCACTTTTGGGCGTTCTCCGGGACTCTCCGGAATGGGACGCCTGCCATGTGGATGACTTCTATATCGTTTTCTGCAAAAAATAATATTTTAAACTCACATAACGGCAAATATATCAATGAGTTACGAAATTTTGCATACTAAAAAATGCCGAAATTTGTCAAAAAATGGCGATTTTTGACAAAATAGTGCTAATTTGTTCATTATTTTTCTTGTCAAGGGATAGTTCAAAATTTTTCTGTTGATATGTTGTGCTTTTGGTAGGGATGATAGTTTGATTCCTGCGTGATTAAACACCCCAAAAATGGGGATTGAAGCGGTAATAAATTTTTTTGGAGGGCAAAATGCCGTTTTTGGGCATTTTTCGGGGGGCATATAAAAACCTTACGAAAGGGGAATTTTTTGTCGGGGGCCGATATCTATTTTTTTTTGACCCAACCTAATAGTTGCCTCTCTCGTTTTTACTGGTTTATTGTGGAAAATACTGTTACCTTATTGAATTTATCAGCGTCGCCCTGGCAGTCCGTGCTCGACTACGTGCGTTCCCAGTGCAACGATTTCGGCATGGCCATACTCGATACCGTGAGTTACGAAGGTATGGAAGAAGGAATCGTCTGCCTGTCTGTTCCTGACAAGTTCCGTGAAACCTGGCTAAATAGCCACTATGGTTCCCTTTTGCGCAAGGCGTTTGCAAGCGTCATGGGTAGCGCGTTTGTCGATTACCGCGTGATCCTCCGTGCTGTGTCCGCACCTGTTCCCGAGATGAAGTTTACGCCGGCAAAGCCTGCGGTAAAGCGTCCGGCGGCACCTGCGCGCCCGCGCAAGAACCGCGCTCTCGGTTCCCCGATGTATGCGCGCTATACGTTCGATAACTTTGTCGTGGGCTCGTGCAATTCTACGGCATACAAGGCATGCCTCGCCGCGGCCGAGAACCCGGGCGATAAGGGGATGAACCCGCTGCTGGTTTTCGGTGCCTCGGGCCTCGGCAAGACCCACCTCTTGCAGGCGGTGGCGGCGAAGCTCGTGCAGGATAGGCCCGAGTTCCGTGTCGTCTATCGCCAGGCGTACGATTTTCTGCGCGATACGGTTTCGGTGTTCGAGGCGGCGAAGGCGAAGAACTGGGAACTCCGCGACAAACTGGCCGAAAGGTTCCAACAACTTTATTCGGAATGTGACGTGCTCGTCATTGACGATATTCAGCTGCTCAAGAAGAGCGTCTACTGCCAGGAATTCCTCGCGAAGACGATAAACAAGATGCGTAACGAGGGCAAGCTGGTGCTGCTCTCGAGCGACCGCAAGCCCGCATCGTTCAAGCGACTTGCCGAAGGTGCGCGCCCGTCGAACGATTCCGACGTGGCCGAGCTGACCTCCGCCCTGCTGAACCATCTCGAGAACTGCGTGGCGGTGGGCGTCGACCAGCCCGACCTGAACACGCGTATGGGAGTCATCCGCCAGAAGTCGGAACGCCTCCCGTTTGCAAGCGAGGACCGCGAAGAAATCTGCCGGTTCCTTTCCATTCCGCCACGTGCGAACTTCCGCCTTATCGAAGGGACGCTGAACTGGCTCGATGCGATGCACAGCCTGAACGGCGTGGAACTGAGCCTGTATTGTGTAAAGCAGTTGCTTGTATCTCCGCAGAATGACGGTGCGACACTCACGCTGAAGAACATCAGCGAAACGGTCGCCGCTTCGTTCAATGTCGACATGGTGGTGCTCACGTCGAAGCGCCAGGACAGGGGTGCCTCCATCCCGCGCAAGGTGGCCATGTTCCTCTGCCGCGAACTCACGAGCGAAACCGAAATCGAAGTGGGGAAGATTTTTAATCGCGATTATTCCACGGTAATCGCCGCCATAAGGTCCCTTGTATCCATGATGGAATCCGACGCCGCTTTGGCGCGAAGGGTACAGGACCTCCGTTACATGCTGGAAACCTGATGAAGGTCCTTGTAACGGGAGGTGCAGGCGTCGTAGGGAAGGCGCTCTGCCGGGAACTTCAGGCACGCGGAGTGTGTGTGCGCGTCCTGACTCTCCCGGGCGATACCGGCGTGGATTTGCTCCCGGAAGGCGTAGAAGTTGTTTATGGCGATGTCGCCGACTACGCCTCCATCCGGCCCGCGTTCGATGGCGTGGACTGCGTTTTCCACCTGGCGGCAATTCTCCTTTCGAGGGATGCATCCGCGTTCGAACGCATCAATGCGGGCGGAACGCGCAACGTGGTCTCTGCCTGCCAGGATTCGGGCGTGCATCGCCTGCTTTATGTCTCCAGCATTTCGGTTACCTACCCGGTGCTCACGCCCTACGGGGCAAGCAAGCTTGCGGGGGAATCTGCGGTAAGGGAATCCGGGCTCGACTGGACCATCGTGCGGCCGACCCTCGTGATTGGTGACGGCGGGGGCGTGGAATTCAGGATGTATGCGGACTTTGTCTGCAGGTTCCCGGTCTACCCGCTCCCGGGGGGCGGTACCGCGCGCAAGAAGCCCGTCCGGAGTGTCGACCTCGTGAAGGGAATCGCTGCCGCGGGCCTTGCTCCCGAGGCTATCGGGAATACGTATGCGCTTGCGGGCCCTGAGGTCATGACGATGGCCGGGATGGCGGCGCGCATCTTGCGAACTGCAGGCAAGCGCCACCTGATGGTTCCGCTGCCCTGGTGGATTGCGAAAAGGCTTGCGGTACTCCGGAACTGGATTGGCGGGCGGCGCGTTTCTGCCGAGCAGGCGCTGGCCGGATTCCTCTACGATGCAGTTCCTGACATCGAAAACGCGCGAAAAGACCTCGATTATAACCCGGAAAAGGCTCTCTAGCCCTGTTTTTTTGCTTTTTTTTGCATTTTTGCCCTAAAAGAAAGTATATTCCCTGTAAAAGAGGATATGATATGAAGCATTCTTTCCTGTTGGCGGGTGTTGCCGCCGCGTCGTTAGCGTTGTTCGCCTGTGGCGACAGTTCTCCGTCCGATACCGAAGACGACATTCTTTCTTCCCCGGGCGAAAAGACCGAATCTTCTTCGTCGGTCACTGAAGACGAGTCTTCCTCGTCTGTCTCGGAGGATATTCCCAAGGGAGCGCGTGCTGCTACCCTCGATGACCTCGAGAAGAACATGACCCTCAAGGGCCTGTTCGGGCGCGACATCTACCTTGCGACAGGCGAGAAGCACGGCCTGTTCTCTCTCTGGATTCCCGATACGGCATGGCTTGCCGCCCCGTCCGATTTCGATGATGGAGTGCTGAAATTCAGCCAGGGTGCCATTACTTCTATCAAGATAGATTACGATGTGATTAAGTCCATGGAAAAGCTGGTGGAGAAGGATTCCGACCACTCCATGAGATTTATCGTGAACGAGGATGACCAGCTGCAGTATTCCCTGGATGGCGGGGAATACAAGGATGTTGGCGAGACTTCCGTCAAGAAGAATTCCTCGGTAGTCTGGAACGGCGACAGCCTTGCATCGAAGGAACTCTTTTGCAAGACCGGCGAGAATACCTTTACGGGCTATAGCTTCTATAAGGGCCGCTATGTGGCGACCGATGTTGTCCGCAATGCCGAAAAAACGAACGATTCTCTTGTATCCTGGTCTGCCGGCTATTACGACATCCACCGCGGCAAGCTCCTGATGCGCCCGCTATTCTATAGCAGTGCCGTATATGCGCTGGTGTCGGCTTCCGTGAGTTCGGATTACAAGACGTTGACTATATCAGCGGAAGATGTTTCGTGCACGTTGAGCGAATTGAAGTATAACGAAGTGCCTGCTGCCGATCTCGAGGGCGAATGGGAGTCTGACGAAGGCGGCCTCACCTGGTCTCTTGACTTGCGCACCGACCGCACCTTCGAGGTGAAGGCCTTCAAGGGCAACGAAAACAAGGCGCTCAAGCAGGGAACGTGGGATGTCTACGGCAACCAGCTGCTGATGAAGGTGACCGGCTGCCTGGGTGGCAAGTGCACTCCGGCCGTGAAGGGTTCTGTCTCGAAATGGAAGGCCGGCTCGTTCTTCAACTACGGCAATTCGGATCCCGACGATCCGTCGATTCCCGAGAACTGGACTGCTCCGGAGTACGAATAGTGAAGAGGCTGAGCGCCATCGAGTGATTATGACGTTGCCGGTCTTGTGCTGGCAGCGTTTTTTATATTTGGATTGAGTATATAAGAGGCTTGCCATGAAGGTTTATATAGCGCAGATGAACGTGGTTCCGGGAAAGCCGGAAGAAAATTTCAAGACGATGAAGGCCGTTGTCGCGCGCGCCAAGAAGGCGGGTGCGGAAATGGTTGTGTTCCCGGATTGTGCCGTTTCCGGGAATTACGAGGGGCTCGGCTCGAGGAATACGGAATGGTCGTTCCAGAAGGCTTGCTGCGATGCGGAAAATGCCCTGCAGAAACTCTCGAAGGGTATCGAAATTCTGGTGGGTTGCAGCGAGGAGTTCGACGTGTGCATGTACAACCACTACGTGAACGGCAATATGGACGGCTGGGAGCATGATTTCGAGGTGTATTCCGGTCTGCAGCAGTTTACGCTGGAAAAGGAAAGCGAGGTGGATGCCGTCTGCGGTGTGTTCGCGAAGGACAACAGGAAGCCCGTAATCTACGTGAACGCGGTGGGGACCGAAAATTCTGGCAAGAACATCTACGCACTCGACGGCGCAAGTCGCGTCTACGACGCGAACGGGAAGGTCGCTTTCCGCATGGAGCAGTTCAAGGCGGGCGAGGCGCTCGTCGAAATCAGGAACGGCAAGGTGAAGGCTTTGCCGCTGAACGGCAAGCCCGTGCCGAAGTCCGCGAAGCCTGCCGAAAGGATTGCCCAGATTCACGATGCGCTCGTGTACATGATTCGCGAGAACCTGGCACGGTTCCATATCGCACGCATGGTCATCGGTGCGAGCGGCGGTATCGATAGTGCGGTTTCTGCTGTCCTTTATGCGGAAGCGATCGGGTCCGAGAACGTGTACCTGGTGAACATGCCGACCCGCTTCAATTCCGACACGACGAAGAATGCGGCCCGCGACCTCGCGAAGAACCTGAAGACGCCCTACATGGTAGCCCCGATTTCGGACATGCTGAATGCGGTCTGCGATAGCCTTGGCAAGTGCGAGTTTGTCCGTAGCGACAAGAAGATCAAGGTGGAAGGCCTCAACTACGAGAACCTGCAGGCGCGTACGCGTTCGGCATCGGTGCTCCTGACCGTTGCCTCCGTGCTTGGCGCCGGTGTCACCTGCAACGGCAACAAGAGCGAGGCCACTGCCGGCTACTGCACGCTTTACGGCGACAGCTGCGGCGTGATGTGCGCGCTCGGTGACCTGTGGAAGACGCAGGTGTACGAACTGGCCCGCTACATCAACCGCAAGAAAGAAATTATCCCGAAGGCATCCATCGATATCCCGGCGAGTGCTGAACTCAGCGAGGCGATGAACGTGGACGAGGGCAAGGGCGACCCGATCAAGTATCCGTATCACGACAGGCTGTTCGCCTACTGGGTGGACCAGAACCATGGTCTCGAGGATACGGAGAAACTGCTCGAGAAGGGAACTCTCTGCAGGGAAATCGGGGCGGACCCGAAGTACTTCAAGAAGCTTTTCAAGACGAAGGCCGATGCGCTCGAGGATATGCGTGCTTGGCACAGGCGATTCCGCGGCATTGCCGTGGCGAAGCGCATCCAGTTCCCGCCCATCCTTTCGCTGAGCGGTATGGCGTTCGGTGGCGAGTACCGCGAGAGCCAGGGCGTGTAGGCCCGGATTTTTTGGAAAGTTCACGTTAGATAGGCAGGTAAGTTATGGTGAAACGCTTGTTGGAAGCCCTCGATTCCGTGCTGCTTGGCAAGCACGAAAGTGTTGAAATGCTCGTGATGGCGCTCCTTGCCGACGGTCACGTGCTTATCGAGGATGTTCCCGGTACGGGCAAGACGACGCTTGCGAAGGCGCTCGCCGTGGCCATAGGGGCGGACTTTGCACGCATCCAGTTCACGCCCGACCTGCTGCCGGCCGACGTTACGGGGGGCGCCGTGTACAGGGCGAATACCGGAGATTTTGAAATCCGCAAGGGTCCCGTGTTCACGCAGGTGCTGTTGGCCGACGAGATTAACCGCGCGTCTCCCCGCACGCAGAGTGCGCTCTTGGAAGCGATGGAAGAACGCCAGGTGAGTTTGGAGGGCGAGACCCACAGGCTGCCTGAACTCTTCTTTGTGCTTGCGACGGAAAACCCGGTGGAGTTCCACGGGGTTTTCCCGCTGCCCGAGGCGCAGATGGACCGCTTTATGGTGCGGCTCTCCATCGGGTACCCGACTCTCGAGACCGAAATGCAGATACTGCACGGGCACCGCGAAGGCACGCCGCTTTCGCGTCTGGAACCGGTTACGAACGTGCAGGAGATTCTTCTTGCTCGCGAGAATGTCCGCAAGGTGCATATCGACGAGGCGCTTGAACGCTATGCGGTACAGCTCGTGCAGGCGACTCGCGGTGATGCGGGAGTGAGGCTTGCCGCAAGCCCCCGCGCCGGCCTCAACCTGGTGAAGATGGCGCTGGCTTCGGCCTATGTCGCGGGGCGCGACTTCGTGAATCCGGATGATATCCAGAAGGTTTTCTTCCCGGTCATGGAACACCGCGTGTTCCCGAAGGATGCGGGCGAGGGGGCGAGTCGCCGGATTCTTGAATTCATCGTACGCGAAGTGAAAATCCCGAAATAGAACCGCGGGGAACTATGCGCCGATTCTTGAGCTGGTTCCTGGGTGCGATACCCCGTGCGCCCAAGCGTGCGGGCCTCCTGATGCGCCTCTACTACGTGTGGGGGGAGTATTTCACGTACCCGGGCCGCGCTTGCGCCGCCCTGTTCTTCTTCTCGATTTTCGCGGGTGCACTCGCCGGCTTCTGGGCCGCCTGGGTGTTCTCGGGTTTCGTTTTCCTCTTCTTCCTCTCGCTGGTCCCGTCGCTCTTCCTCACGGCGAAAAAGACAAAGGTCTCGGGTACAATTTCCCGCATCGAGCACGCCACCGAGGGCGAAAACGCCTACGTCTCCGTGCACCTCCAGGCCGGAACCGCGGTAGATTGCGTGTGGGCGTCGTGCTCCCGCATGGATCCGTCGCTCGCTGGCGAAAACTCTCCGGAAATCCGCGGGCTTGCCGCCGGCGAGACGAGCGAACTGCGGGCCTGCATCCGCACCAGGTTCCGGGGCGCCTACCGCATCCCGAAGGTTTCGCTCACCGTTCCCGAAATCAAGGGCATGCTCTGCTTTCCGTTCAAGGTGGGCGAGGCCGAACTGCTTGTTTACCCTCGCCCGAAAAAGCTTGTTGCCTTCCCGTTTTTGACGGCGGGCCAGAGCGGGCTTGCATTCGTGCCGCTCCTGATGAGCAACTTTATGCGCGGGCTCGATTTTGCAGGCGTGCGCGAATACCGCGAGGGCGATTCCCTGCGCGACTTGTACTACAGGGCGTTCGCCCGTTATGGACGGCCGTTCACCAAGGAGTTCGAGGGCGAACGCGGCGCGGGCGTGGTGCTCGTAATCGATACGCGGGCGCGGAACCTGCGCGAAAAGTCCCTGCTGGAACCGATGATTAGGCTTGCTGCGGGAATAGGGCTGTGGCTTGTTGACCGGGGGATTCTCGGGCGTCTCTTTGTGTGCGACGATGAAATTTCGATTGCGGGCACGCACGCGGAAAGCGCGCTGCTCGAAACGCTTGCGCGCATACCCCGCGCGGAAATTTATACCCGCGGGGAAGCCCGCGAAAAAACTGCCCGGGAGCTGGAACTCTGGTCGCCCGCGGCGCGCCCGATGGGGCCCGTGCTCCGCGTGGGGCTCTTTGCGGTCAATGACCCGCTTGTGAACAAGCAGGTCGTGGTTTGTGGTCTGGCGCAGAATAGTGCCGACGACACCTTGTTTGTGCCCGCAGAAAACCTGGATGCGGGGGAGGTCTCCCTATGAGAAAGTTCTCCCTCCGCGAAAAGGCGAAGACAATCCTCCTTTGCGCAGCTTCGCTGAACCTGGGGTTCTCTTCGGAATTGCCCTGGCTCGGTTTAATCTTTGTCGCAGCCTTTATCGTTCTCCTTTTCCGCTACGATGCGTCGCGCGTGCCGCCCTATCGCAAGTCTGTCGCCTACGGTCTTATCGTCCCCTTTGCCATCTGGTGGGTGCTTAGCCCCGAGATGGAATACGGGATGTCTCCCTGGCTCGTGTTCATCCCCGCATATTACCTGCTTTCGCTTGCGTACCTGCAAAAACGCAGTCTCGGGAACGGCGGCTACGACGTGTTCGTGCTGTTCAACGGTGTTGCCGTTTTGCTGCTCAGTTGTTTTCAGGCATCGCGCTATGGAGTCCTGCTTAATGTCTTTGCGTTGTTGCTCCTGCTGCATGCCTATGCACGCCCTGGAGTCAAGTGGTGGAAGCACGCGCTGTTCCTGTTGTTGTTCCTGGGGCTCTCGGCAGTTTCGTTCGGTGGGCTAAAATACTGGCAGTCGCACGGGCATAACCGTGCCGAAAGGATGGCGGACTACTACGCCAAGCGTCACCTGATGGGTTTTGACCCTGTGGTAAAGCTCGGGTCGTTCGAATCCAACTTTGCGGGCAAGTACAACCGCGAGGTCGTATTGCGTGTGTGGGACAGTCTTCCGCCTACCTACATGCGCGCTGCCGTGTACGAAAAATACGTGGGTGGCATCTGGAAACTTCCGGCGCACCGCGACCGCATGCTCTATGCTTCACGCTACAAGGTGGATTACGCCGTGTTCGAGACACGCGACTCCGTGTCGTCTGCCGATAGCTCGCGCCCGGTGTGGGTGCAGTCCTCGCTCGACAATTTCGGGTTTATTTTCGCCCCTTACGATGCTGTTGCTGTTGCTGCGAAGAATGCGGATTCCGTGGAATATTTCAAGTCGAACGTGTTCAAGCAGGGCGAAACCCGGCGGGGAGACTGGTTCTACTATATGCCGCTGCCGAGCGGCCCCACGGGGCCGTACGTCATGGGTACGTACGCTAGCGATACGCCGGACAGTTCCTACCTGCAGGTCTTTGCTCCCCTCGCAGGCTTCCTTGATACAGTCGCGATGGAAATGGGCCTCGACACGATTCCCGAGAAACCGGCTATATTAAGACCATATAGATACTCTCGCACAATAAGTGATTACTTCTTGCGCCATTTCGCCTATTCCCTGCGCGTAGACGAATCCAAGGTGACCGCCAAGTTGGGCGCGAAGGCTGACCCGCTTCGGGTTTTCTGGGCGACCCGCTCCGGCTATTGCGAGTATTATGCAACGTTGTCTGTGCTCCTGTTGCGCCGTGCTGGAATCAAGGCGCGTTACGTGACGGGTTTTGCCCGCCCGGAAGTCGAACCGGGGCGTCCGTATGCCATATTCCGCCGTAACTCGTCGCATGCGTGGGTAGAGATGCGCGATATGGGTTTCTGGACAACGTTTGACCCGACACCGCCGCTTTTTGTAGTAAAGATGGAACGCCCCTCCTGGCTTGACATGAAGTTTGAATGGGTGCGTGCGCGGGCGGCCCGCGTTTTCCACGTATTGCGAGATGGTGAGTGGAGACTTGCCCTGAATTCCTGGCAGGATGCCGTGCAGAATATTCTTTCGGGGGCCGCCCTCTATGTTGTTCTCGGGTGCATCGCGCTTGCGGTTGTTGCGTTCAGGTTTGTGCGGGCGCATCGCCGTCGCAGGCCGAAAGCGGGTTACACGCAGTCCGTACAGCACTGGGTCAAAGGGCTCGAGTCTGCCGAGAAATTGCTCGCGAGAATCGGGCTTGTTCGCCATCCCGGCGAGACTGTCGGGGCGTTCCTTGCCCGCTGCGAGAGCGATATGCCTGCGGGTGTAAAGGATTCGCGCGTATCCCGAAAGATGCAGGCGCGCCTGCAGAGTGCGATTCAGTTCCTTCGGGAGTACGAGGAGCAGCGCTGGAAGGTTTGAAACCAGGGCGGGGCTCGCACGGCGGCCCCTCCCTAAGACCCTCCCTCCACGCTCAAACACGCCATGCATGAGTTAAACAACGTGTCAGCGTGTTAGAGCATGCGCACCTTCGGTGCTGAAAACTAGGGAGGGCCTCGCACGGCGGCCCCTTCGGTGCAAAAAAGAAAAGTCCCGCTTGCGGCGGGGCTTCTCGTGTAATATCCGGTACCAGACTACTGCATCACGCGGACGAAGTTCTCGGTAGAGTTCGCCTTCGTGAGTGCGTCCGTCATGTCGTTCTCGTGGAACACAACCTTGTTCAAGTTGAGGTTGGTTACGCTGAGGGTCGGTGTAAGCGTGTAGGATTGTCCCGTAATCAGGCAATCGGAACGCCCAATCTTGATCTTGAGGCTTGCGCCGAGGATTTCCCAACTGCCGTAGGTCTTGGTTCCGCCACATCCGCTTGATGCCATTTCAGAAACATTGCTCGTGGTGAACGTGAATTCAAACTTGCCGTCGTCGGTAATGACGAGCGTGCTCGGTGCTGTCCCGTAATTGTGCCATACCTGGGAGCCGTCCATGGTTTCGATGCCGTTCAGGTTCCAGGTGCCTACGAGGCAGTCCTCGTTCAGGCCCGCGGCGCAGAGTTCTTCAAGGGTCGGTTCGCTTTCGTCTTCGCTACAGGCAGAAAGGAAGCAGAGGCTCGCTGCGGCGATGGCGGTCAGGAAAATTTTCTTCATAGTATTCCTCCGGGAATGTTTTTTAGGAATATATATAAATTTGGGGGCAAAAAGGGGCTGGTGTTGCTCTTTTATACAACGGAATTTGCTGTTTTGGGCGTCAAGTGACCCTGATTTGTATTTATTTTAACTCCTGTAGGCTTGGGTTATGGGCCTATGTTGTTTATGGAGTAAAAAATGAATCTTAAGACTTTGGCGCTCGCAGCGTGCGCCGCTACGGCTGTATACGCTGCTCCGGACCCGAATTTCCATATCTATCTCGCGTTTGGCCAGTCCAACATGGAAGGTCAGGGCGATATCGGGAATCAGGACACGACGGTTGACAAACGTTTCCAGGTTCTCTGGGCGGCCGATAACGGCTCCTGTTCTGGGAAGACCAAGGGCAAATGGTCTACTGCCGTTCCGCCGCTGGCCCATTGCCAGGGCGCGAAGCTCGGCCCCACGGACTACTTCGGCCGTACCATGGTCGAAAAGACGGATCCCCAGATCAAGGTGGGTGTCATCGTGGTGGCTGTCGCGGGGTGCAGTATTGACCTGTTTGACAAGGACAACTACGCAAATTATGCGAGGACGCAGCAGAGCTGGATGACCCAGCGAATCAACACCTATGGCGGCAATCCCTACGGTCGCATGATCGAGATGGCCAAGAAGGCCCAGGAAGAAGGCGTCATCAAGGGCATTATCTTCCACCAGGGCGAAACGGATGCCGGTAACGGCCAGTGGCCCTCCAAGGTCAAGAAGGTCTACGACAACATTATCAAGGATCTGGGTCTCGGTAGCGACATTCCGTTCCTCGCTGGCGAAGTTCTGCGCAGCGGCGTAAGCAGCGGTGCCAACAACAACATCGCAAAGCTCCCGCAGCAGTCCAAGAACTTCTACGTAGTCTCTTCCGAGGGCTTCAACCAGGCATTGGGCGATGGCCAGAACGTGCACTTTACCTCGCAGGAATACCGCGACTTCGGCAAGCGCTATGCCGAAAAGATGATCGAGGTGCTGGGCGACAAGGTCAAGCCTGTCGGGACTGCAGCCGAGTCAAGCAGTAGTGAAGCTGTCGTTGAGAGTTCCTCGAGCGAGGCTGTAGTGGAATCGTCCAGTTCTAGCCGCCATCACGGCTGGCCGTCGTACTCCTCTTCTTATATCGGTACGGTCGATCCTACGGCAATCGATGTGCCGCAGGCCCAGTCGCGCTTTATCGGCAAGGCTGTCGTGAATGCGGGCAAGGTAACAATCCCGGTCGCGATGGAAAAGAGTCCGATTGTCGCTAAGGTGTTCAGCATGCAGGGCAAGGCCGTCCTCGACTTCAGTGACAGTTTTGCAGGCGGTTCGCTCGGGTTTGATACCGCAAGGCTCCCGCAGGGCAGCTACATGCTCTCCGTGCAGGTCGGTTCCGAACGCTCCGTGCAGAAGGTTCAGATAAAGTAATTAGAATACTGGAACGCGAACTCTAATCGCAAACAAGGAAAAGCCGGTTCGGAGGCAACCTTGGGTTTGGTTTGGAATGGAGTGATAGGGTAGTGTTCGAGTAGGTCCCGGGGCGTAAGCCTCGGGGCTTTTTATTTGTCGATTCCGGTTACGGTCAGCACTTTGCCCGCGACCTTGAATTTCACGTTCATTCCGGCGAACGAAATCCCGTAGATGCGTTCGGGGTCGTCGTGGTAGTGGGGCCGCGGGTCCTGTTCCAGAACCTGGATGAGCGCATCCCGCTTGTCTCCGGGAATGCGCCCGAGAATCTCCGGTGCGATTTCTACCTGCAGGTTGTCGTAGCGCCTGCTTTCTGCAAAGCCGCCCGCCGCATTCGGGACTGAGTCCGCGTAGGGCAGGTAGGGCTTGATATCCACGATAGGGGTGCCGTCCATCAGGTCGGCGCCGCTCACGACGATTTCCGGCCCGTCGTTCCCCTCAAGGCGGATTTCCTCAATCTTCACGCAACTCATCGCAATTGGGTTCGGCCTGAAACTGCTCCGGGTGGCGAACACCCCGAGCCGCGTATTCCCGCCGAGGCGGGGCGGGCGCACTGTCGGCTTCCAGGTTTCGCGCACGTTCTCCGAAAAAATCCAGAGGAGCCACAGGTGGCTAAAGCCCTCCAGCCCGCGGAGTGCGTCCGCATTCCTGAATTCAGGCTCGAACCGTATAACAGAATGCAGGGCGGGTGCAAGCCCGCTCTGCCTGGGTATCCCGAATTTTTCGGGAAAGTCGCTCTTGATGCGTGCGATTATCTTGAGGTTCAGGCTGTCCATGCCCGGAATGGCCTACGACTGCACCGTACCTTCGTCAAGCCCCATGACCGGCACGTACTTGACGGAACCGTCGGCGTGGATAATCACGGCGACGCCCGCGAGGAAGTTGAGCCAGCTCTTGTCTTCGTGGTGCTTCATTTCCAGGAGCCTGCTCGTTGCGAAAATCGTGAGCGGGTAGAGCATCTGGTCGTGCGAGACCACGACACTGATGCGGCTCTGTGCGGCGACCTGGGCGATGATAATCTCGTTCATGAACTGGGTGCCGCGTTCCATGAGGTCGTAGAATCCTTCGTCGTAGTTTACGGTCGGGTCAGGGTATTCGTTGTACGCCCAGCGAGAAACGACGTCGTAGCTGCTCGAAACAGTCGCGTTGTATTCCTCAATCTTTGCGTGATCCTTCTCGAACCAGCCTCCGTTCAGGTCCTTGAGGGCCGTGTGCGAGAATGTTGTCTGCCCGCGACCCTGGGCTATTGCCATGCAGGTCTGCTGCGTGCGCGGGATTTCGGAATGCCAATACTTCACGTCTTCGGTGCCCGCAATCAGCTTGCCGACAGAAATAGCCTGTTCGTAACCGAGTCCGGTAAGGACTCCGTCAACATCGGTGCTGCTGGTGCGGTGGGCGTGGCGAAGGATGAACACTGCCTTGTCGGTGGGCTGTAGCGCGGCAAACACCTTCTTGATGCCGACGAAGCTCGTGTAGGCGGCCGCGTTCGGGTCGAACGGGGAGGTGTCGCTGTCGTCGAGGATGTTGCCCGCAAATTCACCGTTGCAGGTGACCTTTACGCCCGAACCGAAGGTTACGGGTTCGGTGACGCAGCCCATGTCCGGAAGCGCGACCGCTTCGGTCGTGAATTCTACCGTCGGCGTGGTGCTTCCGCTAGATGTCGTGCCCGGGTCGACCGGTGCGATGCTGGAAGAAGAAAGCGGAATGCCGTCGGAAGACGTGCCGGGGAGAGTTCCCTCCGGCCCTGCCGAAGAAGTGGGGTCGATACCGTCGGATGAACCCGGCTGTTCGATGCCGGAACTCGGGGTCGTGTTGTCGGGACCGCTGGAACTGTCGTCACCGCAGGCGGTGAGGGCGAGTGCAGCAAACAGGGAAATGGGGAGAACTGCTAATTTTTTCATAATTCTATATCTAATTTATTCTACCCCGATTTACAAGTAAAAATTTGGCAAAAGGTGCCCTAAAACGCCCTTTTGTGGCAATTTTCACTTCTTTTCGCCCGAATACGATGCGTCGGCGCGCTCGTTGCGGCGCTTGAGTTCCTTGTTCAGCGGCCAGTATATGAAGGCGAACAGGATGTAGCCGCACAGGAGCACTATCCAGTGGTTCAGGTGGAGGTATATTTCGAGGTAGCGCATCTCGATAAACATGATGGGGCCCGCGATGAGGAACAGCGGGAGCTGCCTGCACTGGTCGCCCAAGGAGTAGCGGCTCTCGTAGCTCACGATGGAGTTCATCATCGGAAAACTCGTGCAAAAACCGCCCATGAGGTGCTTGATGACCATGAGGCCCGAGACGACGCCCGCGATGGCTGGGGCCTTGATGTACACGGGGAGCGGGGTCTTGTAGCGTACGCCGGACTTGTACTTCTGCTTTTGGAAGAAGATTACTCCTACGATGAAATCAAATGCGCATACCCCGAGGAACATGGCCTCGGTATCGGGGACGATAGGCATGAGGAAGGTGCCGAGGGCGACAAAGAAGGCGAGTCCGAGCGCGATGGAGGGAATAATCGGGATTTTGACCTTGTAGTGGAGGATTCGCACGATATGCACGTAGAGAAAGCACATAAACCCTGAAATGGCGTTTGCGGCCCCCATCGGGAGCCCGACGGCTATGTAGGCGAACCCGCAGGGGATGGGGATGGTGGCGGCTACGGCCTTGAGTTGCGGGTCCTTGGTGTAGGCGCTGAAAACGCCCAATGCGGTCACCATGAACACGAGTAGCCAGTCGTAGAACGCGAAATGGAGGTTGAGGCTTTCCAACATGGAGGGAAAATTTAAAAAAAATAGTCCTTTTCGGCTCTTTTGGGTATAGATTTCTTTATAAGGTCGTCGGATGCCGGCCAGGTCTAGTAAAAAAGAGGTCTCTATGCTTACTATTCCATGCTATTGGTATTTGGTTCCGGTTGCAGCGTTGATTGCGCTCGCCATGGCGTTATTCTTCTACCGCTTCATGAAGCGGCAACCCGACGGCACCCGCAAGATGAAGGCGATTGCGCATTTCGTGCGCGTGGGTGCATTTGCCTACCTGCGGCGGCAATACAAGACGGTCTCCATCGTATTTGCCGTGCTTTTCGTGGTATTCGTGGTGCTTGCCGTCATGGGCATCCAGAACCCGTTCGTGCCGGTGGCCTTCCTTACGGGCGGCTTCTTCAGCGGGCTTTGTGGCTTTTTGGGCATGAAGACCGCGACATACGCGAGTTCCCGTACGGCGAATGGCGCCATCAGCAGCCTGAACCGCGGGCTTGTCATCGCGTTCCGGAGCGGTGCTGTGATGGGGCTCGTGGTGGTGGGTTTCGGCCTGCTCGATATTTCGGCCTGGTTCTTTGCGCTCAACTACATCTACGACAACAACGTGTGGAATTTCGGTGCCGATGTGGCCTCGAAGCTCTCGCTCGGGGCCTGGAGCGCCGATATGGTGAATAACGCCGAATGGGCTCATGCGAAAATGGTGGAAATCACCACGACCATGCTTACCTTCGGGATGGGCGCTTCCCTGCAGGCGCTGTTCGCCCGCGTGGGTGGAGGCATTTACACGAAGGCGGCCGATGTCGGCGCCGACCTTGTGGGCAAGGTCGAGGCGGGCATCCCCGAGGATGACCCGCGCAACCCGGCGACCATTGCGGATAACGTCGGTGACAACGTGGGGGATGTCGCCGGGATGGGCGCCGACCTCTACGAATCTTACTGCGGGTCCATACTCTCGACGGCTGCCCTCGGGGCGGCCCTCCCGATGGGCGGCATGAAGCTCGTAATCGCCCCGATGGTGGTGGCGGCAATCGGGATACTCCTTTCGCTCGTGGGTATATTTGCGGTCCGCACGAAGGAAACCGCTGACACGAAGTCGCTGTTGCGTTCGCTCCTTACGGGGACGCTTGGCTCCTCGGTGCTTATCCTCATTGCGCTTCTCGTGCTGGTAAAGTTCGACTTCATCTCGATGGGAATTTTCGGCTCGGTTCTTTCTGGCCTTATCGCAGGTATCCTTATCGGGCAGTTTACCGAGTACTACACCTCCGATGCGTACAAGCCCACGCGCGGCATCGCGGGCCAGGCGAAACTCGGGGCCGCGACCACGATTATCGACGGCATTTCCGTGGGCATGTTCTCCACGGGGCTCCCGGTGGTGACTATCGTGATTGGCATCGTGGCCGCGTTCGGCTGTGCCGGCGGCTTCACCGACATGTCGATGGGTCTCTACGGCGTGGGCTTTGCCGCGGTGGGCATGCTCAGCACGCTCGGTATAACGCTTGCGACCGATGCCTTCGGGCCTATCGCCGACAATGCGGGCGGCAACGCCGAGATGGCGGGTCTCGACCCCGAAGTGCGCGCCCGTACCGACGAACTCGACATGCTCGGGAACACTACCGCCGCAACGGGCAAGGGATTTGCCATCGGCTCTGCCGCCCTTACCGCCATGGCGCTCTTGGCCTCGTACATCGAGGAGGTGAAGATCTGGCTCGGGCATCTTGCGACCTCTGCGGAGGGCGTGTGGAAGGTGGGCTCCGTCGCATTTGCGAACGGCGCGAACGACCTTGCGAATGCGCTTTCGGGTGTTGCCGGCGTCAAGTTCCTGGATGGCGGCACGCGCGCGATTGCCGAGAACGGCGACCTGCTCGGTATGGTCGCGAGCAAGGTGAACTATGCGGACTTCATGCAAATTTACGGTCTCAACCTGATGAACCCCATGCTGCTCGGCGGGTTGTTCATCGGCGCGATGATGGCGTTCGTGTTCTGCGCGCTCACCATCAAGGCGGTGGGGCGTGCGGCCAGCGCGATGGTGGAAGAGGTGCGCCGCCAGTTCCGCGAGATTCCGGGAATTATGGAGGGCACCGCCGAGCCGAACTACGCGCGCTGCGTGGATATCTCGACGACGGGTGCCCAACGCGAAATGATTATTCCTTCGCTCCTTGCGGTAATTGTGCCTGTGCTGGTAGGCCTCTTTATGGGTGTCGCCGGCGTGTTCGGTCTGTTGGCCGGCGGGCTTGCCTGCGGCTTTGCGCTTGCCACCATGCTCAACAATGCTGGTGGCGCGTGGGACAACGCGAAGAAGTATATCGAGAAGGGCAACTACGGCGGCAAGGGCTCCGATACGCACAAGGCTGCCGTGGTGGGCGATACCGTGGGCGACCCGTTCAAGGATACCGCGGGTCCTTCGCTCAACATCCTCATCAAGCTCATGACCATGGTGAGTGTCGTGTTTGCCGGCGTCATCGTCCGTTTCGGAGACATGTTCTTCTAGAGGCCATTGGTCAATAGTCGTTTGTCAGTTGTTGTTGGTTGAAAATTTTCTTTTATTATATTTGAAATATAATAGGAGGAAATGTGCGTTCCCTGTGGCTTTACATTCTTATTTGTGCGGCGCTGTTTGTCGCCTGCAATGATGATGACAGTGACTTTGCAACACGTGCTTCGGATGATGAACCGTCTAAAGTCAAGTCCAGCAGTTCGGTGAAGTCGTCGAGTTCGTATAGGGCAAAATCCTCTAGTTCGGTTACACAGGCTGTCTTTTGCAAGACAGAAGCGGAAGATGTCTGCGAATATGGAACCTTGACGGACGAGCGTGATGGCCAGACCTACAAGACGGTGAAGATTGGCGACCAGTGGTGGATGGCCGAAAACCTCAACTATGCGGCCTTGGAACCGACGGCGTGGGAAGATTCTTCGAGTTTCTGTTACGATAATAAACCGGCCCATTGCAAGATTTATGGTAGGCTTTACACCTGGGCTGCTGCGGTGGGCAAGTCCGATGGTGAATGTGGCTATGGAAAGAAATGCGCCCTGCCTGCGAAGAATGTCCAGGGTGTTTGCCCTGATGGTTGGCACCTGCCTAGCGAACGGGATATCATACACTTGATTTGGGCTACGGATGAATATTCCCATGTCGGTACAAATTTGAAAGCCTTCACTGGCTGGCTGGGGTATGGAAGTGGTCCGGGTAATGGTACCGATGACTACGGGTTCTCGGGACTGCCTTCCGGCATCAAGACCTTCGATGCGGATTACCGGTATGAGGGTATCTACACGTATTTCTGGAGTTCAACGGAAATCGATGCATACCACGCACACACGATGTCCTTGCGACCCGATCGCTATCTCATGCTTTTTGATTATACAAAGTTCCGTGCCTATTCTGTCCGCTGTCTCAAGGATTCCGCTGATGATTGGGACGATGATGACGACGACAGCACTGATGATGTGACAAACACCGTGACCATGACGATGCCCTGCAAGACCAAAACGAAAGATGATTGCGAATACGGTTCGCTGACCGATAAGCGCGATGGACGGACGTACAGGACGGTGAAGATTGGTGACCTGTGGTGGATGGCTGAAAACCTCAGTTACCCGTATCTGCAACCGACATCGAAGCAGGATTCATCGAGTTTCTGTGTGAATAACGATTCCGCATTGTGCGACACGCTCGGGCGCCTGTACCTATGGAGTGCCGCTATGGATAGCGCGGCGCTATTTAGCTCGGACGGCAAGGGGTGTGGAATGGATGGGCACTGTTCTGCTAACGGTGTTGTCCGCGGCGTGTGCCCGGAAGGCTGGCATTTACCCGATACGGTGGAATTTAGTAATCTCGTCATTGCGGCGGGTGGCGAGCTCGAGGCTGGCCTAATGTTGAAATCTACATCTGGCTGGGACTATGATAAGGGGAAAAGGGGTGGTATAGACGCCTTCGGGTTTACGGCTGTGCCTGCTGGATTATGGGTGGAAAATGAAAATAATCCAAAGGATTATCGAGCTCAAGGGGCGTCTGCAATCTACTGGACTTCTACAATGGACCATCGCGATAACAACCAGGCTCACAATTGGGAATTCCGTGACGAGTATGATGATGTTTCTAAGTGGAGCTCTTATGTGGATGACGCTTATTCTGTCCGTTGTGTGAAGGACTAATTCTATATTTGCCTTCGATGAAAATATTGTTCACAGACCTTGACGGTACGCTCCTGACCGACGACAAGCGCATTTCGGAAACCGACATGCGCTCTATCCGCGCGATGATCGATGCGGGCCACAAGTTTGTGATGACTACGGGACGGCCGCTCACGAGTGTGAAGCAGCTGGTGGAACAGTACGGGTTCCTGGAA
>JAEEGK010008242.1_pt1 | contig 24640 bp, 17 predicted proteins | sample 8958771 | NCBI WGS metagenome assembly JAEEGK01 (sample SAMN16246547, study PRJNA631951) | gut metagenome | biome: gut microbiome; feature: rumen; material: SC-attached | host: Bos | place: Iran: Karaj | collected 2018-10
TTATCAGCTTAAAATCGCCCTTTTTAAGCACAACATGCTCCGCCGCACGCAGGTCTATCCAGTCGGATTTCCCGTCGATGTAGCGAAGCTTGTCTATTTTGTCCGATAAATAAGTGATCCTGATCGTTTCCGACATATATGCACCTCTTTGATCCGTAAAACAGTTAAAAGAGTGTCGGGCGATCAGGATCATATCATCCTTATTCAGTTTGGCCGGAACCTATCATCTCGCGCAGATGCGCGGCAACTGCGTTTCCGTCCGTCAACGCGCGGGTCTCGGTGTGATAATCGCTCAGGTTCGAAGAAAAAAGTAAACCGGTATGGAAGTCCATATCATCAGGGTAGACCGCGTAATAATACTCCTTATAGCGGGATATCCCCGCCGCGTCTTCTTCGTTTTCGTGCCAGATGACCGTGATCAGAGGCTCTGCGCCTTCCGTGCGGTCTCCGAATCCGATACCGTCTGAAATGACTTCGCCTTCAACACTCTCAATGTATTCAATTATCTGATCTCGAAGGTCTTCTGACTCGATGTTGTAACAGCTGTTCATAAGTCCGTCGTCGTTGCCGGCTGCGTCGTTCGGGAAGAATCCGGTCCCTGAATCCGAATCGGGCACATCCTCCGGCAGACCGTCGACCAGCCCGGTACAGTCAGATACGGGGGCCGCTGTAGCCATCGACTCGGTTACGGACTCAGTGGAACCGGGCAGCTCATCGGAACGCTCCTTAGCGCCTGTGGAGGCGATATACTTGGACTCGTCGATCGCAGCGGTATCCTCTTTATCAGCCTCATCCCACTCACCCGCATCCTGCATAACGGCCTCATCGGCTGCATTGGAAGTATAAGCGGGGGTGTCGGCCTTGTAATAAGATCCGCCGTTATCGGAAGCTCCCGTTGCCTCCATCGCGATGCTGTTGACGGCCGTATTGGTGTTGGAAGCGGGCGCAGCGGCGTCATTGGACGATGACTTCGACATGAACAGTCCGCTCCTTAAAACGCCGATCCCGAATATGCCTATGAGTGCCGCAGCGGCTATGCCTGCCGCGATCCTCGAGATGCGTCTCCAGTTGACCGGTCTCTTCTGTGCGGTCTGCCCCGCAGCTGCTGCGGGCTCAGCAGACCGAACAACCTTAACGGCCGGCTCCGCGCTGCCCGGGAATGCCTTTGCCGCATCGTCCGCGCTGCGTATGGCGCCCATCGTGCGGGCGATCAGATCGTCGCTTACCGAAAGTCCCAGATCGTCCCATGACTTGTCCAGGCCGTTCTTTATTAAATTTTCGAACTCCGCATCGGCTTCGTACCCATCGGCAAAAGCCTCGATATCAACTATATTGTCGGAGTTTTTGGCGGTTTCGTCAACAATATTTTTCCTGATATCATCGCTCATGGTCAGATCCTCCCTTCCAGTTTATTTTTCAGTACATCACGCGCACGGGACAGCCGGCTCTTGACCGTGCCTTCGGCTATACCTAAGGCCGCCGCGGTCTCGGCCACGCTCATCTCGTTAAAATACACGCTCATTACCACTTCGCGGTAAGCCTCGGGAAGAGACTCGACCGCCTGCCTTATGGTCCTGTCCCGGTCGGCGTTCTCGACTTCCTCGAAATCGTTGTCCGAGACAATGGCGTCTTCTTCAAATTCCATCATCGGAACGACCTTTTGCTGATAGGCGCTCTTTAAGTAGTCCTTACAGACATTGATCGTTATCCTGATCAGCCAGCTCTTTATCGAGCAGTCGCCGCGGAACTTGTCCATGTTGTAATAGGCCTTTATAAAGACCTCCTGGAACAGATCCTCGGCCGCGTCCCTGTCGTTCACATAGGCGTAAGCGGTTCGCAGGACCGCGTTGCCGTGCTCGCGCATGAGCTCCTCGATACTGCGGTCGCTTTGCTTTTTCTCTTCGTTCATGGCTCCCTTTCATGCATTAGACGAGTGTAAGTCACTTGCGGTTCCAAAAAATAGAGGGGACTTTTCGGCCCCCTCTGTAATCCTGTATCAGATCTCTTTTAAGAATACTTCGTATCCGCGTTCAGCTTCGTAGATGTCGGCCTTGCTGGAAAGCTCCCACGGCGCGTGCATATTGTGCAGTGCGACGCCGCTGTCGATAACTTCCATGTTGTACTTTGCCATAATGTAGGCGATGGTTCCGCCGCCGCCCTGATCAACCTTGCCGAGCTCGCAGAACTGGTATGATACATCGTTCTTGTCGAGGATCGCGCGGATCTTTGCGATGAACTCGGGGTTGGCGTCGTTAGAGCCGGACTTTCCGCGGGAACCGGTGAACTTGTTGAAGGACATGCCGTATCCGAGGTATGCCGCATTCTTGGGCTCCATTACCGACGGGAAATTGGGATCGAACGCAGCGCTGACATCGGATGAGAGCATATGTGAGTTGGCCAGTGCCCTGCGGACCTTAAGCTCGCTGTACTCGCCCCTCTTGTCCATGAGCTCCGCAACCGCGTTCTCGAAGAATACCGAGGTCATGCCGGTAGCGCCCACGCTGCCGATCTCCTCCTTGTCGACGAGGATGCAGACCGCGGTCCTGTCAACGGATGTCGTATTGAACAGTGCCTTTGCAGAGGTAAATGCGCAGATCCTGTCGTCCTGGCCGTAGCCGTATACCATGCTGCGGTCGAGACCGAAATCCCTCGCGCGTCCCGCGGGAACGACCTCGAGCTCCGCTGAGAGGAAATCCTCCTCCTCGAAGCCGTACTTGTCTTTGATAAGCTTGAGAACATTTGTCTTAACGGCGTCCTTGTCGGCGTCCTTAAGCGGAATGCTGCCGACTAAGATGTTGAGGTCCTCGCCCTCGATGACCTTTGCTCCGTCCTTCTTGAGCTGGTCCTGCGAAAGATGGATCAGCAGGTCGGAAATACCGATAACGGGATCCTTATCGTCCTCACCGATAACGATGTTCAGTGTGGTGCCGTCCTTCCTGCATACAACGCCGTGAATGGCGAGCGGGATGGTAACCCACTGATACTTCTTGATGCCGCCGTAGTAATGCGTATCGAGCAGGCAAAGCTCCTTATCCTCATAGACAGGGTTCTGCTTGATGTCGATCCTGGGCGAGTCGATATGCGCTCCGAGCAGCTTCATGCCCTTCTCGAGCGGCTCGCTGCCGACTACGAACAGAGCGATGGCCTTGCCCATATTAACGGAGTAAAGCTTGTCTCCGGTCTTAACCTTTTTAACGGAATCGAGATCCTTGTAGCCGAGCGCCTTTGCCTGTCTGACGATCTCAGCAACGCACTCTCTCTCGGTCTTGCACTTTGAAATGAATTCCTTGTACTCATCCGCGAGCTTGTCCACAGCCTTGAGCTGCGCTGCCGAATACTTCAGCCATGCGTTCTTTTTCTTTTTGTCATCCGCCTTCCCGGCGGGCTTTGCGGGCGTGCTTTTCTTTGTCGCCATATAAATACCTCCTATTCGGAAACAGGATTAATGCTTGGATATCCTACTGCTCCGAGAACAGACATGCGATGACCTCGTCGAGTGTCGCGGTCACGTCGTTATAATTATACGACATCATCTGCTCCTCAGCCCTGTGTATCAGCTCCATGACCTTTTCGTTGCTGTACATGAACGATGACAGTGAATAGAACAGCATCTCTGCCTCATTCACACGGTAATCGCTGAGATACCCTCGCAGCTCGTAGAGTATCAAAAGAAGATCCTCTTTATCGATAAGACCTTTATTTATCTCCTTTTCCTGCGTCATTATAACACTTCTTATGGAAGTTAACAACCTGTCAAATTCTTCGCTGAAAGCCTGCGTTTTCTCCTCGAGGGACTGGCGGTTTCCCTGCTTTGCGGCGGTCTCGAGCTCCCTGGCGCGGACCTCCAGCCCGTCGGCTCCGATAACCTGCGCAACGCCCAGTATGCCGTGCATCGTTACGATGTAGCTCTTGTAATCGTGCTGTTCGAGGTAGTGGTTGAGCATCAGTGCCTTGGTATCGCTGCTGCGGCAGGTGGTCATAAGGACGTCCCTGTATTCCTCCGCGCTGCCCCCGAAATTCGCGAGCGCCGCCCTGACGTTAAGCCCCATTTTCTCGAGCGCTATGAGTTCCTCCATGTCGAGATCGTAATCCGAGAAGAATGTCAGCTTTTCCTCGGCGATATTGTTCTTCAGTACTGCCTCGATATCGGCGTAGCCCGGCTTGTCCCCGAAAGTATCGATCCGTATCCCGCTCCTGCCTTTTTGCTCCTGTGCGGCCGCGGCCTCACGGATCATGGCTGCCGTGTTCCTGCCTTCGGTGTCGGTCATTTTGGCGTCTGCGAGTATGAGATCGTAATCAATCCTCTGCAGCAGATCGCAGGACTCCTTTGTGCTGTCGGTGATATCCGCCATAACGCCGTAGGCGGAGAGCAGCTTTCTGATCTTGCCTGCGCGGCCGAGGTTCCTGGCTACGACCAGTATGCGCGCGTTGCGCGCAAGGAAAGGCACCTCGCGGTCCCTGCCCGACGCCTCGATCTCGTACCTGTCACCGATCGTCTCGGCTCCGACCTTGCCCTGGCTGACAGTCAGCGTGAACATGCAGCCCTTGCCCGGTCTGGTCTTTGCGGTGAGCTTGCCGCCCATCTTGCCTGCGAGATACCCTGTAGTGTACAGTCCCATCGCCACGAAATCCATGCCGATTGCCTTATTGTCGGGGTCGCTCTCGATGATCCCCGCCGCGATGCTGTTCTGCAGCAGTCCCCTGCCCGTATCGATCATGTCGAACTGCAGCATGACCCTGCCGTCTTCGTCATTCGCGACGCTGGCGGCAAACGTAACGCTCCCCTCTTCGGTCGCGGAGATCGCGCCCTCTGCGAGGTTGGTGAGCATGGAGATGATCAGTTCGGCGTCGCCGAACATCTTATAGGGGATACCGGGATCGATGTCAATGACGGCCTCGATGTTTTTCTTCGCAGCACCCTGCTCGAGGACCTTTCTGATAGCAAGAACGATTTCTTCGAAATTGTATTCCTCCTCAACGATCTCGTAATCGTTATGGAGTATCTTTAAGAGTGAAAAGACTGCATCCGCGGTGTGCATCACGACCGTGGCGGAATGTCTGATCTCGGTCAGCCTCTCGAGCACCTCATCGCTCACAGCCTCATGAGAAATAAGCTCGGCAGATCCGAATATCGTGTTCACCGCGCTCCGGATGTCGGCGCCGAGCTGCTTCACCGCCGTGGACGGATTGAAATTGTCCGTGATATAGTCAACAAGCATTCCTTTATTATCTTTCATACAGACTCCGCAGAAAAGAAAAGACCTACTCATGACTGAGCAGGTCTTAAATCAACCGCAACCTGCGGCTAATATCATCAACCGATAACTTTCTTGATAGCTTCGATAACACGGTCAGCCTGGAAAGGCTTAACGATGAAATCCTTTGCGCCGGACTGGATCGACTCGATAACCATAGCCTGCTGGCCCATAGCCGAGCACATGATCGCAACGGCACCGGGATCGGACTCTTTGATCTTCTTCAAGGCCTGGATGCCGTCCATCTCGGGCATAGTGATATCAAGCATAACAAGGTCGGGCTTGGTCTCGGCATATTTAGCAACGGCGATAGCACCGTTCTCAGCCTCTCCCGCTACCTCGTATCCGTTCTTTGTAAGGATATCCTTGATCATCATTCTCATGAAAGCAGCGTCATCACATACAAGTACTCTTTTAGCCATAGGTAAAATCTCCTATCCCTTTCTAATCTGTTTTTAACTATACCCTAGAATTTGTTATCTGTCAAGTTTTATATAAGAATTCATAAAAAGAAAAATTTATATCATTTTTCCTTCTTTTCCGCAAGTATGTTTTTGAGGTCTTCAACACTAAAGGTGTAGCTCGAACCGCAAAACTGGCAGTTGACCTCGATCGGCTTATCCTCGGCGATCATCTCCCTGATGTCGGCCGCGTCTATGCTCATCACGGCCTTGCGGACGCGCTCCTTGCCGCAGTCGCAGTAGAATCTCGCGGGAATGTGATCGACTATCTTAAGGTCCATGTCCCCGAATATCTCTTCGACGATCCCCTCGGGTGTCTTACCCGCGGCGAGCATCGAAGTCACGGGCTCTAAGCTCCCGAGTCTCTCCTCAAGTTTCGTGATCACTTCATCCTCCGCGAAAGGAAGCAGCTGGATGATAAAGCCTCCCGCGCAGATGACCTTTCCGCCCGGCTCTACGAGTACGCCAAGCGCTACCGATGAAGGTACCTGCTCGGAATTGACGAAATAATAGGTCAGGTCCTCGGCGATCTCGCCCGATACCAGCTCAGTCTGTCCCGAAAACGGCTCCTTAAGGCCCATGTCCTTGATGACCGTAAGGATGCCCTTCCCGATCGCCGCTCCCACGTCGAGCTTGCCTGAAGGCTTGAGAGGTATCTCTACTACCGGGTTCTTTGCGTAGCCCTTTACGCAGACGATCTCGCGGCCCGCTGCCCCGGCGCTCTCTCCGGCCCCGTCCTTTCCGCTGCCGGCAGGATCGGTCACGCCGAGTCCCGCAGTCACCGTAAGTCCTCCGACCGGCCCGCTGCCCTCGATCTGCAGCGTCAGCACATCGGTCTCATTCTTCAGCATGCTGCCCATCAGCGCTCCTGCCGTCAGGAGCCTGCCGAGCGCCGCCGTTACGACATTGCTCGTTTTGTGCCTCCCCGCTGCCTCCGCAACCAGCTCCGTCGAGGTCATCGCAAATATCCTGATATTGTCGTTCGCCGCTGTGGCGCGGACTATGTAATCGCCCATTTATCAAACATCTCCGTTTCTGTATCTGTTTCTATAGCTGTTTTAACCGCTGCCGGATACCGTCCGTCATTTCTTCCGGCTCTTTGCGACAAAATATACTCTCTCGCTCTCCCGCGCCGGCTCATCCTCGGTAAACGCGTCAAATACGCCGAGCAGCTCGAGGTCCGCGTGTTTTAAGGTTTTCTTTACCTCTGAGAGGGTGTACGACCTCTGGTAGTGGGTCTCCTCAAAGCGCGTGTATCTGTCGCTCTTTCCGTCCCGCATGTAAACGGTCATGTCGAACTCGTTTATCCTGCTCTCGGGGTCATAATAGTTCTCCCAGATAAAGCTGCCCTCGTCGCGGTTCTCGCATATCGTGCTCTCACCGAGTACCTTGCTGTAATAATACGGTGTGCGCATATCGAACACGAACAGCCCGCCCGGCTCGAGATAATTGCTCACGAGTCCGAATACATCGGACAGCTCCCCGTCACCTACTATGTAATTGAGGCTGTCGCAGACGCTCACGACCGCGGCGACCGTTCCGTATAGCTCGAACTCGCGCATGTCCTGGCAGAGGTAGAGTATGCTCTCATCGCCCTTTTTCTCGTGGTCCCTGGCCTTTTGCAGCATCTCCGCCGAGGCGTCGATGCCGATCATGTCATAGCCCCTGTCCCTGAGCCTTCTCGTTATGCTGCCTGTTCCGCAGCCGAGCTCGCACACCAGCGGCACATCGGTATTCAGTCCCGGCTTTATCCCGTATTTTTTCAGCAGCGAATCGATATAATCGCTCCACTCGTCATAAGGGACATTGTCCATGAACAGGTCGTAGACCCGGGCAAAATCCGTGTACTGTTCCATACAGCTCCGTTCCGTGCGGACCCGCGGGACGCATATGTGCCCCTCCTGCCGCACAAAGTGCATATCAAAGTGTAATGACCTTCCCCAGAGAGAAGGAATATATGACGCATTCATCCGCCGCGATCCCGGTTATGCGCGATACGGCCTCCGCGTAGTTATGCAGCTGCGCGTGGTAGCGCTTTGTGAGCACTTCCTCGCCGTCCGAGCCCACACGGTCGGTCTTGTAATCGAGTATCACGTATCTGCCGTTCTCGCTGAACATGCAGTCGATGATGCCCTGCACGGGTATCACTTCTTCCTCACCCGCAAACCGCACCGGATCGATGTCGCACGCCCTTCTTCCGAGCACGAACGGCTGCTCCCGCCGCAGATGCCCGGCCGCGTCAGCCTCAGCCATGCGTTTTGCGAGGTCCGTGTCCAAAAACGCGGCGATATCCGATGCCTTTACCATCGCGCGCTCCGTACTGTCAATTATAGCACGTTCCTCAAGCGAATCAAGGAATGCGTTCACTTCGCCCTCGCCCTTAAGCGTAAACGGTATGAACTGCATCACGAGGTGATAGATCGTACCTCTGGCCGCGCCGCCCGAAGCGGTGCCTCCGAGCCACGGCGCCGTCTCGCCCTCTTCCTCCATGCTCGCGTGTTTTATGTCGGAAACCGAGAGCTTTACCGGCAGGACCTCCCTGTCCGCGTGAGGGTATTCGTAGTTTAACATCGCCCGAAGTTCCGAGTCTCCCGGATCGGGGATATTCTCGAAAAACTCTCGTGTGCGCGGGATGTCCTTTTCATCGTCCGCCGCATCATCACCGCCGTCTGCCCCTGCTGCTCCGCGCTCATCCGCGTCCGCCTCCACGATCTTAAAATCATCCGGGTGCATCAGCGCCGCGGGATATACAAAGTCAAACAGGCATTTTGCGTCGGCAATGTACGAGACCGGATAATGCGCGCGGTTCGCGTCCGCCTCGGCCTGCCATTTGTCGGGTTTGTACTCCTTTGTCCCGACCGCGCCGATCATGATCAGTTTCTGTTCGGCACGCGTCATCGCAACATAGAGGAGTCTGAGCTCCTCGCCTATATAATCGTTTTCCATGCGCAGCCGCACAAGACTCCTGCGCAGTGTATCCGAACGCACCCTGCGCACAAGATCTGTGTATTTTGTCCCGATGCCGTAGTCTGAGCTGATGATGACCGCAGGGGACGCGTCCTTGTCCCTTAAGAGCTTTCCCATGCCGCCGACTATCACGACGGGGAACTCCAGTCCTTTTGATTTGTGGATCGTAAGTATGCGGACGGAGTCGCCAGCCTCGGCATTTACGGCCTCTTCGAGATCCTGCTCGGAGGTGATTATCTGCTCCAGATAGCGCACAAAGCTGAAAAGCCCCGAATAGCCGCCCGCCTCATATTCCGAGGCGTAGTTTATCAGCATCTCGAGGTTGGCCGCTCTTTTCTGTCCGCCGGGGAGTGCCGAGCAGTACAGCTCAAAGCCTGTTTTCTCGTAGATCTTCGCTATAACGCCCGCTATATCGCGGTTCAGGTTCATGCCGCAGATCTCATTATAGAGAGCAAGGAAAGCATTGACATCGGCGCGCACGTCGTCTGCCGGGCCTTCCTTTGCGTACATGTTGAGCGAATCCCAGAAAGGCACGTCGATCCCGCCGAAGGTCCTGATCGCGACCAGTTCGTCATTGCTCATGCCGACCGGCTCCGAGCGCAGCACTGCGGCAAGAGGAATGTCCTGCCTGGGATTGTCCAGTATCCGCAGGAAATTGAGCATCACGGTCACCTCGTAGGAGCCTAAGAACCCTCCGCTCATATCGCAGAACACCGGAACTCCCGCTGCCTCGAGCTCCTCGGTATAGCAGTCCGCCCAGCCCTTTGTGACTCGCAGGAGGATAACGATATCCCCGTAGCCTATCCTGTGCTCCTTTTCCGTGCCTTTTCCGATGATGTATCCGCTGTCGATCAGCTCTTTGATGCGCGCCGCCGCGGTCCGGGCCTCCAGATGCCTCAAAGCATCGGCGCCGCTGCCGCTCTCCTCATCAAGGTCCTCGCTCGAGAGCATGATCAGCTCGGTCTTATGCTCGTCGAGCACGGGCATATCGCCCCCCGCGAGCTCTCTCTGTCCGCACACGAGCGCGGCCTCTTCATCGTAATCTATGCCGCCGACCGTCGCGACCATCGACTTATAAAAAACATCGTTCGTGCTGTCGAGCACCTCGGGCCTGCTCCTGAAATTCCGCCCGAGCGAGATGACCCTTCCGTGCCCGCTCCCGCTCCTGTAATCGGCGAAGCGGTTCATGAACAGCTCGGGCTTTGCCATCCTGAAACGGTAGATGCTCTGTTTTACGTCACCGACCATGAATGTCAGGGGCTTTTCGTTATCCGCGCCCGCGATGATGTTCACCATCTGTTCCTGAACAAAGTTGCTGTCCTGGTATTCGTCGACAAATATGTCGGTAAACCTGTCTCGCAGCTCCTTTGCCGCATGCGAAGGCACGATATTGCCGTCGGCGTCCCTGTCGGCGAGTATCTCCAGCGTAAAATGCTCAAGGTCCCCGAAGTCTATGACGTTTTTATCTTTTTTCGCGGCGGCAAAACGCCTCATGAACTCTTTTGTGATACGGATGAGCGTGATCACCGGGCCCGCGGAAAGACTCAGCTCCTCCGCGATCTCCTTATCGCCCGCGTAAAAATAATTATTCTTAATGTCGGCTACGGGCTTTTTGTAGGCGTCTCTGAGCGCCCTTACGCGCTCCTTTAAATCCTCGTCCCCGCCCTTTTTCGAGCTGAGGCGCGAAAAACCCGAAAACGAAGTGATCGCGTCCTTAAACTCCGTATAATTTTTCGCTCCGGTAAGGCTCGAAAATATCACATTGTCATCGGATATCGCGTCCTCGTACTGTGCCGGGCCGTCCGTCATCCTGCACATCCCGAGCGCCGTAAGGACCATCGGCGCGATGTCGCAGATGCGCGAATGCGCGTAGGAATAGAGATAGTCCTTCCACTCGTCCTTCAGCCCCGCTCTCCCGTCTCTCTCGGCGATAAACTCCGCCTCGAGCCTGTCCAGCCAGTCAAAGGGCCATGCCTGCGCTTCCGCGGCATTGCGCAGCTTCAGGATCAGTTCTTCGATGCGGTCGTCGTTTTTCGATGTGGCAAAGCTCTCGACCATCTCCGTAAAATCCGCGTCATCCGCCGCATAATACTCCTCGAGCAGGTCATCGAGTACCGTATTGCGCATGAGTACGAGCTCCGCGGTCTCGCCTATCCTGAACGCCGGATCGATATCTATTTCATGGAAATACTCCCGGACAACGCTCGAACAGAAGCTGTCGATGGTCGTGATCGACGCGTTGTGCAGGAGCATCTGCTGCCTTTGCAGGTTTCGGTCGTCGGGGTTGTCCAGGATGAGCTTTTCCAGCCCGTCGGCCAGCTTTTCCCGCATATGCGACGCGGCGTCTTTGGTAAAAGTCATGACCAGCAGCCTGTCCACGTCCAGCCCGTCCTGCGTGATCAGGCGCAGCATGCGCTCAACCAGGACCGAGGTCTTGCCGGCGCCCGCCGCAGCCGAAACCAGCAGGTTCTCGTTCCTGCTCTCAATTACGCTTCGCTGTTCAGCGCTCCATCTATTTTCTCCCATACTTCGTCCTCCGACGAAAACTTTTTAAGTTTCCTGTATCTGTCACCGAGGCTGCAGTCAAAACCGCACACGCCGCCGTACGGGCAGTACGCGCACGGGTTCAAGCTCCCCTCCTCGTAAGGGTCGGTATCCACCCTGCCTGCCAGGATCGCGTCCGCCTCGGTCCGCATCTTGTGCTCGACATACTCTCCGATCTTTTCGAACTGCTCCGGGCTCATTACCTTTGTGTTTTTGGTCAGTTCGCCCTTCGCGCTGATCTCGGCCGGGATCACGGGGGACCTGTAGCTGCCGGCGGGATAGACTCCGTCCGCGTCCGCCAGCTTCTCGTCGTGCAGGCGAAGCATCTTTCCGCCGTCCTGCGAAGGCCCCTTCATCCTGAGTGCCATGGTTATCTTGTCCCCGACATCGTCGTTTATGCCGCCGTCGATGACCGGATCGTCGATATTGTAGTAGTACATGCCCGAAAATTCAGGCTTTTCGCCGTCCGCTCCGAGTTCCTTCATGCCCTCCTGCATGTACACGGCCAGCTGTATCTGCAGGCCGTAAAACAGCTTTGAGAGGTTGAAATCCTTTTTGCCCGACTTATAATCCACGACGCGGAGTACTTTTTTGCCGTCCTTTTCGCAGACATCCATTCGGTCGATCTTGCCCGTAAGGCTCATGAACTCGCCCGCGTGCTTAAAGCCTTTCTCAAAGAATGCCGGCTCGAACGCGCCCGCCTTTATCTGCGCGTCGAGCGTCTCGATCGTCCTGTCGAGCACGCGCGCCACGCGCCTTCTGATATACTCGTTGCGCTTGCTGTCGGAAAGTATATCCGCATATTCCTCAAACGCTCCCTCTATCGCGGTCTTCTCGATGCTCTCGCGCTCCGCGCGCTCCGTATCATGCCATCTGCGCCCGCTCTTTTTCAGTATCTCACAGTAGTTCTCGAGCGCCTTGTGGTAGATGTTTCCGAGCTCGAGCCCGCCGACGGCGTATTCGCGCGGCTCATCGAGCCTCAGGCCGTATTTGAGGAAATGCTTGAACGCGCATTCCGCAAAACTCTCGAGCATCGAGACACTGCCGACGAGCATCCTGCCGTAGAGCTTTTCCGCGCTCTCGGGCGTGATGCGCTCGGGCAGACGTTTTCTGAACGCCGCATCGACCAGTCTCCCGTACAGTCCCTTATCGCGTGTCAGGACCTCGTACAGCAGCTGCCGCTCGGTCTCTTTGATGTCCTTGGGCTGCCTCTCGCGGATCAGGTCCGCCGCAGTCCTCCTGCCGCGGTCACTCCCGAGCATCACCTCGGGATCGTCCGCGAAAATGTCTTTTATCCGAAGCCCGGCAAACATCTTCATCAGTTTTCCGAAAACATACGACGGCCTGCCCGGTTTCTTATCCGCAGTCATCCTGTGATAAGACAGATACAGCCGCTCTGTGGGCTTGGTAAGGTTCAGGTACAGATAAAACTCGTTCAGATACGCGCTCTGCCGCTTTGTGGGCGAGAGCTCGATATCGTTTTCCGCAAATATGCTCCTGTCGGCGTCCGAGAGGAGTCCTGCGTCCCCGCCCGAAGCGGGGATGAGCCCGTCGTTGCACCCGAGCAGGAAAAGCGCCTTTACCGAGGTAAAACGCGTCCTCTCCATGTCTCCGAGCACGACGCTGTCGCTCCCCTGTGGGATCAGTGCCAGCTTTGCCTCCGAAAAACCGGTCTCGAGTATATCCGAGAACTCCGAAGGATCGATGATATCGTCTCCGAGCAGCAGGCATATCCTCTCAAATACCGCCTCTATCTTTTCCTGCAGCTGCGCGGCTTCGAGTCCCTCAAGGCGCACCTCGTACACGGGGCTCTCCTTTTTTTCTTCGGCCTCTTTTTCGAGACGTTCGTAAACCTCACAGTTCTTGAGCAGTGTCTTTATGGCCTCTATGCGGTCGGATACCTTAACGTTTTTTGCCGCAACGGTCTCGAGCGGCCCGGATGTAACGGCGATCACGCGCTCCCTGATGGCATTTATGCGGTCGAGGTCGATAGCGTATCTGCCGCGGTACTTCCCTGTCCAGGTCTTTTTCCACATGCCCCTGCCGCGTATCGCGCGGGATGCGCAGTAGTTCTCCAGCAGTACGATGTCGTCCTCACCGATCCCGGTCAGCCCGGTCTTTAAGAACCTGAACACGCTCTCGTAAGCGTAATCGCGCTCCGCGATCTCGAGCGCAGCCCTGATGAATTCAACCGGCGCGGTCCCGAGTATGTTCTTTTTGGCATCGACGAAATAGGGTATGCCCGCAGCCGCGAACTCTCTCTCGGCGAGCCTTCCGTACAGGTTCGCGTCCCCGGTTATGATGCCGATGTCCCCGTATCTGCAGCCCGTCTGCGAGACAAGCCTCCTTATCTCGCATATCGCAAATCTGATCTCCGCCGCGGGGCTCTCGCACGATACGAGCCTGATCCCGCCATGATCGGTGTATGTCTGTCTCTTCCGTCTGAATACCGAGCGTTCGAGCGCTGCCACATCGGGGGCGTTCTTAAAACGCGGCGATATCTCCGGCGCTATGATCCTCTTTATGATGTCTGTGCCGGTCCCGTCCGCGAGGCGAGTCAGTTTCTCTACGGTCTTTTCCGAAAGGCAGAAAAGGTCCTCTTCGTCGGGCAGCTTATCCGCGTCGGCGGGGTCGATCGTCACTGTCACATGCACGTCGCAGCCGATCTCCATCAGGCACTCGATGCATTTAAGCTGCATCACGGTAAAACCGGTGAAACCGTCGAAGCAGACCGCGGCGCCTTTAAGCACCCTTGAGCGGGGCGCGTTCTCGACAAACAGCTGCAGCAGCTCCTCGTTCATGATGAACCTGCCGCTGATAAACTCCCTGAAGCCGTCGTATATCACGGAAATATCGCGCAGTTTTCCCTCAAGCTGCGGACGGCTCTGCGCGGTCACGAGCATTCTCTCCAGTTCATCGGGACCGATCCCGTACTGGTAAAACTCCGATATCAGAGACTTCATCTCGTCGATAAAGCCCCTGCGGTGCACCTTGCCCGCGTATATGCCCAGTCTGTCCGCGCGGTCGAGCGCCACCTTTTTCACGATCATGGTCTTGCCCGTGTCCTCGAGCGTCACCGGGGTTTTTACCCCGAGCTCCTCGAATATGCGGTGCGCCATGCGCGGAAAGCTCAGTACGTCGATGTTCATGATGCCGCCCGTCGGGCTCATCGCGATCATGTCTCGCTGTGTCTGGAGCGTAAACTGCTCGGGCACGACCAGCAGAAAATTGCGGTCAAAATCTTTGGCCGCCTCTTCTGTGATCATTTTATTCAGTTCGTATGATTTGCCCGCGCCGGACGGGCCGAGATACAAATACAGCGCCATATGCCGCCCTAAGCCTTTCCCCGGACAGCCTCCCCATCCGGTTCAATCCTTTTCCTTCTCCCTGAAAAATGCGTATACCGCCTCTGCCGAAGCCCTGTTCATGCTCTCGCAGTTCTCGAGCTCCTCGACCGAAGCGCTCCTGACCGCCTCGAGCGATGTGAAATGCTTCATGAGAGCGCGCCTGCGCGTCGGTCCTATGCCCTCGATATCGTCGAGTATCGAGTGTACCTGCTCCTTCGATCGCAGCATTCTGTGATACTCGATCGCAAAGCGGTGCACCTCGTCCTGCACTCTGGTTATCAGCTTGAATGCTTCGGAAGAGGTGTCTATCGGTACTTCGATATTGTTGTAATAGATGCCCCTGGTCCTGTGACTGTCGTCCTTGACCAGGCCGCATACGCGTATGTCTATGCCGAGCCTTTCGAATACTTCGAGGCAGACATTGACCTGCCCCCTGCCGCCGTCCATCATGATGATGTCGGGGAACTTTGAGAAGCTGGTCAGCTTTCCGCCCTCCGTTTCTGCGGCTTCGATCTCCTTTTTGCCGTGCTCGAAACGTCTGGTGAGCACCTCAGCGAGCGATGCGTAATCATCCGGTCCCGTCACGGTCCTTATCCTGAACTTGCGGTAATCACCGGGCTTGGGTCTGCCGTTCTCGTAAACGACCATCGAGCCTACGGTTTCAAAGCCGCTGATATGCGAGATATCGTAAGCCTCTATCCTTTCGGGCACGGGGATGCCGAGCAGCCCTGCGAGCTCCTCCAAGGCGCCCGTGGTGCGCTTCTGCGCCTCGGCGAGCTTCTCTCCGTCACGGATGAGGATGCCCGACGCATTGCTGTTCGCGAGCCTTATCAGGCCTTCCTTTTCGCCGCGCTTCGGAGATCTGATATAGATCTTCGCGCCCGCGCGTTCAGAGAGCCACGAGCCGATGAGCTCCGCCTCGGGGATCTCCTCCGCCAGCAGTATCTCCTTCGGTATCGAAGGAGTGCCGGAATAGTACTGTTTTACGAACTCGTTCAGGATGTCGGCGCGCTTCTCGCTGCCTATATCGTTCATGTAATAATGCTCTTTTCCGACGAGCTTTCCGCCGCGGATGAAGAACACCTGCACGACCGCCTCTTCCCCGGCCACAGCCAGGCCGACTACATCCCTGTTGCCCTCGTCCTCGCTGGTAACTCGCTGAACCTGGTTGATGCGCTTTATATCGCTGATCAGGTCCCTGTATTCCGCAGCCTTTTCAAACTCCATCGCGGCCGCGGCTTCTTTCATCTTGCCCTCGAGTTCCTTAACTATGGGGCCCGAATTGCCGTCGAGGAACTCCACAATCTTGTCGATGGAGCGCCTGTACTCCTCCGATGATATCGCGCCGATGCAGGGAGCGTCGCACTGCTTCATGTGATGGTACAGGCATGCCCTCTCACCCGGGATTCCTCCGTCGGGAACCGCCTTTCGGCATTTGCGCGTATGATACAGGCCGTTCAGCATCTCGAGAGTGTTCCTCGCTGCCTCGACATTCGTATAAGGCCCGAAGTAGCGCGCTCCGTCGTTTACATGTTTGCGCGTAAGAAAAACGCGCGGGAACGCCTCTTTGACAGTGACCTTGATGAACGGATAGGTCTTGTCATCCATGAGCATGGTGTTGTACTTTGGACGGTTCTCTTTGATGAGATTGCATTCCAGTACAAGCGCCTCCATCTCGGAGCCGACCACAATATACTCGAAGTGGTCGATCAGTGAGATCATCCTCTCTATCTTGGGCGAGCGCACGCGCTTCTGAAAATACTGCCTGACGCGGTTTTTAAGGCTGACCGCCTTACCGACGTAGATTATGGCGTCGGCCGCGTCATGCATGATATATACTCCCGGTTTGTCGGGAAGCTTTTTTAATTCTTCTTCAAGATCGAACATAATTCCTTCTTGTCACCGATACTGTTCACAGCCGGTCAGACATCATTCATTGAACTCGACATATACAAAGTAGCCTCTCGCGTCCTCGCGGATATCTCTTACGATGCCCTTTGTCGATCTGATCCTCTCTCCGAGTGAATAGTTGCCGGACATGGCTATGGCAGGCATCAGGATGTAGTAATAAAACGCCTCGGTGCTCTTTTCGATGACCTCATATTCCTTACCGATCTCGGCCTGCCCCGGCCTCTCCATTTTAAACTCTTCGGTTCTCATGTTTTCCTTTCGGACCGCTTAAACCTCTGTATGCGCGGTCTTAAGTATTTTCCGGCGTCACGGCCGTCGCTTCGCCGGATGCTGATTCTTCGGATGCCTCGGGTACAGACTCTCCACTGCGCTCCGCGAGCACTTTATCATAGAGCTCCATGAACTGCTTGCCCGTGATCGTCTCATTCTCGGCCAGATATTCCGCGATCTTATCGAGGATATCACGGTTCGCGCCAAGCAGCTCCTTTGCCTTATCGTAGCAGCTCCTGAGCAGGTCCATGACCTCACGGTCTATGTCGCTCGCGGTCTCCTGTCCGCAGTTCATGACGGGTCTGCCGTCGAGATACTTGCTCTCGATCGACTCGAGCCCGATAGCTCCGAACTTCTTTGACATGCCGTACTGCGTTACCATGGCTCTGGCGATGGCCGTAGCTTTCTCGATATCGTTCGAGGCGCCTGTCGTGATCGAGTCAAATACCAGCTCCTCTGCAGCACGTCCGCCGTAGAGCGTGACCAGACGGGCACGGAGCTCCGCCTCGCTCATCAGGTATTTTTCCTCCTCGGGCACCTGCATCACATAACCTAAAGACCCCATGGTCCTGGGCACGATCGTGATCTTCTGTACGGGCTCGGCGTGTTTCTCGAGCGCGGTGATCAGGGCGTGACCCGTCTCGTGGTAAGCAACGATACGCTTTTCCTCGGGTCCCAATATCCTGTCCTTTTTCTCCTTACCTGCGATGACTACCTCAACCGACTCCATCAGGTCAGCCTGAGATACGGAGGTACGTCCCTGCTTTACAGCGAGGATCGCGGCCTCGTTTATGATATTGGCCAGATCAGAGCCCACGGCACCGGATGTCGCGAGTCCTATCTCCTCGAGATCGACCGAATCGTCCATGAACACATTCTTCGCGTGAACCTTGAGGACCTCTACCCTGCCCTTCAGATCGGGCTTGTCAACGATTATCCTGCGGTCAAAACGTCCGGGACGCAGCAGTGCCTTATCGAGCACCTCGGGACGGTTGGTGGCCGCAAGGATAACGATACCCTTGCTCGTGTCAAAACCGTCCATCTCGGCAAGCAGCTGGTTGAGCGTCTGCTCGCGCTCGTCGTTGCCTCCGCCGTACTGCGTGTCACGGCTCTTTCCGATCGCATCGATCTCATCGATGAATACGATGCAGGGAGCCTGCTGCTGTGCCTGCTTGAAGAGGTCTCTTACGCGCGACGCTCCGACGCCGACGAACATCTCAACGAAATCAGAACCCGCGAGTGAGAAGAAAGGCACATGCGCCTCGCCCGCGACAGCCTTGGCCAGAAGTGTCTTACCGGTTCCGGGAGGGCCAACGAGCAGCGCGCCCTTGGGGAGCTTCGCGCCGATCTTCTGGTATTTGCCGGGATTGTGCAGGAAATCAACCAGCTCGCTGATCGACTCCTTTGCCTCGTCCTGTCCGGCCACGTCCTTAAACGTAACGCCGGTCTCCTTTTCCACGTAGATCTTCGCGTTCGATTTGCCGACGCCCATGACTCCGCCGCTGCTCTTCGAGAGCATGCGCAGGAAGAAATACATCAGCACGTAGATCAGCACGAACGGCAGCACGTAGACCAGCAGGATATCGACGATGGTTGAGCTCTTGTCGATGACCTGCGCGTTGAACTTGACGCCCGAATCGTACAGTCTCTGCGTCAGCTCGGGATCGTCCACGATGCCCGTGTAATATGTAAGTCCGTAAAACGAGGTCTGCGTCTTAGGCGTGATCATGATCCTCTGGTTCTCGATGACCACACTTTCAACCTCGCCCTTTTCCAGCATCTTCAGGAACTCATCGTAGGTTATCTCCTCAACCTTTGCCGACTGTACCTGCTCGGTCAGATATTTGAAAAAGAGCATGGCCAGTATCGCAGCGATCAGGCAGATGATGAATATCCTGACGTTCTGCGGCTTTCGACCGTTATTGTCATTGCCGCCCTGTTTGTTGTTATTCTCGTCCATTTGATTTATCTATACGGCATCCGTTTGAATTTAGCCTCAGGCTACGGATGCCTCTCTTAACCCGCCGTCCGTTATCCGGCATTCGGGCAGATCACAGCTCATCCAGCTCCTTTAACCAGGCCGTGGCCTTGATATCGCTGGGCATCCTCCAGTCACCGCGCGGCGAGAGCGCGACCGAGCCGACCTTCGGACCGTCGGGCAGGCACGAGCGCTTGAACTGCTGCGCAAAGAACCTGCGGTAAAAGCTCTTCAGCCATTTGAGCAGCGTCGCGTCATCGTAATCGCCGTCGAATACGTACTTCGCCAGCCTGTAGATCTTGGCCGGCCTGAAGCCGTAGCGGAGCATGTAGAACAGGAAGAAATCATGCAGCTCGTAAGGCCCTACGATATCCTCGGTTATCTGGCTCGTAACACCCTCCGCGGTGGCGGGGAGCAGTTCGGGCGATACCGGGGTATCGAGCACGTCGAGCAAAGTATCGCAGAGCCTCTGGCTCTTGGAATTGACCGCAATATAGCGCACAAGCTCGCGCACAAGGGTCTTGGGTACGGATGCGTTTACTCCGTACATCGACATATGGTCGCCGTTGTAGGTGGCAAAACCGAGCGCCAGCTCCGAAAGGTCGCCGGTTCCGATGACTATGCCGTTGTTTTTGTTGGCCAGATCCATCAGTATCTGCGTACGCTCTCTGGCCTGCGCGTTCTCGAAGGTCACATCGTGTACTTCGGGATCCTGGCCGATATCCTCAAAATGCCTTAAAACAGCCTCTTTGATATTGATCTCGATCAGCTCCACGCCGAGCTCCTCGGCCAGTATCAGCGCGTTGGCATAGGTTCTCTTTGATGTGCCGAAGCATGGCATCGTAACTGCGGTAATGCCGTGAGTATCGATGCCGAGTCCCTTAAATGCCTCAACCGTTACCAGCAGCGCAAGCGTGGAATCAAGTCCGCCCGAAAGTCCGAGAACAGCCTGCCTGCAGCCGATGCACTTAAGCCTCGACATAAGGCTGTGAGCCTGTATGGCGATGATCTGTCTCAGCGCCGCGACCCTCTCGCCCTCGTCCTCGGGGATGAAGGGGTTCTTCGGATAATGTCTGGTAAGCTCTGCGGTTTCGGTGCTGCCGAACGAGAAAGGAACATGCACGTAGCCCTCATCGCCCGACGCGTAGGAGGTCATCCTGCGCCTCTCGTTGACCAGCTTGTTGATATCTATCTCCGAAACGGTCATGCCGTTTGAGAAAAGCTCCGACTGTGCCAGCAGAGTGCCGTTCTCCGCGATCAGGTTATGTCCCGAGAAACTCAGGTCCGTGGTCGACTCACCCTCACCGGCGTCCGCGTACAGATAGCCGCATACGAGTCTGGCGCTCTGGTTGCTTACCAGGCCGCGCCTGTAGGCGCGCTTGCCCGCCAGCTCATCGCTCGCGGAAGGATTGAGCACCAGCGTCGCGCCCGCCAGTACATGCGAACCGCTCGGAGGCTGGGGCATCCATAGATCCTCACAGATCTCGATCGCGATCGACAGCTCGGGCATCTCGGTATTGTCGAACAGGAGCTTCATGCCAAAAGGCACGCTCTGCCCGCCGATATCTATATATTTCACGTCCCAGGCTCCCTGCTGGAAATGCCTGGACTCGTAGTACTCTCCGTATGCGGGAAGGAAATGCTTCGGCACCGCGCCGAGTATCCTGCCGTTCTGCATGGCGACCGCACAGATATAGAGCTTTGAGTTGACCTGGAGAGGAAGCGAAACCACCGCAAAAACACCGAGCCCCTCAGTCGCCCGCGCGATCCTGACCAGCTCGCTCCTCGCGCTCGTCAGCAGCACATCCTGCAGGAACAGGTCGCCGCAGGTATAGCCGGTAAGACAGAGCTCCGGAAAACATACTACCTTTATCCTTCGCTCCTCGGCCTCTTTGATGAGCCTGATGATCTCGTCCGCGTTATAGATGCAGTCGCCGAGCCTGATGACCGGCGTGACCGCCGCAACCTTGACAAATCCGTCCTTCATATGGCTACGCTCCTCTTTGGTTTGTAATGATTAATATATCACATTTTGGGGAAATAAAAAAGAAACAAAGAGTTAAAAAAGAATAATGAAAGAATACAGAAGCGGCTGACCCCCGTTTCGGGCCAGCCGCTCGACGCTGCTGCATGCAGCCTTTAAAAATGTGTACCCAAAGTGCCGGTTCCTGTTTTTTGACTCCTAGCAATTGCTAGGTGGATGCCCTCAAATGAGCTTCTGCCTTCCACTGACAATTAAGGAGGCCTGACATAGGCTCAAAGATATTGGAGTTCCGTTTAAAGTGATGTAGGTTCAAAAATACAGGATGATCGAACACCTCAGGAGGTTTTGTTGTGAGTACATTATAACCTATTCGGAGGAAAAATGCAAGTATATTTTCTAAAAATTTGAGATTATCTTCCTCAACTTTCTGATAACATATATTCTTCTTCCGAAATTTCATGAAAACTAAAGATGAACTCGGTTCCCTTTCCGGGCTCGCTCTCGACCTTGATCTCGCCGTCATGCTTGATCGCTATATTCTTCGCGATGGCCAGTCCCAGACCTGTGCCCTTCGCGTTCATCCTGAGCTTTGACTTGTAGAACTTGTCGAAAATGAACGGCAGCTCCTCCTTCGAGATACCGATGCCCTCGTCCCTGATGCTGACGGTCATAGGGCTTCCGTCCTCGCCGGACTTCAGCGTGACGTAGATCTTTGAGTTCTCGCCCGAGAACTTGACCGCGTTGTCGAATATGACCATGAACATCTGGCGCAGACGGTCGTAATCGCCCATCATCATGTACACGTCCTTGTCCCTGTTCATGACTATCTCGATATTCTTCTCCTGGCTGATCGCAGCCGCGCTGCGCACGAGCTCGTCGAAGATATGGACCAGATTAACAGGTTCCTTTTCGATCTTGAAGTTAGGATTCTGCATCTTCGAGAGGATCAGCAGATCCGCCACCAGGCGCTCCATGGACTTGCATTCGCGCAGTATCCTCTCGTGATAATCGCTGACCTGAGACTGCTCGGTGACCACACCGTCGGCCAGGCACTCGGTCGTGGCTCTTACCACGGCGATGGGCGTCCTCAGCTCATGCGAGACATTGGCGAAAAAATCGAGACGCATCTGCTCGAGATTCTTGCGCTCGACCTCGTTTTCCTTCAGACGGTCCGAAAGCATATCGATGCTGCGGGCCATGTCGCCGATCTCATCCTTTCGGTCGATGCCGGTCTTGCACTCATAATTGCCCTCGGTCATCTCGCGGGCCATTACCTGCATGTTCTTGATCGGATCGGTGATCAGCTTCGCCATCCAGGTCGCGATCAGCGCTGACAGCGCGAGCGCCAGCAATGAGCTGAAAATGATCATCGAGATACTCCTGCTGATGGTCTCGTCCATTTCCTTCATGGACCGGATCATGAGGATCGCGCCGCAGACCTCACGGTCCTCTCCGAGGATAGGGACCGAGGCGACCATCGCGGTCGATTTATGTATCTCGCTGTAAAATGTATCGATGTCTGACTTCCCGTCAAAGGCTTCGTCGAGCATCCGCCTGAAATTCCTCTGCTCGCCGATCGCCTGCGGTGTCGAGCTCTCGAAACGTTTGTCCATCGGGGACGAGGCATTCGGATTCGAAAAACTCCAGACCTCGGCGTCCTCAAACTCGGCAAACGACGAGAAATAATCAAGATACTCCTCCGTATCGCCGTCCAGCACGAAATTCCTGAACCTGACTGCTACATTTTCCGCGACTCTCGCGAGCGCCTGACGGTTGTAATCCTCAGTGGTGGAACGGTAGATACTGATGAATATGGTACCGAGGAGCACGGCAAAAATGAGTATCAGGACCGCAAATGCCCCGAATACCCGGAAGAATATGGTATTGAAACGACGTTTGATCTTCTTCAGCACGCTCATTCTACCTCGAATTTATAACCTACTCCCCAGATCGTCGTGATCTTCCAGCCGGGATGCTCCACGGCGTCGATCTTTGCGCGAAGGCGCTTGATATGTGAATCCACGGTCCTGCTGTCTCCGTAGTAGTCATAGCCCCAGAGACTGTCGAGCAGGTTGTCGCGGGTAAATACCTTGTTAGGGTTCTTGGCAAGGGTCCACATGGTCTCGATCTCTTTTTTGGTGAGATTGATCTTTTCCTTGCCTATATAGAGCGAATACTCATCGAGATTGATCGTGAGGTCCTTGATCACGAGCTTGTTGTCCGAAGCGCCGCCGGCGTTCTCTGCCATGTTCATGCGCCTCATTACCGCACGGACTCTCGCCATTACCTCGCTGGGACTGAAAGGCTTCACGATATAGTCGTCAGCGCCTATGTCGAGACCCATGATGCGCTCGAAATCCTCGCCCCTGGCCGTGATCATGATAACCGGTACGTTCGAACATGCACGGATCTTGCGCAGCACCTCGTAGCCGTCCTCTCTGGGCATCATGACATCGAGCAGGACGCATGCGGGATTATACTCCCTGAAGCGCTCCATGGCCTCTATGCCGTCGCCCGCGATAACGGGATCGTGGCCTTCTTTTTTAATATATGCGGAAAGAACATCGGTAATATCGGTATTGTCATCAGCAACAAGAATATATGCCATTTTACTTCGTTCCTTTCTTTCGATGATAAAAAACGGTTCTTCTTAACGAACGAATGCCCCGGATTTAATTCCGAGGCATTCTGCTAAGTTCTTTCTCATTCAGACACTAAGTCGCTTCCGCCGGTAGTCTGTGCGTCCTTACTCTCCGTCTCTGCAGGAACAGGAGTAGCGGTAGGTTCAGGCTCAGTCACTTCCGACTCGCCATTCTCTTCTTCCTCTTCGCCCTGGTTCAGGAGATCTTCAAGTGATGCGCCCTGACGATACTTCTGGTAATTCTCCTCATTGAGGACAGTTACCTCGCAGATATCATATGTTCCGTTCAGGAGCAGGGCATAGACCTCAGTCACACCCTCTGAAGCCGCACGAACACGACCCGCTGACGATACCTTCGCAACTTCGGCTTCAGTTGAATAAAACTTTGCCTCCTCGACGGTGTTGAGCGGATAAATAACAGTTCTGAGCAGCTTACTCCTGCCGACCTGAAGAACGATCGACGTCTTGGTGAGTTTAATACTTACAGCTGCGGGTCCTATAAGAACCTCGCATCGCAAAGTTGCGACCACTGAACGTCCGTCTCTGACTGTGGCGGTAATAACTACGTTGCCGCACGATACGCCGGTTACACGACCGGTGTTGGTAACAGCAGCGATCGAAGGGTTCGAAGAACGATAAGTAACCGTCTGGTCCTCTGTCAGATTGTAAACTCTCAGTCTGTAGGTCTCGTTCAATACGATTGAAACCGAGTCAACGTTGAGCTTGGGCTCGTTCGGATTTCCCGCCGAAACGGGAGCAACCTTGCTTAGCATGGCTATACATAACCCGAAGAAGAGTATTAAACCAACTCGTCTGAAAAACCTCGCGTTGATCATGATAATATCCTCCGGTAGAAAATCCATGCGTCACATCCTGACAACATTCTACCGTTTGACTATGTCACAAAAGTGGCATTTGTAGGGTATTACCGTAACACTTTTAATTCTCGGAAGAGCTTTCCTTATTGGGCTTCTCAACCTCTACAACAGCAGTCTTCTTCATGGGGATGCGGCAGTTCTTGTTATTGCCGAACTCCACAACGATAACCTCATCCATAACGTCGATGACTACGCCGTAGAAACCGCCCGTAGTGAGTACGCTGTCGCCTACCTCAAGTGAAGAGATCAGCGCGTCCATCTGCTTCTGCTGCTTCTTCTGAGGGCGGATCGCCATGAAGTAAAAGAGCAGACCGATGATTACGACGTAGCCCACGAGCATCCAGATGGATGAGCCTGCCGCTGCCTGTGCATCAAGAAAAGTTGTCATTATCTATGTCCTCCTT
>JAEEGK010008246.1_pt1 | contig 24627 bp, 15 predicted proteins | sample 8958771 | NCBI WGS metagenome assembly JAEEGK01 (sample SAMN16246547, study PRJNA631951) | gut metagenome | biome: gut microbiome; feature: rumen; material: SC-attached | host: Bos | place: Iran: Karaj | collected 2018-10
ATAAAAAAAAAATAAAAAAAAAAAACAAAAAAAAAAAAAAAAAAAAAAAAAAAAAAAAATTTAAAAAAAAAAAAAAAAAAAAAAAAAGGAAAAATTAATGGCAAAAAAAGTTAAAAAAAGCACCAAAAAAACTTTAAAATCAAAACCAAAAAAGAAAACAGTTAAAAAAACAGCAGAAAAAAAACCAGTTGTTGAAAATGTAAAAGAAGATAGTCCTCAAGTTGAAATTACTAAGACTGAAAAAAAAGGAACTAAAAAAACAAGAAAAACTACTAAACCAAAAGTTAAGAAAACAACAAAAACTCATAAGAAAACTGTAAAAACAACTCTTAAGTCAAGACCAAAAAGAAGACATGTAAAAAAATAAATATTTTTTTTAGTTTTTAAAAAGATAATTAATATTATCATTAAAAATTTTTTTTTGGTTTTTTTACATTTTTTTTTTTTTTTTTTGTATTTTTTTAATTTTTGTTTGTTTAATTTTGTTTTTTAAAATTTATATTTTAAAATTATTTAAAGGGATATTTATTTTTTATATCTTAAAAAAAGGAAGAAAGAAAAATTTTTTCATTACACTTAATTTAATTTTTTATATTTTATATTTTATTTTTTATAAAATTAAATATTTTTTTTATAAAAACTATTCAAATAAAACAAAATAATAAAAAAGCAATAAAAATAAAAAAGAAAAAAAATAAAAATTAAAAAAAAAAAATGGAATTCAAATACAAAAATGAATTTCCAAATACTCAAAATAGAAAAGAAGAATGTGATAGAGTAAGAGTACAATTTCCAGACAAAATACCAGTAATATGTGAAAAAGATCCAAACTCAAAAATTCAAGAAATAGATAAAACTAAATATTTAGTTCCTGCAGATTTAACAGTATCTCAATTTTGTAATATGTTAAAAAGTAGAATTACAATTGGAGAAAAAGAAGCTTTTTATTTATTATTTAATGGAACTACTCAAGTTGGTTTAGATACTTTAATGCAAGAAGCTTATGATAGATATAAAGACCCTGAAGATGGTTTTCTTTATATTATTTATTCATCTGAATTAGTTTGGGGATAAAAATTATTTTTTTATATAAAAATAGTTTTATAAAATTTTTATTGTTAAAAAAAAAATTTTTGTTTTATTTTTTTGATTTTGTTTATATAATAATTCTTAAATAAACTTTTATTAAATAAAAAAAAGTTGATAAAAAAAAGAAAAAAAATTATTTTTTTAAAAAATTTTATAATTTACTTTAATAAGCATAATATTGTCTAGGTGCAAGAATTCCCATAATAAATCCATCAAGTGTGAAAGTATCTCCAATATATTCACAAACATTTTTCATAAACTCAATTTCAACATTACTAAAATAATTTTTATAAGTTTCAAAAAAGCATTCAATATTTCCCCATTCAAAATAAATATCTTTAAAATATTTTGGATTATTAGTATGATAATTATCAAAAACATACTTTATAATATCTTGTGGTTTTTTTTGTCTAAAAAATAATACCGCACCACACATATAACGTAATTGTTCTAAATTTAATGTTCCATTATATTTTGATTTATCTTCCATTAAATATAACATAAAAACTATTTCTTCATTTGAAAGAATATTTCCACAACTTCTAAGAAAAGGTCTTAATTCATATCTTACATCTATTGTATTATTTCTCATTTTTGGAAATCTATTAAAACTTAATGTTAAGAAATTATCTAAGTTAAGATATGATAATTTAAATTCATCATTATTATTATTTCTATTTTTATTTTTTGGTTTTGTATTTATTAAATTATCATTTTCACTCATTGAATCATTTATTAATTTTGAATTTTCATCATTTAATGCATCTCCTTTAACATAAAAGTCAAAATATATTTTTTTAAAATTAGTATATATTGAATTAGCAATTTCTGCACTTTTTTTTAAATGTTTATTAATCATTTTCTGAATACATTTATTATTTCTATTCATTTCAATAGAATTAATAACAGTAAACCATTTAAGTGAAAAAGTAGTTAATAATTCTTGTAAAATAAAATAAATTAAACTTCCTAATATTATAAATATATATGCAATTTTTCCATATTTATCAGTTATATCTTCTCTAAATTGAGCATATAATGAAATTGCCCAACAAACAAATAATACACATATACATTGTATTAAATTTAATATAAAATAAAAACCAGTATGACCAAAAATAATTAAATTTTCATAAAAATTTGTTGGTCTTTGATGAATATGTTGATGAAAATCATAACTTGGATTTCTCATTTTTCTCATTTTTTCATCATTATCAATTAATTCTTTTAAATAAACTGGAAAATTCATTCCTTCAAAAATATCATTTGAATTGTATTTATAATTATTATATTCAAAAATATTTTCTTTTGAAATTGGAGCAACGACTTTATGATAAATACTTTGAAGATATTTATATATTAGAAAAGTTAATAATAAACCTAAAATTGGAATTAACATTAAAAATATTGTAACATATTTAGTATTCATATTTAATATAAAAACATTCCAAAACATTACTGAAATTACTGTAATTATCCAACTTGTCCAAGATAATTTAAAAAATTTTCTTAAATTACTTAATAAACATTCTTCTAAATAAATAGAAAATTTCATTATTTCTCTAAATGATGATGCTTTCATTACTGGAAATAAAGGAATAAAAAAATATCTTTTTAATAAAATAAATTCGAATATATCAATATATTGATTTTCATTATTTTGAATTTTTTTTTTAATATCTTCAAATGATAATTCACAATTTTCATTAACTTTCCATTTTTTAACTGCACTTAATGAAAAAATAATTAAAATAAAATTAAATATAATCCAACATAAAATAAAAATTCCAATAGTTGCAATTAAATATTCCCAATTAATTAATATTGAATCAAAAACACCATATGTATAAATAATAATAAAAATAGATAAACAAATAAATAATAATAACATTTGATTTGATAAACTTAAAACTCCTTTTGCAAAAAATTTATTTATATTTTTTACTGAATTATAAAGTGATCTTATTAATAAAAAAGAAGTACCAAAAATTGCTAAAGTTACTAATCCCCATTTTCTCATTTTTTTTGTAGTTTCTGGAAAAGGTTTATGAATAATTTTATCTCCATCATTATTTGTATTTTGTATTTTTGTTTCTAAGAATAATTGATTTTTTTTTTCTGCTTTTAATATTAAATTATCTATTTCTGTTTTTTGTTCGTTTGGATTTTCATAATTTATTTCATCTGTATTTGATATTATTTCTAAAAGAGATCCTCCTATTTCTTTTATTGATGAATGAGTTTTTGGTGTATATGATATTGATTTTGAAATAAGGGAAATTGATATTATAAATAATGAAAATAAAGAATTTAATGTTTTCATATTTTATTTAATTATTTATTATCAAATATTAAAAAATTTTTATTTTAATCGTTTTTTACTTTAATCAAAAAAAAAATTAAAAAAAAACATAAATTTAAATTAAAAAATGAAACAAAAAAAAAAACAAAAATACAAAAATCAAAAAAAAACCTTTACAAAAAAAAAAAAATTTATATTATTTCATTAACCTAGGTCTTAAAACAACAATAACAATAATCCAAACAACAATAACAGCAGCAACATAACAAACAATAACACTAATAATAGCTTTTTGAAAAGGTTTACATTTCCCATTTTTTAATTCATATTTTCCACTACATTCATAACAAATATTTTCATTATAACAATTAAGACATTGATCTATATTAGAACAATCATTTTTTTCACAATTTTTTCTTTCATTAATATGATAACCATCAAAACAACTTGTACATTCACCTTTATTATTACATTCATTACAATTATCTTTTTGACATTCACATTCATTATCACTTTTATTAAATAAAAAACCAGATGAACATTCAATACAATAATTTTCACTATAACAATGTATACAATTTTTAATTGAACAATCTATACACATAGAAGTAGTAGTATTATAATATTGTCCTTTTTTACATAAGGAATTATTATATAAATTATTTATTCTTTCATCAGTGGCGTTTTTAAAATAATTTTTCATATGGTAAAAGTTTATTTCGTCTAATGAACCTGAATAATATTTTCCTGTTATTGGATTTCCTCCTATATATAATTCTAAATATGATGAAATATTTACGAAATTTAAATATGATTTTGAAATATTTAAATTTTCACCATTAAAATATAATTGCATTGTTTTATTTATAAATGATATTACTATGAATGACCATGTTGATATGTCATTTAAAAATTCATATTCAAGAATATAATCATTATTTCCTTTTAAGAATTCTTCTTCATATTCAAATTCTTCTTCTTCTGTTAATTCAATTTTTTTAAAAGCATTTATTATTAAATGGGAATTTTTTGATATTGTAATTAAATCAAAGTAATTATCTTCTTTTACTAATGAAATAATTGGTCTAGTCTCATATCTTTCTTCTTCTGTATCAAATTCATTTGGTTTGATAAAAAAAGTAATTATAGTTTCATTTAATGATGGAAAATTTAAAGTAGTTGTATATAAAGAATTATTCATATCTGGAATAAAAAAACATGCACCATTTGATATATTTAATATATCTGTTGTAAATAATACTTCTTTACTTATTATTATTTTTTTTAAATATCCATTATCATATATTCCTTGATTACAATTTATGTTTAATGAGAGAGTTTTTTCTGTAAAAGGAAATGTTGAGTATGTTAAATTTATTTCTTCTTCTTCTTCTTCTGTTTCTGATAAAATTAGGGAAAAAGATAATAATAATATTATTAATTTCATTTAAATTTTATATTAGTATTTTTTAAATTATTTAAAATAATATTGTTTAATCAAATATTTAATATTTATATACTATAAATTGTTTATTTATTTCCTTATTTAAAATAGTTATTATTAAATGAGAAAAAAGTAATTTTACATATATAAATATAAATTATTTTTTGAAAAATTAAAAAATTTTACAACATTTTATATCATCCTTTATTTCAATTTCTGTCATACTATTATGTCTTTTCTTTTTTTTATTTGTTTGATTATTTTTATTTTTATCATTAAAATTATTTTTTTGATTATTATTTTTATAATTAATATTATTAATTGGATTATTATTATTGTTATTATTATTATTAATATTATCAGTAATTCGTGTTTCTTCATTTCCTTTTTCTTTACTTACTTCAACATTAATATCAGAAATTTCTATATTTTTATTTTTTTTATTTTTGATTTTATCTTTTTTATTTCCTTCATTATATTTTCTAGAAGTAGCCAATACATTAATATTATGATTATTATTTATATTTTGTAAATCAGTAATTTCATTATTTACAAAATTATTATTATTTTGATTTTTTTTATTTTTATCATTATTTTCCTTATCAAAAAAATTATCATTATATTTTAAATTTCCTTTAATATTCACACTAGAATTACTTCTCATTTTTTTTAAATGCTTCCCTGAATTAATTTTAAAATTATCATCATCATTATCTTCTTTAATAAACAAATTATTATCTTTCTTAATATCATTATCATCATTACTTCTATCATCTTTTTCAATTTTACTTTCATTATTTTTACAAACAAACAAACTAACATCTTTAGATTTATTATTATTACTAATAAAACTAACATTTCCATTATTATTTCCATTACTATTATTACTATTATTTTTTTTAATATTTTTTCCTTGTCCACTTGAAAAATGTTCAATAACATTTTTTTTCCAATCAAAATCATAAAAACAATCATTACAATATTTATCAATCATACTTTGAAATAATCCAATTAAATAATCATAATCAGGTTGATCTTCAAATTCTAAAGAATCAACATGTTTAAAATACAATAAAAATTCTTCATGAGTATTTTTAGTTAATTCTTCAAAACTAGTATTACATTTTTTTTCAGCAATTTTTTTAAATTGATCTTCACCTTCTTTAATCTTTAATCCTTGCCAAGGTAAATTTCCATTTAAAAAATATATTAAAACATAACCAATACTTTCAATATCATCTCTTCTACTTTGTTCAAATCCTTTATGTGCATTTCTTGCACAATAACGCGCTGTTCCCGTTAAAGATTTTCCAGTTGTAAATTTAATATGAGTTTTTTTTGAAGTTGAAAAATATTTTTTTGCTAAACCAAAATCAATTAAATAAATTTTATTTTCTTTATCATCTCTTCCAGTCATAAAATTATCTGGTTTTATATCACGATGAATATGATGTTTATTATGAATATATTTTATTCTTTTTATCATTTCTATTCCTAAAACACAAACTGTTTTTAATGAAAATTTTTTGTGACATAAATTAAATAAATTTTCTAATGAACTACCTAAAAGTTCTTGTACTAAAATATTATGAGTGTGATTATTTCCATAACATATTATTTTTGGAATGTATGGACCTTGAAGATATATTAAACGATATGCTTCTGTTTCTAATGTTCCATTTTTATTTTTTTCTCTTTTTTCAAATTTTATTGCTATTTTTTCATGAGTTTGAGTTATTATTCCTGAATATACTGTTCCGAATGAACCTTTTCCTATACGCTTTTTTACTAAGTATTTTTGAAATATTAAATGATTTATATATGGGTCTTCTGACATTATATACTGAAATTTTTATATTTTTTTTTTATTTTTTTTTTTAATTTTTTATTAATTAAAAATAAATAAATATTGAAATATTTTGAAAATTTTGATGTAGATTTTGTTATTTTTAATATATTATAATCAATTAGTTATTGTGATATATGTAAAAAAGTTATTTTTTAAAAATTGAATATTTTAATATTGGGATAAAGTTTTATAAAAATTGTATTGAAAGAAGAATAAATATAAATGAAAAAAATAATCAATAATTATTTTTGAGAGTAAAAAATTTAAATTAGTTATTTAAAAGAAAATATTTTAAATAAAGGAAATTTAGATATCAATATGATAAACATTATGGAGAAATTCTTTATTATGAATTGATTTAAAAAGAGTAGATTTAAATTAGTAAAAATGAAATTGTTCAACTTAATTTTAATCAAAAATTTACCCTTAGAAGATTTTATTTTAATCATATTTATATGTATGAATTAAAAAATACTTCAAGAAATAAAGATTGGAAACATGATGTTTGTAAAAATAAATTTTTCAAAATGCAATTTTAAGACTTATAAATATAAATAAAAAATATGATTTTGATATATTTAAATTAGGTATATTTTATTATGAATAATATGATTCTTTTAACCTTCAAATACATAATGACCAAGAACAATTTAACTTAAAAATCAATGTTGGAGAATTTATTATATTAAATAAAAAAGATTTGAAAAATTTTAATATATTACTAGCTTTGTATATATTATTTGTTACAACAATAATATATATTACAATTATTAAATAAATTTATTACCAGAAGAAACAATAATTTCTTCAATTTTAAAATCATTAAAAATGTTTTCTTCATCTTTAGATAAAATTTCGTTCCTAAAAAATTATTAAAATAAAAATTTACATCCTATCTTTAATTAAATCATTAAAAATATCATTTCCCTTCAAATAATTAAATGATTTATTCTCATTAGAAAATATATTATTTTCTTCATCATCATATTCTTTTTTACTATCAAATTCAAAATCAATAGAATTTCTTTTAATTGATTGCTTATAATTAGATAAAGTAAATATTAAAGGTAAATTATTTAAATAAATTTTTAATTGATTAAATTCTTGATTTTCTTCATTTAAATGGTAAATGAATTGAAAATGTTTACATAAACTTTTTATTGATAATTTAATAAAAATATTGTATAATTCAAATGAAAATTTATGTTCAAATACCCATGACATATATGTTGTATTAAATGATTTAAATTCTTTTTTTTCTGTTGAATAATTAAAAGGTGGTAATAAATTTTCTGTTATGAAGTCTATCCAAAATTTTGAATTAGATAATATATCTATTATTTCTTTGTTATTCTTTTTTGATTTTTCTTTTAAAAATTTTCTAAATTTTCTCATTATTTTCTTATCTACATTTTCTCTTTTTGTAAATTTAAATTGAAATTCTTTTAATTTTTGTTTTCTTAATGAATTATTATTTTTTTGCTCATGTTTACTTCTTCTATTTGATATTGATGTATTTAATTTTATATTTTTAATATTATTGTTTATTTTTTTGTTTTTATTATTTTCAATTTCATTTTTTATTAATGATTCAAATATAAATGAATCTTTAAAAATTTCATAATTATTATTATTATTTTTAATAAGATAATTAATATTATTATCAAATTGAAAATTAATAATTTGATTTTCTTTTTCTTCATAAGGTAAATTTTTATCTTGAAAATAAATTTTATCGTTAATAGAAGAAAATTTAAAATAATTTTTATCATTATAATCATTTTCTTTATATTGATTAATAATTTCTTTCTCAATTGTTTCAATCTTACCATATTTACATTTATATAACTCCCTTTCCTTACAATTAATACAATTATTACATTTATGAATATATTCCGTGTTTTTAGTATTTAATGTTTCATTTAAAGAAATTTTTAATCCAATTATGAATAAATTTATATATTCTTCCCAAATGATTTTATAATATCTAGATTTTATTATTTTTTCATTATTACTTATTTCAAATAAATTTTTTTCAATTTCATTATAATTAGATTTATTTCTTATTAATGGAAGGATGTTTGTTAAGTAAAAGTCATTTATTTCTTCTTTGGTTTTTTCAAAAAGAATATTTCTAAAAAATTGAAGTTTTAAAAGAAATAATTTAAAATTTGGATATTGTATAAAAAAATGTTTTATTTTTGAAGATATGAAATTTATAACTTTCTCAGGTTCAAAACTATCTAGAAACATCTTTGAAAATACTATAATATCATTTTGTAATTCATTTGTTTCCTTTTCATCTATTAAATATATTATATTGATTAATTTTACTTAAAAAATTAATTCCATTTTCAATATCAATTGGAATTTCTTGAAAAGATATTGGAGACAAAATATTATGATAATTTTCATTTATCATTTTATTTATCAAATTTTATAATTATTTTTCAAGATTTATTTTACTTTATATATTGAAAGAATTTATTTTAAAATACATATGTATCTTTTCAATCAAGATTTTTTATTATACTATATTATAAAAGGAGAAACTGTACTTTATTTATTTTTTTATTTTAATTGAAAAAATATAATATGATTTAAAAATTTGAAAAGATAAAAATCAAATTAAATATTAATATTCTTTACTAAGCATTAAATATGTGTATATTAAATTATCAATAAAAATTTTTATTTGATATAAATAAAATATAATTAATTATTAATAGAGTAACAAAAAATTAATAAATTACATAAATTTGAAACTTATATATATTAATCATTAATAATATTCAATGATTTTAAATAAGAATTTAAAACATCTAAAATTTAAATATAAATCATAATTTATATATAATATAATTTAAATCTTATATAAAATATATATTACAAATCATATTAATAAACTATTTAAAATTTGCAAAAAATAAATAAAAAATTTATATTTAAAAGATAAAATGTTATTTCATTTTTTATAAAAAATAAAAAAATAATCAAAAAATTAAAATTTAATAAATAATATATATTAATTAAAAACAATGTCAGAGCAAACATTATTATCATTAATTCACAATAAAAATATTCTAGAAGATATAATATCCGAAGTACCATTTGAAAAATTATTAAGAATAAGTCAAAGAAACAAAGTTTTACAAAAAATAATAAAAATATCTCCAAATATATATAAAAAACTTTCACAAAAAAAAAATTTAATATATTCAATTTGTTTATTAATAGATCATAATAAAAATTTTCGTGAAAATCCATCAAAAATAATTTCAAAATTTTTAGAATTACCATTTATGGCATTTGGACACATAAAAGTTTTATATGGAGAATCCATTGATTTTATATGTCAAGTAACAGAAAAACAATATACATATTTATTATGTGGTCAAAATGGATTATTTTTAAGTTCAGTTAATTTTGATACAAACGAAGTTACTAATTTAGAAATTAAAAATGAAAAAAATGAAAAAATACCAAATTCTGTTTATCCAACAAAATTAGGTGAAGGATTTTATTTATTTAATTCAAAAACTTGTTTATATGGAATTAATTTAAATAAAGATAATAATAATTTAAATGCAAATAAATTATTTGAAAATAAAGGTAGTAATGAATTACTTTCAATAACAACATTAACAAATACAAATTTTTTAGTATCAACTGATAAAGGTGAATGTTTATATTTTACTTTAGATCCTGCTTTTTTAACAGTAAAATTAAATTATTCAATAAAAGATAAATCAATATTTTCATATTTAAAATTTAATGAAGATATAATATTAACTTATTCAGGAAATGTAATTTATTCAATAAACATTAATAAAAATGGTGAAATAATAGAACAAAAAATAGAACATGAAAAAGAAATTTTTTCATTATCAATTAATAAGACAAATGAATATATTGCATCAGGAGGAATTGATGGAACATTAATAATTTGGTCAATAAATTCAAAAGGAAAATTAAAAAAAATTAATTGTTTTGAAAAATTACATTCTAAATTAATATATTCAATTCTTGCTTTAAAAAATGGTGATTTTTGTTCATGTGGTCAAGATTGTAAATTAGTAATTTTTGATACTAAAAAATTAACTACAACAATTACTTTTAATAAATTAGAACATCTAATTGGTTCTGTTATTGAATTAAATGATGAGAGAATTTGTGTTGCTACATATGATAGTAGAATTACTATTTTTAATAAAGTAACTGGAAATATTGATGCTATTATAAGTAATATTTATAGTATTCCTAAATATATGATTGAAAATGATAATCTTTCTATTATTACTTGTAAATATAATCAATGTGTTGATATTATTGGTGATAAAATTGAAAATATTGAGAAAAGTCTTATAGTTGATAGTGAAACCAATTCTCTTTTTTTTGATGTTAATGAAGCCTTTTAAAATTGTGTTTTTATTTTTATATCTTTATCTTTTAAAAGAGATTTTATTTGAGCTTTTACTATTATTATATGAGTATTTAGTTTTTAAAATATTTTATTATTTAAATTAAAAATAAACTTTTTTATTAATTTTTATGATATTTTAATTTATTTTTATGACATCTAATACAGTTGAACAAATTGAGGAAAAATTAGAAAATTATGAAAAAGAATATAAAAATCAAAATGAATCAATGTGTAATAGAATAAAAAAATATGCAGAAAATGAATCAAATTATCAAAATCAAATATCAGATTTAACAAACCAATTAAATCAAATTCAAAATGAAAAAATGTTAATAAGTAATAATTCAAATAATATTCAATATAAATATAATTCGCTAAAATGTGAATATGAAAGAATGATTGAATGTTTTAATTCAATTCAAAGAAATTATGAACAATTAAGAATGAAATATAATGAAATGGAAGAAAATTCAAAGGCAATGAATAATAAATTAAATAATATGAATTTAAATTTACAAAATAAAGAAAATGAAATATTAAATTTAAGAAATATATTAAATCAATCTAATAGTGATTATGAATATTTAAATAATAAATTTCTTTATGTAAAAAAGGATAATGATAATAATTCCTTAAATTCAAATTATTTTCAAAATCAAATAAATGATTTAAATAATCAAAATACATTATTACAAAGTGAAAATAAAAAATTAAATGTAAATTTAAATATGACAAAAGAAAAATACGACGAATTAAATTTTCAATTTTCTGATTTATATACTAAATATAATCAATTATCAAAAAATAAATATTCTATTGAACAACAAAATACAAGATTTCAAATTGAAAATGAAAATTTACATAAAGAAATAGAAAGATTAAAAAATGAAATAAATAAGTTTAATAAATATAAAGAAAATTATGATAATAATTCATATAAAAATAATAGTGATTTAATTAAATTAAGAGGAGATTTAGATAATATAACTTCTAATTCTAATGAAAATATAGATTTAATTTCAAATTGGATTGATAATTATTTACATAATGTTTATTTTAACCAAAACACTAAATATCCAGAAATAAATTTATATTTAAATAATATTAAATTTGATAAAATAAAAGAATCATTATTTAGAAGTAAAAAATTGATTGACAAACAAATAATTGATTTAAATAATCAAATAAAAGATTTAAAAAAAGTAATATTAAATTGTAAAGATGCAAATTTTAAAATTAATAAAAATTTAGAAGATATTCATAAACATTTAAAAGAAGAAATTGAAGATGGAAAATATTTTAAATTAAACAAATTTAGCTTAGATAGTGATTTATTTTCTGAAATAGAAGATATGATAAATCAAACATTTGCATTATTAAAAAGAATAAAAATATCAAATGAAGATAATTGTGTTGATAAATTAATAGATGATAATTGTATTTTAAGTAATAATAATCAAGAATTAAATGAAAAAGTAGAACAATTATATAATGAAAATTGTATATTGAATGAAAAAATAAAAGAAATTTCAGAAAAAGAAAATGATACATCTTCATTAGAAGAAGATAATAAAAAATTATTGAAAGATAATATAACCTTAATTAAAAAAGTAAAAGAGTTAAAGAAAAAAATAGCAACTTTAACTTCTGCATTATCAACACAATAAAAAAATATATTATAATAAATAAATTTAATCTAATTTTTTTTTAAATAATTTTAAATTTAATTTTTTATTGAATATATAATGAAAAAATTTAAATTAATTTAAATTAAAAATGATGAATAATCAAAATATAAATATTAATCCAAAACAATTAAACCAAAATCCAGAAATGATAAATATGAATCAAAATATGAATTTAAATCAAATGAATCTAGTTCCACAAATGCAAAATATGAATATTCAAAATAATTTAAAAATGAATCAAAATTTTATTTTTCATCAATTAGTAACATGTATTGATAATTTAGACATTTACAATTTAAAAACACTATTATCAGAACATCAATTTTCTCTTCAAACAAAAAATATTTTATTAAATAAAACATTATTAATTTATTTAACTCATTATTCTCAAATAAATTTATTACCATTAAAACAAATAATTTCCTTATTACTTCAATATAAAGCAAATCCAAATTTAAGAATAAGATTTAATAATCAAAATACATTTTCAAATAATAATTATGCTTTATTTTCAATAGTAGATAAAAATGATATAGAATTAGTAAAAATTTTTTTAGACAACGGAGCAGAAATTAACATATGTGATTGTAATGGTAGAAATTGTTTATTTTATTTAATGAAATTAACAAATACAAATAATAATTTAATTGATAGAAGACCATTATGTTCTTTATTATTAGGAAGAGGAATAAAAATGAATTTAAATGATAATAATGGATTTACGCCTTTAATGGAAGCAATAAATAAAAATTATATTTATATTATGGATATGTTTATTAAATTTGGTGCAGATGTTAATATAATTAATTTTAAAAATGGTAATACTGCAATGCATTATGCAGTAATGAATAAAAATAGAGAAGCAATTTGGATTCTTTTAGGAAAAGGAAAATGTGATTTGACTATTAAAAATAAAAATAATGAAAGTGTTATTGATTTAGTTAAAAGAATGAATAATTCTAGTAATAATGATATTTACGATATGATTATGAATTATGTTAATATTGGTAAAGAAAAAGATGAAAGTGATGAAAAAGTTAAAAATAATAATAATAATAATAATAAATTATCAGATGAAAATGAACAAATGTTTATTTTTCCTAAAGATGATATTACATCAAGAGTAGAAATTCCTTTTACTTTTCAAAATAATGGAAATTTAAATCAAAATATAAATGATAATGAATCTGCATCTACAAACGGAACTACTATTTCAAATAGTACAAATCAATTTCATTCATTTATTAAATTTCAAAATACTCCTACTTTATATTTAGATATTTCTGATGAAACAAATCAAGAAAAATTAATTTGTGATGGTTTAGAAACTGAAAAATTAAATTTAAATATTAATATTGAGAAAAAAAAAAATCAATTACTTACTTTAAATACTGAAAATGAACAATTAAAAAATGAGTTATTGAAATTAAAAAATGAATATATTAAACAAAGTAATGAAATTAATATGTTAAATGAAAAAATTAAAAGTGAAGAAATTAAACATATTCAAAGAATTCAAGAAGAACAAAATAAAGTTGATTCTAATGATAAAGAAATTAAAAATATGATTTCTAAATTTGAATTATTAAAAAAAAACCCAGAAAATAATAATAATTCAAATAACAATTTAAATGATAATTTAACAAATGAAGAAAAAAATCAAAATGAAAGAATTCAATATTTATTAAATAAATTTTCATTTGAACAATTTTCAAATGAAGATATTTATAAAAATTTAACAGAAGATTTAAATGATTTTTATAGATATAATAAATTAATATGTGATAATAATTTAATAACAATAAATAAAATAATATCACATATAAATGAATTAATTGAATTTGAATGTGATGTAAAATTATATGGATCATATGCAACAGGAAGTGCTTTATTATGGAGTGATATAGATATTGTAATAATACCAAATAAAGAAATTTTTTCTAATTTTTCAAAAAATAATGATTCTTTTTATATGACTTTTATTCAAAATTTATATGTTAAATTAAAAAATTCTATTTTTACAAAAGATATTTCTTTAATTGATGATACTTATATTATTCAACCTATTTTAAAATTAGAAACAAATGAAGATTATAATGAATTAACTTTTAATATTTATATACTTGATAATTCAAATTCTCAAAGTTATGAAAATGAAAATAATGATAATAGTTTAATTCAAAGTATAAAAATGTTAAATGATTATAGTGAAAAATTTTCGAAAATTTTTCTTCCTATTTTAGTAGCAACTAAACAATTATTATATAATAGTTTATTAATATATAATTATCATAATAGTACTAATTATGTTATTTCTAATACAGGAGGAATTAGTTCTTATGCTTTAAATATTTTAATTATTGATTTTCTTGAAAAATATTATAAAACAGAAAAAGAAATTTCTAGTTTAGGAAAAGTATTTTTTGATTTTTTAAAAACAGATGGTTTATTATCTTTTGAAAATTCAACTAGAAAAATAGTAGTTTTAGATTATAATAAAAATAATTCAAATCAAAATATAAATAATGAAGAAATTTTAAATTATCATAAAGAAGGAATGAATGATATAATTATAATAGATCCTTTTAATATTAGAAATAATTTATCTGAAAAAACTTTTAGATATTCTAGTATTAAATTAGCTTTAATGATTGGTTATTGTGTTGCTAGAGATAATTGTGAATGTGGATGTCATTTTAATGGAAATAATATTCATAATGATAATGGACATTGTATTTTAAATAAAATTTTCAAAACTGTGAAAAGATTATCAAATAATTCTATGAATTAATTTTTTCATATAAAAATAGTAAAAATATTTTTTTACAATAAATTTTATTAAATTTAAAACATATGCTTTTTTTTTATATAATAATCTTATTATTAAATTTTTCTGATTTATAAAAGAATTTTTTTGTTCTTTTTAGAAATTAAACCCTCCTCCAAAATTATTCATATTAGAATTATTATTTCCCTGAGAAAAATTTTGATTGTTCATATTGTTATTATTATTATTATTATTAAATGAAGAAAAATTAAAATTATTTCCATAATTCATATTATTTTTATTATTTAGATCAATATTTCCATAAGGATTATATATTGGTTGTTGATTAAAATCACTTGTATTTTTATCATTCATTCCAAAATTAAAATTATTTATTGGTTTTGTTTCAGGTAAAAAAGAATTATTTTGTCCAACTTTCTTTTCATTATTTCCAAAATTAAAAGTAGTAGTATTTACAATATTACTATTATTATTAAAATTAATAATAGAAGGATTATTATTATCATTATTTTGATTATTAAAAGAAGTTTGTGGAATTGATTTAGTTTTTTTAATATAATCATCATAAGAAAATTGAAGATTATTATCAAATGTAGTATTATTTTTATTATTAACCATATTATTTACACTATTACTACTTTTATAATTATTATTACTTTGTGATTGTCCTCCAATAATATAACCACTTTCTTCATAATAACCATTATTATTATAATTACTCACATTAATATTATTACTTTTTTGTAAATTATTATTAATATTATTATTCATATTATTATTTATTTTTTTATTTTGATAATTTTCATAAGAATATTTTTCCTTATTTTTAATTTCTGGTAAACAACTCGTATTTAAACCTTGTAATAAACGAGCAGCTCTACAATATTTAGCCCCATCATAATTAATTGGGCTTTTTTGAAAACCTTTATTTAATCCTTCTATTTTTTGAGAAATATTTCCAAATTTACTAAAAAAATTAGAGCAAGAATCAAAAAAATTTTTTTCCTCATTTACAACATTACAAATAATAGGATTTAAAATTTGATATCTATAATCTAATAAATCTTGAATTATTCTATAAGAATAATTAGACATTTGTATAAAATCACTAGCAGCTTTTTTATATTTACCATCATTTCTATCAAATTTTTCAATATCTTTTATATCTTCATTTTCACCTTTTGATAATTTATTATTTCTTTCTTTAACTAATTTTTCCATTTTTTCATCATAATGATCATAAACTTTTCTTGTTTCCTCTCTATTAATTAAAGAATTTTGTACTTCAGTAAATTTTTTTTTCCATTCTAAATTTCCATTTTCAATTTTTGTTATATTTTCGCATAAATTTAAATATGCTGTTTCTATTTTTTTATGTGAATCACATATATCTATTATTAATGGAATATAAATTGAATTTCCTTTATAACATTCAGTTAAATTATTATATATTGATTGACAAAAATTTTTTAATCCCATTGTTTGATTTGGAAAATTTTTTATTATTGATGTTATTATTTTCATTGAATTCATTATTGAGTTTAATTCTTCTACTTTTAAGTTAAATTCTGTGTCTACTGTTCTTGGTCCGTTAAAAAATTCATATATTGCTTGTGTTGCTTTTGTCCATTTATTTGGCATTTTTTTATTTACTTTTTTATTTTATATTTTTTTTCTAATTAAGGGATAAAAATAGAGATTAATTTTTTTTATTATTTAGTTTTTATAATATAATTTAAATTTTTCTTTTAGTTTTTTATATTATTGTTGTTGCAATTTCTTGTAAAATTTTGTCTTCGTGTTCTTGTAATAAATGATTCCATAATTCATCTTCAGTAAAACAACTAAATGGACATTCTTTACAATAAAAATGCTCAACTGGACATTCTGAAATATGTTTTTCATATTCTTTTAAATCATTAAATACATTTTTACAATGTTTACATAATATTTTTATTTTGTTATTAAAAATTAATTTAGTTATTAATTCATTTGTATTTGTTTTAAAAGGATTTGATAAACATATTGGACAAATATCATTTATATTTTTTTTTTCATTAACACAATTTTTACAAAAAAGAGAATTACAATTTTCACATTCTTCAATATCATTTAAAAATTTATTACAAATTTTACATTTTATTATATTTAAATTTGTTAATACCATTTCTTCACCAAAATCAGTAGTACTCATTTAAATATTTTTAAATTTTAATTTTTATTTAATTATAAATGCTTGAAAATATAGTAGAAGAAATTGAAAATAAAATAGATGAAAATAAAGATAATGATAAAACTTCAAATCCAATTGTAATAAATAATTTATTTTCTCAAATATTATCAACTCAAAATAATCTTTCAGTGTATATTAATTAATTAATCAATTAAATATTTAGTTCTGAATTAATTGCAAATAATATTTGTTCTATTTATTCAAATGGAATTTATTCTTTAATATATTCAAAAGAACCAGAAGAAGACTTGGCACATATAAAATTATTTTTTAATTGTCCTAAATCATTTTATCAAAAATATAATAAAAATCATGTTGAATTAAAAGGAATTTTTGGTATAAAAACTTTATCTGGTTTTTTTAAAGAAATTGATTTAGAATTAGATAATGATATTAATGAAGATGAAATAAAAGAAGATTTAAATGAATTTGATGAAAAAAATAAATCAGTTGAAATTATAAAAAGAAATAATATTACTAAAAAAATTTTAAGACATTTACATCATTTATTTGAAAATTTTGAATCAATTGCAGAAGAATTAATATCAATAATAATAAATATATCAAAAAAGAATAAATCAAAAGAATTAAAAAAAAGAAATCCTGAATATTATGAAAAAATGAATAAAATTTTTCATACTATTACAGTTAATAATACAATTGATTATTATTATTTTACATATGAAGATTTTATTCTTATTTTTTGTAGAATTATTAAATATTATACTGGTTTACATTTAAAATTACAATTTACAAAATTACCAAATTCATTTTGTTTATCAATTTTTGGAAATGATGAAGAATTAAGTAAATTAGCAGAGTTTAATGAATATGAATTAAAATTAAAAAATTATGCTTATAAATACCAATTTTATTCAGATGAATATGAAAAGAAAAAAAAAGAAAATTCATCAACAGAGAATTCATCACTTGAATTAGGAAATTTAATAACAAATACAAAAAGTAAAAATTTAATTGTTCAAGAATGGATTCCTTTAAAATATAATGAATTAAATATTAATAATTCACTTCATTGGTCTCCTTATAAATCATATTCAAATGATAAAGAAGAAAAATTTCAAAGATATGATAAAAATGATGATTATCATGAATGTAATGTTTCAATAGATAATGATGATATTTGTGATAAATGTTCTAAATTTAGAAATATTGATAAAATTAGAATAATTTATAATATAGTTGATAAAATAATTAAAATTAATTATATGATTGATGAACAATTACTTAAATATATTTTAATACAAAGAAATTATGTAAGTTATCAAGAAAAATTATCTTTTAAAAATTTAATAGTTTATAATTTAAATATATTTAACAATAATAAGAATATGGAATTTATAATGAATATAAGAAATTTTTATGGTGAAATAGTATCATATTATTTCTTATGGATAACAAATTATATTAAATGGTTAACTTTCCCAACTGTAATTGGTTTATTACTTTATTATAAAATATTTATTATTAAACATGAAGATTTTGAAGAATTAAATAATTTAATATATGGTACTTTAATAATATTATGGGCAACTTTATTTTATAAACAATGGATTCAAAAAGAAAAAATATATAATTATATATGGGGAACAGAAAAATTTTCTCATTCAGAACCAGATAGAGAAGACTTTATTCCAGATGATAATATAAAAATAATGTTTTATCATAATTTTCCTTATATAAATCCAATTAAAAAAAAAATAAAAATAACAATATCATATTTAGTATTATTTTTCATGTTATTAACAACAATGTTTTGTGTATACTTTATATTTTTTACAAAACTAATTCTTATTCAAAAATATCCAAGATATTCTACATATATTGGTTTTTTAATATCAATGTTAAATAGTATTCAAATAAAATTATTAAACTTTACATATAAAAATATTGCTAATTCTTTAAATAATTGGGAGAATTATCAAAAAGATTTTTTAAGTAAAAATTCTTTAGCAGTTAAAATAATATTATTTGATATAATTAATAATTACTTTTCAATATTTTATATTGCTTTTTTTAAAAGAACACATTTTTTAGGAAAACCAATTGAAGAATGTATTGGTTATGATGGAAATGATTCTTGTTTTGAAGAAATAAGAATTCATTTACAAACAAATCATATGATGACTTTTTTATTTGATTTAATTGAAATAGGAATTCCTTTTTTAAAACAAAGAGCAAGAAAATTAATATTGAAAAAAAATATAAATAAAGAAATTATAATTCATAATTTAGAACATCAAATGATAAGTGATTCATATGATAATATAATGTTTGAATATGGAAAATTGATTATTCATTTAGGTTATGTTATTTTTTTTAGTGTTGCTTCTCCATTAACTCCAATTTTAGTATTTTTTTTAATATATTTTGAAAGAATTTGTGATACTTATAAAATATTTTATTTACAAAGAGTTTCTTTTATTGGAATGAGTATTGGATTAGAAATTTTTAATAATATTATTCATTCTTTTATTTATTTAGGTTATTTTATTAATATTGGTTTAATTGTTTTTGGTGATAGTTATTTTTTACCTGATATTAGTTTTGAAATTAAATTAATTATTTTTATTTCTGGTATTATTTTACTTAATATTTTATGTAATGTTATTAATTGGAATATTTTACCTTATTGGTTTTTTCATTTAGATGAAATTAAAGAATTATATCAAAAGAAATATTTTTTAAGAGGAAGAAATAATTTACCTCATTTTAATTTATTAGAAAAAATATTTCCTGAATCAATAAATGATGAAAGTAAAGATTCTTCAATTCAAGAAAATGAAATAAAAACTGATAAAATAAATTAAATAAAATTTACTAAAATAATTATTTTAAACAAATATTCTTATTTAAAAAAAACTTTATAATAACCAATTTAATATGATATATATTTTATTTTAAAAAAATAAATAAATAATTATTTTTATTCTTTGATAATTGAATTATGGTTGAAAATGATTTAAATAAAATGAATTCTTTCATAAATAACAATAATAATGATGATGAAGAAAATGGAATAAATTATAAATATACTTCAAGAGAAGAAATAATTAATTGGATATATGAATTAAATCCAGATGAAAGAACAAAAGCATTTTCAATAACAAATAATAAATTAAGTGAATTAATTCAAAGAATGTATAGTAAATTTACAACAAGTAGTAAAACAAAATTTAAATTAACTTTTGATAATGATTTTTATAATATTGATTCATTAAAACAATTTCATAGTAGAACAGATAATGAATTATCTGTTAATGAAGAAAAAATGGCAGAAAAATTATTTTTAAAAGAAATTAGATTTTATACTATTAAAGAAACTTATGATACTATTACTTTAGCTCCTGAAACTTTTTTAGATAAAAGAATGTTAATTTATTATTTTGATTTATTTTCAAAAAAAAAATTTTTTTCTACTATGTCAAAAGTTGTTTTTGAAAGAAAAGATAATTTTTTTAAATGTAAATATCCATCTTGGTTTAAAATTAAAGAATTTTATTCTTTACCAGAAATTATTGTCGCTCATTTTGAAGTTATTTTAAATATTAGATTCTTTACTTCTAATAAAAAATATAGTTTAAAAAATCAAAATGAATTATATGATAGTTTTTTTGAAAAGAAAAAAATAGTAAAAGAATATTTAGATAATTTATCAAAAGATAATAATACAATTGGAAAAATTATTCATTTAAATAATATAATTAATGAAGTTTTTGATGATATAAAAATAAAAATGAAAGAAAATAAAAGTGCAAGTAAACATTTTTTAAAAACAAATAATTCTTCTTTTCAATTATTTGTTCCTGATGAAGATGAAGAAGAAAAGAAAAAAGTGTTATATGATAAATATATTCATAGATTAGGTATTGATAGAGACGACAAAGTTGTTGATGAATTTTCTTTATGTTCTTTTATTAATTTAAACTCATGTGAATATGAAATTGAACAAAGAATTATTAATGAATTATATAAATTAGGATATGAAAAATATTTAGAAGATTTTATTGATGAATTTAGTCAAGAAAATGAAAAAAATAATAAAAGGAAAAAAAAGAAGAAAAAAGGGAAAAAAGGAAATAAACTTTCACAAAATGAAGAAAAAAAAGAAGATATAAATAATGAAATAATTAATAATAATAATAATATACAAGAAAAAGAGAAAAATATATTAGAAGAAACAAAAGTAAATGATATTAAAATTGAAGATATAAAACAAAAAAATCATATTAAAGAAAATAATCATATAGAAGAAAAAGAAAAAAATGAAAATGAAATAGAATCAATTAAAATAAAAGAAGATATAAAAAATGAAGATATAAAAAATGAAATTGGAAACACAAAAAATGATAAAAAAGAGCAAAAACAAAAAAAAACAGAAATTCAAATAATTAAAGATAATAAATTAACCCAAAAAGAAATAAAACAAATAAAATCAAATTTTTTTAATAACAACAATTTTAAATCAATAAATATAAAAACAATTCAAAATCCAAAAAAAACAGAAAAATTACATAATTTAATAATAACAAGTATAACGCAAATGACAAATTCATTAATATCAATAAAAGATTTAAAATATAATAACATATTATATTTATGTCAAAAAATAAAAGAATGTTTTGAATGTGAAATCTCAATAGAAATTTATGGTTCATATTCGACAGGAATGGAAATTGAATCAAGTGATATTGATATATCAATTAATCTTATTAATGAAGAAAAAATGAAAAATTCATCAAAAGAAGATTTAATAAATGATTTAAGTAATTTTTTATCAAATGATTCAATTTTTGAAAATTTATATCCAATTACTGCAACTTCAGTTCCTATATTAAAATTAGTTATTAATCAACATAATATTAAAACAAAAGTTGATTTAACTTTTAATTTAGAAAATCCAAAAAATATAATTAATTATTATACAAATATTTTAAAAAAAAATCCTGAAATAAAACCATTAACTTTAATAATAAAAAAATTAATACGTAAAAACCATTTAAATAGAGTTTTTGAAGGAGGATTATCTTCACATTCTATTTTTATTATGGTTGCTTCAAATATAAAATTATTAAAAAGTAATAATAATAACAACAATAATAATAAATTAAATTTAGGTGAATTATTACTTGATTTATTAAGATTTTATGGTTATGTTTTTAATTATACAAATACTATTATTGATATTAATAAAAATAATCCTTATATTATTACTCAAGAATATTCTAAAATTCCTATTTTTCTTGATCCTATTACTAATATTAATATTTCTAAATCTTCTTATCAATTTGATAAAGTTAAAGATTTATTTTATAATACTTATACTATGTTAGTTCAAAATGAAAATGATATTGAAGGAATTTTTGAAAAACAATTTGGAAAAATATGAGAAATTTTATTATTTGTATATTGATGATAATAATAATTTTATATTTATATTACATATAATAATTATTTATTTTTAAATAAATTTAATATTATAATATTTTTTTAAATGATTTTACTTTTAAAAAATAAAAAAAAATTTTAAATAAAAAATAAAAACCCCATAAAAAAAAAACAAAAAAATAATCAAACTTAATCAAACTCACCATCATATTTATTTAAATCATCACTAACTTCTTTTTTACTATCTTCTTGAATATTATTTCCAATTTTTTCACTTTGTTCATATTTTTTACTTTCTTTGTCGTGTTCATTTTTTTCAGTTTTTTTACTTTCTTCATCATGTTCATCAAAAGTAATTTTATCATCTTTATCAATACCTTTTTTTCTTTTTAACAAAAAATAGATTTTTTCAACAAAATCTTGAATAGTCCAAATCCTAATCTTTCTATTTGATTCACAAATAGTAGCATCTAAAACTTCTTCTTTTTTTTTAATAACATCCCTAACAATATTTCTTAAATCAATAGTTCCTCTTTCTTTATCTTCATAATCTTCATAAATTTTTTTAATAGCATCATGCATTAAAGCAGCATATTCATAAGATTCAATATTATCTTTATTAGTTAATAAAATATCACAACCTTTAGAAATTAATAATTTAACTTCTAAATAATGATCATTTAATACTGCTAAATGTAAAGGAGTATTTCTAATAAAAGTAGTTTGTTTATTTAAATTTCTATCATCCTTATTAATTAAATTTTTAGTAACATCTAAATTACCTTCTTTAGCAGCTTGGAATATTGTCATAAAATATGGTTTAACTGAAGGATCTCTCACAATTTCAATTGGTAATTTATTTTGAGAATTTCTAGTATTTCTCAATTTATCATAATCAGCATCATACATACATAAAAAATAAACAGTATCTTTATTACCATGAAAAGCAGCATAATGTAAAATATTCCATCCTCTAAAATCAACACTATATAAATCACCATCAAAATCTAATAAAAATTTAATACATTCAGTATTTCCTTGTTTAGCTGCTAAATGCATTGGAGTACAACCTAATTCATCTTTATAATTAGGATTAGATTTATTTTCTAATAAATATTTAACAATATTAGGATAATTATTATATGAAGCTAAATGAAGTGGAATTCTCTGATTATTTGAATAAGTATCAATAATTGCTTTTGTTTCTACTAATATTTTGACTGATTGTAAATCACCTAAATCACATGCATAATGTAATGCACTCCATCCATTTGAATCTTTTATATTTGGATCTGCTCCCATATCTAATAATTCTTTTAATACTTCATATTTATTTCCTTCTTTATCATCATTTTCTATTATTTTATGTATTGGTGCCTGAGAAAATATTGATCTTTTCTCATTT
>JAEEGK010008247.1_pt1 | contig 24625 bp, 14 predicted proteins | sample 8958771 | NCBI WGS metagenome assembly JAEEGK01 (sample SAMN16246547, study PRJNA631951) | gut metagenome | biome: gut microbiome; feature: rumen; material: SC-attached | host: Bos | place: Iran: Karaj | collected 2018-10
ATCTCCCTGGGATTGAATACCGATATAAAATGTATGATTAATCAATCCAAATAAATTATCGATCAATAGAATCTGAGCTATGATGATGGCATATTCCGGCACTTTGCCTAACCAAAGACTCATTAATGTCGGCATACATAAAATAGCAGGAACGGACACCAACAGGAAAAGAAGAAGCGTGAGCCTGAGTGAATTGGACATCATCTGCTGCATCAAAGCATAATCCCTTTTAGCACATAGTTTAGTAATCTGCGGACGAAATGCAGCAAGAACATAATACCCACAAGTCCAAACAGCGCCTTGAACTATGGCTGCAATTGAACAAGCTGCATTAAGAGCTACACCAAAAAAACGATTAATCAAAATGTTGACACCCTGCTGCCGAATTGTCACACTGGCATCTGCATAAAGATTCCATCCAGTAAAAGAAAACATTTTGCAAAGTATCTCAGGATTCCAAACAAAACAAAGATGAGACTCAGGGTAATGACGATAACAATATATGCGATAAATGGAACGAATCAGAACAGTTACTGCAAAGGACAGGATACCATAAAAAATCAATTTATCAAAAGCAGCAAGTTGAAGAAGCCAAACGATAAATAATTTCAAAAATGCATTCAAAATTTCAAACCAAGCATATACATCCATTTGCTCATGAGCTAAAATAACAGCAGAATAAGGAGCTTGGGTGATTCCAATGGCAGCAGAAAAAATGGATAACTGATAAATGCAATTGGCTGCGAAATACCGTTCTTGGGGAATATCAAGTTGAGTATTGACAAACCACAATCCGAGGGTCTCAGCTACTAAAACGACAATAAAAGCAATAAACAAATGACTATGGAAGGCAGAATTAAAAGTATGTTTCAAATTTTGAGCATTATTTAATCCCAAATCGTAGGTAATAAATCTAGATGTGGCTCCCTCCATTGAAAAATTCAAGAATCCAAACATGGAGACAATTCCACCAACCAATCCCAAAATACCATAGTCTTCTACTCCAAGTGTACGAAGTACAACCCTACTCGCATATAAACCCACAACAACACTCAAGAGTGTACGAAGATACAACATCAGTGTGTTGCGGGCTATACGTCGAGTAGAAACTTCAGATTTCGACATTATTCGTCGTTCTCGTCATCCTTATCTTTATCATGGCTTGTGCCATAGGCATATCCATAGCCATAACCATACTTATAACTGCGACCATAGCCATACGAATAACCATAGCGACTGCCATATTTGTGATAACCATAGCGACTGAAAGCATCGGTAGGAGCATTGAGGAGTATTGTCATCTTAGGAAGACGATTCTCGTCGTAATACTTTTGCACATCTGGAAGGGCGGCCAATTGTAAGGCTTCAGCACGAACCACAAAGATGGTCATGTCTGCCAAACGGGAAATAATCGTAGCATCAGCGACAATTTCAAGTGGTGGGCAATCGAGGAAGATATAATCATAATCCTTGCGGACAGAAGCAATAAGGTCATCTAATTTCTGGTCATAGAGCAACTCTGTGGGGTTGGGGGGAATTTTTCCAGCAGGCAACACTTCCAATTCTGGAACCTCCGGTACTTTTTTAATCAACTCTCGGAAATCGTCGACATATCCACCCAAATAGTTCGACAAACCTTTGGAATGTTTTCCTACAAGAGCGGAGAGTGAGCGCTTACGCATATCCAAGTCGATAATCAAAGTCTTCTTCTTCTTGAAAGTAAGTGCCATACCAAGATTACTTACGATAAAGGTCTTACCAGAGTTCGGATTAAATGAAGTGAGCATGATAACACGAGCTCCATCCCCCTTACCTGCCACAAACTCCATATTGGTACGAATCACACGAAAAGCTTCATTCATCACATTCGTACTATTCTCCTTCACCACGATGTGGAGAGTCTTGTCTTCATGATGATGTTTTCTACTCTTGAACCAGTCCTTCACATTATTAGTCAAGCGTGAGAAACGAGATCGATTGTCCAATAAGGGCAATTCACCCAAGAATGGGATTCTTAGATTTTCCAAGTCCTTACGACCACGCACGGAAGTATTGGCCAATTCGCGGAGAATAAGAATGGAAATTGGGATAAGAAGACCTACCAACATACATATCAAGTAGATTCTAGCAGCGACAGGAGAGGTCGGTGCATTACTTCCTGAAGGAGGTGTCACCACTCGATTGTTATAAGCAGTAAATGCCTGAGATAACTCATTCTCCTCACGTTTTTGAAGCAAGAATAAGTATAGAGATTCCTTAACCTTCTGTTGGCGTTCAATTGAAAGCAGGTATTTATTTTGAGATGGAGAGGCTGCAACCTTGGAATTACTCTGAGCTTTTATTCCTTGGGCAGTACGAATAAAAAGATTGATTTCGTCGATATGATTGTCAATAGAACTAATCATAGTCATACGTAAAGCTCCTAATTGAGCATCAAGATCCTTGACAATGGGATTCTCCAAAGAACTAGCAGATACCAAGTTATTTCTTCGCATCAACAAGGAATTATATTGGCTGATCTGACTTGCAATACTCGCATTGCTTAATCCCTGACTAGCAGGCAACAATTGCGTAAAATTGGATTCGTTCGTTAGATAGCTTCGCAATGAACGAGCCATATACAATTGATTGTTAAGGTTAACAAGTTCTGTATTGGCCGACTGAGCCTGACTGACATACATACCAGCCATACTTTCAGCGTTACCGATAATCAAGTTATCAGATTTGTAATTGGAAATGTTACTATCTACATTTCCTAATTCATTTTCAATAACATTCAAACGCTCACTAATAAATTGATTCGTGCTAATAGAGACCTGATTGCGATCATCCATCCATTGCTCGTTATAAATAGCTATAACACTATATAAAATCTCTTCAGCACGTTGAATATCGTTATCATTGACTTCCAAATTGATAATGGTAGAACCTGTTTCAGACTTAACTTTCAATTCATTTGAGAACTTGGACAAGGCAGCCTGTGCACGCAAATGGGAAACTACAATTGGTCGCATCGGTTTATAAAAATAGGGTGTAGATGAAACCACAATATTTCCAATCGGTGTGGACAACGTCCTTCCTAATTGACCAGACAAAGATGTTTTTTCAAAAACTTGACCGTTTCTCACAAAATTACTTAACACGAAAGTACTATCTCCTTCAAAAACAATCGTGGCACTACTGGATTCCTGATCTTTAGCTTCAAGCATCTTAACTTCAATAGGAAGGTTGCTACCATAAAGAACTGCACTACGAAAAGCACCTTCAATTTCGTATTGCATCTGCAAGTTGAGCCGTCGAATAACTTCTGTCATCACTACGGGTGACTTAATCGTAAAGATTTCGTTCGTCAGATCGACTGACTGTATCAAAAGGCTAGCATCACTATATCCATATGCTGATGTACCAAGAATATTACTTTTATTCATATCCTTAAGCAGGATAGATGCCTTGCGGGTATATACAGGTCGAGTTTTGCGCAAATAAAGATTTGCTGCTCCATATCCCAAAATGACACATAGGAGTATCCAATACCAATTTGAAATGAGAATGAGCAAGATATCAGAAATACGCAAAGACTGAGTAGAAGCCACAGACTGCGCATTATTTTGCTGTACCGGAATTTGTTGTTGGTTAGCGTTAGGAAGCATCGTAATAAGAATATTATATTATTTGAAAAGAGCTATCAAACTAAAAACACTAGTGATAATACCCACCCAGAATGTATAATTGACCATCTGGGAACCATACTGGGTTGTCGTGCGTTTAACCTTATTATTCGGCTCTACGTAAATGACATCATTCTGTTGTAAATAAAAAACAGGCGAGTTATAAACATCTTCGGCCGAACAGAAATTCACTTCGTATGCTATTCGTTTATCCATGCCAACTTGGCGTATCACTTTCACGTTTTCACGCAAACCCTCTAAGCCAAGATCTCCAGACTCTGCTATAGCATCCAAAAGGGTAAAATTATCACGGTCTATATCAATACGGCCCACACTTCCTGCAGAGCCAATAACAGTGACGAAAAGGTTATTAAAACCAACTGTAATAACAGGATCTTTTACCAAATTCTGATCCTGAATCAACTTTTTAATATGTTGTTCCAATTCAAAACGAGTAAAACCTGCCACGTGGATTCGGCCTAATACTGGGAAATCAATGCAACCGTCATTAGCAATTATATAATATGAATCACGTCTAGTATTAGCTGCGGCAATACCTCCTGATGCATTACCAACAGTATAATTACTGTACAAAGAGAAAAGCGAAGACAAAGCAGCATCACGTGTGGAAACAAGGATACTAATTTCATCTCCCGGTTGTAATATCACATCCTGAGGTTTAGCAATCGTTACCTCCTGCTCCAGCGGCATGTCCTGGAAGTAGGTGATGTTATAAGGTGTAGCACAGCCCGAAAGCACTAAGAGCGCCACAGAGAAAAAGGAAGCGTAAAGAACGCATAATTTGTTGAAACGTTTCATATCGAAAAAAATTTGATTTGTTGCAAGGGAGTATGGAGAATTATGGTCTTTCCACGCCTACGGCTATGGATGTCACATCAAAGGATGGCACAACCATGAATATTATACCTATAAGTGGTGCAAATTTATAAAAAAAAAATCACACCCCAAAATAATAAATCAACTTTTTATCATTTTGGAGTGCAATTTTGTCAATTTATACATATTTTAGCTACTGGCGTATCCATTTTACGACCTCTTTCCACTCAAATTTCTTGCCGTACATAAGTATTCCAGTGCGATATATGCGAGCTGCGAGCCACAATACTACAAAGGCTGTAACAAACAAAATACCCAGTGAAAGAATGACTTCCCAAGCAGGCACATCGTAGGGCAAACGGACCATCATCGTGATGGGAGATGTGAAAGGAATCATTGAGCACCACCAGGCCAACGGGCCATCGGGATTCTCCATCGAGAACATGCCAGCATAGAGTGCAAAAATCATGAAAAACATGATAGGGCCCATGAACTGGGAAGTATCCTGCTGCTGATCGACAGCAGAACCAAACGCAGCAAAAAGACTTGCATAAAGAAGATATCCTCCAATGAAGTAAAGCACGAAACAAGAAAGAATCAGGGGGTAATCGATGCTGAAAATCATCTGGAAGATTTCCTTCATGTCGGAATCAAGAGCGGCACTCGAAGTGCCCATTGCCTCGATTGCCTCGGATGATCCCATGGGAGACATCATCTCGGGTGACATATTCAATCCGAAAATGCTGGCAGCGATGGTACCGCCTACGCCCAAAAGAATTCCCCAAATGGCAAACTGCGTGAAACCGACAAGCGCCACACCGATAATCTTGCCTAACATGAGTTCCAAAGGCTTGCAAGAAGAGACAATAACCTCGACAATACGATTGGTCTTCTCTTCCACGACACCGCTCATAATCATGGCTCCATAAGAAAGCACGAACATATAAATGGCAAGGGCAAGAATCAGACCAAGGACCGACGACAACTCCGAACTACTGATGCTTTCTTCACCTTGTTCGTCCCACTTGACTGAATTCACATGAAGATTGACGTCGCAATCCTTGACTATCTCCTCAAGATTTTCGATGCCATAGCTTTTGATACGCGCCTTGCGCAATGCAGGACGCAGGAAATGCTCTATCTCACGACTGAATGACCGGGGGACAGAAGATTCGCTGTAGATGCTGAACTCCAAGGTGCTGTCGATACTAGCAGGAATAACCACGAGTGCATAGTAATCCCGATCACCTGCGACATATACAGCATGAGCATCCTCAGCTTCTTGAGGAGCAATGGTAACAAAATGAAACTCATCGACATCTTTAATCAGAGGAGCATAGGTCTGCCCAGGGCTTTGATCTATAACGGCCACAACCTTCTCATCATTGCTACGAACACTACTTAACATGATAGGTGCAACGACACAAAGCAATATAGAAAGAATGGGCACAAGCAACGTAGTCAGAATGAAAGATTTTTTCCCGACCGTCTGCAAATATTCCCGTTGAATGATTAATCCAAGTCTCGACATAAAACTATGAATATTATTGGAATGATAGTGACTATATAAACAATAGTGACTATATTAACTATTGACTTTCAATTTGTCAGCTGCACCGACAGCCTGCATAAAAATCTGTTGCATCGTGGGAAGCACCTCATGGAAACCTGCCAGTGGATATTGCGCATTAAGCTGAGCAATGGCATCGTGGACAGGCAAGCCTTTTGGAAGTTGATAATCAAACTCCTGACCATCCTCCAAAAGGACACGGAACTGATGGGTACGATATTTATGACGAATCTCATCCACCCGTCCCTGAAGGACGACCTCGGAATGGTTGATGAGCGTTATCTCCTGACAAACTTCCTCGACTGATGACATGTTGTGCGTCGAGAAAAGAATGGCAGCACCCTCATCCTTCAGACGGATAATCTCGCGCTTGAGTTGTTCCGTATTGACGGGATCAAATCCAGAAAACGGCTCATCGAAGATAAGCAACGGAGGACGATGGATGACCGTGGCAATAAACTGGACCTTCTGGGCCATGCCCTTTGACAATTGTTCAACCTTCTTGTCGCGCCAATTGCCAAGGTCGAAACGCTCAAGCCACTCCTTCATCCGTACAATGGCATCATGTTTCGAAAGGCCACGAAGACGAGCGAGATAAACAATCTCGTCCTGAACCTTCATCTTCTTGTAAAGGCCACGTTCCTCAGGAAGATAACCGATATGCCGGATATCTTCATCGGTCATCGGTCGACCATGCATCAACACTTGTCCACTGTCGGCATGCGTGATGCGATTGATGATACGAATCAAACTGGTCTTACCTGCACCATTAGGACCCAACAGTCCATAAATAGATCCATCGGGCACTTTTAGATTGACGTGGCTCAAGGCAACATGATTGCCATATTTCTTACAGACGTCGGCAACTTCTATAAATGAAGACATTTATCTCGATCTTAATTATAACTAGACTATTCAAACTTGGATATGAAGGTTCGCCCAAAGCAAATTTATCTTTGGGCGAACCCTAACCTTATGCATTTTGCTTCAAATCCTCAACGAACTTGTTGATACGCTCCATCTGACGTGAGATCCTGATGTTCTGCGGGCAATGTGGTTCACACTGGTTACAACCGACACAATGGTCAGCCTGGCGTAAACGAGGCACAGCACGATCGTAAGAGATCAGGTAATCGCGACGCAACTTGGCATAATTAGGATCCTCCTCACCAGCAGGAAGCGAGCCCTCGTTCACACATTTATTATAATGCACGAAGATTGCGGGAATATCCAATCCGTAAGGACAAGGCATACAATAATTGCAGTCGTTACACGGAATCAGCGGGTACTTGAGAATCAACTGGGCAGCCTCCTCAAGATAATCCAAATCTTCGTCGGTCAAAGGCTTCATAGGGCTGTAGGTGCGCACATTATCCTGCAAGTGCTCCATATAAGTCATACCCGACAGTGCGGTGAGCACACCATCATAATGTCCGCAGAAACGGAATGCCCATGATGCGGAACTCATCTGAGGTTCCCGGCTCTTGAAGTGTGCAATGACATGATTGGGCAGACGGCTCAAACGACCTCCAAGCAACGGCTCCATGATCACAGCCATAATACCACGCTTGTTCAGCTCGTTGTAAAGATATTCAGCATTGGTATTGCGACTATTCTGCTCACTGGCATGACGCCAGTCCACATAGTTCATCTGAATCTGTACGAATTCCCAATGATAACGACCTTCGTCGTGCCACTTAAGTAACATATCGAAAACACGAATATCGCCATGATAGCTGAATCCGAGATTGCGAATGACACCTTTCTTCTTTTGTTCAACAAGCCAATCAAGAATACCATTCTCCATAAAACGCTTGTTGAAGGTCTCGATGGCATCCAATTCCTTGCCTCCATCGCGAGCCGTGCCACCAATGCTATGCAGAAGCAGATAATCGATGTAATCGGTCTGCAAGAACTTGAGGCTCCGATGGAACATATCCTGCGCACCTTTGGTAGTCCAGTCCTGAGGTGCGAAGTTCGACATCTTGGTAGCGATATAATAACTGTTGCGAGGATAACCCGACTGCTTCAGTGCAATGCCCGTAGACATCTCGGAGAAACCCTTGCCATAAGCTGGACTGGTGTCAAAATAATTCACACCATGATCCAACGCATATTTCACCAACTTGTTGGTCTGATCCTGATCGATGGAATTTTCACCAGGACCCAAATTCTTGCCTAAAATCTGGGGAAGACGCATCATGCCATAACCCAATAGAGAAACCTTGTCTCCCGTGTAGGGATTGACGCGATAAGTCATCTCTCCCAACTGATCCTCGCTGAAAGGACTTCCCGCAGGATCAAAATCGCCAATGACATCCTGAGGCTTGACTGCACCTCCAGTACATGACTGCAGAGCTACACCAGCTCCGACAACGGCACTTCCTAAGCCTAAACGACGAAGAAACTCTCGCCTATTGATAAAATTATGTTTTTCCATAGTCAAATCAGATTTCACGTTGAACATCTATGCCCTCAACATAAATTGCTGAGAATGGGCGCGAAGGACAAAGGTTCTCACAAGCTCCACATCCGATGCATCGCTCTTCATCGACTGCGGGGATGCGCAGACTCTTGCGATCGTTGGGATCGCTGAGAACCATCTTGATGGCAGAGGTCGGACATCGACGACTGCAAAGGCCACAACTAACGCCATCGGTGTTGACAATACAGTTTTCTTTAATCCAATGTGCCGTGCCGATCTTTGTGCTCGACTTCACGGCACGACGTTCCTTCTCGTCTCCGGGGAACTTGACAATGGCTCCTGCGGGACAAACATCCGAGCAGCGAGTACATTCCGGTCGGCAGAAGCCGCGCTCGTAACTGCTTGTAGGCATCATCATGTGCATGAGGTCATTGCTCGGACGAAGCACATCATTCGGGCATTCAGAAACACAAAGCTGGCATCCCGTACATTTCTGCTGCATGTTCTTCAGACTAATGGCACCTGGAGGACAAATCGGTTGTTTCCGTTCAGGACGTTTCTTTCCTGTAATTGCGGCCAATCCACCATCGGTAGTTTTCTCCTGAGCCTTGGCAAGAGATGCTCCAAGCACCGTCGCTGTTGCAGTAAGGAATGCGCGGCGTGTTGGACCATTCGTATTGTTCAAGGCTCTTGCGTCATTAGTTTCCTTCGCGACAATAGGTTGCACATCGCTCGATGGGCATGAAACGCGCGAGAACGAAAGGGCTCCATGCTGACACGTGTCAATGCAGTTAAAGCAGTCGACACAACGCGTGCTGTCAACAGCAGGGACAAGGCCCCTCTGCTTCTGGTCGCGATTGGGAATGAAAATAGCAGAACTCTTGCAGGCTCGTTCACACATACGGCACGATTTGCACTTGTCGGCCTTGATGTCGATGCCAACGACACGCTTGGCAGAAAGAATACCGAGCAGAGTGCCGACAGGACAAAGACGATTGCAATAGAAACGACCGTCAATCCACGCCATGATGAAAATGATAACGAACGTCACTGCGGCGACAATGAAGACTGGCATCGAGCGCATCCACACATCGACCTGATAATAGTCGAAATTGCCCGCAGCCTCACTACGGTCGGCCAAGAAATTGTTGCCCATCTCGTACAAAGGCTGCAACAACATCGTAACAATGCGTCCAAATGAGCTATACGGCGCAAGTAACTGCACAAAAGTTCCAAAACCGGCAAAGAGGCAGACGACGAACAGTCCGAAGAGCGTGTAGCGAAGAATGTTGAGCCCTTTGCTGTTCTCGTAGGAGAAACGACCGAAACGACGCTTGTTCTTGTCAAGCTTGAGTTTGCCGGAAATCCAAGAGATGATGTCCTGCATAATGCCCAAAGGGCATATCACAGAACAATAGATACGGCCCATGAGCACGGTGATGGCCACAAGGACTATCACCACAACCCAATTAAAAGCGAGCAAAGCAGGCAGGAGCTGCAACTTGGCCATCCATCCCACACATTGCTGGGCAGTGCCAGTAAAGTCCAGGAACAGCCAATTGAGGCCCAGAAAGACGACCAGGGCCAGAAGTCGGCGAATGTGCTTAAGCATAGAATAGTTGGGTAAATAATTAGAAATTAGAAATGAGAAATAATAGAGATTCGATAGTTCAATTGAACATCGACTTGAAATGTTCCTTGAATTTGGCGAATGCCGAAGCTGGAGCCTTGTAGGCATCGCTCTCACGCATCTGCTCGACAAGTTTGCGCTGACTGTCGGTCAGCTTCTCGGGGACGTAAACACCCACATTGACGATCAAATCACCACGACGCATCGACGTACGTCCATAACGATCGACCTGCGGAAGACCTTCACCGGAGATAGTTAGCTGAGTATTTGGTTGTGTACCGGCCTTTATAGTGACCTTCTTTGAGCCTTGTACAAGGGGCACAGTGACCTCTCCTCCCAATGCTGCTGTTGGGAAATCAACAAGCAGATTGTAATAGAGAGTAGTGTCCTGACGAATAAAATCGGGATGATTTTCCTCCTCGATGAGGATTAAGAGGTCGCCGGCTTCTCCACCCATCTTGCCGGCATGGCCATAGCCTTGCATCGTCAGTTGCATACCACCAGCTACGCCAGCTGGAATCTTGACATCTACAACCTGTTCGCCCAATATCACACCCTCGCCGTGGCAATTGGTGCAACGGGTCTTGATCTTCTTGCCTGTTCCCTTGCAGTCAGGACAGACAGATTCGGTCTGCATACGACCAAAGAGGCTGTTAACTACCTGCACTACACGGCCACGGCCGTGACATTTTCCACAGGTCTCGAACTCGGTTCCATTTTTGGCACCCGTGCCATGGCAATGGGGACACTGGACGTATTTCTTTATTTTGAGGTGCTTCTCGACACCTGTAACTACATCTGCCAGACTGACTTTTACGCGAACACGAATGGATGAACCACGTTGTCCACCAGGTTCGTCATCATCGCCACCAAAGAAACTACTGAATCCACCAGAACCGGACCCGCCAAAGAAGGAATTAAAGATATCAAAGGGATTGAATCCGCCACCACCACTAGCTCCGCCTCCAAAGGGGTCGTTGAAGCCAAACTGGTCGTAACGTTGACGCCTCTGGGGGTCACTCAGGACCTCATACGCCTCAGCACATTGCTTGAATTTCTCTTCAGCCGTCTTGTCGCCGGGATTCTTATCGGGGTGATATTTGATAGCGAGCTTGCGATACGCATGCTTGATTTCCTCAATCGTGGCAGTCTTTTCGATGCCAAGTACTTCGTAATAATCTTGCTTTTCCATTTTCAATTATCGGCCAAACATGAAGCCGATTCTAACAATTACGCATATAAACGGGCGCAAATATATATATAAATAAGTAGAAAAACAAATTTTTAACCGAAATTCACAGAAAAAAGACGACACAACTCCTCAAAACGTGCTGTGCTGTCAGCTCCGAATTTCATCATCGAGCGCTTGACCCTCTCAAAATCCTTCTCCTTCGACGGATCTCCCGACTTGCTGTAGAACTTGTCGGCCAGGCACACTAGCTTCTCCTCCAACGTCTCGGGAACGAGGTCACGAGGAGGAGTTATCGGTAAATTCTGTTCGACGATATCCCTCAATGAAAGCCCCGCTCCCGTGTGCCGTTCGCAGATGCGGGCAATCTGTTCCAGTCGTTCTGGCTCAACCGAAAAATCCGAGCAACAATTACCTTCGATCAAATCTCGAAGCATCCGTGCACCTATGATACCATGGCAAATGTAAGGCTCACTGCCTTCACAATGAATTCCAGGTCCATACGTCCTGCCAATGCCAATATCGTGAAGTAGGGCACCGTCATTGACCAACTGTTCGTCGATGGACAATAGATCAGTGAACGAATTGTTCTGTCGAGCAGTCTCCAAAATAGAAAATGCCTTATCGCGCACTTTTTCGCTATGGAGTATCAAAAGACGTCGGAGTGCAGTATCGTTAGGATAAAAGTGATAGATGATGTCGTATGGATTCATTTTTATCATTTTTTATTTGGTTGTTTCAATTATTATTCGTATATTTGCGCCGCAAAAGTACTGCTTTTTTTGGACATTTCAAACGATGAAGCGAATAAATTTAGCATATTTCCTCCTTTGGTTGGCTTTTCTCCTGCTTTCCACCCCATCTTTAGCCCATACAAATGCAACGGAACGTGTCAGGACCGGTGCAGAATCGATGAGCCAATACCTTCCGATGCTCGAAGGCAAACGTGTGGGACTGGTGGTCAACCAGACGGCCGTCGTGCAGCGTCTATCCGATGGCGCGTACATCCCGCTCCCCGACACCCTCTTGAGCCGAGGAATTGACGTCCGTTGCATTATGGCTCCCGAGCATGGATACAAAGGTTCAGCCGAAGCAGGTGCTCATATCAAGGATGGCAAGGATGCAGCGACCGGACTCAGCATCTACAGTCTTTACGGCAATGACAAAAAGCCTCGTAAGGAATGGATGGATGGGCTCGACGTCCTCGTCTTCGATATCCAGGACGTAGGTTGCCGCTTCTATACCTATCTATCCACGCTTTATTATGTGATGCAAGCCTGCGGAGAACAGCGCAAGGAACTCATCATTCTCGACCGTCCGAATCCCAACGATACAGTCGATGGTCCCACGTTGAAACCTGGATATGAGAGTTTCGTAGGTATCATACCCATCCCCTTGATGCACGGCTGCACTTTGGGCGAATTGGCACGCATTATGGCGGAAATGGGTTGGCTTGACGAAAAGCGTCAACCCGGCCTGCCCGAACCTCAAGACCATTTCACCATCATCCCATGTGCCAATTGGAAACATGGTCAGCCTTACAGTTTGCCTATTGGACCTTCGAAAAACCTTCAGAATGATCATGCCATCGCCCTTTATCCCAGCCTCTGTCTGTTCGAAGGCTCGGAAGTGAGTGTGGGACGCGGGACCGATCATCCCTTTGAGATGTTCGGCAGTCACGACTTACGCAATGTCGAGGCGCCTCGTGGTTTCAGTCTCAAATTCTATTTGCAGCATCAAAAAGAGAAAGGATGGGGATGGATTACTCGAACCAAGTTCTTCAACATGCTTGCAGGTAGCGACCAACTCTACAACCAGCTAAAAGCTGGATTGACCGAAGCTCAAATCCGTAAATCCTGGCAAGCCGATTTAGTACGATTCAAGGCAATACGCAAGCAGTATGCCATCTATCCCCTACCTGAATAGACAGCTCAAGAAAACTGAATAGACAACGCAAGTGAAAAAACTATTAGCCTTCATCCGAGGAAGTCTGCACACCATAGTTTATGCTGTGGTGATCTTGGCTATAGTCTTTTATCTTGCCCTACATTTCAATCTGACAGGCCTGGTCGTCAAAAAATCGCTGACTGACCTCTTGAGCGAACAAATCAATTCGCGCATCACTATTGAGGGGGATGCTGAAGTCAATTGGCTTAATCAGGTGGTGTTGAACGACTTGACCATTTATGACCAGCAGGACGACACCCTCATCTATGCTCGTCGTGCCATGGTTGCCTTCGACCTGCTTCCCCTTCTCTCACACCATCTTGTACTTAACACCTGTCAGCTCATCGACTTCGACATCCGAACCTATCGCGCTTCGGTCGACAGCGCAACCAACTATCAGTTCCTCATTGATGCCTTCAAGCGCGACAACGACCCCAATCGCAAACCTTTCATTGAAAAACTCGATCTCAACGCCATTCTCTTGCGCCAAGGGCGGCTGAGCTATGACATTCTCGACCAATCTCCTCTTGCCGACAGTCCCATCGACCCCAATCATATCTCCATCGATAAGCTGAGCGCCAACCTGCACGTCCACGGAAATCATCTGCTCATTAAGAAATTCCACTGTGAAGAGCACAATTCATCCATTAAAGCCGACCGTTGCGAACTATCGATGAACGTCAAGGAAGTGCTAAATGCACCCGAAGGTGAAAATCGATTCCTGCTCAAGTTGAAGGGCCTGGAACTTAACAATCCACAAGTTTCTGTCCTTGCTGATGTCGATGGCACTTCCGACCAATTGGAATTCGACCTTAAGCAACTCGATCTTCCCAATGGCCACCCCAGGCTCAAGGGCATTCATCAATTATATACTTCGGCCAGATTTCAAGTCACCCAGCTCAAGAACCCGCTCGACAGCATTTATATTTCCGCCGATATCCACGACCTCGGCCTACGTATCGACACTTTGGGCAATGTACGCATGAACGGTACCATCCAAGGTATGCCATGCCATGCCCAATTGGCTGGTCGTCTTTCGACGGATATTGGCAATGCCGTACTTGATGCCAATTTGGAAATGCAGAAGACTTCCTATGGTAGCCGTTTCAAGGATCGTCAGTTAACACTTCGAGGGCATTGCAAGACCGATGGATTCGAATTGGATCGTATCCTTCCTGAAAAGACTGAATTAGGCCATTCTGTCTTCGATCTCGACTATGTGGCCGTCATCTGTCCCAAGCGTCCGCTACGATTGACCCTAATCGGCAACATTGGTGAAATCGTTTGGAAAGAAAACGCCTTCCGTGATGTAAGAATCAACGGCGAGGTTCAAGAACACAAATTCAACGGAAACATTGCCCTGAACGATAGTCTCGGAGATATCAATTCGAAATTCAACATCGATTTTTCGCAGCCCGATCGCCATTTCAGAATGGATGGAACGATTGACCATTTTAATCCCAACGGACTGAAGCTCACACAAAACAAGCACCTCGACAGTTTGACTATCTCTGCGCGCATCCATGCCGATGTCATTGCTTCCAACTGGCACGATGCAGAGGGTGACATGAAGATTTCCAATCTATTTCTCGAAAAGGGAGATCAACATCTTGACCTCGACAATATTGTTTTCGAGGGCACATCAGAAAGGGGAGAATTGCAGAGTTCCATTGCTCAGATCAGCTATGACCGCAACCGTCTAAACCACGAATATCACATCAAGGGAAGAATACCTGTCATTAACGACCTCTTCGCGATACTCAGCATCCCCATTGCCATGAATCGCGAGGGTTTATTTGAAGCACGCATCGACTCGGCCAACCACTTTGTGGATGCCCATGCTGAACTTCCTGCCCTCGATCTGCAGAATGGTAGAGCCTTGGCTGCCACACTCGACATTGAGGACGATGGCAATGGTGTGCTTTATCCCATCCTCGACTTTGAGGCACTCACCCAGCAGCATCGCCTCGTTGGCACATTACAAGGACGCATCGTGCCCGACCCTCTCGATGTCACTCTCGAACCGACCCAATTACTTTTCAACAGCGAGCAAGTTCAACTTTCAGGTGCTCATCTGATGCAAAACGAAGAAGGCGATTATGTCATTGAGAACTTCAAACTCTCAGGCAAATCCCAGGAATTGGCTGCATCCGGCTCAATGGGCAAGGGGGGCAAGAAGGATCTGGTCCTCAGTTTGAAGCATTTCGATCTTGACCAAGTGCTTGGAGGATTCGAAAAGAACTATATGCATTTCGGAGGCCAAGCCACCGGCAATATCTTCGTCAGCAGTGAGCCCGACCTTCTCATCAAGACCGACAGCCTCTACGTCCAAAACTTCTCCTATATCGACACGCTACTCGGCAACGCCTTCCTCTCTGCCGAAGTACAGGTTCCCCAAAAGTATGCCACCATCGTGGCCGACATCACTACTGACTCTGTCTATAAGTCTCATGCCGAATTCGATTTGCAGCTCACTTCGCCCGCCACAATGGACCTGCGTGTCGAACCCGACCATCTACCTATGGGCTTCATCAACAACTGGACAGGGAGCATCCTGCAGCAGTTCTCAGGACGAATATCGGGTCCTGTACGCCTCTTCGGTGATTTTGACCACTTGCAAATTACTGGCCATCCCTACCTCGATGGACGTTTCACCCACGATCTTATCGGCGCACACTTCCATATAGCCGATACAGTTCACCTCGAACCAAACATTATTTATGTCGAAAAGGCATATGTAGATGATTGTCATGGCCATCCACTCACTCTTGATGCCCGCATTGACCATCAGTACCTTCATAATTTCCTCTACGACGTCCAGGTTGATATGCCGCAAGCCAACCAAGGATTCCTGGCTCTCGATCGCGAGAAGAAACCCGGCCGTATCTACTGGGGACAAATCTATGTGCAAGGACAAGCTCAATTGAAAGGTGGCAACGGAAAGCATCGCGTCAACATAAATGTGGGAACTACCGACAAGTCATGGGTTTATTTATCTCCTTACGAACAGGATATTGACCCCGAACAAGAGGCCTATTCCTTCCTCACATTCCGCGACAAGAATCAGCTACAATCTTTGTCCGACAGTATAACTCAACCTGGTTCCAACGGACAACAGAGTCCGATTGCACAGATCAAGAACATCGACGAAGAGCCTACCGACCTACAGGTCGATCTGCAGGTCACCGGAACGGAACAATGCCAAGCCTTCATCCAACTTGACCCATTATCTGAAGACCTTTTGCAAGGTCGCGGTAGCGGCAATCTCTCTATACGTTATGACCCACGTCGTGACATCACACTCGCAGGCACCTATCGTATCAGCCAAGGTAGCTATAAAATGAATGTGAAAGGCGACCTGATGAGCAAGGAGTTCAAACTTCAAAACACCTCCTATGTTCGATTCAATGGTGTGCCAAGCGAAGCCGAACTCAGCCTTGATTGCCGCTACAACATCCCTTCAGTTAATCTCCTTGACCTCGACGAATCCATCGTACAACTAGGTTCTTTGAGTCGTACCACTGTACCCGTCGATCTAATCCTTAACATCACGGGGCAGCTTTCCGCGCCTATCATCAATTTTGACCTTGAGGTAAAGAATGTTAGCGAGGAAATCAATGCCTACGTAAGTAACACCATCAGCACGCAGGAGATGCTCAATCAGGAAGTCATCTACCTACTCCTATTCTCCAAGTTCTATACACCACAGTATGTGCAATCTTCGCAAAGCCGTACTGGTTCAGAACTCACCTCTTTCGCCAGCGCCAGCATCACCTCCCAGCTCAACCAGATATTGGGACACATAAGTGACAACTTCACAATGGGCACCAACTTCCGCACCGACAAGGGCGACTTCAGCGACATGGAAATGGACCTCAGCCTTTCCACTCGCCTTCTCGGCGATCGTTTGCTACTCAATGGCAATGTCGGTTATCGCGATCCTGCCAATCGTATCGGTATGGGTAACACAAACTCGTTCATCGGAGACTTCGATATCGAATTTCTGATCAACCTTAGTGGTACCATACGTGCAAAGGCTTACAGCCATTACAACGAGCGTGATTATTCTATAAACAACGCTCTCACGACACAAGGCATCGGCTTCATCCTCCGCAAGGACTTCCGTAATCTCTATGATCTTTGGCCATGGAACAAATGGAGGAAAAATGCACAAAAAGAGGGCAAATAGTAATATATGTCGTCTATTCTGCCCTTATTTTCAAAGAAATTGTTATTTTTCCCAAAAAAGTCGCAAGAAAATTTGCATTTTATAAAAGGAAACACTATCTTTGCGCCGCACAATAAGATCAAAATGCCAGTTTCTTTTCACTATTATTCCAATTTGTGCATCCCCCTTTTTTCCCTTTTGATTATTTTCCAATTTTTATATTACTATGCATTCCGCAGAAGAATTGTATAATATGCCACTTGAGGAGATAGTATCTCTTGTTAAGTCGCTCAACATTCCCAATCCCGACTTTAGCAATCTTGACAATTGCGTCGCGCAAATCCTCGAGGCTGAAAGTGCCCCCGAAGGAAATGCGCCAAAGAAACGTGGCCGCAAGCCCAAAACTGCCGATGCCACCGACGCAACCGCCAAAGAGAAATCTTCCCGTAGCAAAAAGACCGCCAAATCTGCTGACACAACATCTGGAGAAGTAGTAACTCCCAAGAAGCGTGGCCGCAAGAGCAAGGCAGAATTGGAAGCCCAGACTCCCTCCATTTTCTCCGAAGAAACTACTGAGCCCACCCAACCTGTCAACCCCGCACCAGCTCCAGAAGCCGAAATTCCAACTGATGCACCTCAGCCCACAATGCCCGACGAAGGTTATTCCCCAGAAAACTATCCCGAGGAGCAGCAGGCATATTACGACGAGGGCAGTTATCCCGATGACTATCCAAACGACGGATATCCCAACGATGGCTACCCCAACGACGGATATCCTATTGATGGTTATCCTAACGACGGATACCCCGACGATGGTTTTCCAGAGGGACAACCGCCCTATTACGAGGGCGAAGAGTATCCTGAAGAGTATATGCCTGCTCCCGATGGGTACATCGATCAACCCGAAGGCTACGACGACCAAATGGGATATCCGGACGATGACAACGAGTACTACGAAGAACCCCTGCCTCAAGAAGACGACGGCACACAGGAACTCATCCAGAAGAATAAGAACTTCTTCCAGGATATGTTCGGCAGCGGTGGCCACGCTACTACCCACAGTAAGAAAAAGAAGAAGCAGAATCAGCAGCAGGAAAAGCAACGCAATCAGGCTGAACAGGAAGCCAAGACCGCTACCCAGAACCAAGTGCAGGAAGAACTTGAAGAAGAGGAGGAAGAAAATGGCGTAATACCTGCAAGCCGTGACGAGTTCGATGGTGTCCTCACAGGTTGTGGTGTGCTTGAGATTATGCCCGACGGCTTCGGATTCCTCCGTTCCAGCGACTACAACTACTTCTCCTCACCTGACGACATCTTCGTCAGCCAACAGCAAATCAAGCAGAACAACCTCAAGCAAGGCGATGTCGTCGAGGGAGCAATTCGCCCACCTCGTGTCGGTGAACACAATTATCCACTCGTCTCCGTCGATAAGATCAATGGCCGCACACCTGAGTTCGTGCGCGATCGCGTACCTTTTGAACATCTCACGCCACTCTTCCCTAATGAGAAGTTCAACCTCACAAAGGGACATGACGACAGCCCTTCATGCCGCGTCATCGATATGTTCGCCCCTATCGGAAAGGGCCAACGAGCCATGATTGTGGCGCCTCCAAAGGCAGGTAAGACCGTCATCCTCCAAGAGATAGCTACTGCTATCAGCCAAAACAATCCCGAAGCATATATCATCGTCCTCTTGATCGACGAACGTCCCGAAGAAGTGACCGACATGCAGCGCAACGTCAACGCTGAAGTTATCGCTTCGACCTTCGACGAACCTGCCGACCGTCATGTCAAGGTGGCCGACATGGTTATCGAAAAGGCCAAGCGTCTCACCGAATGCGGTCACGATGTGGTCATTCTCCTCGACTCCATCACCCGTCTCGCCCGTGCCTACAACACTGTCTCCCCATCGAGCGGCAAAGTCCTTTCGGGTGGTGTCGAAGCCAATGCCCTCCAGAAGCCTAAGCGATTCTTCGGAGCAGCACGTAACATCGAAGGCGGAGGTTCACTTACTATCATCGCGACTGCGCTTATCGAGACCGGATCGAAGATGGACGAAGTCATCTTCGAGGAATTCAAGGGAACCGGCAACATGGAACTTGTGCTCGACCGCAAGATTGCCAACAAGCGCATCTTCCCAGCTGTTGACCTACTTGCCTCATCTACACGCCGCGACGACCTCCTGCTCGACCAGACCACATCCAACCGCATGTGGATCCTGCGCCGATTCCTCTCCGAACATACACCCGTCGAGGCTATGGAGAAACTCCTCAAGATGCTTGAGCGTACTCGTAACAACGAGACGCTGCTTATTGATGCAATGCAAAACGAGAAATGGTAAGTATTGAACAGTTGTCGGTGGAGTTCGGTGTCAAACCGCTCTTCACCGACGTAAATTTTGTTATCAATCGTCACGACCGTATTGCCCTTGTTGGCAAAAACGGTGCCGGCAAATCCACAATGCTAAAAATCATTGCCGGCTTACAGTCTCCTTCCCGTGGTCATGTATCTAAACCTAAGGAGCTCACTATCGGTTACCTGCCGCAGGTAATGATACTCAGCGACACGATGACCGTCCGTCAGGAGACCGAGAAGGCCTTCGCTTCGACCATAGCGCTCGAGCAGCGACTGGCCGAGATGAACAGCATCTTGCAGTCGCGCACCGACTACGAGTCACAGTCCTATGCGGACCTCATCGAAGCAATGACCGAGCTTAACGAACAGCTCACCGTCATACAGTCGCAGAATCGCGATGCTGAAATCGAACGAACCCTCATTGGCCTCGGCTTCGAACGCACCGATTTCGACCGTCCTACCTGCGAGTTCTCAGGAGGTTGGCGCATGCGTATAGAGCTTGCCAAGATCCTCTTGCAGCGGCCCAACCTTCTCCTACTCGACGAGCCTACCAACCACCTCGACATCGAGTCCATCCAGTGGCTCGAGAAGTTCCTTGCCCAAAGCGGCAGCAGCGTGGTGCTGGTGAGCCACGACCGAGCCTTCCTCGACAATGTCACCAACCATACCATCGAGATTACTTGCGGAACCATTCACGACTATAACGTCAACTACTCGAAGTACGTTGTCCTCCATCAGGAACGCATCGAACAGCAGCGTCGCGCCTACGTCAACCAGCAGAAGGAATTGCAGGAAACGCGTGACTTTATTGAGCGATTCCGTTACCAGGCCACCAAGGCCATACAGGTCCAGTCGCGCATCAAGTGGCTCGAAAAGCAGGTGCCCATCGAAATCGACGAAGTCGACAACTCTCGCCTTAATTTGAAGTTTCCTCCTGCTCCACGCTCAGGCGATTACCCCGTTATCTGCCAGGATGTGCGCAAAGCTTACGACCACGTCGTCTTCGACCACGTGGATCTCACCATTCGCCGTGGCGAGAAGGTGGCTTTCGTAGGTCGAAACGGTGAAGGCAAGTCCACACTCGTCAAGTGTATCATGGGTCAAATACCATTTGATGGAGACCTCAAGGTCGGCCATGGTGTCAAGATTGGCTACTATGCGCAGAACCAGGCCCAACTCCTCGACGACGATCTATCCGTATTCGATACTATAGACCGAGTGGCTGTAGGAGACATCCGCACCAAGATTCGCGACATTCTGGGCGCGTTCCTCTTTGGGGGTGAAGCCATTGACAAGCCTGTGCGCGTCCTTTCCGGTGGCGAGCGTAGCCGTTTGGCTATGATTCGCCTGCTGCTCCAGCCCGTCAATCTGCTTATCCTCGACGAGCCCACCAACCACCTCGACATTCCCTCCAAACAAGTGCTCAAGGACGCCATCCAAGCCTTCGACGGAACGGTCATCCTCGTAAGTCACGATCGCGATTTCCTCGACGGTCTGGTTCAGAAAGTCTATGAGTTTGGACATCAGCGTGTCAAGGAGCATCTCGGTGGCATCTACGAATACCTGCAGAAGAAAAACCTCGAAAGTCTCCAGGAACTCGAGAAGCGGCAATCTCCCACTGCAGTTCCTGCATCCTCATCTTCGTCAGCGACTCAGCCATCCGCGACAACCATTGCCTCACCTTCGACCAAGTCCTCCGTCGATCCCCGTGCCGCAGCCGCAAGCCTTCCCCCGCTTAGCGGTGGTAGTCGAGGCCTCTCTTTCGAACAGCAAAAAGCCCTTAAGGCACAAACCGCCAAGCTCGAAAGGCAAATAAAGGCCATCGAGGACAAACTCGAAGACTTACAGGCGCAAATTGACGAGCTTGAGGCTCGTATGTCGACACCAGAAGGAAGCCAGGACCAGCAGCTCTACATACGCCATGCTGCTCTCAAGAGCGAGATGGATGACGTATCGTTTGAATGGCTCGAAGCCTCCGAAAAACTCGAAAAACTACAGGATTAACCCCTCGAACTGCTATTTGTATTGTGAAATAGCAGTTTTTTTATGTATAAATTGAATTTTCTTTGCAAAAAATTTGGTAGTGTCATAATTCCTATATATATTTGCGATAGAAAATTGAGATTATGAACAAGACATTGCACGAAAGTCTGAAGTTACACTTCGGATTCGATACATTCAAAGGTAATCAAGAAGCGATTATCACTAACCTGATGGAGGGCAACGACACCTTTGTGCTTATGCCCACCGGTGGAGGCAAGTCGCTATGCTATCAGCTCCCATCACTTTTGATGGAAGGGACGGCTATCGTCATCTCTCCTCTCATCGCACTTATGAAGAATCAGGTCGATGCTATGCGCAACTTCTCCGAAGAAGACAATGTAGCTCATTTCATCAACTCTTCCCTGACCAAATCTGCCATCGACCAAGTAAAACAGGACATCATCGATGGCAAGTGCAAACTGCTATATGTCGCCCCTGAGTCACTCACCAAGCAGGAGAACATCGACTTCCTTCGTACTGTCAAGGTATCGTTCTTTGCAGTCGATGAAGCTCATTGTATCTCCGAATGGGGGCACGACTTCCGCCCTGAATATCGGCGAATTCGCCCCATCATCAACGAGATAGGTTCACGTCCACTCATCGCACTTACAGCCACTGCTACACCTAAGGTACAGCAGGACATTATGAAGAACCTCGGCATCCTTAAGGCCACTGTCTTCAAGTCATCATTTAACCGTCCCAACCTTTACTACGAAGTACGTTCAAAGAACGATAACATCGATCGTGACATTATCCGCTACATCAAGCAGCGTCCCGGCAAGTCGGGAATCATCTACTGCCTTTCTCGCAAAAAGGTTGAAGAACTTGCCGAGGTACTCAAGGCCAACAACATCAAGGCGCTGCCCTATCATGCCGGTATGGATTCTACTGTGCGTAGCGAGAATCAGGACGCCTTCCTCAAGGAGGATGTCGATGTCATCGTGGCAACCATTGCATTCGGTATGGGCATCGACAAACCCGACGTGCGCTATGTCATCCACTACGACATGCCTAAGAGCCTCGAAGGCTATTATCAGGAGACGGGACGTGCAGGCCGCGATGGAGGCGAAGGAGAGTGCATCGCATTCTATAGTGAGAAAGACCTCATCAAGCTTGAGAAATTTATGCAGGGCAAGCCTATCGCCGAACAGGAAATTGGGCGACTGCTCCTCAAGGAGACGCAAGCCTATGCCGAGACGTCGATGTGCCGCCGAAAGGCTTTGCTCCACTATTTCGGCGAAGACTACAAGGAAGACGAATGCGGCAACTGCGACAACTGCCGCAAGCCCAAGAAACGCTTGGAGGCCAAGGAATTACTTTGCGCAGTCATCGAGGTTGTCCTCGCTCTTAAGGAAAAGTTCAAGCAGGACTACGTTGTTACCATTCTGGAAGGCATTCGCACTGACGAAGTAGTTGGCTATCAGCACGACCAGCTCGAGTGCTTTGGTTCGGGTAACGACGAGACGCCCGACATCTGGAATGCCGTCATCCGCCAAGCCCTTGTCGACAAGTACCTTGCCAAGGACATCGAGACCTACGGTCTTCTCAAGGTCACCGCTGCCGGCAAGCGGTTCCTCAACAGTCCCAAGCCGTTTAGCATTGTCGTCGAACTCGACGAAGACGAGATGGAGGAAGAGGAAGTCAAAGGTGCTGGCGCTAGCGCAGCTGCCGACGAGGAACTTTACAACATGCTCAAGGACCTCCGTAAGAAGGTGGCCAAGAAACTTGAACTACCACCCTACGTCATCTTCCAGGATCCATCCCTCGAAGCGATGGCAACCACCTACCCCATCACCATCGAGGAACTGCAGAATGTTCCCGGTGTCGGTGCAGGAAAGGCCAAACGCTACGGCGAGGAATTCTGCGCTCTCATCAAGCGCCACTGCGACGAGAATGAGATTGTACGTCCCGAAGATTTGCGCGTACGCACTGTCGCCAACAAGAGCAAGAAGAAACTCGACATCATCAAGGCCATCGACCGAAAGATCGCCCTTGATGAACTGGCACAAGGCCAGCATATGGATTTCAAGGAACTGCTCGACGACCTCGAGGCCATCATCGCCAGCGGAACCCACATCAACATCGACTACTTCCTCGAAGACATTATGGACAAGGAGGATGTTGATGAGCTCTACCAATACTTCAAGGAGTCACCCAACGACGACCTCGAAGCTGCTGTTCAGGAGTGGGGCTCAGTATATACAGAAGAAGAGATACGACTGGTGCGCATCAAGTTTATCGCTGAAATGGCCAACTAAAAAAGACCCGCAATTTCTTGCGGGTCTTTTTCTTATGAGGGTCTTTTTTCAGAACGGAAGATCGTCTGTATTACTTGGCTGTGGTGTTGGATCCACAGGATACTGCGGTACGGCAGGCTGAGGCGTCTGATATTGCGGTTGCTGATACTGTGGTGCTGCAGGGCTGAAGTCAGAAGGCTGGACTTGCTGATCAGTCACCTTCTCAGCCTTGAATCCACGTATATCGGTCGACCAGCGCTCTACGCCGTCACGACCCACGAAGCTGCGGCTTTCGATGTCAAAGCTCAGAATGATGTCGTCGCCCACCTGAAGAGGGTATTGGTCAACAGCATTGTTGAAAAAGTAGAACAGAACCTTACGTGGGTATTGGTCCTTAGTCTCCAGCAGGTATTCCTGCTTTTTCCAGTTATTGCCAGCCTTGCTCACTCCCGATGCCAAAGGCATGACCTGAATAATGCGTCCTTGGATTTCCATTTTTATGAATTATTGATAATATTGTAACTTTACTTTCAAAAATTGCGACGCAAATATACTC